>SAMEA3663036__coassemble_433_pt1 | contig 20044 bp, 18 predicted proteins | sample SAMEA3663036__metabat2_low_PE_037 | metagenome-assembled genome bin SAMEA3663036 (sample SAMEA3663036) | pig gut metagenome | biome: pig gut; feature: pig-associated habitat; material: faeces | place: France | collected 2012
AATGGTGATGGAACCGACTTTTCTCGATTGTTGAATGATGCATATCCATTTTTCAACAATTATTGTTCTTGTGCACCTTACGAGAATTATCAGAAGAATAAAAATCCATACTTAACTTATTTGAATTCAGAAAGTGTAGAGACAACATTCAGTTTTCAGGGAAAGACATTTGACAAAGATGAAATTGAATTTGTCTCGTCAATAAGCGATGACGGCAAGGGTGTCGTCTTAATCAAAAGCAAACTGTATTTCTTTAATGCTAATAACAACTCGCTCACCCCAATATTGGGAAATACAGAAAAGGCGCAAGAACAGAAACAAGTGTATATAGACGGTAAGTTTGAAGAGTGTTATACTGCAACAAGTGATTCCACATCAGCTTTGATGGCACAAATTTCCAAAAAAGAAATTGTATTGTTCAACTTTGACAGATTACTTCGTCCAGTATCAATAGTATTTTCAGATAAGAAAGTCTCATTCCCGACAAAGGAAGAACAAAATCCTGTACTTAAGACAGAATCTGTTGTATTTAAAGGTGATAATGGGCTTTATGGTGTGAATATCCAAAACATAGAGGTTTTCCCCCCTCAATTTGAACAGGTAAAGCCATACGAAGGTAAAATGATTATCGTGAAGGCAAAAGAAGGGTGGGGTATGATAGAAATAGATGAATCGCAAAATTTTAGGATAAGGATTAATAAAGGTAATGCCATAGGATTCAGACATCAGAAATATGAAACAAATATAAGAATTGATCTTCCGACTTATATATCGGCAAACAATACTCGTCTTTATGTAGCGGATGGAAAGGGCTGTACAATCGATAATACATCATGTGAAATGAAAAATACGGAAAGTGGTAATTATGTCCAATATAATTGCACACTCGATATACCTGCCAATTTACCAGACGAAGTGACAGATGTGGATTATCCGGTTCAAGTTAGATACGAGGGGTTGTTGTCTCCTGTGTTACCTGTAAAGAGTAAGGCATGGTATATCAAGTATTATAATGTGGATATAGACAATCCAGAGACTACAATAAGCGACGGTGTCGTATCGTTCTCTTTCGGGATTATCGTGGAAAAGAAATCTGGTGAAGAAGATTTTCCCCTGACAGTTACTGCAGATGCTCATCCTTCTGATTTGTATCTTGAAAAAATAACAGAGATGAAATACAAGTGTCATGTATCTTCATTGGAAGAAGGGGTGAACGAATTGAAAATCAAGGTGAACGAAAAAGGTTGTCCAGAGTCTGTGTTTCCCTTGGAGATAGTCTATTCAATCAACAAAGGCAAAGGGAAGACTGCTGGAAAGGCACAGGCCATTGTCAGAAAAAAAATCGTCACTTCATTGATAGAAGGATTCCAACAATAAATAAGATAACAATCAAAAAATTACAATTATGATAAAAAAGAGTATTTACCTGATGTCGGCAATGACAGTTGCGTCTATGGTTCTCGTAGGATGTGGCGCAAAAACATTTGTTGTGTATTCTCCTGGAGAAAACTTAACGTCATTGACAAAAGTAAACGAAAGCGAGTATGTTTGTTTTTCTCCATGTGGAGGTGATGATGGACGTAATCTTTTCTTTGTAGTACAAGATAAGGCTGGCTTCCAAAACATCTATCGAAAAGATGTGCCGACAAGTATGTCGATGAGTCAGATAACAGGGGGACAAAATTTTAATAGTGCACCTTCATATTGTGCTGCCACTAATTCGTTGGTATTTTCTGGTAAGCAGACGGGAAGTTCTGTACATGATATTTATATGGTCAATGCGACCCAAGGTGGTGCATTAAAGCAGGTAACAAATACCTCGGATTATGAGGAATTTACTCCTTGTATTAGTGGTGATGGCTCAAAAATATTATATTCCAAGGGGCTTAGGGGAACTGATGCAAAATCTTATGAGATATGGGTTAAGAATCTCATGACAAATGAAAATACCCAGTTAGGATTAGGTTGTAATCCGACTTTCTCTCCTGATGCCAAAATGGTAGCTTTCGTCAAGTTCGCACCTGACAACTATACAACTTGTCTCTTCGTTTGCAATGCAGATGGAACCAACGTCACACAGTTGACAGATGTAAGCATGGGATCTGTATATTTCCCATGTTTTAGCCCTGATGGAAAGAAGATCGTGTTTTCTTGTATGAAGACAAAGAAGAATGATTATGACCTTTATACCATCGATATTAATGGCAATAACCTTACACAGTTGACTATCAATAAGTCGTACGATGCGCATCCTTATTGGGCAAATGATGGAAACATTTATTTTGCCAGTGATCGTGGTGATAGGGCGGGACATTATCAAATATGGAGATTCTTTATTGGTAAGACAAATAACCCAGTTAGGGGGAATACCACTACTTACGAGGGAAATACAACCACAGTGACTCCTAAAGTTCAGAATAGACAAAATACTTTCGTTAGCCAACCAAGATACCACACAGTTCAAAGTGGCGAGACTATAACTGATATTGCTCGTAAGTATGGTATTACCGTACGTGACGTTGTAAGTTGGAACAAATTGACAACAATGACCATCAATGCCGGAATGAGATTAAAAGTATCGCAATAATGATTCCTTTGCCTCGCGTTATAGTTCAAATTATTGTGTTTTGTGCAGCCATGTCTATGGCTGCACAAAACTACAAAAGCGAAAGACTAAAAAGAGCTGCCGATGTCGTTGGGCTTCAAATATCGGCAGACTCACTCTTGCCTGACACTATGATGATGAAAAAGGCGAGAGACGGCAGGAATGTATATTTGCGTACTGACCCCATGGGGAATGTTGAGCAAATAGGCGTACCGCTGTTCAGTGAAGTAATGCGTATTCTTCAGCCATCTCCTGTATATGATTTCCTTGATTTTGCCGTCCTAAACTGGAAATACAAGGTTACACAAAATCAGCTGTATCTTTCAAAAGTTATCTTCAAGAAAGGTAATTGGGAAACATTGCTTAATGGCAAGTTGGAAGAATGCCAGTGTATGATAGAAAACAGGGAGGATAAACTGTATATTGTAAATTGGCAACGTGAAGGCAAGGACATTGCTACTGTAGGCATACCAGTAGAGTACGAACTACTAAACAACGATACGCGTAGAAATATGGAACGGGACTTCCTGAAAGAATTAAAGGCGTTCAGCCCAAATATTAAAAGGATTCCCGCACCATATATAAATGAAGATGAACTGAGTATTTATGGTACTGAGGGATTGTTTGTTCTTCCTGGCAAATCTTACATCATCGACCTTCTCAACCAAAATGTGTATTATAAGCTGACAACTGTAACAGAGGCTGTTGACACTGTTATTAACAACAAACCTGTCACAATGAATCTTGATGCGATATTGCCAGTGGTGGTAAACGACACTGAGTTTCCTGCAGAGACATTCGCCAATTTAATGATGTGTGACAACGATGCTGTGCCTGAAGTTACAATAGATCTCGATTTCCATCTTAGTAATTATCACAGAGAAAAAGTGACAATGCCGTTAAGTCGATTAAAGGCTTTCTGTCGTCAACATGGTTGCGGCCTTTTTTTTGCATGCGACATTGTGAAGGATGGAATGATACGTGGGGTGATGTTTGCAAGCAACTTGCCCAAGGGATATAATCATCTTTTCAGTTTACGCACTACTACAGACCAATTTGCCGAGGCTTCGCCTAAGGTGACAGCAGATGTGTATTTATACATACCTCCTGTGGATAAAACAAAATTATTTGGAACAACACCGACGAAAAAGTCGGGTGCAAAATTTAAATTGCCATGAGAAGAATTGTATTTTGCTTTCTGATTATTGTATGTTGTACAAACCTTTGTGCACAAAATGCCAACCGAAACTCTCTTGTCGGGCGCATAAATGACATAAAAAAACAAAGCGACACATATTTTTGGGATCAATATACCCATCCTGATGCTGATACAGCAAAGATAGGGTCGGTTAAGAGAATAATAATTCATATTGAATCTTCTCTTAACGAACAGGAAAAGTTTTCTATAGAAGAAGTACTGCCTTATACGGAATTTATCAGTATAAACCGTGGAAATCTTAAACAGTATTTCGCTTATATCAAGAAATCAGTGGCATTTGCCATTAAGTCTGGTGGTATGCCGTCAAGTGTATCTGAGACACCGGCGAGTGTGGAGGCTAAAACAAACGAAAGTATTATTATGCCTTCAACACCTTCCAAGTCGTTTGTCCCTGATGCTTTTGTGCAACGCATCTATGAAGTGAAAACATTCTCTAATGTATATAAGTTACTGAAATCGATGCAGGGCAACGGACAGATTCTGCAGTTCGGGAAACTAAAGGACGTGGAGGATTACAGTTCTTTTGACCTGATTCTTTTTGATATGAAAAGTCAGGACATAGTTACGCTATTGTCTGCAGAAAATGGAAATGGGACAAGAACAAATATGCTTGACGGGTCGTCAGATTCTCTTGATAATTATCCAAAGGATATGACAGCAGTTATTTGGTATATAAAAAATTGAAATCATTGTAATAGGAATATGAAAAGGACTTCATTTATTTTCGTATGTCTTTTTGCCGCCTTCATCGCTAAGGCTCAGGACATTTCTTTCACAATTGCCGACGGTATTCAAAATCAGAGTGTAAAGCAACGTATTGAGATCGGTATATCTAAACTACTTAGCGAAATTAATCGTGCATGTGCACAAGAACGCCCACTCAGGCTTGACGGCATAGACATGAGTCTTAGCGGGAAACACTCGTTGCAGGCTCTTTGGAAAAATCTCCACTTTCTTTGTGAGGACAACCAAATAGTGGAACGTTGTCTTACATCAGCAGAAGGCTATGTTATAAGAAACATCTATACGAGGGTTAATCCTATGATTGAGGGTTATAGCGATGAGCCGGAAAGGGCATTGACCATTCGTTTGACCCGTGGTGGACAGATTGCCAATGTGGCTATGGCTGCAAGTGATGCAGTTTATGGACGTATTATGGAGCAAGGACTTAGTGTGACTGATCTTGAGCGTCGTACTACAATACTCAGTTTCGTTGAGAACTATCGTAGTTTCTATGATGAGAAAGACCTCAATTCCATAAACAGGATATTCAGCGACGATGCTATCATAATTACAGGAACAGTGCCTATGGTAAAGGGAGGAAACAGTGATAATGGGTCATGGCGTGAGCAGATTACGTATAAAGTGCAGAACAAACCACAATATCTGAAAAGTCTTGCCTCAAATTTCAGTCGTAATAAATATATAAAGGTGACATTTAGTGATGTTGAAGTTGTTAGGCATCCAGCTAATCCAAATTACTATGGAGTGACGCTTCATCAACATTGGAAATCGAGCACTTATGAGGATGATGGCTATCTGTTGCTTATTTGGGAGTTCCGCGATGGTGAAGACCCTATAATCCATTATCGTACATGGCAGCCCGACCGCATAGGCTCTCATTCGCTGACAAAGGATGAGATTATTAACATTATGGATTTCAATATACCTACGTTAGAATAATTTTGTATGATACGAAGAATCCTGGCATCATTACTGTTCCTCGTACTTGCCTCCATTCCTGCAATGCCGCAGAAGACGGCCGCAATAAAAAAATTTTCTTCTACCACAGACCATATACCTGGGGCGGAAAGGCGCAATGATCTTAACGGTACTCCTTGTGCACTTGTAAAAATCCAGGTGGTTGATGATATTGAGCGAATAGAAGGCAACAAGATTGGCAGCATTGTGAACAAAGGTGTAGAGAAATGGGTTTATATGTGCAAAGGTTCACGGAATATGAAGGTCCACCTTAAGAATCATCTGCCTGTGATGGTAATGTTCCGTGACTACGACATCGTAGGTTTGGAAAGCAATAGGGTGTATGAGTTGGTTTTAGAATTGCCAACTGTTGAGACTTCAACAAGTGCTGTACAAAGCCCGAATGTTGTGGTGAAACAAAAACTCACAATAAACTATGAGCCTGTTGAAGCTACGGTACTAATAGACTCTAAACTCTATACAGGAAACGGAAAGATTGAGACAATTTTGCCTGTAGGTGAACATGACTATATTATTGCTGCAACAGGATATGCAACCGTGGAAGGCACTGTAAAACTAAACAATAATGCTCCAAGGGTTATTACAGAAGTTCTATCCAAAGACCAGTCGCATGTAAACACTTCACGAACAATTACTAACCATAATAACAATGTGGTAACTGACGGAAATGTAGGAAGTCGTGTGTCACTTAATTCTGTAGAGGTGACAAATGAGGATTCCAAAGTTGCAGTGCAAAGAACAGAAAGAATGTTGCCTCCCAAAGCCATTGACGGTGAATTCAAATATCCATTCGATGGTATAATTTTTATATGTAAGGCCCAAAAGGGGTATATAACCATTATTAGCTTTGATACTAATGCAACAGATATCGTTATCCCTTCAACCGTATATTATAAAGGCAACTATTATCCAGTGCGAACAATAGGTTCGAATTTGGGTGGTAATCATTATAGTGTAGAAAGGATAGTAATTCAAGATGGAGTAGAAATAATTGAAAAAAGTGCGTTCTCTGATTTCAGAAACTTAAAAGATGTGAAGATACCTAAGTCTGTAGTGGAAATTGGGAAAAAGGCTTTCCGTTATGTTCATAATGTGAAATTCAACCTTCCTGCAAATATCAGTGAAATGAAACTGAGAATGGGAGATGCAATAAAAATTATGTAAACAAACGATTATATCTTTTATAATTATTCATGAAATCTATAGCTAAAAGATTTTGTTCAACATTAGTATTCTTCTGTGTCATGCTCGTTGTGGCAATGGCACAGAAACCGGCAACTGTAAAGAGTTTCACGGCTACTACAGATCATATCCCTGGCCAGGAGCGGCGTAAGGACTATAGTGGGGTACAGTGTGCTCTTGTTAAGGTGCAAGTTGTGGATGATATCACACGTGTTGAAGGTAACAAAATTGGTGATATAGTAAATAAAGGTGTGGAGAAATGGATTTACATGTGCAAAGGCTCTCGTAATGTGCGAATTCATTTGAAGAACCATCTGCCAGTAAAGGTGATGTTCCAAGATTACAAAATAAATGGTCTTGAGAGTAACCGCGTTTATGAACTTGTTTTGGAAATACCTGATGCACCGTCTCTAACAATTGCTCCCATTGTGCAACAACAAGCAAGGAGCGAAACCACACAAACGCTTACAATAAAGTTCAAGCCAAACAATGCTACTGTCCTTGTCGATTCAAGACCATATCAAGGGGATGGTAAGGTGGAGATGACCTTGCCGGTTGGAGAGCATAGTTACGTGATAGCCGCTGTGGGGTATATAACAGCAGAAGGTACTGTAAAACTAAATGAATATGCTCCTCGCACTATTGAGGAAAATCTTTCGCGTGATGAGACATATAAAGGAAATGAAAACACAGAAGACAATCAGTCTTTTTTTGAAAAAACGGCAAGTAATGTAGGAGGCTTTTTCAAAGGCTTGGTCGGAGGCAAGAACAATAAAGGGAAGGAAGGCAAAAAGAAAACAAAGACTGTTGAAAGCACGATGGCCGTTGATCAAAATTTGCAGACATCTTCTCCTGCTAAGCCAAATAAAAGGGGTGCTTCTGTTCCTAGTATGGATGATATACTCGGACGTGCAAATGAATCAGAGGAGATGCCTATAGTTACAACTCCACCTGATGATCTTAACAAGTCATTTAAGTCTCAATACCAAGGAGTGACCTTTAATTGTAGGGCAAAGAATGGGTATGTTACTGTCACCGGATTTGAAACAGGGGCAATTAGCGTTACTATTCCTGCACAGGTGTCTTACGAAGGAAAGCACTATCCTGTGACAACAATAGACACCAACATCAATGGAAATAATTATAGTGCAGAACGTCTGGTGATAAGTGATGGTATCCAAACAATAGTAAAATATTCTTTTGCCGAATTCAGAAAGCTGAAAGAGGTCGTTGTTCCAAATTCAATTAAGGAGATTGGCAAGAAGGCTTTCCGTAATAATAAACAAACTAAATTCATATTACCGGGCTTTATAAGAGAGTCTCAAATAAGGAACGGCGTGACAATAAAGATTACTCATATTAATTAAAATGATATACTATGAAGAAATTATTAGCAAGTATAGTAGTGATGCTTGTCTCATTAGCAGCATCAGCACAGATTACGTGGAATGTTAAACTTGGTGGCGGTATTGCCATGTGTACAGGTGACGTAGAAAACACAAAAAACATTTTTGTGGGAAAAGTTGGAGTTGGTTTTGAAATGCCATTAAGCCACTCCTTGTCTCTCATGCCTTCTTTGGAGTTTGCCATAAAAGGAACCAAAACGTCTTTTGATGGTTACGACTATGAATGGGATGAGTACTACAATTTTGAAGAAACATTCACCCCTATGTACATACAACTCCCTGTGGTATGTGCTTATCGGTTGAATTTGAATACAGATTGGAACATCGTATTGAAGGCAGGTCCTTATTTTGCTTACGGTATCAAGGGATACTATAAGTTGAAGGAAAAGAATAGTGGTGAATCTTCTGATAATTATGACTTGTTTAGTGATGGAGATGCAAAGCGTCTTGATATTGGTATAGACGCAGGTATCGATTTTGAGTATCATCGTTTCGTTATTGGTCTTGAATACGAAAAGGGTTTTACCAGTTTCGCCTCTTCCGATGCTGACGCAGACATTTTTAATCAAGCTGCATATTTGACTGTAGGATATAAATTCTAAATATTTGAATAACTATTCTCATGCGACATTGACGCTGTTATATTGCGGTGTCAATGTCGCTTTTTTATTCTGTCATGGTTATACACAAGTATCCTTTTTTTGCAAATGCCGGCTTTAGAGATTGTTTTGCATTTATATGTGAATACCTTAATAGCTGGGACGTGGAATACATCATCCGTGTGAACGAGTTCATCCAGGTGGTCACCACACCTATAGAGGAATGGCTCGACTACCTGAAGAACAACCGAATAAAGGACGACACCTCAACCCCTGGTCTTCAAGAGGCACGGGAAAAGCTCCTGTATATGACCATGAGCGATGCTGATTGCCGTGCCTATGACGCCTATTTGGACGACATCTTGGTGCAAAACGATGTGTTCTATACGGCAAAGCTTGAAGGGCTTGAACAAGGTCGTGCAGAAGGACATGAGGAAGGACGTGCAGAGGCTATTTGGGCTATTGCAAGGAATGAGTTGTGTTGCGCGCGCTCCTATTATAAAGGGAAGAGTTGCTCTTACATTTCTTAAAATGTTAAAGCAATGTTAAATTCGGAAAAACGCTTGACTCGTACCTTAGGGCATGGTGTAACTTTGCACTCGCTTAGCAAAAACAACAAAAAAGAATCGCGATTATGAGTTACAAGACAAAGTTAAAAATCGGAGATTTCTCACAGATGATGCAGGTGACGGTAAAGACCCTGCGACATTATGAGCAGAAAGGACTTCTAAAGCCTGACGAGGTGGACGAATGGACTGGCTATCGCTACTACACGGTGGAACAGATGCAACGGCTGAACAATATACGTAAACTGCAGCAACTTGGCTTCTCGCTCGATGAGATCGGATTGCTCTACGAGGATGACTCGCACGACCCGACTGTAAGCCAGCTGTCAAGGAAGATACGTGAAACCGAACAGCAGCTGCGCATGCTGATGGACCGCCGTGAAAAACTGCTCAACTGGAGACGCTCCATTAAAGAAATCAAAACAATGGAAAAATTTTCAATTCAATCACTGCCCGAAATCATCGTGGCAAGTCACCGTGAGGTAATACCAAGTTATGAGGCCATCGGCGAGGTGTGCTGCAATGTGATAGGTCCTGAGTTGCAGCGACTTGGCTGCAAGTGTCCGCCTCCAGGCTACTGTTTCACAGTGGAGCACAACGAGGAATACACGCCTACTAATATCGATATCGAATACTGTGAACAGGTGGAGGAGAAGGGACAGGATTCTTCCATCGTACAATTTAAGACACTTCCCGCAGTGCCCACAGCAATATGTATGAAGCACTATGGTCCTTACGACTGCTTCTACGAGTCTTATACCGAGCTGTTCAAGTATGTGGAGGAACAGGGATACCGCATAGCTGGCAAGCCGCGCTGCTCTTACGTTGATGGTATCTGGAACCAAGAGAATCCCGAACTATGGCTCTCCATCATCCAAGTGCCAGTGGAGAAGGATTAAGAAGGAAAAGGGGCGGTGTACATCGCAATGATTGTTAACGACAAGAAAAGAATCCCTGTAAGCCCATCGACTTGCAGGGATTCATTTTATTTCTAAAAACAGAGGTTTCCTCAAGAACGGGAATTTGATTAGCCAAAATAGTGGGGAAAGGTGTTTTTATAGCAATTCGTAACAAAATCACCGAAAAAATAGAAATAAATGTGTGTTTTGTTTGGTTATTTCATTCCTTTTGCATACCTTTGCAATGAAATATAAACAAAAGGAAAAATGGCAGAAAACAGCATATTCAACAAACAGTCGCTTGAGGCATTGGACTCAAAAGACGACATCATGGAGTCGGCAAGAGTGACACGGCCTTCGCTCAACGTGGTGCTCGGAGCCATGTTGGTGATGTGTGCCGTCACGGCGTACTGGTGTATCTTCGGTACTATAAACTATAAGGTGACGGCACAAGGCGTGCTGTTTCCGCATGGAGAAGCCACACCGCTAACACTGCCCTACGACGGTACCGTACAGCGCGTACTCACCGCCCACGGCAGGGAGGTGAAGGTGGGCGAACCGCTCATGGAGGTGAGGACAGAGATGGCCGCCACCGACGTGAAAGCACCTGGAGACGGTGTGGTGCTGACATACCGTCAGGAAGGCGATGCCTTCAAGGCGCAGGAGGCCGTGGTATGGATGATGCCTCAGGAGAACGACCGTAAGGGTCACGAGATGCTCGTATATACCTCGTTTAATGATGTGAGAAAGCTGAAGATAGGGCAACAGGTACAGGTCACCCCCGCCAATATGGAACGCGAGAAATGGGGTTATGCCTACGGAAAGATCACCGGCATAGAGCGTTATCCCACCACCCGCGAAGAGGTGGCGAGACGACTGAAGATGGACGCCTTGGCAGCGTTCCTGCCCGAGAAAGATGCCATATACGAGGTGAAGGTGCTGATGGACAGCAGTTCGCAGCCGTCGGGACTGAGATGGAGCAGGGAGAAGGCCGAGAAAGTGGTAATCCCAACCGGCACATTCTGTAATGTGCAGATAGTGACTTCGAAGAAACGCGTTTACGAGGTTCTCATCGGGAATGTCGAAGACTGCATAAATGACTTTATGGGCGACTAACAAGAAGACGATGAAGCTGAAAAGGAGCAATATAAAGAAGGTGCCTGTAGTAATACAGATGGAGTCGGTGGAGTGTGGAGCGGCATCGTTAGACATGATACTGGCCTACTACGGCAAATGGCTTCCATTAGAGGAGGTGAGGACGGCATGCGGTGTGTCGCGCGACGGCAGTTCGGCGAAGAGCATCTTACGGGCTGCACGTGGATACGGACTCGACGCATCGGGCTATCGTGTGGAGCCGTCGGCCTTGGAAGGCATGCAACCATGTATCATCCACTGGAACTTCGAACACTTCGTGGTGTTCCGTGGCTTCAAGAAGAACAAAGCTTGTCTCAACGACCCCGCCACAGGTCCCGTGGAGGTGCCGATGGACGAGTTTGAGAAGGCCTTCACCGGCATAGCGTTAGAGTTTTACCCTACGGAAAAATTCACAAAGGGTGGACGGAAGACAAGCATATTCAGTTATGTGAAGAAACACATGCGAGGTGCCTCAAGCGCATTCTGGCTGACGCTGGTCTTCGGACTGCTCACTGCTTGTGTCACCATCGCCGTGCCAATGTTCACACGTATCTTTGCCGACGAGATACTCTCGGGACGCAACAGCGACTGGCAGACAATATTCCTCATCGCCCTCATGGCCGTAGCGTTGTTAAGCTTCGTTCTCACGCTCCTCAACGAGCGATACAGCAACCGTATAGCTGGCATGTTAGCAATAAAAGGGAACCTCAGCTTCCTGCGGCATCTGCTGACGCTGCCGATGACATTCTTCGCCATGCGATATGTGGGCGACCTGCAGCAACGCCAACATCTCAACCAGAGCGTCACCCACTCGCTCGTCAACGTCCTTGCACCACAGGTGATCAATATCGGATTGCTCGTGCTCTACCTCTTCCTTATGGTCACTTACAGCATGCCCCTGACACTGGTGGGTATCGTCGCCGTGGTGACCAACCTCGTCATGGTGCAGCACTATGCCGAGAAAAGAGTCAACCTCGTGCGCAGTCAGCAGCGTTCGTTAGCACAATACTATAACGCCACCGTGTCGTGTATCGATAATATAGAAAGCATCAAGGCGGCAGGCGCGGAGAGAGGCTTCTTCGAATACTGGAGCGGACTGTGGAGCAAGAAGTTTAACGTGGAAAGCGACGCCACCATACAAGAGCTGAAGATGGGACTCCTGCCCACTCTCGTTCTGACACTGGTGAACTCCATAGTACTTGTGCTCGGCGCATACTACATACTAAAAGGCGACCTCACAATAGGAATGCTCTTGGCGTTCCAGGGATTCATGTCGTCGTTTATGGCTCCCGTCAACGAGGTGGTGACGGCAAGTCAGAAACTCATAGAGATGCGCTCGGAGATGGAGAGCATTGAGGACGTGATGAAATACCCGGCCGACAAGCGTCAGGGCGACAGCACGACGGCAGAGGGAAAACTGGGCGGCGAACTGGAGCTGCGGCATGTCACCTTCGGCTATAACCCACTGCAACCGCCACTGATAGAAGACTTTAACCTTCACCTCATGCCGGGGAAAAGCGTGGCCTTCGTGGGATCAAGCGGGTGCGGCAAGTCAACACTGGCTAAACTCATCTCTGGACTGTACAAGCCTTGGAGCGGAGAGATACTCTTCGACGGACGGCCACTGCAAAGCATCAGCAACGAAGAGATGACAAACTCAGTGGCCGTGGTTGACCAAAACGTGGTGCTCTTTGACGATACCGTAACGCAAAACATAAAGATGTGGGACCAGTCGATAGAGGACTTCACCGTGATGATGGCATGCAACGACGCACAGATACGTGACGACATCATGAGCCGTCCAGAGGGTTTCTCCACACTACTCATCAAGGGCGGACAGAACTTCAGCGGCGGACAACGCCAGCGCATGGAGATTGCCACGGCACTGGCCAAAGAGCCAGTCATACTCATCATGGACGAGGCAACGAGTGCCCTCGATCCCACCACCGAGGAACACGTGATGGACGCCGTGAGGATGATGGGCGCCACACAGATCATCGTGGCTCACCGCCTTTCAACGATACGCGACTGTGACGAGATTATCGTGATGGACCAAGGCAAGATACTGCAACGCGGCACCCACGACGAACTCATACAACAGGAAGGAATGTACAAGGAGTTAATGAAGAACGTGTAATCATGTCAATATACTTAGACCAAATAGAAAAAAGGAAACGACTCGAAGAGGCCACACTCATAGAGACGTTTGAGAAAGCCATCAAACGACTGGGCATCAATGGCGGCAGTCACCGTCATAAGCCCAAGCCTACCGACAATACCGCGCTGCGCCAGGTGATAGACGCGCTTGGTGTGACAGGCTATGAGCTTACCAACGACGGTATTTCCACGCCACAGGAGCAGCTTGCCACCATACTGGAGCCTCGCGGCATCATGATGCGTAAGGTGAAGCTTACAGAGGGATGGTGGAAGGTAACAATAGGACCGATGTTAGGATATGACAAGGACGGCGGGCTGACTGCCCTGCTGCCCACACGATGGGGATTCGGATACACCTTCACCGACAAGGACGGACATACCGTGAGCGTCAACAAGACCACGGCTAATACACTGAGCCGACACGCCGTATGCTTCTGCAAGCCCCTACCCGACCATAAACTCACAAACCGCGATCTCTTCATCTATGTGGCAAAAGCCATGTCGCTGACCAACTTCATGCTGCTGCTCGCGGCGGCACTGATACTCACGCTCTTCGGCATGTTTACACCTATGGCCAACAAGATGATCTTCGACATGGTGATACCAACAGGCGAGGCAAACGACCTGCTGCCCATCTTCGGGCTGCTCGTCGGCGCAGGCATCGGCACCATGCTCTTCTCGCTCACACGCAACCTCTGTACCGAGCGAATACGACGCACCGTGGAGATGCATCTGCAAAACGCCATTATGGCACGCGTGTTTTTCCTCAGTCCGAAATTCTTCTCTAAAAATTCCTCGGGCGAGCTGACATCGAGAATAAATAACGTGGCTACATTATGCAACCTTATGAACGATAGTATTGTAGGCACAATGCTGACATTGGCTTTCTCTGTAGCCTACCTCGTACAGGTATTCCTATACGCCCAGTCGTTGCTTGCTCCTTCGATATGCCTGATGGTATTGCAGACCATAGCCATAGTCATATATTATCGCAGCATAGTGAAGGCAAGGTCGCACTACATTGAGGAATACAGCAAGCTCAGCGGCACGGAATACGGCATGCTGGCGGGAATACAGAAGCTGAAACTCACGGGAAGCGAACAACGGGCCATGACACTCTGGCTTGACAAATACACCAATGCAGTCCACCCGCTGTATAACCCTCCGTTCTTGCGCCGGCTGATGCCTGCACTGCTGAAGCTGTGTAACGTAGGCGGCACGGCATTGCTGTTCTACTTTATCCTGGTAAACAACGTATCCACAAGCGACTATATAGCGTTCTCGTCGGCATACGGCATGATCACCGCAGCCATAACGGCCTTAGTAGCCATCCTGCCCGAGATGGCGCAGATATCTCCTTCGCTCAACAGTCTCAAGCCATTGCTCGAAGCGGAACCGGAGATAGAGAAAAACGCGCCGCAGATAGATGACCTAATGGGAAGTATCGAGATGAACAACGTGTCGTTCAGATACTCAGATGACGGACCTTTGGTGCTCGACAACATCAGCCTGTCTATCGCTCCCGGCGAATATGTGGGTATTGTGGGCAAGTCGGGCTGCGGCAAATCGACACTGATGCGACTGCTCCTCGGTTTCGAACAACCGCTGAAAGGCGGTATTTACTACGACAACTACGACATCTCGAAGGTTGATAAGACCAGTCTGAGACGAAAGATAGGATGCTGTCTGCAGAACGGAAGCCTCTTCACCGGCGACCTGTTCAGAAACATCACCATCACCGCCCCATGGGCTTCACACGACGACGCATGGGAGGCACTGAGGATGGCCGACATGGAAAAAGACGTGAGACGGATGCCCATGGGACTGCACACCGTGGTGGTAGAAGGCGGCTCTGGATTCAGCGGTGGACAGAAACAAAGACTGCTCATCGCACGTGCCTTGATAGGACGTCCAAAGATCATCTTCTTCGACGAAGCTACGTCAGCCCTCGACAACATCTCGCAGAAACAGGTGAGCGACAACCTCGACACGCTAAACTGTACGAGAGTGGTCATTGCCCACCGACTGTCCACCATCAAGAACTGCGACAGAATAATTGTCCTCGACAAAGGACATATAGCCGAAGAGGGTAACTTCGATCAGCTCATGGAGCAAAAAGGCATGTTCTACGAGATGAGCCTCAGACAGATGTGATTAATCTTTATATATATAATAATGTATAGGAAACTTTTTTTCATAGCTACGGTAATAGCAGCAATGACAAGCTGCAGCAACGGCGGCAATGGAGCTGCCGAGAAAGACGCTGTAGATACAGTGAAGGTGGAGACCCTGAAACGGGGCACCTTCGACGAACCCTTCACGGCACAAGGCAAGGTGAAGGCAAGTAAGTATGCTGATCTCGCTTTCGAGACTTCACTGCCAATAAAAGCCGTGTATGTAAGAAACGGCCAGTCGGTGACAAGCGGACAACGCATTGCCGAACTCGACATGTTTAAGATGAGCAATGCCATCGAACAAGCGAAGAAACAAGTAGAACAAGCAAGACTAAACATGCAGGACGTGATCATATCGCAAGGATATGACCCCGACAAGCCGCAGACAGTGCCCGAGAACATCAAACAGCTCGCACAGGTGAAAAGCGGATACAGCCTCGCACTCAGTCAACTCGATGCCGCAAAACACGACATAGGGTCGGGCACGCTCACTGCACCCTTCGCCGGCGTGGTAGCCAACCTCTCCATACAGCCTCATTCCATCTCTCAGGCAGGTACCACCGTTTGCCGCATCATAGCCACAGACGAGATGGAGGTGGAGTTTAAGGTGATGGAAGGCGACCTCTGCATTGTAAAGGTCGGTTCCATGGTGACCATCACGCCCATCGCCACCAAAGCCGCACAATATGAGGCACGGGTGATGGACATCAATCCTATGGTGGACGAGAACGGAGCCGTCAGCGTGCGGGCAAAGCTAAAGGCAGACCGCAACCTCTTCGACGGGATGAATGTAGAGGTGAGCTTCACTCGACACATAGAGAATGTGACCATTGTACCACGACAGGTCATCGTCATCAGAAACGGCAGACATGTGATATTCACCTACGACAATGGCGTGGCACGCCAACACTATGTGTCAATAAGACACGAAGCGAAAGGACAGTGTGTCGTGGAGACTGCTGACGACCTGAAAGGCAATAGCCTTCTCGTCGTGGCAGGACATGAGACCATCTCCGAAGGAGAGAAGATAGCAAGAAGTAAGTAACCACAAAATGGGACGCGAGAGATGAGACGACTTTTCTTCATAGTAACACTAACGGCCGCCACACTTGGCGTATCGGCACAACGCAAGGTGACACTCGACCTCAACCGTACGGTAGCTCTTGCCACCGACAGCTCGCTGACGGCAGAGAAATACCGCAGCGTGCTCGACACTTACCGCTTTAGCTTCCTCGCATGGCAAGCCAGCCGCAAGCCACAGATAACCCTTGATGCCACCCCTCTGCAATACGAACAATATATGGTGCAGAGATATATAAGCGATGAGGACCGCGACACTTACCGCGAACAGCAGATGCTATACAGCGAGGCGGCAGTGGGAATGACACAGGACATTGAGGCTCTTGGAGGAACGCTCTACGCATCCACCGGATTAGGCTTCCTGCATACGTTCGGCGGCGACACTAACTACGACCAGTTCTCAACCGTACCCATAAAGGTCGGTTACCGACAAGACCTCCTTGGGTTCAATGCCCTGAAATGGAGCAAGAGACTCGAGCCATTGAAACTCAAGAAGGCAGAGAAGGCCTACGCCTACAACTTAGAGTCAACGGCAGCAGAAGCCGTCGATCTCTTCTTCCAACTCGCCCTGGCACAAGACCAGTTGCGTATGGCTGAAGAAAACCTCCAGACATGCGACACGATCTACGCCATAGGCTGCCGGCGCTTTAAGATTGCCAGCATCTCAAAGGCAGAACTGAGCATCCTCGACCTGCAAAGGACAAATGCCACGAACACCATGGAGAATGCGAAGATACTACGCGACAAAGCATCAAAACAACTCGCCACGTTCCTCGGCATGGAACGTGATACGGATATTGAACTCATCATTCCCACAAACCATTCGCCAGTGAAGGTGGACGCAGAAGAAGCTCTAAGATACGCGAGAGAAAACAATCCCGCATTCATCGAGACAAGGCAAGCCGTGGAAGAGGCACGCATGGAAATGGAAAAGGCAAAAGTGGAACGACGACTGAGCCTCAACATCGACGCCAGCATAGGTCTTAACCAGGTAGCGGACAAATTCTGGGATGCTTACCGCAGTCCCCTCAGACAAGAGAAGGCTATGGTGACCCTCTCGGTACCACTGAAAGACTGGGGAAAACGCAAAAACAACTATCTGCAGGCTCAAAGCCGACTCAGCACAGCAGAAAAGGAGCTGAGCGAAGCTACACGTGACACGGAGCTCGACGTAGTGACCAGTGTGGACGACTACAACAAACGGCACGACTTGACCGCAAACTCACGCAAGTCGCTCAACATAGCCCAGGAAGCATACGACGCCATGCTCACAAGGTTTATTAAGGGACAGGCCACCGTCAACGACCTCTCTCTTGCACAAAACTACTGGCAGACGGCACGCCAAAACTATACACAGAGCCTCCAAAACTACTGGACTGCTTTCTACAGGCTGCGTCAGCTCACTCTCTACGACTTCAACAAGCGGAAGACAATAGAACATAACAAACAATAAACACAAAACATAGATTATTATGGACATAACAGTTTACATAGCAGTAGCACTGGCACTATTGTCTGCCATAGCCATTCTTCTCGTGGTTCGCTCACGAAAAGTGTTTGAACAGAAAACAACAACACTTACCACCCTCATAGACACCTGGGCAGAGCAAAAGCAACAGGAGAGCGAGACGGTGGCAAAAGAAGCCGAAGAAGAAGAGCCACAGACCGACACACAGGAAAAGTCAAATGAGCTATTCTCGAGAATAGTAAAACTCATGGAAGAGGAAAAACTATACACCAACGAGGAACTCTCTCGCGACATGCTTGCAGGTAAACTGTGCACTAACTACAAATATGTGGTGAAGGCAATAAAAGACTCCACCGGAAACTCCATGACCATATTTATCAACGACTACCGACTGGGGCACGCCAGCCGACTACTGCGTGAAACAGACGAAAGCATAGCAATAGTAGCGGAGCTTTCCGGTTTTTCCCACCGCTCGCTGACACGCCATTTTCAGGCAAAATTCGGCATCACCCCTTCTGAATATAGGCGAAACCACAGAAAATAGTGGCCAAAACGGGGAAAAAGCACTTTTTTCCCGAATTGACCATCATTTTTCCCGTTTTGTCTCGTCGATTTGAAAAAATAAGCATAATTTTGCAGCAGAATTCAAAACAACATGTCTAACATTTAAAAATTACAATTATGGAAAACAAAGAAAAGAAAGTTCTCAACGAAGAACAACTAGACGTAGCTAACGGCGGTAGGTTGTTTAAGAAAAAGAAAATCCTCAACGATGACCAACTGGACGTAGCTAATGGTGGTGTTGTGGTTGCTAAAAGAGCAGTTGCTAATGACGACGAACTCGACAGCGTATGTGGTGGAGCTGGTAAAACAAGCCTTAATACACGTGATCTAGGTATTCTTTGATTTAGTAACATACAACGACAAGAAAGCCACATTAATAAAAAAAGCATCAGTATGATTTCAGTCATTTTCATCTTATCATTCGTTATAGTGGCAGCTATCGCAACCTTTGCATACTACCAGAGGCGGATCGCACAGGCGGATAAGGCCATCAGGCGACTTAAAGCTGACATTGCAGAGATGGACGCCAAAACTGCAAAAAGGAAGCATGCTGATAGCTCGTGCAAGAAGATTTGCCTCAACGACTCGTCATTGTCTATGGCTGCAGCTGCCGGCGTTTTCAACAAAGGCAAAGAATTTATTAACAACAACAATAAAACTATTTGATTATGACAGACCATAAGAATTTTGACGAGAAGAAAAAAGCTCTTGACGAGGAAGCTCTCGACGAAGTGGCTGGTGGTAAGTTTGTTTTGGCAGGACTTAACACAGGTGCAAAAAAAGTACCGGAACCAGAAATCCTCAAGACAATAAAAGTTTAACCATTTACACAAAGAAGCGGGAAAAGCACTTTCCGCTTCTTTTTTTATAAAAAAGCATTGCACAAAGAACAAGTTTTGTGCACAATTAATAATCAAATGTGCACAAAAAGATTGTTTTTCTTTGCCAATTGAAAAAAAAAGTGTAATTTTGCAACCTGTTGTATAAAAGCAAATAACAAATAACAATCAATATTTAAAAATGAGTTTGAAAATCGTTGTACTTGCCAAGCAAGTACCAGACACAAGAAACGTGGGCAAGGACGCCATGACAGCCGAAGGCACAGTTAACCGCGCCGCCCTTCCCGCCATCTTCAATCCAGAAGACTTGAACGCTCTTGAGCAGGCTCTCCGTCTGAAAGAGCAGAACCCTGGTTCCACCGTCGGTATTCTGACAATGGGACCTCCCCGTGCGGCAGAGATTATCCGCCAGGGTCTCTATCGTGGTGCC
>SAMEA3663036__coassemble_444_pt1 | contig 19560 bp, 18 predicted proteins | sample SAMEA3663036__metabat2_low_PE_037 | metagenome-assembled genome bin SAMEA3663036 (sample SAMEA3663036) | pig gut metagenome | biome: pig gut; feature: pig-associated habitat; material: faeces | place: France | collected 2012
TCGACGTCCTCGAAAGCACTCTCGCACACGAGCAAAAGGTGACAAGCCTTATCAACAATCTCTATGCCATAGCTCAGGAAGAGAAAGACTACGCCACATCAAGCATGTTGCAGTGGTTTATCGACGAGCAGGTGGAGGAAGAGGAGAATGCGCAGAATATCATCGACAACCTGAAGATGATCAAAGACAACGGCTACGGACTCTATATGCTCGACAAAGAGCTCGGCACCCGCACCTACACACAGGCATCACCACTGGCTGGAAAGTAAATATTAATAGTTGACAAGTTGACGAGTTAACTTTTTAACTCGTCAACTTCTGTATAATTATGTCCAAAGGAAAACTGCAGAAATTCGCTGAGATGGAGACGTTTCCCAACGTGTTCCAGTTTCCATATTCAGCAATGACAGACAACAAGCCCTTCGCCATGCAAGGCCGTTGGCGGAGCGACTTTTTTCATAACGACAACCCCATAGTACTTGAGCTCGGCTGCGGCAAGGGTGAATATACGGTGGGCTTGGCGAAGCTGTTTCCCAACATCAACTTCATTGGAGTCGATATCAAAGGAGCTCGAATGCACGCTGGCGCCAAACAGGCTGTGGAAGAACGACTGCCAAACGTAGCCTTTCTCCGTACCAACATCGAGATCATCGACCGCTTCTTCGGCGAAGGAGAGGTGCAGGAGATATGGCTCACGTTTAGCGACCCACAGATGAAAAACCCGAGGAAACGCCTCACGAGCACTTTTTTCCTCGAACGCTACCGCCGCTTTCTCACCGACGGCGGTCTGATACATCTGAAGACCGACAGCAACTTCCTCTTTACCTACACCACACTGATGGTGGAGCACAACAATCTGCCCATGGAGTTCCGCACAGACGATCTTTATCACACCGAAGGTATCGACGAGGCGACTCAACAGATATTATGCATCAAGACCTATTACGAGTCGCAATGGATTGAGCGCGGTCTGAACATAAAGTACATGAAATTCCATCTCCCCAAAGGTATCCAACTGGAGGAATCGGACGTCGAAATACCACTCGACGAATACCGCAGCTATAAACGCACAAAGCGCAGTTCACTGGAAAAAAGCAAGTGAACCGCGCTTTTTTCGTGTTCAAATAGTCTAAAACTGCATGAAAAACGAGAATAAATTATGAAATAATTTTGTAATTTCCACAACTTTTACTACCTTTGCGGCTGATATTGCAATATTATATGTACAAACAAGAGAAAATCAAGCCTTACAACGACAAGGATGACAAAGGAAAACAGGTGGAAGAGATGTTTGACAACATCGCCCACTCATACGACAAACTCAACCATCGCCTGTCGTGGAACATCGACAAGGGATGGCGTATGAAGGCTATAGAAACATTGGCACCATACAACCCGAAGACAATCCTTGACGTGGCTACAGGAACAGGCGACTTCGCCATTCTTGCAGCCAAAAAGCTGTGTCTGCAAAAACTCGTTGGCTCCGACATCTCAGAAGGTATGATGGAGATAGGAAGACAGAAGGTGAAGGCAGAGAGACTCGACGGCATCATCTCGTTTGCAAAAGAAGACTGCATGGCACTGTCGTTCGCCGACAACACCTTCGACGCCGTCACCGCCGCCTTCGGCATAAGAAACTTCCCTAATCTCGACAAGGGACTGAAAGAGATGTGCCGAGTGCTGAAACCTGGCGGACATCTTTGCGTCATCGAACTGACACAGCCAGCACACAACCCAATGAAGACTCTTTTCAACATCTACTCTCACACCGTCCTCCCCGTATGGGGCAGGATGATATCGAAAGACGACAGGGCTTACTCCTACCTCACCGCTACCATCGAGGCATTTCCCCAGGGAGAGGAGATGATGACAATACTACAGCGGGCAGGCTTCAGGAAGACATCGTTCAGAAGACTCACCTTCGGAATATGCACACTATTAATAGCAACAAAATAACAAATAATACATAACGACATGGACAAGTACGGACTTATAGGATACCCCTTGGGACACTCCTTCTCAAAAAGCTACTTCAATCAGAAGTTTGACGACGAAGGCATCGACGCTGTATATGAGAATTTTGAGATACAATCAATCGACGCTCTGACGGAAGTGCTGGAAACCAACCCCACCCTCCGCGGACTCAACGTCACCATTCCATACAAGGAGAAGGTCATCCCGTTCCTCGACTCCATAAGTCCTGAGGCAAGGGCCATTGGAGCAGTAAACGTGATAAAAGTAACCCGCGAGGGAGGCGACATCAAACTGAAGGGATTCAACTCTGACGTCGTTGGCTTCACCGACAGCATAAAGTCTCTCTTGCAAAGTTATCACAAGAAAGCTCTCATCCTCGGCACCGGCGGCGCATCGAAAGCCGTGCAATACGGACTGAAAAGCCTTGGCCTCGAAACAGTGTTTGTAAGCCGTTACGACCGCCCAAACACCATACAATACAAGGAGATCACTCCTGAGATAATCAAGGAGTATAACGTCATCGTCAACTGCACGCCGTCAGGCATGTATCCGCATGTTGACGAATGTCCCGACCTGCCATACGAGGCCATGGACCACCAAACCATCCTCTACGACCTCATCTACAATCCCAACGAGACCTTGTTTATGAAGAAGGGCGCCCAATATGGAGCCACGGTGCAAAACGGACTCGAGATGCTACTTCTCCAGGCTTTCGTCAGCTGGGACTTCTGGCAATAAGCTGCGGACGCAATATAGTGAACGCAACATTCTTTTACGACAATGTAGTGAATGAACGTTTTTTCGACAAAATAGACAACTGAGAATAGAAATATAATAGAACAGACATGAATAAAGACAACCGTTATATGCTTCGCGGCGTGAGTGCCGCAAAAGAAGATGTCCACAACGCAATAAAAAACATCGACAAAGGCATCTTCCCACAGGCATTCTGTAAGATAATACCCGACATTCTCGGCGGCGACCCAGAGTATTGCAACATCATGCACGCCGACGGAGCAGGAACAAAATCGTCGTTGGCTTACGCCTACTGGAAAGAGACCGGCGACCTGAGCGTATGGAAAGGCATAGCACAGGATGCACTCATCATGAATACCGACGACCTGCTCTGCGTGGGAGCCGTGGATAATATCCTCGTGTCAAGCACCATTGGACGCAACAAGATGCTCGTTCCGGGAGAGGTGATCTCGGCCATCATCAACGGCACCGACGAACTGCTCAAGCAAATGCGCGATATGGGCATCGGCATCTATGCCACTGGCGGCGAGACAGCAGACGTGGGCGACCTCGTCCGCACCATCATCGTTGATTCTACAGTGACATGCCGAATGAAACGTAGCGACGTCATCGACAATGCCAATATCCGTCCGGGAGACGTCATCGTCGGACTGTCGTCGTGCGGACAAGCCACCTACGAGGACCGCTACAACGGCGGTATGGGCAGCAACGGACTGACCTCAGCCCGCCACGACGTGTTTAACAAGTATATCGCGGAGAAATATCCCGAGACCTTCGACCATGCAGTGCCCGACGACCTCGTATATAGCGGCAGCTACCGCCTCGACCAGACGGTCGAAGGCGTCAACGTCAACGCCGGACAACTCGTCCTCTCTCCCACCCGAACCTACGCTCCGGTAATAAAGCGACTTCTCGACCTGATGAGAAAAGACATCCACGGCATGGTACACTGCACCGGAGGAGCTCAGACCAAGGTGCTGCACTTCGTGGGCGACAACTGCCGCGTGGTTAAGGACAACATGTTCCCTATTCCTCCACTCTTCCGCGTCATCCACGACGAGAGCGGCACTGACTGGAAAGAGATGTACAAAGTGTTTAATATGGGACACAGAATGGAGATATATGTCAGCCCCGAAAATGCAGACAAGGTGATCGAGCTCAGCCGCAGCTTCAACATCGACGCACAAGTGGTGGGACATATCGAGGAAGGAAAGAAGAGCCTCACCATTAAGTCGGAGTACGGAACATTTGAGTATTAAACAAAGGAGAAAGGAAGGAAGAGGAGTAAAAATCGAACAATATATAATTAATGATAGAAAACAATAGCATACTGCAAAAGCTCGACGGACTGGTAAGCCGTTTTGAGGAGGTATCGACACTGATTACCGACCCTTCGGTCATAGCCGACCAACAGCGTTTCGTGAAACTCACACGCGAATACAAAGACCTGGGCGACATCATCGATGCCCGCAAACGCTACATAGCTTGCCTTAACGCCATCGCCGAGGCAAAGGACATACTCGCCAACGAGAGCGACCCAGAGATGAAGGAGATGGCTCGAGAGGAACTGTCTGTCAACGAAGAACTACAGCCGAAAATCGAAGAGGAGATAAAAATTGCCCTTGTGCCGAAAGACCCAGAAGACGCAAAGAACGTGGAGATGGAGATCCGCGCTGGCACTGGCGGCGACGAGGCTTGCCTCTTTGCCGGCGACCTCTTCGCCATGTATAAGAAGTTCTGCGAGTCGAAAGGCTGGAATCTCGCCATCACCAGCGTCAGCGAAGGTGCTGTGGGCGGATTCAAGGAGATAGACTTTGCCGTCAGCGGCGACGGAGTGTATGGCGTGCTGAAATATGAGTCGGGAGTACACCGCGTCCAGCGAGTGCCTGTCACCGAGAGCAACGGCCGCATGCAGACCAGCGCCGCCACCGTGGCCGTACTGCCTGAGGCAGACAAGTTTGAGGTGAACATCAACGAGGGCGAGATAAAGTGGGACACTTTCCGCTCGTCGGGAGCTGGCGGACAGAACGTCAACAAGGTGGAATCGGGTGTGCGTCTGCGTTACATGTGGAAGAACCCCAATACCGGCGAGATCGAAGAGATACTCATCGAGTGTACCGAGACTCGCGACCAACCCAAGAATAAGGAACGTGCGCTCGCACGCCTGCGTACCTTTATTTATGATAAAGAGCATCAGAAGTATGTAGATGACATTGCCAACCGCCGCAAGACCCTCGTCTCCACCGGCGACCGCAGTGCAAAGATACGCACCTACAACTTCCCACAGGGCCGCGTCACCGACCACCGCATAGGCTACACTACCCACGACCTGCAGGGATTCCTCGGCGGCGACATTCAGGACATGATCGACGCACTTACCGTGGCCGAGAATGCCGAGAGAATGAAAGAAGCCGAACTGTAATAGTGCGTTATGGGACTCATCTACACCAAGAAGAAAGACGACGAACAGCGTGAAAAGACCGTTCAGGCTGAGGAGTTCATACATCGAATGATCTCGATGAAACAAAAAACGATAGAGACTTTTAACGAATTGCCAAAGACAGAAATAAAGAAATAACATGGATAGACAACAACTGATAGAACAGATTAAGACCAAGCGCTCGTTTCTCTGCGTAGGTCTCGATACCGACCTCAAAAAGGTGCCACAACACCTGCTCGACGGTCCAGACCCCATCTTCACCTTCAACAAGGCCATCATCGACGCCACCGCACCTTACTGCGTGGCTTACAAGCCCAACCTCGCTTTCTACGAGGCTTTCGGCGTGAAGGGACTGATGGCTTTCGAGAAGACCGTCAACTACCTGAAGAAATATTACCCCAACCACTTCATCGTGGCCGACGCAAAACGTGGCGACATCGGCAATACATCGGCAATGTATGCCCGCACTTTCTTCGGCGAATATGATGTTGACTCGCTCACCGTAGCTCCTTATATGGGAGAGGACAGCGTGACTCCGTTCCTCGGCTACGAGGGCAAATGGGTCATCCTGCTCGCCCTGACAAGCAACAAGGGCAGTCACGACTTCCAGCTCACCACCGACCCCGAAGGCATGCCTCTCTACGAGAAGGTGATGCGCAAGGCCCAGCAGTGGGGAACGGAAGAGAACCTGATGTTTGTCGTCGGAGCCACACAGGGAAAGATGTTTGAGGACATACGCCGCATCGCTCCCCGCCACTTCCTCCTTGTCCCCGGCGTGGGCGCACAGGGAGGCAGCCTTGAGGAGGTATGCAAATATGGCATGAACGACGACTGCGGCCTGCTTGTCAACAGTTCGCGAGGCATCATCTACGCCAGCGATGGCGAGGACTACGCCGAGGTGGCTGGCGAGAAGGCTAAAGAGCTCAAGGAGCAGATGGACGTCCTGCTGAAGGAGCACAACTTGTAATACACACACAAAAAAAGGTATCCGATCATGGAATTTACAGCAAAACAGATAGCGGACTACGTAGGTGGAAAGGTGGAAGGCGACAGCCAGGCGAGTGTCAACACCTTTGCCAAGATTGAAGAAGGCAAGAAAGGTGCCATCTCGTTCCTCTCCAACCTGAAATATCTGCATTATATCTACGACACCGAGTCGTCGATAGTACTCATTAACGAAGACGTGAAACTCGAACGCGAGACGAAGGCTACGCTCATCCGCGTGAAGGACGCCTACGAGTGTGTGGCAAAGCTCCTGCAGCTATATGCCTCGATGAAACCCAAGAAGGTGGGCATCGACTCGTTGGCTTTCATCCACCCCTCAGCCAAGGTGGGCAAGGACTGCTATATCGGTCCGTTTGTGGCCATCGGCCCTAACGTCACCATCGGCGACGGCTGTGTGCTGCATCCCCATGTCACCGTCGGCGAGGAGGCTTCAGTGGGCAACAATACCGAGATTTACAGCAATGCCGTTGTGTATCACCACTGTAAGGTGGGCAACAACTGCGTTCTTCATGCCGGCTGTGTGATTGGTGCTGACGGCTTCGGCTTTGCCCCAAACACCGAGGGCTACGACAAGATTCCACAGATAGGCAACGTCGTGATCGAGGATAATGTGGAGATAGGTGCCAACACTTGCGTCGATCGTTCCACCATGGGCAGCACCATAATACACAAGGGTGTGAAACTCGACAACCTCGTTCAGGTGGCTCACAACGTGGAGGTGGGCGAAAACACGGTGATGTCGGCTCAGGTGGGCATCGCCGGAAGCACTAAGATCGGGTCGTGGTGTATGTTTGGCGGACAGGTAGGCATAGCCGGACATATCAGCATCGGCGACAAGACCTTCCTCGGCGCACAGTCGGGAGTGCCAGGCAACATCAAGGGCGACCAGACGCTCATCGGCACACCGCCGATGGAGCCGAAGGCATACTTCAAGTCGCAGGCCATCTTCCGCCGTCTGCCCGACATCTACAAGCAGCTCAACGAACTTCAGAAACAAGTAGAAGAATTAAAAAAGAAATAGTATATGACGAAGCAAACAACGCTAAAGGGAAGTTTCTCGCTCTGTGGCAAGGGACTTCATACAGGACTGAGTCTCACGGTGACCTTCAATCCTGCACCCGAGAATCATGGATATAAGATTCAACGTATCGACATGGAAGGGGAACCTAAGATAGACGCCGTGGCGGAGAATGTCATCGACACACAGCGCGGAACAGTGCTCGGCAAGGGCGACCTCCGCGTCTCTACCGTAGAACACGGACTGGCTGCTCTCTACGCCCTCGGCATCGACAACTGTCTCATACAGGTCAACGGTCCTGAGTTCCCTATCCTCGACGGCAGCGCCATCAAATATGTTGAAAAGATCAACGAGGTGGGCATCGAGGAACAGAATGCTCCGAAAGACTACTACATCATCAGGAAGAAGATAGAGGTGAAGGACGATAAGACTGGTTCGTGCATCACCATCCTCCCCGACGAGGAGTTCAGCATCACCACAATGTGTTCGTTCAACTCGAAGTATATCGACAGCCAGTTTGCCACACTCGAACGCATGGAAGACTTCAGCCAGGAGATCTCTCCCGCCCGCACCTTCGTCTTCGTTCGCGACATACAGCCGCTGCTCAACGCCAACCTCATCAAGGGCGGCGACCTCGACAACGCCATCGTGATCTACGAGCGTCAGATCTCGCAGGAACAGCTCGACAAACTCGCCGACATGCTCCACGCTGAGCATCGAGACGCCAACAACCTCGGCTATATCCAGCACAAGCCCCTCGTATGGGAAAATGAGTGTACTCGCCACAAGCTCCTCGACGTCATCGGTGACATGGCTCTCATCGGCAAGCCCATCAAGGGAAGAATCATTGCCACTCGTCCAGGTCACACCATCAACAACAAGTTTGCCCGTCAGATGCGCAAGGAGATACGCAAGCATGAGATACAAGCTCCTATCTACGACCCCAACGAAGAGCCACTGATGGACGTGAACCGCATCCGCGAACTCCTTCCCCACCGCTATCCTATGCAGCTGGTTGACAAGGTGATAGCCATCGGTGCCACAAGCATAGTAGGCGTGAAAAACGTCACCAGCAACGAGCCGTTCTTCCAGGGCCACTTCCCTCAGGAACCCGTCATGCCAGGCGTGCTTCAGATAGAGGCCATGGCACAGTGTGGCGGTCTGCTCGTTCTCAACTCTGTGGAAGAGCCCGAACGCTGGTCAACTTACTTCCTGCGTATCGACGACGTGAAGTTCCGTCAGAAGGTGGTGCCTGGCGACACACTCCTCTTCAAGGTCGATCTCCTCGCACCCATACGCCACGGCATCTCTTCGATGAAGGGATATGTCTTCGTGGGCGACCATGTGGTGTCTGAAGCCACCTTTACGGCACAGATAGTGAAGAATAAGTAGTCAAAAACATAAACGAAAAATTAAGAAAACATGAACAACATCAGTCCTATGGCCTTCGTTCATCCCGACGCAAAGTTGGGCGACAACAACGAGATAGGGCCATTCTGCTATATCGACGCCGACGTGGTGCTGGGCGACAACAACAAGCTCTACAACAGCGTCACACTGCATCAGGGAGCACGCATTGGCAACGGCAATGAGTTTTTTCCCGGAGCAAGCATCAGCACCAAGCCGCAAGACCTGAAGTTCAAAGGCGAGGCCACCACATGCGAGATTGGCGACAACAACTCAATACGCGAGAATGTCACCATCAGCCGAGGCACCGCCAGCCGTGCGAAGACCGTCGTTGGTTCAAACAACCTGCTCATGGAGAACATGCACATAGCCCACGACTGTATCATTGGCAGCGGATGTATCATCGGCAACTCGACGAAGATTGCTGGCGAGGTGGAGATAGACGACAACGCCATCATCAGCGCCACGGTGCTCTGTCACCAGTTCTGCCGCATCGGCGGATATGTGATGATTCAGGGCGGCTGCCGTTTCAGTCTCGACATCCCTCCGTTTATCATCGCCGGCAAAGAACCCACCCGCTACTGTGGCATCAACATCATCGGCCTGCGTCGCCGCGGATATACCAACGAACAGATAGACATCATCCACGACACTTACCGCACCATCTATGCCAATGGCATCATCAAGGACGGTATCGCCGAGGCTCGTTCAAAATATCCCGACGTCAAGGAAGTGGAATATATATGTAGGTTTATCGAGGATTCAAAGCGTGGCGTAGTGCGCTGATTGTCAGTGTGTCATCATGCTTTGCTTCAGTTAATCATTTAAGATAAATGAATACACTCCTCGTCATCACCGGACCGACGGCAGTGGGCAAGACAGACCTCTGTCTTGAGATTGCCGAAAGCCGTGGCATACCAGTCATCAACGCCGACTCAAGGCAGATCTACCGCGACATGCCGATAGGCACCGCCGCTCCCACGGCTGAGCAAATGCAGAGGGTGAAACACTATTTCGTCGGCACCTTGGCTCTCGACGAATATTACAATGCGTCGATGTATGAGCAAGACGTGATGACTCTGCTATCACAGATGTTCGAGGGTAAGGACAACGCCCTCGCAATGATGACCGGAGGCAGCATGATGTATATCGACGCCGTGTGCAACGGCATCGACGACATACCCACCATCCGCGACGACATAAGGCAGCTCTACAAAGACCGCCTCGCCACGGAAGGACTCGACCCTCTGCTCGCCGAACTGAAGACCCTCGACCCGGAGTATTACGACATAGTCGATAAATGCAATCCACGACGAGTGGTACACGGCCTCGAGATATGCCGACAGACGGGGACAACCTACACCTCATTCAGGATAAGAGAGCGGAAACAACGACCTTTCCGTATCGTGAAGATAGCACTCAACAGGCCTCGTGACATCCTCTACAAGCGCATCAACAGTCGCGTCGATATGATGATTGCTGAAGGCTTGGAAGAAGAGGCACGACGACTCTACCCTTTGCGCCATCTCAATGCACTCAACACCGTGGGATACAAGGAGATGTTCAAATATATCGACGGTGAATGGACGCTCGACGAGGCGGTGGAGAGGATCAAGGGCAACACACGGAGGTATGCCCGCAAACAACAGACATGGTATAAGAAAGACGACGACATCGTTTGGTTTGATGCCGCTGAGAGAGAACACATTTTGAATTTCATTTCAGATACAGTAAAATGAGTAACAACGAAGAGAGAAAGCAAGGAGCCATAGCCCGAGTGGCAAGCTCTGCATGGAGAGCGACCCGACGTTTCGGTTCGTGGTATATCGGTATGTATAAAGGTAGGAAATGGTACACCAAGACCGCCGTGGCCATGGTGTCGGCCATCGTGATGCTGGTGTTGTATCTCGGCGCCGTGGATATCAACTTCCTATGGCTCTTCGGCAAGTCGCCAGGCTTCTCGCAGATCAAGAACCCCGTCAGCAACCAGGCTTCAGAGATATATAGCGCCGACGGAGTGCTCCTCGGAAAGTTCTTCAACGAAAACCGCCAACCGGTGAAGTACGAGGAGGTGAACCCCGAGTTTTGGCGTGCCCTCATCGACACCGAGGACGAGCGTTTCTTCAATCATAAGGGCATCGACCCCATCGGTCTCTTTGCCGCCCTGAAAGACTATGTGCTGCACCACGACGCACGCGGCGCATCGACCATCACACAGCAGTTGGCGAAGAACCTCTTCCGCGTTCGCACCAACTACTCCACCGGTGTGCTTGGCAACATCCCCGGACTGAAGATCCTCATCATGAAGAGCAAGGAATGGATCACCGCCGTGAAGCTCGAGATGATCTTTGACAAGCAAGAGATACTCACCATGTATGCCAACACCGTTGACTTCGGTTCAAACGCCTTCGGCATAAAGACAGCGTGCAAGACCTATTTCGGCACCACTCCCAAGGCAATGACCACCGACCAGGCTGCCGTCCTCGTGGGAATGCTCAAGGCCACCACGTTCTATAATCCGCGCATCAATCCCGATAACAGCCTTCGCCGACGCAACACCGTGCTCAACAACATGCGCACACGAGGACATCTCACCGCCGAGGCATACGACTCGCTCAAGCAGAAACCCATCAAGCTCAACTACAGCGTAGAGAGTCGCTACGACGGACAGGCACAATACTTCCGCGAGGCTGTGGCGGCATATCTCGACGACTGGTGCAAGGATAACGGCTTCGACCTCGACGCCTCAGGACTGAAGATATACACCACCATCGACACTCGCATGCAGAAATATGCCGAAGAGGCTGCCATAAAGCAGATGAAAGTGGTGCAGCGCAACTTCAACAACCACTGGGGAAAGACCAACCCATGGCAGGACGAGAAGCATCAGGAGATTGCCGGATTTATCGAGGGCATAGCCAAACGTCAGCCTTGCTACAAGGAGCTGCAACAGCGCTTCCCCAACGACCCCGACTCGGTGGAATACTACATGAACCGTCCGCATAAGGTGCGACTCTTCGACTACGAGAAAGGCTCGGTGGAGATGGAGATGTCGTCGATGGACTCAATAAGATATATGGTGAGGTTCATGCACTGTGGCTTCTGTGCCATGGACCCGCATAACGGACATGTGAAGGCATGGGTGGGCGACATCGACTTCAAGTCGTGGAAATACGACAAGGTGACGGCCATGCGACAACCAGGCTCCACATTCAAGCTCTTCGTCTATACCGAAGCCATGAACCAAGGCCTCTCGCCCTGCGACCGCCGTCGCGACGATTTCATCAGCATGAAGGTGTGGGACGCTCAGAAGAAGAAAGAGGTCAACTGGTGTCCTACCAACGCCAACGGATACTTCACCGGCGACACCATTCCACTGAAAGGTGCCTTCGCACAGAGCATCAACTCCATCGCCGTGAAGTTAGGACAGGAAATGGGCATCAGCAACATCATCGAGACGGCTAACGCCATGGGTATCAAGAGCAAACTCGACAATGCGCCAGCCTTGGCTCTCGGTGCAAGCGACGTCAACCTCCTCGAACTGGTCAACGCCTATAGCACCGTGGTCAACGACGGAAAGATGCATGAGGCAGTGCTTGTCACTCGCATCCTCGACCGCGAGGGCAACGAGGTCTATACCGCCCCTACAGAGCAGCGTCAGGCCATCCCCTATCGCAGCGCATTCCTCATGCAGCAGATGCTCATGGGTGGCATGCGTGAGCCGGGAGGCACCAGCCAGAGTCTGTGGGGATATGTCGGCAACCATCCCGACACGGAGTTTGGAGGCAAGACCGGAACGTCAAACAATCACTCCGACGCATGGTTTGTGGGCGTGAGTCCAAACCTCGTGGCTGGAGCATGGGTAGGCGGCGAATACCGCTGCATCCACTTCCGTACCGGAGCTCTCGGACAAGGCAGCCGAACAGCTCTCCCCATCTGCGGCTATTTCTTCCAGTCGGTGCTCAACGACCCTGACATGAAACAATATCACGGAAAATTCGCCAAACCGAAAGACGATATCGACTACGAGGAATACAACTGCTCGAGCTACTGGCACAACAAGGTGGAGGATTCCACTCTCGTCGATAGCACCGAGGTAGCCACCGACATCCCCGTCACCATCGACGGCGAAGACCAAGAGACGGAGGAAGGCGTTGTGGGCAACGAACCCACCGTAGGCGAACAGGAAGGAAAGAAGGCTGAAGCCAGTGAGAAGAAGAAGACTGAAGCCACTGAGAAAAAGAAGAAGAAACAACCTACATACGAGGATGTGTATCTATAAAGGAAGTTAAAGAAGTTAAAGAAGTTAAAGAAGTTAAGGAAGTTAAGGAAGAAGTTTCCTTGAGCGAAGCGAAAAAAAGAAGAAGTTTCCTTGAGCGAAGCGAAAAAAGGAGGGAAGGAGTAAAGGAGTTTGACAAAACAGAAAATAAAAAACAAAACAATGGAACAGCAATTTCAAATCAAATATCCATCGCTGATGGAAAACAAAAGAGTAATGTATGTGCACGGATTCGCCTCGTCGGCACAGTCGGGCACGGTGGCGCTGCTAAGACAGCTGCTGCCAAACACCGACGTGGTGGCATACGACATACCACTCGACCCGCAGGAGGCAATCAGCTTCCTTCATGCCAAATGCGACGAACTGAAGCCAGACCTCATCATAGGCACGTCGGCAGGAGGAATGATGACCGAACAACTATATGGCTTCGACCGCATCATCATCAATCCAGCCTTCAACATCGGCGACACGATGGTGAAACACGGCATGACGGGAAAGCAGACTTACCAAAACCCTCGGCAAGACGGCGTGCAAGAGTTTATCGTCACCAAAGCCCTCGTCAAACAGTATGCCGAACTCACCCGACAGTGTTTCACAAAGGCAGACGACGAGGCGGAGAGACAACGCGTGTGGGGACTCTTCGGCGACAAAGACCCGCTGGTCCACACCTTCGACCTCTATCGCAGCCATTATCCGCAGGCCATCCACTTCCATGGCGAGCATCGTCTGTCAGACAAGATAGCCATTCACTATCTCATTCCCGTGATACGATGGATTGACGACCGGCAGGAAGGACGCGAGAGACCCGTCGTCTATATCACCATCGACGCCATGCGGTCGCCCCAAGGCATGCAGCGCCCCAGCATGCACAAGGCCTTCGAGATGCTCATCGAACACTATAGCGTGTATTTCCTCTGCCCAGCCGACTCCAACGACAAGGAGGCGATAAGCGCCGACCACGACTGGATAGAAGACATCATCAGCGCACCGTCATACAACCATGTCATCTACGCCAACAACAGCGCCCTACTCTATGGCGACTACAAGATTGCCACCGCCGACGACGACGCCTTCATGGGCACAAACATACGTCTTGGCAGCGACGAGTTTAAGACATGGGACGAGATCATCACCTTCTTCGAACGCCTCGGCGGACAGTAAATCTTCGACGAATGAGACCTCTTTTCATCATAACGACAATAGCGGCTACACTGGCCCTCATCACCGCTTGCTCGTCCGACTCCACCACCGAGACGGAGACCGCGGTCACGACAGATGCCGACACCACGGCAGTGTTCATCATGCAACTGCAACGTTGCTCCAAGCTCTACACGGCCGAATACGACATCCGCAAAATCGTCACACACTCTGACGAGAAACGGCTGAAGGGAAAGATCTTCAACCGCAACTTCGACGTGAAGATGCCGCTCGGCGACAGGAAGATAGCCATTCCCATCGACGTAAAGCTGAAGGCATATATCGACTTTGCCGACTTCTCGGAGGCAAACGTCGTGCGCAGCGGCGAGAAGATAGAGGTCTTCCTCCCCGACCCACATGTCGTGCTCACCAGCAGCAAGGTGAACCACGACGACATCCGCGAATATGTTGACTTCACACGCAGCCGATTCTCCGACGCCGAACTCACCGACTACGAACGTCAGGGACGGGAAGCCGTGATAAAGTCGATACCACAACTCGGCATACTGCATACCGCACAGGAGAATGCCGCACAGGTCATCGTGCCTATGGTGGTGAAAATGGGATATAAAGAAGAGAACATCACCGTCACCTTCCGCAAAGACTACAGGTGGCAGGTGGAAATGGTAAAAGACTGACAGACAATGGAAATACGAAAGACTTTACTCGAGATACTGAAAAAGTCGTGGTGGCAGATTTCTCTCACCATCATCGGCATCATCGCTGTCCTCAGCGTGCTGTCGTGGCTAAGAAATACTATCGAGACAGCCTCGGTGGAGATTGTGTCTGACAACAATATCGACATCACGCCCGAACAGATACAAGCCATAAAGGCTATCGGACAGTGGGAGTTTCTTGCCGTCAACGACGAGGTGATGGTTGACACCGTCAGGAAAGGCATCTTCTCTGACGACCATCTCGTGCGCATCTACTACGGCACCCTGCGCCTCGGCATCGACATGCACCGCGTTGGTCCACAATGGATAGAGGCTCATGGCGACACCATCAGCGTCACCTTGCCTCCCGTCGGCTTGCTCGACAACGACTTCATCGACGAAGCGCGCACCAAGTCGTTCTACGAGAGTGGCAGATGGGACAAGAGCGTGCGCAAAGCCCTCTATCGCAAGGCTTACGACAAGATGCTCAGCCGCTGCCTGACGGCACAGAACGTCAGCATTGCCGAAAACAATGCCGACCTTCAGATGCGCAACGTGATGAAAGCCATGGGATTTAACATCGTCACTATCCGGTTTGCCGGAAAGAGTGAAAAAAGAGACAAGTGAAAAAGACAAGTGAAAACAATGACAAGTGAAAAAAAATGACAAGTGAAGAATAATTAGAACACAAAAATAATAAGAATACTATAGCTAATGGAACAACTTAACGCGTTTTTCGGTGACATCAGTTCACTTCTCTGGGGATGGCCAATGATGGTCATGCTTCTCGGCACCCATCTCTTTCTCACCATCCGTCTGCGCTTCCCTCAGCGCAAGATCTTCACTGCCATCCGCCTGTCGGTCACTCGCGACCCCGAAGCGAAAGGCGACGTCTCGCAGTTTGGTTCTCTTGCCACAGCCCTTGCCGCCACCATCGGCACAGGCAATATCATCGGCGTGGCAACGGCCGTCTCGCTCGGCGGTCCAGGCGCCGTGTTGTGGTGCTGGCTCACGGGAGTCTTCGGCATCGCCACCAAATATTCTGAAGGTCTGCTCGCCATCAAATACAGGGTGAAGTCTTCTGACGGCCGCGTGCTCGGTGGACCGATGTATGCCCTTGAACGCGGATTAGGATGGAAATGGCTTGCCGTCCTCTTCGCCTTCTTCACGGCCATGGCCTCGTTTGGCATTGGCAGCACGGTACAGGCCAACGCCATGTCGGTGATGACCTTCGAGGCTTACGGCGTGCCGCAGTGGCTTACCGGCGGCGTTGTGTGCTCCCTGCTTGCGGCCGTGGTGTTCGGTGGTGTGAAGAGCATCGCCCGCGTCTGCGGAATCCTTGTTCCTTTCATGGCCTTGCTCTATGTCGTCGGCTGCATGGTGATCCTTGTGTTCAATGCCTCGTTCATCATTCCCGCACTGAAGCTCATCGCCACCTCGGCATTCTCGCCCGAAGCGGCAGGTGGAGGTTTCGTTGGCTCGGGCGTGATGCTTGCCGCCCGTTACGGCATTGCCCGCGGACTGTTTTCCAACGAGTCGGGTCTTGGTTCGGCACCTATTGTGGCAGCCGCCGCACAGACGCGCAACCCTGTGCGTCAGGCTCTTGTGTCATCGTCAGGTACCTTCTGGGACACGGTGGTCATCTGTGCCATGACCGGTCTCGTCATCGTGTCGAGCATCCTCGCCTATCCCGACATCGACTATTCTCACGGAGCTACCCTCACCAAGATGGCATTCTCCAAGATACCATATATCGGCACGCCGATGCTTGCCTTTGGCGTGTTGACCTTTGCCTTCAGCACCACCGTCGGCTGGTGTTATTATGGCGAGCGCGCCGTGGAGTATCTCGCCGGTCGCAGCACGATGCTTGCTTATCGCATCATCTATATCGGCTCAGTCTTCATCGGCAGCATCATCAACCTCACGCTCGTGTGGAACATTGCCGACTGCATGAATGCGATGATGGCCTTACCAAACCTCGTCGCCCTGTTGCTGCTCAGCGGCGTGATAGTGAAGGAGACAAAAAAATATCTTTGGCAAAATCGTCTTGACGAATATAGCGAATATAGCGAAGAATGATGACAATCGAACCGATAGCAATATTCCACTCGCCACTGACGTCAAAGTTTGGAATACCACGTCAGAGCGGACTTGCCGACACGCTCCCGGGCACGATAGTCTTCACTCCAGCCTATCGCGAAGCCGAAGCCCTTCGGGGCATCGACGGCTTTGATTACGTCTGGCTGATATGGGGATTTTCGGAGAATGTGGATGCCGACAAGCATCCCACCGTGCGCCCGCCACGCCTTGGCGGCAACGTGCGCCAGGGAGTGTTTGCCACACGCTCTCCCTTCCGTCCAAACAATCTCGGTCTTTCCTCGGTGCGTGTCGCGGCGGTAAGACTCGCCACGCCCGACGGCCCCGTAATCGAGGTGACGGGCGCCGACCTTATGGACGGCACTCCTATATACGACATCAAGCCTTATCTGCCTGAGTTTGACAGCCATGGCGACGCCAGGGCGGGCTTTGTCGATACCTGTCAGTGGACGGTGCTCGATGTCGAAGCCTCTCCTGATGTTGACTTGTCGGTGCTCTCAGCCGCTGATCTTGCCGTAGTCAAACAACTGCTGTCGCAAGATCCTCGTCCGCAATACCACCGCTCGCCCGACCGCATCTACGGCATGCCCTATAAGCAGCTCGACATCCGCTTTAAGGTCGTCGGCCGCACGGCTATGATCGTTGGGATAACAGACGACTGCGGCCAATGAAGTCCTGTCATCGTTGGGATAACAGATGCCAGCAGTCTCTGAAGTCGGTCATCTTGTCGAATATCAAGTCTGCTCCCTCGTCGGCAAGAATCTTATTGGGCAGCGGACCGGTGTTGACCGCCACGGTGAATATCGCGGCAGCCTGTGCAGCCCTGACGCCGAGCGGAGCATTCTCCACCACCACGGCTTCCCATGGGTTCACTCCCGCCTTGGCAAGTCCCTTGATATAGGGTTCGGGATTGGGTTTTCCTCTTTTCACGTCGTGGCTCGACACTATCATTCCTGGTTCTATCAGTCCCTCAAAGTCCTTTGTCAGCTTGTCGAGTAGCGACTGCTGTCCGCTTCCCGTCACGACGACAATCTTCAGTCCGTCGGCCTTCATCTTTCTCTGCAGTTCCTTCACTCCTTCCATAATCTTCGCTTCGGGACGTGTGGCAAAAAGATTGCTCTTGGCGTCGTACATCATCTGCGATTCCTCGTCAGTGATGTCTATTCCCTTCTGTTCTTTCACCATCTTTTTTATCGTCTCCACGCCTCTCATTCCCTCGTGGGCATAGGCGTCGGCTTCGCTCATCTCTATGCCGAAAGCCTTCATGGAGTGATGCCAGCTGTAAGCGTGATTGGGCATAGAGTTGTAGAGCACTCCGTCCATATCAAACAGTGCAGCCTTTGGCACAAACTCCCGATATCCTGTTTTCTTCAGATAATTGTCAATTTCTGTCTTGTACATCTCTTTTCAACTGAATTTTTGTGCAAAAGTAGTCATTTTTTGCGGTTTTTCTTCCTTTTGTACTAATATATGACATGAAACGGCATTGAATTTTGTTTTTTTAACACTGACGATACAAGAAAAACGGCTGTGAGAGCTAAAGATGCTTCTCACAGCCGTTATTGTTTTAATTAGTTTGCAAGCCTTACTTGCACTGTATCTTAAACATCGTGAATGAATAAGGTGCGAGTTCGAGTGTCATGTTCTTCTTTATTTTCACTTGCTTTGTCACAGGCGCTATGGGCTGCGCGTCGAAGTTGTTCTCGTCCTCTGGCTGTCCGCTGAGTGTCACCTGGGTGGCAACAGGCTTCATGCCCTTGAAACGCGAGAGGTTGACCTTTGCCGTCTTGGTGTTGGCAGTGGCGTTGCAGACCTTGACAAAGAGTTCGCGTGTCTTGGTGTTGAGCACCACGCTCTGCTCCTGTAGCATGCCGTCGCCCTCCGACTTGTCGGGATTGTCAATCTTCACGCAGTCGCCGTAATAGTAGTTGCCGGCCGACTCGCCAAACATCTTCTGTACATAATAGCTGCATGTAGGATAGACGCGGTCGTTATCATAATAGATAAGGTCAGGATTCCACTGTGTGCCGTTCTTGCGTGCCAGGAGCGGAGCGTAAGATGTCATGCTGACAACGTCGCCATTGCGCTCCACGTGCAGCAGGTAGAGAGCCTCCGAGAGGGCGTCGATGAGTTTCTTGTCCTTGGCGGCATACTCGCCGAGATAGACCTTTGTCTTGCGGTCGCGTGGATAGCTGTCATACTGGCGCGACTTCTGGAAGTATTCTCTTGGCTCGTAGTAGTGCTCGTCGAGAATAGGCATGTTCAGTTCCTCAGCTATGCGCCATCCGTTGTCGTAGTCGGGGTTGCCTTTGTGCGAGCCTGGTCCAGCCGTGCCGACGATGATAATCTCTGGATGAGCCTTTGTGACGCGCTCGTAGATATACTTGAAACGCTTCTCAAATTCGGGCGATATGCGTTCCTCGTTGCCGATGCCGAGATACTTGAGGTTGAACGGAGCCGGATGGCCAGCCTCTGCACGCACCTTGCCCCACTTTGTGTTGACGTCGCCGTTAGCCCATTCAATGAGGTCGAGGGCTTCGTCCACCCATTCGTCCATCTCAGCCATGGCGATGGTGTCTTGTGCCTGGTCTTTCATTCCCCATCCGCCATTGGTTCCTTGGCAGCTCACGCCGCAAGGCAAGATTGGCAGCGGTTCCATGCCCATGTCTTCGCAGAACTGGAAATACTCGTGGTAGCCAATCTCCATCGACTGGTGGTAGCCCCATGTGTT
>SAMEA3663036__coassemble_465_pt1 | contig 19143 bp, 8 predicted proteins | sample SAMEA3663036__metabat2_low_PE_037 | metagenome-assembled genome bin SAMEA3663036 (sample SAMEA3663036) | pig gut metagenome | biome: pig gut; feature: pig-associated habitat; material: faeces | place: France | collected 2012
GATTCACACATGTTTACTCAATAATTCAAACACGGGGATTTACTGGTGACCCGAATTTACTACATATATAATTGACTTAATGGGTAATGGAGTCAGGTATCCAATGAAACTTAAAGATTGAATGTTAAGCATTATAAAACTAATATAAGAGCGAAAATCAGGAAAAACGACAATAAATATATGTTTTTCTTTGGAGAAATAGTTTTTTTTTGTATCTTTGCCGAAAAATTAAAGAGCACGACTATGAAGTACCCTATAGGAATACAAAGCTTTGAGCGAATACGTGAAGACGGTTACGTTTATGTTGACAAGACGGCATTGATTTATGAGCTTGTCAGCAAGGGGACTATTTATTTCCTCAGCCGCCCTCGCCGCTTCGGCAAAAGCCTGCTCATCTCCACACTCGAAAACTATTTCCTCGGACGCAAGGAACTATTCCATGGGCTTGCAATAGAAGCGATGGAGAAGGAGTGGAAGGAATATCCTGTGTTCCATATTGACTTCAACGGTGGTAACTACGACAAAGACGGAGAACTCGAAAACCGTATTCTTGGAAATCTTGAGACATGGGAGAACCAATGGGGCAAAGACCCAATAAACAAGGAACTTGGCGCAAGGATTGCCCATGTGCTTAAACAAGCGCACGAGAAGTCTGGACGACGTGCCGTTGTGCTTGTCGACGAATACGACAAGCCGCTGCTCGACGTTATTGACACTGACTATACAGGATTGCTCAACGGGAAGGAAACAAAACTTGAGGACATACATCGAGGGATATTAAAAGGTCTGTACAGCGTGTTCAAACTCGCCGACAAGCATCTGCAGTTTGTGCTGCTCACGGGAGTGACGAAGTTCTCGCAGGTCAGCGTGTTCAGCGGTTTCAACCAGCCGAAGGACATCAGCTACGACTCCCGTTTCGACACACTTTGCGGCATCTCGAAGGACGAACTTCTCACGGTGTTCAAGGAGCAGATAAGGGAACTTGGCGAGATAAACGGCATGACAGAGGAAGAGACAATAGAAAAACTGAAACGGAAATATGATGGTTATCATTTCAGTAAACAGATGAAGGACATCTTCAATCCGTTCAGCATCTTGAACTGCCTCGACTCTAAAGATTTCCAAAACTATTGGTTCTCCACCGGCACCCCGACGTATCTAATGCGTCTCTTGGCAAACAACCATGAAAACATCAACGAACTGGCAGGCAAGGAATATTCAGCCGCAGAATTTGTAGATTACAAGGCAACAAAGCAAAAGCCGCTGCCAATGATCTACCAAAGCGGATATTTTACCATAAAGGGCTATGACCCCACCTTCGATGTTTATCGTCTCGATTTCCCCAACGAGGAAGTACGTAGCGGAATGGCATCGGCTCTTGCATCTGATTATTTCAGTTCTGGAAACTACTCGGATTCACGGATTGTTGACGTGACCCGTACTCTTCTTAGTGGCGACCTCGAAAAGTTCAAACTTCAACTTACTGCCTTCCTAGCCAACATCTCCTATCGCTTCCAGCGCAAGCAGGACGCTATGGAGTGCGAACGTCACTTCCAATACACCTTCTATCTCATCATGTGCTTGCTTGGCAGATATAACACATATATTGAGAAGGAGACGAGCCAAGGGCGCATTGACTGCATACTCGAGTGTCCCGATTATGTATATATCTTCGAGTTCAAACTCAACTCCACGGCGGAAGTTGCCTTGAAACAGATAGACGAAAAGGGATATGCCCAACCATACGCCGCCGACAAGCGCAAGATATACAAGGTAGGCATCAGCTTCTCTTCCGAAACAGGCACCATAAACGACTTTGCCTACAAGCCTTGTGAGTAATTTTTCCAAGTTCTGCCTAACATGGAAAGGCAGGGCATTTAGGCGAGGAGCGGGTGAACACCCTGATGGCAATAATTAATTTGGCTTAATCCATTGCAGCAAGTCACACTCCACTATTCGCAGTTCATTGCGAACCTTGTCGCCATCCTTTGCCTTGAAGAGGTCAAGCTCGTTGGCCACGGGGGCGGCAAGCTCCTTGATATTGCCAAACTTGTCGGAGTCGGAGGCTGTGCCTTGCAGTTTGATGGTTATGCTGCCCGCAGGTTGGGATGCGGCAAGGGGAAGATGAACGTAACCTAATGACACGGGAGTCTTACCCTCCCAAACGAGGGTGTCGTCGGCGAAGATCTGCAGGGGATACTCCCTCTTGCGCCATCCCGTAAGTTTGAGCACCACCTCATCCACGCGCGCCTTTTCCGCAAGCTCATATCTTATCCATGCCGTTGACATCCTGCCGTCGTTCTTCCATTCTGTGTCCTCACTGTCGTCGTAAGAGCGGATGGCATCCTGCTGGTTGCATCCCGCAGTGGCAGACTTGCACTGTATGGTGCGCTTGATGTCCTTATAGGAAGGAGTGGCGGGAGTCTCTGCCCTAACAAACTCGAAGGGTGCGTTTGCGGCATCCTTCTTGGCATCAAGGGTGATGGACGATGCAGGCATACCGTCGCAGGTGACGTTTACACGCACAACGCCCTCTTCGCCGGTACTTCTCAGGAGAACACGGTTTACGCCACATTCAAGGGGCAGTGACTTGGAACGGATGCAGTTGGTGTCATGGCTATCCTTGCCGATACCGCCTATCCATTCCGCCGGACCCTCCACTGAGAAGTGAAGCATATTGGTGGCTAGAGGATTGCGGCGACCCTTGTCGTCAAGAGCCTCTATCTCCAAGAGAACCATGTCGGCACCGTCGGCAACGAGCTGGTGGTTCTTTATATTGCTGATGCGAAGCGAGGTGGCCTTGCCTGTGGTCTCTATGCAATGCTCGGAGAGAGCCTTGCCGTCGGCACTGTATGAAATGGCCTTGATGTTTCCCGGCTCGAAGGCTATATTCTCAAAGACATGCAGGAAATGGTAAGCCACAGAGTCGCGTCCCGTCTCCTTGCCATTGACAAAGAGCTTAACCACAGGAGCGTCGCTCACTACATATACCGTCTTCTTGAAATCCATGTTGCCGTTGTTCCTGTCACGGCAGTATTCCTCATAGTTCCAGTGTCCCACGATATGCGTCATCGACTTGTCGGGAGTAACCCATCCGTTCCACATCACCTGATGTGCATAGAAAGCATCCTTTGGCAGACGCATGGCATCCACCACACCCGATGTACGGTAGTTTGACTCACCACGGTTATGGGTGTTGGTGTCGGAGAAGATAATCTTCGTGCCACCATTTGACACTCGCAGTCCCGTTCCTGGGCGTTCCATCCAGTAGTCATACCACCGGCGTACCATCTCCACGGCAAACTGGTCGTTGTTCTGATTGTATGCCGAGGCGTCGGCATCCCTGTAGAGAGGACCGTCGCCATGCTTGTGATATGGATACGACCAGTCGTCCCAATAGCGGCGCAGAGCCTCGTCGCGGCAGTATTCCATTGCCCACACGGGCTTGCCCGCCGACTTGTTGATATATAGCATCTCACCGCCATATTCGGCACATGTCGCCTTGTTGAGCATCTCGCGGCATCCTATGGCACGGCCTCCGTGCGGATCGTACTTGTCGCGCAGTTGTTTCATCTCCATCTGGTGTTCCTCGCTGATGCCCTTGTTGCCACATTCGTAGAAGAGGATGGAAGGGTTGTTGCGGTTGTATATGATGGCGTCCCTCATCAGTTCCACCCTCTGTTCCCAGTGTCTTCCCCTCACGTCCTTCTCGGCGTCTCCCGCGGGCATAGCCTGTATGAGTCCCACACGGTCGCACGACTCGATGTCCTGCTTCCATGGACATACGTGCATCCATCTCACAAGATTACCGCCCGAGATTACCATCAGCTCATTGCTGTAGTCGCTCAGCCATGCCGGCACCGACATTCCCACTCCAGGCCATTCGTTGGATGTGCGCTGCGCATATCCGTGCATCATCATTACGCGATCGTTCAGGTAGGTCATTCCATCGCGGAAGGCAGTCTTGCGGAATCCTGTCGTGGTGGTCTGCCTGTCTATTTCCTTTCCCTTGACCGTGATACTGGTGTTCACATCATACAGATAGCCATATCCCCACGACCAGAAATGCAGTCCTTCCACCATCTTCTCAGCACTGACAGTGCGTGTCTCGCCCTTGTCCAATGTGACTGGAGCTGAGGAGAAGGCAGACAGTGTGGAGCCGTCACGATCGATGATTTCCACATTATATACAAAAGTCTGTTTCTTGCCCGTCTCGTTTCTCACCTCCGACTCGGCATGTATGATAGCCTTCCTTCCCCTCACGTCGTGATTCTTGGCATAGACGTAAGTACCCGTTGTTCCGAGAGCGGAATAAAGCGGGAGTGTCTGGTAGAGGCGGTCTGTCACGTGCAGCTTCACGTTCTTGGGCAGTCCGCCGTAGTTGGCGTTGAAGTTCTTGTTATTCCATTGAAATGAAGCCGGACTGAGGGTATTGTTCGGAAGGTTGTTGCCGTCTGCAACAACCTCGCCGTCAGTAGGTGTCCCCTTTTCCTTGTATGCCCATGAGTTGTCGGTTTTCACCTCGAGGACATTCTCTTTCCCTATGCGTATGTATGGAGTGAGGTCGAATCCGAATGCCATCACTCCGTTTTCATGCAGTCCTATTCTCGTACCGTTGAGGAACACCTCGGCAGCCTGTCTTGCGCCCTCAAACTCGATGAACACCTTCTTGCCCTTCCAAGTCTTGGGGGCAAGGAATGTCTTGGTGTAAGACACCTCCGCGTCAGGCAGTTTTTCTATAGGCACCTTGAAAGCATACTCCTCGTTCCATGCCCGTGGCAGTGTAACCGATTTGTCGCCTATCTTCCATTCGGCATTAAAGTTCTGCGAACGCTGTGCATACGCCGCCGCGATGTTTAGGGCGGCAATTGCTATTATCGAAAGTTTCCTCATTTACAATCAAGATTAATATACTCCTTCTTTCATGGCATTTAACCTGCGTCTGAATGTCATTATAATGTTTTCTCCTTTTTGTTGGCAAAATTACAAAATAATTCTTTAATGACCAAACTATTACTGCAAATTCTATTAAAATCTAATTTTTCGCTATTGATGGTGTGGTCAAGCATTCCTTTTAAGCCTTTAAATGTTTACTTATCTATCTACTTTAGGGTGCAATGTTAATAAGAAAAATCAAACAATAAACATAAATTTCTGATTTTCACCTATACTTTTTGACACAAGGCATATTAAAACATGTCATCAAGACATACCTCGGAGTTTACAATGCTATGATAATGACTGTTGCGTACCATACCGAATGTTGTCACCATGGTTATATGAATGCCACATCGTGTGTGAGTCTGATTGACAATTATGAAACACCTTATCCACCATCCACGACGTTGCCGAACCACAGGCAATCAGCACAATGTCATCACGCATGTTTGCCCATCCGTTCCAAAAGAGTTCGAGAGCAGGGACGAAGTCCGACTTGGGGGAGTCCATCCATGGCATCTCGTCGATAAAGACAACACGCTTCCCCTTTGTGCGCTTTTTCGTCAGAAGGTCTTCAAGCAGACGGAAGGCGTCAAACCAGTTTTGCAGTGCTGGTTTGATTTCATGGCTTCTGCCAGTGTCTAAATCTCTTTCTCTCTTCCGATAATCTTAGCCATATCTGATATTATTTTTCGCAAAAGTAAAAAAAAATAAGATTTGGCAAATTATTTAATTTTATTTTTCACCAAATCTCACTATTTTCACTTCTTTTGGCTGATTTAAAATAAAAACGACGACCGGGACCGTCGCTATAGTAGCGCAGTCCCGGTCGGAAAAAGTATTTTATGAGAAGTGTGAATATTACTTCATTTCAGCACCTGAAACAGAGTAAGCCTTCTCGCCCTTAACGATAACGATACCGTTCTTGGTAGCGATCTTTCTTACCTTTGCTACAGTCTCCTCGCCATTGATAGAAGAGATGCCTGCGCTGCCAGGAACGAAGCCCTTGTATGTCATAACCTTTACGCTGCTGATAGCAGTGTCATAACGATAGAGCTTGAATGTCTCGCCAGCAACAACAACCTCTGAAGAGGTGCAGTCGCCCTTGTCAGGACGGTTGTAACCACCAGTCTTGTTTACGATGAAGAAGTTTGGCTTGCTTGCATCGTCGCTTGTGTACTGAGGATCGAGGTGCATGTTGAGGTAGTTAGAACGTACAGCGCAGTCGCCGTCAACCTTTGTGTTTACATCGTAGTAAACCAATCCCTCGAATGGCATCATACACCATGCATAGTGATCGTTGAACACCTTGTAGAGAGCTGCATTTTCCTCAGATGGGATAAGTGGGAGAGCGCAAGTGTAAACATCGTTAGGACAGAGCACGTTCCACTTTGCATTCTCAGTACCGCAGTCAGTGTCAGCAAATATACCGTGACCTTCCTTAACGCTTACGTAAGAAGCAGCATTGTCTTCTACATAAACCTCGTTTGTTCCGTCAGCCTTGTAACCACGCTTCTCAGATGACATGATACGATCCCAGTGTGACTTACCTGCAGCGTCAACAAGCTCTACCTTATCCCATCCAGACAATCCGGCATTGATCTCGTCGTATGTCATGATGTAGCTCTTATCCTCAGCTACAACATACTCAGCGTTGTTAGTGATAGTAACCTTCTCAGATGGAGCATACCATTCTTGAGGGTGAGTACCGTCGAATGAGTACATCTCAATGGAACCTGCATCAGTGAATTTAACTTTCTCGCCAGAGAGGATGTCTTTCTCTTCGATTACAGAGCCAGAAGCATTCTTTACGATGCACTTGATGGTAACCACTGGCTGCAAGAGGGTGCTTGAGTTGTCGGCAGTGATAGTGTATTCCTTACCATAGCCAGCCTCAACGTTTGTGATTTTTGCAACTGGAACTGGCATTGCTATAGTCTCGCATACTACAGGAGTAATGATTTCGTCAGAAACCTTTGCCTCATCATCATCGAGAGAAGTCCAAACCTTCAGGTCGCCAGACTTTGTACAATAGATAATCTTCTTTCCGAAGTATTCCTCAGCGTTCTGCTCAAACTCGCGAGTATCGTTAGCGTCACCATAGCCTACAGTATATTCCTCACCGTCGGCATAAGCATTACCAAGAGCGTCCTCAGCATCGCCCACCTGAATCCAGTGAAGTGTATGACCCTCGCTGAAGTCAACATAGTATGCACGCTGTGCTCCAATAGCTGCGAGAAGATCTACAGAAGGTTCAACAGCGAATGGACCCTCAGCCTTGTAAGAGAGACCCATGTTAGAGAGCTGAATTACAGAGTTGGCACTGTTGGGTGACATTACCCAGATACCTGCGCGGTTCTCTTCGCAAACATAGTTGTGAACACCGGTCTTAACCACATTACCCTCCTCGTCAGAGATGGTGTAAGTAGCAGTCTTCTCAGCAACGTTAATCTCAACTTCGAAAGAATACTTCACGCCAACGTTAAGAGTTGCAGTCTCAGACTCCTCTGTAGGAGTGGGCCAGTCGCCACGGGCAGTAGGATTCTCGTTGATTACGATATCGACAGCCTCAGCTGTAGAAGCTGTTACACGATAACGGAAGAAATAGTCCTCACCCTCGTTGTTAAACCAGTGATAGTTGTGTGAAGACACGCGAGAGTCTGTAGCTGTACAAGCGTTGACAGGGAGGAGCACGAACTCCATGTCAGTACGTGTAGCATTGACGGTCATCTTCATGTCCTTAGAGAACTTGTAAGTGTTGTTAGGCAGAGAAGCCACGTCAACCTTCTTCCAAGCATCCTCGTTCCAGAAGCGGTTAATCATACGACCACCATTGTTGGTGAGTTTTACCTCAAGGTAGTCCTTGCCAGGAGTGAGGGTCATACGACCAGCATCCTGAAGAGTCCATCCGTCAGCCTTGTCGGTTGGAATCTTGAAGAAGAACTTGTCCATCAACTCTGCTTTTGCCATCGTGCAGCAGATGAGCATAAGCAATGAAATTAAAGTAAACTTTTTCATTTTACATTGTTTTTAGTTAATATTAAAAAAAATTGTTGTCTCTTATTGTTTAAATAATTGAGTATGGAGGGAGGAGAGGGAAATCAACGTCCCCGCTCCTCACTCCACTCTCAGTATATTACCATCCTGGATTCTGCTGAATAGCGTTGCCAGACTTCATGATCTCAGTCTGCGAGAATGGGAAGAGGTTCCACTTCGCCTGCCACTGGCCATCACCACGAGTCACAGCCACCTTATTATATGTGAAGGTGCCATCATCGTTCTTGGTGATCTCCATGCGATGGATCTTCATGAACTTGTCGCCATCCTCCATCCAGCGGCGCACGTCGTAGAAGCGGTGTCCCTCGAAGGCGAGCTCTACACGACGTTCGTTCTTGTACTTAGCCCAGAACTCGTCGTTGTTCATGCCGATGGCAAAAGCAGGCATGCCAGAGCGTGTTCTTGTCTTGCTCGCCATCTTGGCGGCTGTCTGTGAAGCAGGCACAGCCACGGTCTGGGGCTGTCCCTCAGCGTCGTTGAATGTCACACTGCCACTTGCGTCAGCTGCATTGCCATTGCCCGAAGCCTTGAAATACTGGAAGAGAGCCTCGGCGTAGTTGAGGTACATGGCACCCATGCGGAAGGTGAGCCATCCGTGAGGCGATGTGGTGACAGCCACGCCTGAGCGTGCGCGCAGTATCTGGTTAGGATTACAGAACTTCTTCAGATAGTAGCCGGTAGGTGTGGCGTACGACTTACCTGCTGCATTACCTGTACGAGAGTGATATCCGCCGATGTATGTCTCCACTGTTGGGTGGTCGGCGCTGTAAGCGGCGAGGTCGTTAGGCCATGCATCTCCATTGAGCACGACGGTCTTGGTGAGACGTGGGTCGCGGTTGTCGTATGGGTTAGCCTCGTCATAGAGATCGCTCTCGGCGATAGTCTTACCGTCGGTACACTCGAAGGCATCGACGAGGTCCTGTGTAGGGCAGTTGCCGCCCTGACCTGACGAGTAGCCTACCGGGAAGTTATATCCCTCGAAGGTGTTGGCAGAAGCTGTTCGGCGAGCGAAGATAATCTCCTTGCAACTCTGGGTGTTAGAGTAGTAGTCGGTAGCCCAGAGAGTCTCGATGTCGTCAGCCAAGCCCATTCCCTTAGCCTCGGCAGCGTCGATAAGCTCCTTGCAAGCGCCAACGGCGGCAGCCCAGAGGGCCTTCTTCTCGTCGGCAGACTTACCCTGCGAGAAGAGAGGAGAGGCATGATAAACGGCAGCCTGAGCCTTCAGAGCGAGCACAGCATACTTGTTGGCGCGGCCAGTCTCAGCCTTGGCGAGGATAAGTTCCTTGTCGGCAGAGTAGTCCTCGATAATCGAGTCCTTGATGGCGTCACACTCCTTTGCGATGAAGTTGAAGATGTCGTCGGCACTTGAGCAAGGCAGTGCTGTCTCCTCTGTACCTGTGGTGTTAGTGGTCTTGAAAGGGACGCCACCATACTGGCGGAGCAGTGTGAAGTAGAAGTAAGCGCGAGCCCAGCGAGCCTCATACACATAGTTTTTGTAGAGATACATCTGCTTCTCGTAGTCGAGGTTGAGCTTAAACTGCTCAAAGTCGAGGTTCGACCAGTTGTCGATCACCTCGTTGCAGTAAGTGATGCCCTCGTATGCCGAGGTCCAGATGGTCTGATGAGGATTGGCGGCGCTCCAGTTGCCGTTATAGAAATCCTCCACCGAGTTTCCGTCATGGCTGTATTCCGACTCGTCTGTTGCCGACGAGAGCATGGCTCCCGAGAGGTTTCCCCAGTCGGTGTCGATGTCGTTGTATATCATTGTCATGAGTCCTCCCACGTAAGCGAAAGAACGCTGTATATACTCCTTGTCGTAGGCAGTGTATTCATTGTAGTCCATGTTGCAGGACGACAATGTCACCGCAGCCATTGCAAAGCCTAATATATTCTTTTTGAATTTCATAATCGTCGTGTATTAAGTTTAGAATGTTACGGCAGCGCCGAGCTGCAGGCTTCTTGTCAGAGGCTGTGTGGTGCCGTAAGCGGCAGCGTCAGCTTCTTCGAGATTGTCGATAGTGAAGAGGTCGGTACCACGCACATAGAGTTTCACGTTGTTGATCACGCTGAGTTTCTCGAGCACGCACTTTGGCAGGTGGTAGTAGAGTTCCACGTAGCGCAGTTTGAAATAGCTGCGGTCAAACATGTTGAGAGTGCTGTTCACGTCGTTGTTGGCGTTTGATGTGGTAGAGAGGCGTGGGAATGCTGGGTTCTCGGTGTTGCCACGTTCAGCCGACCAAGAGTTGTCGTAGAGATACTGCGACAGTGTGTTTGTAGCCACAGCCGAGCGGTAGAGTCCGTTGGTGTTCATGAATCCTGTCCACTTGCCCACTCCCTGGAACATAGCGTCGAGACCGAAGCCCTTGTACTCTGCTCCGAGGTGGAAGTTATAGTAGAGGTCAGGAGCGGTGGTGCTGTAGCCGATGGCCTTGCGGTCGTTGGCGTCGATGATGCCGTCATTAGTGAGGTCAACATACTTCACGTCGCCAGGATAAACCGTGGTGAACGACTGTACAGGATAGCCTTTCTGCTGCATTTCGGCAGCCGAGATGATGCCGTCGCCATTGACGTCGTCGCTCTTCTGGAAGAATCCGTTAGCCACATATCCGAATGCCTGTCCGTAACGCTCGCCGGTAGAAGAGGTGTTGGCAAAGAGCTGTGGAGCTTCTGCCTGTTCCTTCACGATGCTCTTGTTGAGAGTGAGCGATGCGCCGAGGCTTACGGTGAGGTCTTTGTTTATCTCCTTGGTGTAGTCGGCTGAGATGTCGAAGCCCTTGGAGTCGATCACGCCGACGTTCTCGTATGGAGCTGTCAGACCGAACACGCCTGTGTAGCTGCCAGCCGTAGAGTACCATATATTATAACGGTGCTGGTAGTAGTAGTCGAGCGAGAGGTTGAGCCCGCCGAAGAGTGTGGCGTCGATACCTACGTTAAACCTGCTTGCCTGCTCGTGTCCGAGCGACTGTGTCATAGCGGTAGAGAGATAGGTGTTGCCCCACTGTGTACCGGTGTATGTGGCGTCGAACGGATAGGTGTTGGCGTTCATGAGGTAGAACTGGTTGTAGTATGTCCATACGTCGTCGCCTGGCAGCACGTCGAGAGCCTTGTTACCCCACGATGCGCGGAGCTTGAGGAAGTCAACCCATGTGACGTCGTTCATGAATGCCTCGTTAGAGATGTTCCATGCAGCCGACACGTTGGGCGAGAATGCCCACTTGCTGCCTGGAGCCAGACGGCTTGAGCCTGACTCTACGAGAGCCACGTCAAGGAGGTAACGGCGGTCATAGCCGTAGTGTGCGAAGAGCGAGATGTTGTGGCGATAGACGGTGGTGTTGGTACCGGTCTTGTCGCTGAACTCATAGTCGTACTTCAGCTGTCCATACACGTCGTGCTTCTCGGCGAAGGTGCGGTTGTAGTTGAGCGAGCCGTTGAAGATGCAGCGGCGTATCCATGCGTCGTTGCCCGAGGCGGTGCCCATGTTTGAGTCTGAACCTTCTACAGAGGCGAGTGTGGCGTTGCCGTCAGCGATGACGTCGCCGTTGTTTGTCACCTGATAGTTGCTGTAACGGTAGGTCTTCGAGTGGTTCTCATACACATTCGACCATGTGTCGTAGCCGAGCTGTCCCTGTGCGCTGAGTCCCTCGGTGATGGCAGAGAGATCCTGCTCGAGCACGAGGTCGGCATAGAGGGCGCGCTGGTGGTTCTTGTAGTAAGCGGCGCCCTGGCTCTGTGCCACGGGGTTGCTGGTGGTGAACACCGAGTTACCGCCCCATACGGCGTCGTTGACCTTCACGGGGAAGGCGTTGGCAGGCACCTTGTAGATCATCGACCAGAGGTCTGCCTGGTCTCCAGGCTGCGACTGCTCGGTGAGCAATCCGAAGAGATGCGTGTGTAGCTTTGTCTTCGGGCTGAGGTCGATATCCATATTAGAGCGGAGCGTACCGCGTGTGTATTTGTTCTGTGTAGAATATCCGTCGTTCTCGTAGTTCTTCACGAAGCCCTTGTTGGTGAGGAGCTGTACGTTGGTGAAGTAGCGGAAGTTTTTTGTACCTCCCTTGAACTCGAGGTTGAGACGGTCGTTGTTAGACACGTTGCGGAAGGTCTCGTCGGCCCAGTTCACATTAGGATAGTAGAGCGGGTTGGTGCCGTTCTTGTAAGCGTTGATCACCGCATCGCTGTAAGCCGCGTTACCGCCCTGGTTGCGGTAGGCCTCGTTGACTGCCGATGCGTATGTGGCGGCGTCGGCCATCACGGGTTTGTTGGTGAGGAACGAGAACACGTGGTCGTAAGAGAAGGTGAACGACTTGGTGTTGTACTGTCCGTGCTTTGTGGTGACGAGTATCACGCCGTTTGCGCCCTTATATCCGTAGATAGCTGTTGCGGCGGCATCTTTGAGTATCTGTACGCTCTCCACGTCTTCAGCCACTACGTTCTCTATAGCGCGCTCCACGCCATCGACGAGGATGAGCGGAGTGCTGCCGCTCGATGTCTGCAGGCCGCGTATATAGAATGTGGGGTTCTGTGCGTGGAAGAGTCCCGAACCGTCGAGGCTGACGAGTCCCGAGCCTTGTCCGAGGATATTGTTACCGATGTTGCGTGCGCCACGCTTGTTGACGTCCTTGTTGGTGATCACGCTGACAGCGGCCGTCGATTGTTCGCGTGTGAACAGTCGGTTGGCGCCGATGTCAACCGTCTGGTCCTTATATGCAACGGAGTCAGCTATGTCACGCTGTGCCATTGCAGGCAGGGCAACGCCTGCGAGCAATGTCAGCATAAATATATTCTTTGTTTTCATATACGAATTCATTTTTCAGTTATTACTCCCAACCTGGGTTTTGGACAAGACCATATTTCTTGTTGATCTCTGCTTGTGGCAGTGGTTCAAACAGCCACTTCTTCACCTCGTCGCTCTTCGGGTCTTTGTTCCAGAGGTAACGGCTGTTGCCTGTGATGTTCTTTATAGAGTTGAGGAAGAACAGTGGCTGTGTCGATGACGCGTCGTTGTCGCGGTCGGCGCCAACCCAAGCCACGTGGCGGCTGACGAACACCGTTCCCTGCTGTATCAGACGATACTGCTCGAGTCCGTGCAGCTGCTTTGTCATCCAGTCGGTACGCTTCAGGCGTATCATGTCAAACCAGCGTGCGTTGGTGAGTCCGAGCTCGCGTACACGCTCGTCGAGGAGCTCTTCCATAAACTCTGTCGATGTCTCACCGTTGGCAAGTGTGACAGGTGTTGTGGCGGCAGCTGCCACTGAGGTAGCTGTATATCCCTTAGCCTTGCGCCACGTAGAGTTGGTCCAGTGGCGTGCTGTGGTGGGCAGACCCACGCGTGAGCGAACCATGTCGATCATCTTCACCGCCTTGTCGTAGTCGGGTGTTGAACGCATCACGAGAGCCTCTGCATACTGCAGGTAGAACTCTGGCAGCGACAGTGCCACCCACTGTGTCGGGAAGCGGTAAGAGTCGGCGCTTTGGTCAGCTGTATATGAGCCTGTACCGAGATAGTACTTGTTGAAGCCGTAGCCCGAGCCAAACATGGTGTTCTGCTGTGTGAGCACGCCAGTACCGCCGTTGTTACCGTTGTACCAGAGCTCCCAAGGATAACCAGTCATAGAGGCTGTTGTCCAGTCGAGGTTCATGTTCTGTCCGTTGACGATACACTCCTCGTAGAGTCGTGGGTCGCGTGTGAGCGTGGTGTTGATCTGTCGTCCGCCGGCAGGCACGTCGCCGCTTACAAACATGGTGTGGAGCGACTTGGCATTACGTGTGATGGCACCAGTGAGCTTGTTGGTCACGAAGTTTGTCACAGTGTATTTTGTGCTTCCGTCCTCGAGTTCCTCAACGGTCATGTCAGGCTCGGTAGCCTGGTCTTTGTAGGTCTTCTTGGCAGCGCTCTCCCAGTTGAAAGGCTCGCCGTCGTTCCATGCGAACTTCTCTACGTACTCGTGAGTTGGGCAGTAGGCATTACGTGGCACGTCTTTCGAATACCACTGGTGCCAGCCATAGCGTGCGGTCTGCATAGGGTCGTTACCATATACGCGCACCTGATGGAGAGTCTCGGTAGAGGCGTTGAGGAAGTATCCCTGACGGTAGGCGAGACGATAGTAAGGCACCTTCTTTGCCGCTGTGTTGGCAGAGGAAGGTATCTGTGCCTGTACCAGCTCATACTGTCCGTTGCTCTGCAGGGCGTTGTAGAAGTCGTCGCAAGCCTTTGCGAAGGCATCCCAGCGCTGTTGGTATTGCGATGGGTCGAGATACATGATGAATGGCTTCACCTCTTCCGAAGCGCCTGCGTAATAAGGCTTTCCGTCTTTGGGGTTGAGCAGTGGAGAAGCTGCAAACTGCAGAATCTTACACTTCAGCGCCATCGCGCCGGCCTTTGTCCATCGGCCGTTCATTGTGGCAGGATTAGAAGTGATCCAAGGGAATGCACTCTCGTTGATAGCCTGGTCGAGCTCGCCTATCATCCAATCTACACACTTATCCACAGAGTCGCGTGGCATCTCGTTGTTGGCTTCGCTGGTCTCCAGGGCGTGGTCCATGATAGGAATGCCGCCGTAGTGCTGGAAGGTGTTGAAGAAGGCATCAACCATGAGGCAGCGTGCCTCGGCCTTGAGACGGTTTTTCTCGTCCTGTGTCATGTCGGCCTCTGGAGCTCTATCTACATTGTCGATGAAGATATGTGCGGCACGGATGCTGTACCACTGAAACTCCTTGTCGTAAGAGTAGAGCGGACCGTCGAGACCGTCAGAGCGGTTGGTAGTGGCGGTCATGGCGCCGGTGTAATACTGTCCATATACGGCTGCACCGTTCCAGAAGAGGTGCCAGCAGTCTGTCAGCGCGTCCATCTTTCCTGTGTAGGGGTTGCCTGAGTGTGGCATGTAAGCGCCACCGTTGGCATAGGGCAGACCGTAGTACTGCTTTGAGTAGATACCTACAAGAAACTGACGCGTATATTCTGCATTATTGAATACGGTATCAATAGTTGCTGTAGAGCTGGTAGCCTTGTCGAGGGCGGCGTCGCCCACGGCGATGTTGTCGGTACAAGCTGTGAAGGCTGCTCCGGCAATCAGCATGGCTATCGCACTACGTGAAAATATATTGTGTTTCATTTTTATACCTTATTGTATTTATACCTTATTATATATATTAGAAGCCCACGTTGAGACTTATAGTGTATGTACGCTGCAGTGGGTATGAAGGCGAGTTTGAGGCTCTTGTCTCAGGGTCGCCCCACTCGTATGGAGTGAGTGTGAAGAGGTTGTAGCCAGAGAGAGTCACCTCACACTTTGTCATACCGATCTTCTTGAATGCCGGGTTGATAAAGTCGTAAGAAACCGATACGGTCTTCAGACGCAGGTATTTAGCGTCTTTCTCCCAGAGGTCTGAACCAGCATAGTTCTGCACGGCGTTGCTCCATGTGGCACGTGGGTAGAGTGCGTTAGGATCTTCGTTGGTGCCTGGAGTCCATGTGTCGTTGACGTGGTAAGAGAGCAGACCGCCCTGTGTGGTGTTTGACGAGCAGAAGAATGGCTGACGGAACACGTCGGTGATGTAACGTGACACGTTCCATGCGCCGGTGAGCTGTGCGTTGAATGTGATGCGCTTCCAGTTGAAACCGAAGTTAAAACCTCCCATATACTCTGGGTCGTCGGTAAAGCCGTTGTCGCGAGTCATGTCGTTCTGGTCAATCTTTCCGTCTTTGTCAAGGTCAACATACACGCAGTCGCCTGGCTGGAGGTTAGTCACGAGCTGTGTAGGGAACGGAGTGCCGAATGTCTGCTCGTATTCTGCCTTTGTCTGTTCGCCTTCGTAGTACTTCCAGAACTGATACATCGAACGTGCGCCGATACGATGGCCGCGGCTCAACATGTAGTCATTCTTCTGTGGAGTCTCTTTCATCTCGATGATTTCGTTCTGGTTGTAAGAGAGGTTGAGCTTGGTCCAGAAGCGGAAGTCCTGACCGATCTTGTCGTTATAAGACACTGACACTTCCCATCCCCATGACTTTGTCTCACCGGCATTGGTGTATGGCATGGTGAAACCGAGCGACGAAGGAACGGTGGCGTCGCGCAGAAGGATGTCGGTACGATGCTCACGATAGTAGTCGAATGTGGTGCGGATGCGGTCGCCGAAGAAGTTCATGTCGAAACCGTAGTCCTGCTTGAATGCCTTTTCCCAACCTATGTCAGGGTTGTTTTTCACTGCCTCGTAAGCTCCGGCGATGCCCGAGATACCTGCATCGGTACCTGACTGTGCGTTACCGAAGAGGTAGCCGTAGGTGTCGGTGAGAGGCTGTGTCAGACAGTTGGTCATAAGTCCCCATGAGCCAGTGATATATGGGTCGGCGAGATACATGAAGCGGATAGCCTCGGTGGTCTTGTCGTTACCTACGAGACCCCACGATGCGCGGAGCTTGAAGAAGCTGATCACCTTAGACACTGGCTTCCAGAATTTCTCCTCGCTGGCAATCCATCCGATAGATCCTGCTGGGAAGGTACCGAAGCGGCGACCAGGAGCGAAGTTCTCAGAGCCGTTGTAACCCATATTGAACTCTGCCATATACTTGTTGGCATAGTCGTATGTCACACGACCTACCAAACCTACATACGAGCGTGGCACGTCGGGATAAGAGGTGCCTGAGTAGTAATACTGCTTCGACTGGTTGTAGAGCAACAGCGCGTTGACGGTGTGCTTGCCGAACACGCGAGAGTAGTTGAAGCTACCTTCGAAATACCAGTCGCGTCCCTTGCCCTGCGAAGCCTTGTAGGAGGGCTCGGTGTCGTTGCCGTTCTGGCGATATACTATATAAGGTGTGCCGTCGGGATTGAGGATGACGTTGCCAGCCTCGTCATACTGCACGAGAGGGTTGAACGTAGCCACGCCACAGTTACCCTGCTTGTTGACGGTGAATGCAGAGTTGTACGAGCCTTTCACCTTGAAGCTCAAGCCCTTGGTGATGAAGTCGAGTTTCTGGTCGAGCACGAGGTCCATCTGCAGCTTGTTGACGTTAGTCTGCATGAAACCGTTGCCGTAGTATGCCATACCCGAGCCGCCGAGGAACGGAAGGTTGAGACCGTCGGTATAGTCAGTGGTGCAATATACCATCTTGCCGTCAACGATACCTGGGCTTGAGAAAGGTGTAGCATAATAAATGTTCTTGATCATACCTCCTGAGCCTTGTCCGGTGTAAGGCTTGTCGGCGTCGTTGACGTTACCTGCAACGTTGAACGACAGCGTAGTGGTCTTCGTGGCCTTGAGGTCGAGGTTACCACGATAGTTGAAACGCTGGTACTGGTAGCCGTAGTTGTAGCCACGGTCGAACTCCTTGAACAGACCGCCCTGTGCGTAGTAACCAGCAGAGATGAAGTACTTCACGCGGTCGGTACCACCCGAGATGTTGAGGTTGTGCTGCTGCTGGAGGGTGACGTCCTTCATGATGTAGTCTGCCCAGCTGGTGTTAGGGAAGCGGATAGGGTCGCTACCGTCCTTAAACTTCTGGATGATGCCCTGCGAGAAGCTCGGAGTGAAGACGTTTTCTGCCATGAAGGCATCTACGCTTGCATACTTTCCGTTGGCAACAGACACGTTGGCGTTCTGCAGGTAGTCGTTGTACGACATCTGGTTGTAGAAGTTAGCATACTCGTAAGAGCTGGCCTGCTCCACCATCTTTGTCGGCGAGAGTGCGGTCCACGAAGTAGAGACGCTGATCTTTGCCTTGCCCTCTGTACCGCGCTTGGTGGTGATGAGCACCACGCCGTTAGCACCGCGCACACCGAAGACGGCGGTAGCAGAAGCGTCCTTGAGCACTGTGACGCTCTCTATTTCGTTAGGGTCGATGTCGGCCATCGTACGCTCCACACCATCCACCTGGATGAGCGGGCTGGAGTCGCCCCATGTGGCCTTACCACGCACGAATATCTCGGCGGCGTCGCTACCAGGCTCACCCGAATACTGCACCGTGGTGACACCCGAGAGCTGTCCTCCGAGCACGTTGTTTACCGAACCCACTGATGTTCGGATAAGGTCTTCACTCTTGACGCTCGAAACGGCACCCGTCATCGTGACCTTCTTCTGAACGCCATACGCCACAACCTCAACGCCTGCAAGCTGCACACCGGCGGCAGCCTTCAGCTGTACGGTCATTCCCTCTTTTGCGGTAACGATCATCTCGTCGTAACCGATGTAGGTAATCTTGAGTTTCTGACCTGGTTTGGCATTAACACTGAAGTTACCGTCGAAATCGGTAACAGCACCATGTGTGGTGCTTCCTCCCACCACAAGGATGGTAGCACCAATAACGGGTTCGTTGTTTTCATCGACAACCGTACCCTTGATTGCCTTCGCCTGCTGCATGTTGTGCACTTCGGCTTTGACGGTCTGTCCTCCAGCAAGAGGAGCCATCGTCATAGCCATACAAGCCACTGTGAACTGCAGGAAGGGGTTCAACTTATTTTGTTTACTCATATTTAATTAAAGTAGGTTTTAATCACGCTACATGTTAGTTTATAGAAATTTTGCTGCAAAGGTACGGTTATTTAACATACCAATGCTATAGTTTTTGCTAAAATACCGATAATTTTTGATAATATTTAAATAAATCTGCTCCATCACATGGATTTCAATCCAATATAAGCGGTCGGGTTAGTATCAGTTCACCAGACAGCTGCCGTCAATCCGATATCGAATCCGCCGAATCCCGGTCGCGCATCCAGTTTCCATTTCCAAGTGCGAAGATAGTCATTTATTTTCAACTGAGCAAGTCATTGCGAGAATAACTTTTCTCGATTAACATTTTTTATTATACGCTTGTATTTCCTCAGTTCCAAACTACCCCGAAATACTTCTCTAACTACAAAAAAATATTTCTCTAACTACAAAAATTAATTTCTCTAACTACAAAAAAAACTATCTCTCCTGTTAGAGAGATTTCATTGGTCTGAAATCATACTGTTTTTCTGTTAACTGTTTTTAAACGAAAACAATCACATAAACAGATAAACAGTTAAACAGTTTTATTTTCAACTATCCCTTTTTGTAAAAAAATTACTTATATTATAAATTCGGGTGTCCAATTTGATGTACCTGTATTTTTTATAGGAGGCACGGCGACTCGCCGTGCCCATGCAAGGATTGCATGCCGCGAGT
>SAMEA3663036__coassemble_470_pt1 | contig 18910 bp, 18 predicted proteins | sample SAMEA3663036__metabat2_low_PE_037 | metagenome-assembled genome bin SAMEA3663036 (sample SAMEA3663036) | pig gut metagenome | biome: pig gut; feature: pig-associated habitat; material: faeces | place: France | collected 2012
TTTCACGAGATGAGCACCTTCCACGCCGTTCTCGCCGAAGAGTCCGATGGTGTTGTGTTCAAAGAGGATTTCGATATTCTCGGTGTTCATCACTCTCTCCTGCATCACTTTAGAAGCTCTGAGGAAAGGTTTGCGCACGATGAGATATACTTTTTTAGCCAGTCCGGCGAGGTAGAGAGCGTCTTCGCAAGCCGTGTCTCCTCCGCCTACCACGGCCACCACTTTCTTGCGGTAGAAGAATCCGTCGCATGTGGCGCAAGCCGAGACGCCCTGTCCGTTATATTTGCGTTCGTCGTCCAGTCCGAGATATTTTGCCGATGCTCCTGTTGCAATGATCACTGTGTCGGCGGCGATTTCGTGTCCTTCATCGGTAGTGAGAAGATAAGGAGCCTTTGAGAAGTCAGCCTTTACGATCTCTCCGTCGCGAATGTCGGCTCCGAAGTGTTCTGCTTGTTCGCGTATGTCCATCATCATCTGGTTGCCGTCCACACCTTGGGGATAGCCAGGAAAATTCTCCACGGTGGTAGTCTGTGTGAGTTGTCCTCCAGGTTGTAACCCGCAGTATTCCACTGGGTTTAAGTTAGCTCTTGAGGCGTAGATAGCTGCTGTATATCCAGCTGGTCCACTGCCCACGATTAGACATTTTACATGTTCCATAATAGTGTTTTTTGGGTTGTTTATAAGAGTTCAGTTATAGCTTTTTCAATATTTTCAATGCTTTCTGTAGGTTCGAATCGTGCTACTACCAAACCGCGTTTGTCGGTAAGGAACTTGGTGAAGTTCCATTTGATGTCAGGTTTTTGGTCATATTCGGCATCCTCTTTTCTGAGCATGTCGTCGAGGATATGAGCCAGAGGATGTGTCATGTCCCATCCGGCAAACCCTTTTTGTTCCTTAAGATATTTATATACGGGGTCGGCATCGTCGCCGTTGACTTTAATTTTCTTGAATCGTGGGAATTCGGTGCCGTAAGTAAGTTTGCAGAATTGGTGAATAGACTCATCGGTGCCAGGTGCTTGTTGTCCAAACTGGTTGCAAGGGAAGTCGAGGATTTCGAATCCCTTGCTATGATATTTCTCGTATAGTCTTTCAAGTTCCTCATACTGAGGAGTGAAGCCGCATTTTGTGGCAGTGTTGACGATGAGCAGCACCTCTCCGGCATATCCTTTAAGTGCCACAGGTTTTCCCTTTCTGTCCTTAACTGTAAAGTCGAAAATTGTGTTCATTTCTGTATGTATTGTTGTGTTTTCAAAAAAGTAAAGGGTGCGTCTGAAGTATATGCAACTACTCCGACGCACCCTTCCAAGGTCTGACCAATAGAAATATTGTCGTATGCTTTATTTCTTGGCAGCCTTACCGTAGCGGCTCATGAACTTGTCAACGCGTCCTGCGGTATCGACAAGCTTGCTCTTGCCCGTGTAGAACGGATGCGAAGTGCTTGAGATTTCAATCTTTACCACTGGGTAAGTTTCGCCTTCGAATTCTACTGTGTCGTTAGTCTTACAAGTAGAACGTGTAAGGAACATATCGCCGTTGGACATATCCTTGAATACGACGGGGCGATAGTTCTCTGGATGAATTCCTTTTTTCATTTTTTGTTAAAATATTATTGTTGTATATAAATATAATGTCTGCTTTTGGTGTGCAAAGTTACATGTTTTTTCTCTTTCATCCAAATCTTTTCCTATGTTTTTCTCATTTTTTTGAAAAAAAGTGGTGTTATGTTTGATATTTCGCGGATATTTTGTATTTTTGTCTCCCAAAAACATATATTTTTGCTTATGAAGATAATTGGTGTAGCAGGTGGTACGGGTTCGGGCAAGACCACCGTTGTGAAAAAAATTGTGGAGGCGTTGCCTCCTCATCACGTAGCCGTTGTGCCTCTTGATTCTTATTACAACGACACGTCGGAGTTGACTTCTGAGGAGCGTCGTGCCATTAATTTTGATCATCCAGACGCTTTTGACTGGCCGTTGCTCATTGATCATGTCAGGCGGTTGAAGGCAGGCGAGAGTGTCGAACAGCCCACCTATTCCTATCTCATCAGCAACCGCCTTCCCGAGACGGTGCATGTAGAACCCAAGCCAGTGATTCTTATTGAAGGCATCATGACGCTTGTTAATAAGGAGCTTCGCGACATGATGGACATTCGTATCTTTGTCGATACCGACTCTGACGAGCGTCTTATTCGCAATATTCAGCGCGATGTGGTGGAGCGTGGGCGTACGGTAGATATGGTCATCGACCGTTATCTCAAGGTGTTGAAGCCGATGCACGAGCAGTTTATCGAACCGTCGAAGAAGTATGCTGACATCATTATCCCGTTGGGTGGTGAAAACAAGACAGGGATAAATATTATAAAGACATATATAGAAAAGGTGGTAAAATAACTATAGGACGACTTGACAAATGACAAAACTCTATCTTGTCCGCCACGGAGAGACTGTTGACAACGTAAACCGGATAATGCAGGGACAGACGCAAGGCGAACTCACCGCGGTGGGTGTCAGCCAGGCAGAAGCGTTGGCAGAGCAGATGGCCGGCTTGCCTCTTGACGCCATTGTGGCGAGCGATCTGAAACGAGCCGTTGACACTGCCGCCGCCACCGCTCGTCGCCGTGGAATGGAAGTGTTGACGACACCTTTGTTGCGTGAGCGCGACTGGGGCGGTTTCACAGGCCGTTATATTCCCGACTTGAAAGACGAAAAGTGGCCAGACGACATAGAGTCGCTCGACCACTTGAAATTAAGAGCAGAGAAATTTATTTCTTTTGTTCGTGACACATACCCTGGCAAGCGTGTGCTTGCCGTCGGGCATGGAATAATCAATAAGGCGATACAATCTGTGTATTACAATCTTGAGATGAAAGACGTGAAGCCTATGGCCAATGCCGAGATCCGTGTGCTTGATCTTTAACCTGTGGGTTAGAGGCGTTTCATCTGCATTCTCTCACCTTGGCTTTTCGATCCAGAGATGCCTCTGTCGTTGAAGCGTGGCGAACGTTGCATCTGCGAACGGTTTTCTGAACGCTGCATCTGCGAGCGGTTTTGCGAACGTTGCATCTGCGAGCGGTTTTGCGAACGTTGCATCTGCGAGCGGTTCTCTATTCTTTGCTGACGTTCCATGCGTGGTTGTTGCATTTGGTGGTTGCGTTGCAGTTGTTGTTGGCGCTCGTATCGTTGTGGTTGTGTACGCTGCGGGTCGTAGCCTTCCGACTTGCGCTCGTAGCTGTTGCCTTCTTTCTGGCGGTTGTTTACTGTCACTCGTGTTGAGCTGTTTCTGTTGAAACGGTCGTTGCCATAGCGGTTGCCGTTACCATTGTTGTTACGGTCGAAGCGGTTGCCGTTACCATTGTTGTTACGGTCGAAGCGGTTGCCGTTACCGTTGTTGTTACGGTCGAAGCGGTTGCCGTTGTTGCGGTTGCTGTGTCCTATTTCTCCTCTGTCGAATCTGTCTCTCATGCCGTTATTGGCGTGATGGTTTCTGAAGTGAGAGCTGTGGTTATGGTAATAGCTGTGTCCACCGTTCATTCTCCAGCAGTGTCCACCTCTGTAGGAAACATACACCGTTGGTCGGGCGAAGTAGTAGAACGAGCGTCTCGGATATCTTGCGTAGATGCCGAAGTGCCAGCACCCAGCGTTCCAGTAGAGCGGACGGAAGAAGTAAGAAGCAGCTCTGAAAGCGTTCCATTGCCAGTCGAGCAAGATGTAGCTAAGGTCGAGATTGCGTCTTGTCCAGTAGTCGCCATAGACATCATCCACGCTGGTCACGCCCATCAGGTAGTCGAGGTTAATCTCGTATGCGGCGTCATACTGAGCGTCAGAGAGATTGAGCTCGTAAGCCATTTTGTCTGTCAGGAACAGCGCCTCTCTGCGAGCCTGTTCGTAACTCATTGCGTTGGCCGAAGCCGTAAAGGTCATCAGTGCCACTATTGCCATCAATATCTTTTTCATAACCGTATATTTTTTTAATTGTTGTTTTAAATGTTTATTATCTCGTGTTCTCGACCTCGGCGTTTTTTTTTGCTTGTGAAAGTCGAGTTTTTGTTTCTTTGCTGCAAAGATACGGCAATTATGGCAAAAGAAAAAGGGATTTTCCCTAAGTAGTGAGAGGAAAATCCCTAATGCGTTATTTATTCACCTTTTTTCTATTCGTTTTTGAACAAATCTTTTATTCCGCCGATGCTTCCCATGAGGTTTGTTGCCTCGTAAGGCAGATATACGGTCTTGGTCTTGTCGCCCTCGGCTATCTGTTGCAGCATCTGTATATATTTCTGTGCCAGGAGGTAGTTGGCGGGGTTTGTCGTCTTGCCCACCGCCTCGGTTATTTTCTGTATGGCGATGGCCTCTGCCTCCGCCTTTCTTATTCTTGCCTGCGCTTCGCCTTCAGCCTTTAGGATGGCCTGTTGCTTAAGAGCCTCGGCTCGGTTGATGGTAGCCATTTTCTCGCCTTCCGACTGCAGGATGTCGCTGGCTTTCTTACCTTCGCTGGTGAGGATGGTGGCACGTTTGTTACGTTCAGCCTGCATTTGTTTTTCCATTGCCGTGAGCACGCTTTCAGGCGGTGTTATGTCTTGCAGTTCCACTCGGTTCACCTTTATTCCCCATTTGTTTGTGGCATCGTCGAGCACCGAGCGTAGTTTAGTGTTGATTGTGTCTCGCGATGTGAGAGTCTCGTCGAGTTCCAGTTCGCCGATAATGTTTCTCAGCGTGGTCTGTGTGAGTTTCTCGATAGCATTTGGGAGATTGTTTATTTCATACACCGCCTTGAATGGATCCACAATCTGGAAGTAGAGCAGAGCGTTGATTTCCGTCTGTACGTTGTCTTTTGTTATCACGTTTTGTTTCGGGAAGTCATACACCTGTTCACGCAGGTCTATAGAGTTAGAATACACATATCGTCCGGCTCTCATCACCACAATTTCCTTTGCCCTATCGACGATAGGTATGATGATGTTGATACCAGGGCGCAGTGTGGCATAGTAACGTCCGAGGCGTTCAATGATTTTTGTTTCTGACTGTGGTATGATGACGAGAGCCATCTTCGCGAAAATCAGCACGAGTACCACGATAGCGATGAGTACGTAGGTCATAAGCTAAAAGAAATTAAGTTGATGAATAATTCAAGGATTATGCTGGTTCAACGGTGAGGATGATGCTTTCGCGCGTCACTATTGTCACCGTATCGCCTTTTTTGATGTCTGTTGAAGCTGTGGCCTTCCAGTCGTCGCCGTCGATGGCCACTCGTCCGTATCCGTTTGCGGGAATGTCCTGGCTCACCTTAGCCTTTCGTCCGATGATGGCGTCAGCATTGCTTGGCACGGGCTCTGTTCCTTGATGGATGTATCGCAAGGCGAAGGGTCGTACGAGGAAGATGGCAATAGCCGAGACGATGGCGAACACGGCCGTCTGCACGTAGATGCCACCTAAGAGAGTAGATACCAAGGCAGCTAATCCTCCCACTGCGAAGCAGATGATGAAGAAGCTGCCCGAGAACATCTCGAGCACTATGCTCGCCACGATTATCAGCGACCATAGTTGCCATAAGTTAGCGTTAATGTAATCTGTCATATTCTTCTTTTTTTGTTTAACCACTGCCGATATGGAGGCAGATCATGCTTCATATTTTGTTTAATCACTGCCGATATGGAGGCAGATCATGCTTCATATTTTGATTAATGACTACCGATATAGAGGCATATCATGCCGAGCAGTACGAGCGCCAGGTCGATGACCTTCGACTTGAGGTTTTTCTCGTGGAAAGCCAGTGCTGCAAAGAGGAAGCTCACCACCACGCTGCCCCGTCGTATCATGGAGACGATGCTTATCATTGCCCCTGGCAGCGACAGCGAGTAGAAATAGACGAAGTCAGCAGCCGAGAGGAAGATGCTTATGAAGATGATGCACCAATGCCATCTGAACGGCGTGGTGTGTTGTCTTTTCGGCCACCACAGCAGCATGAGCATAGCTCCCATCATGAAGCACTGGTAGATGTTATACCAGCTCTGCACCATCATCTTGTCGAGTCCCACGCCGCCGTCTTCTGGAGCCGCCATGAGATATTTGTCATACAGTCCGCTGACGGCACCGAGCACCGCCGCTCCCACTATCATCCATATCCAGTGGTCGCGTTTGAAGTCGATGCCCTCCTTCTTTCCGCTTCTGCTCAGCATGAAAAACGAGAGTACGGCTAATGCCACTCCGAGCCATTGCCATCCGTTGAGCCTTTCGCCGAAGAACAGCAGTGCGCCTACGAGCACCATCACGGGTCGTGTGGCATTGATTGGTCCTACGATGGTCAGCGGCAAGTGTTTCATGCCGAAATATCCTAATATCCAGCTGCTCAAGACGATGAAGCTCTTCAGTACTATATATTTGTGAACCTCCCATCCGCCTGAAGCCACGTGGAAGATGTTTCCGTCAAGGGCGTCGGTGGTATAGCTGACGATGATAAACGGGAGGAAGATGAGCGACGAGAACAGTGTGTTGAGAAACAACACTGGTATCACGGCGTTTCCGCTCAATGCCTTTTTCTTAAACGAGTCGTAGAAGCCGAGTAAGGCAGCCGACAGGAATGCTAATATTAACCACATATTACAATTTAATAATCTACCTTTTCTAAAAACAAGGCATTGCCAGGCATCGATTCGCCGGCCGCCGTTCGCTTCCCTCCTTCTATCACGCGTCTAAACTCGCCTATTGTCAGTCTGTGTCTTCCCACGTCGATCAGTGTTCCCACCACCGCTCTGACCATGTTTCTTAGGAAGCGGTCGGCGCTGATCTCGAAATACCACTGTGTCGGCGATGTCTGTATCCATTCCGCCTTTGTCACCTTGCAGAGTGTGGTCTTCACGTCTGAATGGCTCTTGCAGAATGCCCCAAAGTCGGTATAGTCCTTCAGCAATGCCGCGGCAGTGTTCATCAGTTCGAAGTCCAGTTCGTATGGTGTGAGAAACGAGTAATGTCTGAGGAACGGGTCTTTTCGTGTGTGGATGAAATAGCGGTAGGTACGTTTTTTCGCGCTGAACCGCGCGTGCATGTCTTCCCCCACCTCTCTCACGTCGTGAATGGCCATTGTCCTTGGCACCAGCCGGTTTAGTTTGTATGCGAGCTGCTGGCAGTCGATAGCCGTGTCGTGGTCGAAGTGAGCCACCATCTCGCGAGCGTGCACACCGGCGTCGGTTCTTCCCGCTCCCACCACGTCGGTTTGTTTTCTCAGCAGTGTGGTCAGCGCCTTTTGCAGCTCTTCCTGTACCGAGATGCCGTTAGGCTGTATCTGCCATCCGTGGAAGTCGGTGCCGTCGTAAGCCAGAGAAATGAAATATCTCATTTTTTTTGTGTGTTATTTATCTACTTTACGAGTGCAAATATAATACATTTATTTCAATCTGACGCAATAAAACGGTGAAAAATGATATTTTCCCGCCATTTATTTTGCGAAATCAAAGATTTGTTGTACCTTTGGCGCATGATTTTCTATTTTTCAGGAACCGGAAACAGTGCTTGGGCAGCCCGTCGTCTTCATCAGTGCACGGGCGAGGAGCTGGTCGATATGGCTGGTGCGCTGCAATCGGGAGCAGACAGTCTTCACTATACGTTAGAGCCAGGCGAGCGTCTTGGCTTTTGTTTTCCCATTCACGGCTGGCAGCCGCCCGCCCTTGTCAGGCGTTTCGTTCGTGGCATGCATCTCGACGGCGCTGACGGAGCCATGACCTATGCTGTGGTTACCTGCGGCGACAATATCGGCGAGGCGATGGCCATCTTTTCGCGCGAGTTGCGCCGAAGAGGTTTAGAACTCCATTCCGCCCTTTCGCTCGTCATGCCCGAGTCATATGTAGCCCTTCCGTTTATGTACACCGACACCATAGAGCGTGAAAGGGAGAAATGCCGTCAGGCATCAGCCGACCTCGAGCGTTTCCTGCCGTTGCTTCTCGACGGTCGTCGTGGCGAGTGGCGTTTGGTCAAGGGCAAGTGTGCCTGGCTGTTGTCGTACGTCGTTGGCGGTTTTTTCAATCGTTTCATGATCACCGACAAGAAGTTCCGTGCCGATGCTTCCCGTTGCATAGGTTGTGGTCAGTGTGTCAAAGCCTGTCCTGTAGGCAATATGTCGCTCGCCGACGGCCAGCCGCAGTGGCATCACGACGGCAGCTGCACCACGTGTCTCGCCTGTTATCACCATTGTCCCCGTCATGCCATCGACTACGGTCGCGTCACGCGTCGTCGCGGACAGTATTATTTCGGGAAAAACAATTAAAGCTACATTGTTGAAAGACAAATAAAAGCAATATTATTTTTGGAAAAAAAACAGCAATTATCTACTATGTTACTTAGAATATTCTTACTTCTCACCATTGCCGTTACCATGTCGCAACGGGTGTCGGCAGCGAAGGCCTTCCGCGAATGGAGCCAGTTCCGTCAGACCGACGGCAGCCGCCTCGACGTACAGCTCGTGGGCGACGAGTATTTCCACTATTACATCGCCACCGACGGCGCCATCCTCGTCCACGACGGTTCTGGCCTGTATCTTGCCGACCAAGACAGCGACGGCAACCTCGTTTCCTCGCGTATCCTTGCCCATGCTCCTGGCCAGCGCGCGTTGGCAGAGACGATGGCAGTGATGCGTCAAGACCGCGAGTCGATGGTAGCCAAGGGCATGGAGAAAGCCAGTCGCCAGCGTCTCGCCACGCGCTCCTCTTCGTTGCCCGCCTTATTTCCCGCTATCGGCTCGCCCCGTGCCGTTGTCATCATGGTCGAGTTTTCCGACCTCCAGTTTCGCCTTCCCGATGCTTTCGGGCAGTTTGACAACAGTCTCAACGGCAAGGGCACCAATCCCGATCATGTCATGTATGAGAATTTCGGTAGCGTCAACCAGTATTTCTCTGACATGAGCGGCGGACGATATTCGCCCCAGTTCGACCTCTACGGCCCTTACCGGCTCAGCCAGTCGTACAAGACCTACGGCCGCGGCCGCGACGATATCACCGCGCTGCTTAAGGCCAGCTGTCAGGCCGCCGATGCCGATGTCGATTTCTCGCAATACGACGCCGACGGCGACGGCTATGCCGACCTCGTGTATATCATCTACGCCGGCTATGGCGAGAACTATGCTTCCAACAGTTCCGATTATATCTGGCCTCAGTCAGGTCATATCTCCTCCACGCCGGTCTTCGACGGGGTGAAGATATGCCGTTATGGCGTCAGCAACGAGTTGCATGGCTCAGAGAAAAACCAAGCCAACATAGGCTATAAGATGAGCGGCATCGGGCTCTTCTGCCACGAGTTCTGCCACACCCTCGGTCTTCCCGACCTCTATCCCACCTCTGGCTACGCCTCGGAATGTTGCGATGTAGGACTGGGCTATTACGGACTGATGGACTTGGGCGAATACACCTTCAACGGCTATCGCCCTACGGCATTGACCTGCTGGGAGCGCGAGCGTCTGGGCTGGATCACTGTGCCTGAGCTTTACCAATCGCAGGATGTGATGCTGACCACGGCCGAGCGTGGTGGTGGCAGCTACAAGATCAGCAATTCCGTCAATCCTGCCGAGTGTTATATGCTTGAGGTGGTGGAGAATTCCTCCGACCTTTGGAACGGCAAGATCTTTGGTCGCGGACTTGTGATCTATCATATCGACTTCGACGACTACGCATTCAAAATAGCCGGCTTAGGCGGCAACAATTTGAATAACACCATCGGTCATCCGCGTTTCTCGCTTGTGGCAGCCGACGGCCTGATGCTCAGCGACTATTATATCAAGACCACCGTGACGAATAGCGTTTGGACAGACGTCAACACCGTCAATGCCGAGCTGTTGCGCCGCTATGGTGGCCAGTATATAGACAACGCCACATACAAGGAAGAGGCGGCTGGCGACCCTTTCCCTGGAGTCAGTGGCGTGACGTCGTTCACCGACTATTCGCCTCTGCCCGCCTTCTGGTATTCAGGTGGTGGCATAGAAAAGCCGCTGACCGACATTACAGAGGTGTCAGCCAGCAGCGTCTCGTTCAAGTTCATGGGCGGTTCCGCGTCAGTGGAAGGTGTCGAGGCCGATGCCTCGTCGCCCGTAGCCTGTTATGGTCTCGACGGCCGCAGGGTGCCGAAGGGTCAGGGCAGGGGAGTGTTAATATACACGAGGTCCGAAAATCCTCGTTCCGACACGCACCATCGTGCTCCTGCACTCAACAGCAAGCGGATAGTCGTCACTCATACCCCATGACCGTTGGTCGAAGTAAGGCGCGTCGGCAAAGTGTCGTGCCTTCACTTCGTCGAAGAAGTTGGCGGCGGTCATAAACTCGTTGCGTATCTGCGTCTCGTCGTCGGTGTTCGACGCCATCATCATCAGTCCGCGGATGCGCACGTTTTTCATCTCGCGCCACAGCCCCTCGTCGAGCATCTTACGGCAGTCGTCGGGTGTCAGTCCGTATTTCGTCGCCTCCTGCGCTATATGCAGTTCGAGCAGCACGTCGATGGTGCGGTTGTTTTTCGCCGCCTGCTTCTGTATCTCTGCCATGAGCTTCATCGAATCTACGGCCTCTATCATGCTGATATATGGAGCTATATACTTGACCTTGTTGGTCTGCAGGTGGCCTATGAAATGCCAGCAGATGTCTTTCGGCATCACCTCCACCTTGCGTTGCAGTTCCTGCACATGGCTTTCGCCGAAGATGCGTTGTCCCTCGTCGTATGCTGCCTGCAGGTATTCAGCAGGGTGATACTTGCTGATGGCCACGAGTCTCACGTGCTCTGGCAGAGTGGCTAATACCTCCTGCAGGTTTTTCTTCACGTCGTAATCCAACATCATGTATCCTCCCCGTCGGTTATTGCTGTTCGTATTCGGGCTTGTCGTCCTTTTCCTTCTTCTTGTATTCAAACACGTCCATCAGCGTGGTCTCGTTGACGGCTGAAACGACATAGTCCACCATCGACTGCGACATCACCTCGTCGATGCTCTTCACGGCGCCGTTCATCGAACCAGCGTTGAACAGGTAGTTCACTGTCGATTTCTTCTCTTTCTGTGTCTTCTCGTCGAGTGTGATGAAGGCGAGTTTCGCCTTGTACCACTTGTCGGCAGAGTCGCTGTCGGCGAAGAACACCTCGGCGTATGGTGCAATCTTGATGTCCATGATCTCAAATTCGCCGCTGACGTACGACGACATTTCCTCGGTGATACGTTCTTCTGCTTCGCTGAATGAAAGTGCGTCAACCACGTAGTTCTCCGACACTTTCTTCTGCATTCCGTCTTCCATGGTCTTTTCGTAACGGATTCGGCATTCAAACCAAATAGCTGTTCTACTTCTCATTGTCTTTCTTTTTCTTTCTTTATTTGTTTATTTACTGTTTTATTTCCTTTTTCTTCATGTTGCTCACCTTGTCGATAATCTCCTGGGCTATGCGTTGGCTCTTCGACATGGGCATGGCCGTCTGGCTTGCTATCTTCTCCTGCACCTCGTTCAGTTCCGAGATAGCCTTTTGGCTCGAAGCGGAGAATTTGCTTTGCGACGAGTTCATCACCCCGGCGTTATACACCTTCGAGAGTATTCTGTCGGCTTCCTTTTCAAATCGTTTTCGGAATATGTCCTCCGCTTTCTTCTGGTATTCCTCCATCTTTTTCTTTTGCGCCTCGGTCAGCGCGCCCGACGAGTCGGTGGGCAGTATTCCTAATTCTGTCGTCGGGTCGATGCCCTCGTCGAGGAAGTCCTCTGTCTTAGGCTGCGGTGCGGGCTTGATATATTCCATCTCGTTTTGTTCGGGCACGATGCTGAAATACGCGCCGACGATGATGGCGGTAGCGGCGGCTGCTGTGAGCAGCGTCACGGCCTGTCGTCTGAAGGCGGCGAGTCTTTTCAGGGCTTTCTCCATGTTCCTTACCGAGTCGTAGCGGTCTTCGGGCAGTTCGCGTGTAGCCTTCTTCACCACTTTCTTCACTGGCATCGGCATCGATCCCGTGGAGTAGAGATACTCTATCAGCTTTCCTATCGAATACACGTCGCATCGCTCGTCGATGGTGCCGTGAGCCAACACTTCAGGCGCCACATAGCTGGCGAGGTCGCCGTAGAGCTCCTCTTGGTTTTCTATGTTCTGATAGAACGAGCCGTGGTTCAGCAGCATCAGCCTGCCGTCGCCGCGTCGTATCAGTATGTTCTCCGGCGCGAAACACGCGTGATAGATGCCGTTGGCGTGTAGCTCCTTGGCTGCCTCGAAAGTCTGCGAAATGATGTCTTTGAGAAAGTCGTTGCGCGCCACCATCGACGGCGTGTCAAACAGCATCTGAGCCAGCGTGACAAACACGCCTCTTTCGGCCACGAGCGTCTTTTTCGTCTTTCCCTTAACGTCGTCGCCGCCTGGCATATATCTTATCTGATGGTTGGCCTTTATCTCCTTGTGTGCCTCGTGTTCCTTCCTGAGGTCTTCTTCAAAGAGGATGTTGTCGGTGAGTTCGTCCCTGATGTCAATCACGTTCACGAAGCGTGCTCCGGCGTTTCTTTTCGTGAAACAGCCGAGCAAGGTATGGCAAAGTTTATTTTCTCCCGCGTCGCGCTTCGATAAGAGTTCGTCGTAATTCATTGTCTGTTGTCCTTTCGAGTTAAAGTTTGGCAAAAGTAATTCTTTTTGTTGAAAAGAGCGAAGAGATTGCGCAAAAATATGTTAATTCCCATGATTTAGGTAATAAAATGGTTTTATTTCGATTTTTTTTTATTTCAGTTTGCCGTTTTCCAATTAATAATAGTACCTTTGCAGTCGAAAAATAATTTTTTTGTAGAATCATGCCGGAAATATCTGTTCGCGGACACGAGATGCCCGAGTCGCCTATACGCAAGCTCGCACCTCTTGCTGCCGCTGCAAAGAAGCGTGGGACGAAGGTCTATCACCTCAACATCGGCCAGCCCGATCTGCCCACACCACAAGTTGCTCTCGATGCCCTGAAGCGTATCGACCGCAACATTCTTGAATATTCGCCTTCTCAGGGTATCCAGAGCTACCGTGAGAAGCTCGTGAGCTATTACCGTCGTTACGACATCAATGTCGATGCCGACGACATCATCATCACCTCGGGAGGAAGCGAGGCGGTGCTCTTCGCCTTTATGTCGTGTCTTAACCCAGGCGACGAGATTATCGTCCCCGAGCCAGCCTACGCCAACTACATGGCGTTTGCCATCTCCGCGGGCGCGCGCATACGTACCATAGCTACTACTATAGAGGAAGGCTTCTCGCTGCCAAAGGTGGAGAAGTTTGAGGAGCTCATCAACGACCGCACACGTGCCATCATGATCTGCAATCCCAACAACCCCACGGGCTATCTCTACACCCGCCGCGAGATGAACCAGATACGCGACCTCGTGAAGAAGTACGACCTTTACCTCTTCTCCGACGAGGTCTATCGCGAATATATCTACACCGGTTCGCCGTATATCAGCGCGTGCCATCTCGAAGGCATCCAGCAGAATGTCATCCTCATCGACTCCGTGTCGAAGCGCTATTCCGAGTGCGGCATCCGCATCGGCGCCCTCATCACCAAGAACGAGGCCGTGCGCAAGGCGGTGATGAAGTTCTGCCAGGCGCGTCTCTCGCCGCCGCTCATAGGCCAGCTTGTAGCCGAGGCGTCGCTCGACACGCCCGAGGAGTACCTGCGTGACGTGTATGACGAGTATGTGGAGCGCCGCAAGTGTCTCATCGACGGACTCAACCGCATCCCCGGTGTCTATTCGCCCATCCCCATGGGAGCGTTCTACACCGTGGCGAAGTTGCCCGTTGACGATAGCGAGAAGTTCTGCCGCTGGTGTCTGTCGGAGTTCGAATACGAGGGCGAGACCGTGATGATGGCTCCCGCCTCAGGCTTCTACACCACTCCTGGCGCTGGCCACAACCAGGTGCGTATAGCCTACGTCCTGAAGAAAGAAGACCTCTCCCGCGCCCTCGTGGTGCTGCAGAAAGCCCTCGAGGCTTATCCTGGCAGGGTGGAGGAGTGAGATTTACTTGGGGAGTTAAAGAAGAATGAGGCATTCCATACCTCCGATACTTCTGTAAAAGAACAACAATACATTGAACCTTTCATATTTCATAGCACGCCGCATATATAGCGACAAGGGCGATGGCCGCAAGGTGAGCCGCCCGGCCATACATATAGCCACGGCAGGAGTGGCCATCGGCCTCGCCATCATGATCATCACCGTCTCGGTGGTGATGGGTTTTAAGCATACCATACGCGACAAGGTGGTAGGCTTCGGCTGCCATATTCAGGTAGCCAACTTCCTCGCCATGCAGAGCACCGACAACTATCCCATCTGCATCGACGACAGCACCATGCGCGCCATGAGCCGCATCGACGGCATCAGCCATGTGCAGCGCTATGCCGTGGCACAAGGCATACTCAAGACCGACGACGACTTCCTCGGCATCGCCTTCAAGGGCGTGGCAAAGGAATATGAATGGGACTTCATACGCGACCATCTCGTCGCTGGCTCCATACCGCAGTTCTCCGACACCGCATCGACCAACGCCATCCTCATCTCCACCAATACCGCCTCCACGCTCAAACTCAAACAGGGCGACCGCATCTACGGCTATTTCGTCGGGACACAAGGCGTGCGCACACGCCGCTTCACCGTGGCAGGCATCTACGAGACCAACATGAGCCAGTTCGACAACACGCTCTGCTTCACCGACCTCTACACCACCTGCAAGGTCAACGGATGGAAAGAAGGACAGTGCTCGGGAGCCGAACTCACCGTCAGCGACTTCACCCGCCTCGACGCCACCGCGCAAAACGTGGTGGAGAAAGTCAACCGCCACACCGACCGCTATGGCGACACCATGGTCTCGCAGACCATCTACGACGCCTATCCGCAGATCTTCTCATGGCTCTCGCTGCTCGACATCAACGTGTGGATCATCCTCGTGCTGATGATCTGCGTGGCAGGATTCACCATGATCTCCGGACTGCTCATCATCATCCTCGAACGCACACAGATGATAGGCACACTGAAAGCCCTCGGCGCGCCTAACGCCACCATACGCCACACGTTCCTCTGGTTTGCCGTCTTCGTCATCGGCCGCGGCATGCTCTTCGGCGACATCGCCGCAGCAGCACTCATCATCTTGCAGCAGACCACGGGCATCGTCAGCCTCGACCCCGCCACCTACTACGTGTCCGAAGCACCCATGGAGGTCCATCTGCCTGCCTTCGCCGCGCTCAACGCCGTCACGCTCGTCGTCAGCGTGCTCATCCTCATCGCCCCCAGCTATCTCATCTCGCATATCTCTCCGTCGAAATCCATGAGATACGAGTAGGTCTGCTACAAGCACCTCTCCGATTATATCCCCAAAACCACCTCTTATACCCCCCAAAACGCTGATTATGCCTCAAAAATAGTCATAATCGGAAAAAACGTAGGCATAACATAAAGTTTTTGCACAAAAAGTTTTGGAATGTGCAGAAAAACGATTATCTTTGCACAAAATTTCAAAAATTGTGCAATGAATACATTTCGCAGCTTCAATTCATATATAGAACGAAGTATAATAGACAACTGGAATCTCGATGCCCTTACCGACTATAAGGGCATCACGCTGCAGTACCACGACGTGGCGCGAAAGATAGAGAAACTCCACATCCTCTTTGAATATTCAGGCGTGAAGCCCGGCGACAAGATCGGACTCTGCGGACGCAACTCCTCGCACTGGGCGGTGGCATTCTTTGCCACACTCACCTACGGCGCCGTCGCCGTGCCCATACAAAACGAGTTCAAGCCCGAGCAGATATACAACATCGTCAACCACAGCGAGTCGAAACTCCTCTTCGTGGGCGACTACGTGGCCAAGGAGATCAACCCCGCAGAGATGCCGTCACTCGAAGGCATAATCAACATCCCCGACTATTCGCTCATGCTCTCGCGCACCGACGACCTCACCTACGCGCGCGAACATCTCAACGAGATATTCGGCCGCCGCTTCCCACGCTGCTTCCGAGCCGACGACGTCCACTATCACGAGGATCAGGCAGAAGAGCTCGCCGTCATCAACTACACCAGCGGCACCACAGGCTTCTCAAAGGGCGTCATGCTGCCCTACCGCGCCCTGTGGGGCAATCTCGACGGACTGCTCGACACCATGGGGACGCATATCAAAAACGGCAGCAGCATACTCAGCATCCTGCCCATGGCACACATGTACGGCATGCTCGTGGAGTTTATCTTCCCCTTCGTCCATGGCTGCCATCTCTTCTTCCTCACCCGACTGCCCTCGCCAGCCATCATTGCACAAGCCTTCGCCGAGGTCCATCCCTCCATTGTCATCTCCGTGCCACTCGTGGTCGATAAGATCATACGCAAGCACGTCTTCCCGCGCATCCAGAACAACAAAGTCAGGCTGCTGTGGAACATGCCCGTCATCAACAAGAAAGTCAAGGAGCGCATCTGCCAGCTCGTCATGGAGGTCTTCGGCGGCAACGCCTATCAGGTCATGACAGGCGGCGCGGCACTCAATCAAGAGATAGAACAGTTTCTGAAGTCCATCGACTTCCCCATCACCTCGGGCTACGGAGCCACCGAGTGCGCTCCGCTCATCACCTATAGCGACTGGCACCAGTTCGTGCCAGGCAGCTGCGGCACACCCGTCAAGCATATGGAGGTGAAGATACTCAGCCCCGACCCCGCACGCATCCCCGGCGAGATCGTGGCGCGTGGCGTCAACGTCATGCTCGGCTACTACAAAAACCCCGAGGCCACGGCCGAGGTGCTCGACGCCGACGGATGGTATCACACCGGCGACCTCGCCACCATGAGCGCCGACGGACATGTGTTCATCCGCGGACGCATCAAAAACATGCTCCTCGGAGCCAACGGACAGAACGTCTATCCCGAGGAGATAGAAGACAAACTCAACAATATGGCCATGGTCAGCGAGAGCCTTATCCTACAGCGTGGCGACAAGTTTGTAGCTCTCGTCGTGCCCGACAAGGAAGAGGCGCAGACCATGAACTTCACCACCGACGACATCATCAGCGTCATGGAGCAAAACCGCAAGGAACTCAACCTCCAGCTGCCGCCCTTCTGCCAGCTCTCCGCCATAGAGATACACGAGGAAGACTTTGCCAAGACCCCAAAGAAGAGCATCAAACGCTACCTCTATAAATAGAGCCCCAAAGCAATACACATACAAACCCACTCATCATATGGAATCATTCAACGCTATCATCGAGAAAAGCATCTTCGACAACTGGGACCGCGACGCCCTCACCGACTATAAGGGCATCACCCTGCAGTACCACGACGTGGCGCGAAAGATAGAGAAACTCCACATCCTCTTCGAGAACGGAGGCGTTGAGCGAGGCGACAAGATCGCCCTCTGCGGACGCAACAGCGCACACTGGGCAGTGGCATTCCTCGCCACTCTCACCTATGGAGCCATCGCCGTGCCAGTGCTCCACGAGTTCACAGCCGAACAGATCCATAACATCGTCAACCACAGCGAGGCGAAGTTCCTCTTCGTGGGAGATGTCGTGGCCACACAGGTCGATCCCGTGAGGATGCCGGGACTGGAAGGCATCATCAACATACCCGACTACTCGCTCCGCCTCTCGCGCACCGACAAGCTCACCTACGCACGCGAACACCTCAACGAGATGTTCGGACGCAAATACCCCAAGTATTTCCGCCGACAGCACGTAGCCTACTACAAGGAACAGAGCCCCGACGAACTCGCACTCATCAACTACACCTCGGGCACCACAGGCTTCTCCAAGGGCGTCATGATACCATACCGCGCCCTCTGGGGCAACTACGACTTCGCCGAGCACGTGTTAGGCAACGTGGTGAAACAGGGCGACAGCGTCATCAGCATCCTGCCCATGGCACACATGTATGGCATGGCGTTCGAGTTCATCTTCGAGTTCCTGCACGGCTGCCATATCTACTACCTCACGCGCATCCCCTCGCCGGCCATCATCGCACAGGCGTTCACCGACATCCGCCCGGCCATCATCATCGCCGTGCCACTCATCATCGAGAAGATCATCCGCAAGAGAGTGTTCCCCAAGCTCCAGAACAACACCATGCGCCTGCTCTGGAACATGCCCGTCATCAGCAAGAAGATACAACAGCGCGTATGCGAACAGGTGCGCAAGGCCTTCGGCGACCAGTTCTACGAGATCATCATCGGCGGAGCTGCCTTCAACCACGAGGTGGAACAGTTTCTCAAGGCCATCGGCTTCCCCTTCACCGTGGGCTACGGCGCCACCGAGTGCGCCCCCATCATCTGCTATTCCGACTGGCAGCACTTCGTGCCAGGCAGCTGCGGCAGGGCGGTCGTCCACATGGAAGTGAAGATCGACAGTCCCGACCCCGCACGCATCCCCGGCGAGATCCTCGCCCGCGGCACCAACGTCATGCTCGGCTACTACAAAAACCCCGAGGCCACGGCGCAGACCATCGACGCCGACGGCTGGTATCACACCGGCGACCTCGGCACCATGGATGCCGACGGCAATGTCTTCATCCGCGGCCGTTCGAAAAACATGCTCCTCGGCCCCAGCGGACAGAACATCTACCCCGAGGAGATTGAAGACAAGCTCAACTCCATGCAACTCGTCCTCGAGAGCGTCGTCGTACAGCGCGACACCAAGCTCGTGGCACTCGTCCATCCCGACATGGATGCCGCCACCGACCTCGGCATACGTCCCGATGCCCTTGCCCAGCTCATGGAGCAAAACCGCATACATGTCAACGAGCAGCTCGCCGCCTACTGCAAACTCGCCGAAATAGAAATCCACAAAAACGAGTTTGAAAAGACTCCCAAAAAGAGCATCAAACGTTATCTGTACAAATAACGATTTGCGGCGGATTTGCCGCCGCTAATCTCGATGAACCTGTCCCCGATGATTCTAGCAATCAAGCGAGTTTGTTGCTCTGCTC
>SAMEA3663036__coassemble_474_pt1 | contig 18875 bp, 18 predicted proteins | sample SAMEA3663036__metabat2_low_PE_037 | metagenome-assembled genome bin SAMEA3663036 (sample SAMEA3663036) | pig gut metagenome | biome: pig gut; feature: pig-associated habitat; material: faeces | place: France | collected 2012
CCCGATTCAGTATATAACTGATTGCTCTGTTCAGTATGCAACTGATTGCTCTGTTCAGTTTACAACTGAATACTCTGTTCAGTTTACAACTGAATACCCGATTCAGTTAACAAGTGATTACCCGATTCAGTTGTCATGTGATTGCCCCATCTTTAAACAACGACCAACAACGTATATAGTCGGCAATTTTCGTTACATGCCTCTTGCCTTGTAGATCTTGTCCTTGGCAGCGTTGATCTCCTGAAATTTCTTTTCTGCTGCTTTTCGTACGTCGTCGCCGAGAGTGGCCACGCGGTCAGGGTGATGTTCGAGGGCGAGTTTGCGGTAGGCTTTTCGTATATCGTCGTCGGTGGCGTCGGGGCTTACTCCAAGCACTTTGTATGCTTCCTCGAGCGTATCGCCTTTGAGGTTGAGTAGCGAGTCGATGTCGGTAGAGGTGAGGTTCAGCCATTGTCCACATTCGCGTATGGCGTTTACTTCCGTCTGATCGACGATGCCGTCAGCCTGCGAGATGAGTACAAGGAAGTTGACCAGCTGCAGTCGCTGTGAATAGTCCATGAAGCGGACAATCTGTTGACAGCAGTCAGCCACAGTGGAACGGAATTGCGTGCGTCCCTGTCGTTTCTGTTCGTCGAAGAGACGTAACAGGATCTGTTCTCCCTGTTGCTTTGCCGCTTCGCCGAAGTTCTGACGGAGAAAGCTGCGCACGAGTTCCATCTCCGAGTGCATCACTCGTCCGTCGGCCTTGATGATGTATGACGCCAATACGAGCAGCGAAAACATAAAGCTGTTGCGCTGTTCGTCAACGCTATACTGTCGGGTGGTGCCGTAGTCGTCGCCAAAGGGATTTCCGCTGCGGGTGCCCGAGTTGCTTGTGTTGTTGACCGAGTCGAGTCCGACGTCGAACATCGCTCCTATTGCCACTCCTGCCAAGGCACCGAGTGGTCCGGCGGTGATCCATCCAAGTATGCCGCCAATCCATTTACCTGCGCTCATAATATCAGTTTTTCAAGTTTTTATTGTTCATACTATAGTTTAATCCTTCCTGGAAATAGCCCCTTGGTTTCCCCTTTGGTCGCCAAACATCGTTTCCCAATTGCCTTACCCGTCGTCCGCCGAATATCATTCCCTCATTTCTTGTTCATCAATACCATACCTCCGATGATGAGGGCAGAGCCTATGAGGAAGAAAATGGTGATTTGCTCGTTGAGAATGAGCCATGCTGCCACGATGGTCGTGATGGGGTTGAAATAGACATAGTTGGTGCAGCGTACGGCTCCCAGTCCCTTCATACACCAGCTCCACGTGAGGAAGCACAGCATAGACGCTACGCTGCCGAGGAAGAGGAGGTTGGCGAGGACGCTGGGACGAGTTAGCACCTCAACAGACGGAAAGTCGGGCACGAAGAGATAGTAGGGCAAGATGGTGAGAATGCCGTAGAAGAACACCTTTCGTGTGATCATCATCGACGAGTATCGTCCCATCACCCTTTTCATGAGGAGCGAGTAGAAAGCCCAGCTGATGCAAGCCGAGAAGGCGAGGAAGTCGCCCAGAGGCGAGAGGTGGAGCACGAAATGTCCATTGAGCACAACTATTGCCATTCCGGCGAGAGCCATCAAGGTTCCAATCACTTGTCGGCTATGATATCGTTCAGCTTTGTAACACAGTCCTACGATGAGGGCTGTGAAGAGTGGGCACGAGCAGACGATGAGCGACGTGTTGGTGGCGGTGGTGAAACGTAGTGCCTCGTTTTCGGTGAGGAAATACATTGATCCGCCCGTCACACCTAACAGTATCATCACGAGTTCGTCTTTCCAGTTGTCAGAAAACCAGCGGTGTGACTTCTTCCTTGTCAGGGAGAAGCCACACAGCAGGATATAGGCTATGATGAAGCGCAGCGTGAATATCTGCGCGGGTGACAGCCCGTTGATTATCAGTAGCTTGGTCCAGACGAATGTGGTTCCCCAGATGGCTACTGTAGTGAATGCCACGAGATCTAATAACAATGTATTTTTCTGTGTCAAGAGTAAGCCTTTCGTTTCTTGCAAAGTGATGAAAATGTATTGTCAAAGAGAGATTATTTAATTCTCTCGATGTCTCTCTTCACGTGGTTCCTGATTTTTGTCAGATAACCTTTCATACGTTCCCCGTCCTTATTGTCGATGATGTCGAGCAACTCTTTCAGCTCGTCTCTTATCTCCGACACTTGGTCGTGGGTGTAAGGGTTGAAGAGAATCTCCTGAAGAAGATAGTCGTCCTCGTTGAGCACTCCCTTGGCAATGCGCATATGACGCTTGAAGGTGGTGCCCGGTGCGTCCTGGTGTTTCATCACAGCGGCAAACACGAAGGTAGAGACAAACGGGATACTCAGCGAGTAAGCCACAGTCTTGTCGTGTTCCTCGAAGGTGTATTCGTAGATGTTCAGTCCCAGTCGGCTGTAGAGGTCTTTGAAGAAGATGCGTCCCATATAGTCGCCTTCGCTGATGATGATGGCGTTCTCCTCGCTCAGCTGATTGAGATTGGCGAAGGTAGGTCCGAACATCGGGTGGGTAGATACGTAGCGGTGGTTGGTGCTCTCGTAGTATTCCTTGAGGTTGGTCTTCACCGACGAGATGTCGCTGATGATGCAGTCTGCGGGGAGGTAAGGCAATACCTCCTCGAAGGCGGCTATGGTATATTTCACGGTGACGGCGTTGATGACGAGTTCGGGGGCAAAATCCCTTACCTCGTCGAGAGTCGTCAGACGTTGGCAGTTGTAAGTGAAGCGCATTCGTTTTGGGTCTTTCTCATACACTGCCGTTTCGTGGTCGAAGCTGAGCAGGTCGAGAAAGAAACTGCCCATCTTTCCTGCGCCTAAGACTAATATTTTCATCTGAAAACTCCATTATTTATTAATAATCTCCATCTGCTGTCGCACGCTCTCCTCATGAATCTTCTCGAAGACGGTGGCAACGAAGTCGCTGTCCATACCGCAGAGTGCGCCCTGTGCACCACGTTTCGAGAGAATCTCGCTGTAGCGTGCAGCCTGTAGCACGGTCATGTTATGCTCCTTCTTGTATTGTCCTATCTCCCGGCACACACGCATACGCTTTGAGAGGAGATCCATGAGCTGGTTGTCGAGGTCGTCTATTTGGTGACGCAGTTGTGCGATGCCTTCAGTGGTTTGTTTCTCGCTACGTATTACGAGGAGCGAGAGTATGTAGTCGAGCACGTCGGGAGTGACTTGCTGCTTGGCGTCGCTCCATGCGCAGTCGGGATTGCAGTGGCTCTCAACGATAAGTCCGTCGAAGCCGAGGTCCATGGCTTGTTGGCAGAGAGGTGCGATGAGTTCGCGTCGGCCTCCTATATGCGACGGGTCGCAGATGATGGGTAGGTCGGGTATGCGTCGGCGCAATTCGATAGGAATCTGCCACATAGGAGTGTTGCGGTATATCTTCTTGTCGTAGCTTGAGAATCCGCGGTGTATGGCACCTAACTTCTTCACCCCAGCCTGGTTGATGCGTTCCAGTGCTCCAATCCACAATTCGAGGTCGGGGTTGACGGGATTCTTGACGAAGACGGGCACATCGACGCCTTTGAGCGAGTCGGCGAGAGCCTGCATGGCGAATGGGTTAGCCGATGTGCGTGCTCCTACCCAGAGGATGTCGATGCCGTATTTCAGTGCCAGTTCCACATGTTCAGGTGTTGCCACCTCGGTAGAAACGAGCATTCCTGTCTCTTTCTTCACCTGTTGCAGCCAAGGCAGTGCCACCTCTCCGTTACCCTCAAAGCCTCCTGGCTTTGTGCGTGGTTTCCACACACCTGCCCGGAAGTTATGGCATCCTCTTTCTGCCAGTTCGCGTGCGGTGGTCATCACTTGTTCTTCAGTCTCGGCGGAGCAAGGTCCGGCAATGACAAATGGTCTTTCGTTGTCGCTTGGCAACGTTACTTTTTCGAGTTCTAATTCCATGATTCTATTTTTTTTTTTATTTATTCAAGTTATGTCTTATTTTCAAATGATATCTTTAGAATATCTTTTTTATTCTTTCGAGTGCAGCTTCGATTTTCTCCTCTTTGGCGCAGAGCGAGATGCGTATATATCGTTCGCCTTTGGACCCGAAGATGAAGCCCGGGGTGATGAAGACGCGGGCTTCGTGTAGCACGCGCTCAGTGAGTTCTTCGCATGTGGCATAGCTGTCGGGTATTCTTCCCCATAGGAACATTCCCACCTGCTGCTTGTCGTAAGAGCAGCCCAAGACGTCCATAATCTTCTCGGCATACTGGCGACGTCTGCTGTAAGTCTCGATATTCGCCTCGCGATGCCATTCGGCGCTATTGTCGAGAGCCTCGGCTGCGGCGAGTTGTACGCCACGGAACGTACCACTGTCGATATTGCTTTTCACTTTCAGGATCCAGCTGATGAAGGTGGCATTGCTGACACACATTCCCACGCGCCATCCTGGCATGTTGTGGCTTTTCGACATCGAGTTAAACTCTATGCAGCAGTCTTTCGCTCCTGGTACCTGCATGAGCGACATCGGTTTGTCGTTGAGTATGAACGAGTAAGGATTGTCGTTCACCACCACTATGCCGTGTCTCTGTGCGAAATCCACGAGTCGTTCGTATGTCTCGCGTCGTGCGTTGCCGCCAGTAGGCATGTTTGGGTAGTTGGTCCACATGAGTTTCACTTTCGAGAGGTCCATCTTCTCCAGTTGTTCGAAGTCAGGCTGCCATCCGTCGTTTTCCATGAGGTCGTAGTTCACCACCTTTGCCCCGAGTATTTTGCTGAGCGAGGTGTAGGTAGGATATCCTGGGTTAGGCACGAGCACCTCTTCGCCAGGATTGACGAATGCGAGTGTAACGTGCAGAATGCCTTCCTTCGACCCGATGAGTGGTTGCACCTCGTTGGCGGGATTGATATCCACCTCATACCATCGTTTGTAGAATCGCGATATGGCGTTGCGCAGCTCGGCTGTTCCCATGGTGGGCTGGTATCCGTGAGAGTCGTGACGTCGAGCCACCTCACAGAGCGTGTTGACCGTCTTTTCTGAGGGAGGCATGTCGGGCGAGCCGATGGCGAGGCTGATGATGTCCTTTCCTTCGGCATTCATCTGTGCTACCTCTTTCAGTTTTCTACTGAAGTAATATTCGCTTACGAGCGAGAGCCTGTCGGCTGGTTTGATGTTATTTGCTTTCATATTCTCCGAGTATTTTCAGTTCTTTAGTAAGTGGGATAATGGCGTCGATGCTTTGTCGGTAGCGAGTGAGATTGTCGTAGGTGACATCCACGTAGAAGAGGTATTCCCATTCGTGTCCGATGATGGGCAGCGACTGTATCTTTGTGAGGTTTATCTTGTAGAAGGTGAGGATGCTGAGCACCTGCGAGAGAGAGCCTTCCTCGTGTGGCAGCGAGAAGACGAGGCTCGACTTGTTGGTCTTTTCGAGAGGTCTGAGGAAGTCGGCCTTCATCGGTGTTGACGATACGAGGAAACGAGTGTAGTTATGTTTGTTGTCCTCGATATGGTCTTCGAGCACCTTCATTCCGTACAGTCTTGCTGCCGTGCTGCTGCATATGGCCGCCCATCCCTGGCATTTGTAGCTGTTTTCGCTGATATATTGCGCTGATCCGGCGGTGTCGTCGCTTTCCACGGCTTTTATTGAAGGATGTCCGGCGAGGAAGTTGCGGCATTGCATGAGCGCCACGGGGTGGGAGTGAACCTCCTGTATGGTCTCCCAGTCGTCGTCGGGCAGACAGCAGATGCAGTGTGAGATATGCAGTTTGTGTTCTCCCACTACGGTGAGTCCTGAGTCGCGCAGCAGTTCGTAGTTGTGCAGCAGGCTTCCTGCGATGGTGTTTTCTATGGCAGTCATCGCTATCATGGTTGGATCGCGTTTCACGTTGTCGAACACCTCTTCGAACGTGTCGCAGCATACGAGCTGAAGCTGTTCGCCTTCGAAATACTGGTGAGCCGCTATGTCGTGAAATGACCCTATTCTTCCTTGTATTGCTATTCTTTTCATTTCTATGTTGTTTTATTTAAATAAACAAGTCCCGCTCCAATCAATGATGAAGCGGGACCTTGAATATTTTGTTTCCTTTTGTCCTAAGTTGAAATCTACACGCAACTTCCCGCTTCACAATTTCTTGCAAAGTAAAAGCTAAAGTAATAAAAAGATGCGTATATGCGATTCATATTTTTCTGTTTAAATTGTTATTATGTTTATTTTCGGTGCAAAAGTATAACTTTTCTTTGGAATATACAAATATTTTGCTGCTTTTTTTTGTTTTTTGGCGCATTTTTCTTACAGTCCGAGCGGATTGATATTGCTGTAGGCCTGTCTCACCTTGTGTTCGATGCCTTCTGCAGAATATTCGCCGGTGACGTTGGAAGCTTGTTCGGGGTCTATCTCCATCACCTTGAGCATGTCGGCCTTTGCGCCTTCCATGTCGCCGCGGTCGTATTTCACCTGTCCGCGTTCCTTGAAGGCGTCGGTGGAGAAGGGGTTCACCTCTATCACTTTCGTAAAGGTGGCGATGGCCTCGTCCATGTGTCCTTCGGCATGTTCGATGCGTCCTTTCAGCATCAGCACGTCTTCCTGTTCGGGGTATTCGGCGATGAGGTGTTTCATGTCTTCCCTTGCTCCTGCCTTGTCGCCCATGCGTAGCAGTGTCTGTCCTCTGAGGAGGTAAGCCTCTGCATAGTCGGCTCTCAGCACTATGGCTTTGGTGAGCATGGCAATGGCGTTGATCAGGTCGTTTTGTCCCAAGCACGCCTTAGCGTATAGATAATGTACGCGCGCGTCGCCATTGTCTATGAGCAGTGCCTTCTCGCATGCGTGTCCCATGGCCACATAGTCTTCCATCATATAGGTGACGTTAGCCATCTGCACCAGAATCTCTACGTTTTCAGGTTGTGCCTCGTGCAGTTTCTGCAGCTGTTCGTAGGCTGGCAGCAGCTCATTGTTGTGTATGAGGGCATGTGCGAGATAGTCTCTTACCTCGAGGTCGTCTTTTATGTTAAGTGCAGCCTTAAAGCATTTCACGGCATACTCAAACTGTCCCATTTTCGAAGCCTTCACACCATCGAACTTATACATGTCGAAGTCGCGTGCTTCGTCGTTTTTCTTCTTCTCCTCGGTGTCTGCCTGTTTTCCGCCGAAGAGAGCTTTAAAAAATCCCATATCGTGCTGTTTTTTCTTTTACTCGTCAACTCATTTGTGCCCCCTTTATTGGTCCTCTCCAAACAGAGGGTCGTCGTATGTAACCATTGTAGGTTTCTGTTCATACTGCTTGAGGATTGTCTCTGGCACGTATTTCTTGTCGATCACCAGTCGGAACATGTATTCCCTTACCCATCTGTCAGACATTATCATACATCCCTTCTGTCCCCAATCGGCGCCCCAACTGTTTTCCACCTTCCACTTTGTGGCTTTTCCGTCCTTGTCGAGATCCACGGCGGTGAGCGTCATGGCGTGAGTCGAGCCGCTGTCGAAGGTGCTGATGCGTTCAGCCTTAGTCATGTTGAACGAAGTGCCGAGGAGCGAGCCATAGTCGAAGTTCTCGGTGTCTCCATAGCCACGTTTGCGGTCGAGCATCTTTGCCACGTCGTACGACGAGTACATCTTCTTCCCGTCCTTGAGCGATGCGATAGCCATCTGTTCTATGTCGTCCATGGGCAGGTTGATGTATTTCCAGTTGTGTCCGTCGTAGGTATGGCGGTCGAGTTCCACCTCGTAGGTCTTGTAGTAAGGTCGTCGCGGGTCGTTCATAGCCATAATGAAGGTGCCGTTGAGCTTTTCGCCCACCACCTCTTTGTAGAACTCCTGTGGAGTATAAGTCTTCGTTTCGCCAACGCTGTTACCTTTCTTATCTACATGAGCGTAGGTAAACTCCGTTGGCGGTTCGCCAATGGTGAGTGCGAGCATGCGATAGATGGTAGCGAGCATTCCCGTCTTAGCCTTTTCTATATCGGCGTTTTTCTTGCCTTCAGCTACCATCTTTCTCAGCGTCAGACCGTCTTCGCGCAGACGCGACTTCAAGAGGCTTGCCATCTTCGACGTGTTGTCGCTTGAGAAACTCTCCGGCATCACCTGTTTTGGCACGAGACCGTATTTCTCCGTCAGGTCAGCCACACCGCAGAATGTTCCGCCATCGTTTATCGGGCTCTTGAAGAAGAATTGCACCTGAGGGTCGTCGATAGGCTTCTTTGCCGTGTTCACCACGCCCTGCAGGAAGAGGTTGGCCTTTTCCAGTTGGTCGTAGAAGAAGAGGTAAGCCTGCGAGAAATCCACGCGCAGCGAGTCTGTACGTCTGGCAAAGTCTGCCCTGAGCACGTTCATCCCGCTGAACATCCAGCATCGTCCTGAACTCTTCTGGTTGGTGATAGACTGTTCGGGAGTCTCGATACTGAAGTGAGTGTCGAGCTGGTGTGCAGCCTTCCGGTTTTTCGCCAGGTCGTCGATGGCATTGGCTGCTATGGCGTTAGCCAGGGCGTTGTCAGCCGCCGTCAGTTTTTGTTCTTTCTGAATCTTTGCAAGCATCTCGGGGGTAATGCTGCCTTGTGTCTGCGCGTCTGCCTGTAATGCTATTGTCAATGCCAACGCCGCGATGATGGTATTTTTTCTCATAATGCAATTATATTATTATTAAAGAGTTGACGAGTAAACAAGTTGACGAGTTGACAAATCGTCAACTAATCAATACCTACCTCTCTGCCCTCATGGGATTCTCAAGGAAGTCCTTGTAGGCGAGGCGTATGCCGTCTTCGAGTTCTGTCTTGTATGTCCATCCCAGTCGGGTGGCCTTGCTTACGTCGAGCAGTTTGCGTGGAGTGCCGTTGGGGCGTGTGGTGTCCCACTTTATCTCGCCCTCGAATCCGGTCACCTTAGCCACCATCTCCGTCAGTTCCCTGATGGTGAGTTCCTTGCCCGAGCCGGCATTCACGGTAGCCATATAGTCAGGTTCGCCGCCGTTGGCTGCCATCTCGCTCTCGCTGCGTCCCGAGTAGTTGTTCATGAGGAACACGCAGAGGTTGGCGAGGTCGTCCACATAGAGGAACTCCCTCAGCGGACTGCCGTCGCCCCAGCATGTCACTTCAGTCAGCCCCGCCTCTTTTGCCTCGTGGAATCGGCGTATGAGAGCAGGCAACACGTGCGAGTGTTCGGGATGATAGTTGTCGTTCGGACCGTAGAGGTTTGTCGGCATCACCGAGATATAGTCTGTTCCATACTGTCGGTTCAGGTATTCGCAGTATTTCAGTCCCGAGATCTTAGCCAAGGCATAAGCCTCGTTGGTCTTTTCGAGTTCAGAGGTGAGCAGGCACGACTCTGGCATGGGTTGTGGTGCCATGCGCGGGTATATGCACGATGAGCCGAGGAACTCCAGTTTCTTGCATCCGTTTTTCCATGCCGAGTGTATGACGTTCATCTCGAGTATCATGTTGTCGTACATAAAGTCGGCGAGAGCGCTTTGGTTGGCAATGATGCCGCCCACCTTGGCTGCAGCGAGAAACACATATTCTGGTTTCTCTTCGGCGAAGAACTTCTCCACCTCGTCTTGACGGGTGAGGTCGAGCTCTTTATGGGTGCGTGTGATGATATTGGTGAAGCCTTGCCTTGTCAGTTCTCTGACTATGGCAGAGCCCACCATGCCGCGATGTCCTGCAACGTATATCTTACTGTTCTTTTCCATTGTTGTCTTTCCTGTTTTTCATCTAAGTTTCTGAAGAACTTATAATTTTATCTTCCGACACTTCCAAATCTTCCAAGATTCTATTTCACCAGACCCTTTTCGAGATATTCGGCGAGGTTGGTGCGCATCACTCCTGCCACATGGTCGGCAGCCACCTTCTGCATGTCGTGGTTGACCATGATGCGTACGAGTTCCTCAAACGAGGTGGTCTGTGGGTTCCAGCCCAGTTGCGACTTAGCCTTAGTCGGGTCGCCCCAAAGGTTCACCACGTCGGTAGGACGGTAGAAGTCCTCGCTCACGGCCACCACCGTCTTGCCAGTCTTCACGTCGATACCCTTCTCGTTGATGCCTTCGCCCTCCCAGCGCAGCTCGATGCCAGCATATTGGAATGCCAGTGTGGCAAACTCACGTACTGTGTGCTGCACACCGGTAGCGATGACGAAGTCCTCAGGTTTCTCCTGCTGCAGTATCAGCCACATACACTCCACATAGTCCTTGGCGTAGCCCCAGTCGCGCAGCGAGTCGAGGTTGCCCAGATAGAGGCAGTCTTGCTTGCCTTGTGCTATACGCGATGCGGCGAGGGTTATCTTTCGTGTCACAAAGGTCTCGCCACGGCGTTCCGACTCGTGGTTGAAGAGGATGCCCGAGCAGCAGTACATGTCGTATGCCTCGCGGTATTCCTTTATAATCCAGTAGCCGTAGAGTTTAGCCACGGCGTATGGCGAATAAGGGTGGAAGGGAGTGTTTTCGTTTTGCGGCACCTCTTCCACCTTGCCATAGAGCTCGGAGGTGGAAGCCTGATAGATGCGGCATGTCTTTTCCAGACGGTTGGTCCTCACGGCTTCGAGTATTCTCAGCACGCCCACGGCATCGACGTCGGCCGTAAACTCCGGCGCGTCGAACGATACCTGCACGTGACTCTGTGCGGCGAGGTTGTAAATTTCGGTAGGCTGCACTTTGCCGACCAGTTTGACGAGCGACATTGAGTCGCCCATGTCGGCATAGTGCAGATGGAAGTGAGGCTGGCCCTCAAGATGAGCTATGCGCTCACGGTAATCTACTGACGAACGGCGGATGATGCCGTGTACTTCATAACCTTTAGCAAGCAGGAACTCGCTCAGGTAAGAGCCATCCTGTCCTGTCACGCCCGTTATAAGGGCTACGTTCTTGTTTTCTTTAATCATATATTTTTGCAAACTAATTTTGCTGCAAAAATACATATAATAATTGGATTACACAAATATTTTCCCGTTTTTTCGCAATAATTGAAAAACTCTTTGACGAAAACCTGTGTTTTACTTACCTAAACACCAAGCAACAGCGGCATACTTCCGTCTCGTTGTCGCCTTCGCCCTTGGTAATCCTGACGTTATAGTTCAGCGGCGACGGCTCCTCGCGATAGAACGTCAGGCGGTCGCCTGCATGGCTCTCTGCCACGTAGGCTATCTCTATGCGGTGCAGCATGTGCTCCTTGTACCAGTCCAGTGGGAAGAGGTCGAGCGTGTGTTCCACGTATTTTATCGAGTTCACGTGGCCGTTCACATCCACGTCGCTGTATCTTGTCTCTATCGTGCGAACTGCGGGTGCATCCTTGCCCACCTTTGCCCTTGAGCTCTTCGCTATCGGGCAAGGTCTTTCTTTATCTATCCATGCGTTGATGGCGCCGTCGTCTATGGCGAGTAGGTCGGCAGGTTGACGTGTGTCGGTGTCGATCATCGCCCACACGCTCCTTCCGTAGCCCAACGTGCGCCCGTCCTCAGCCACTACGTGGAAGTTGCGGTTGGTAAAGTACCTCATAGCGCTCTCCACCCATGTCTCCACCGTAAAGCGTGAGTATTGTGCAGGCATCTCGTCCATCTCGATGGCAAGACGCGAGAGAACCCACGTGCGGTGGATGGGGTTCAGGCGCGTCATGCCAAAGTTTCGGTCGGCTGAGTGGAAGTCGGCGGCGTTGAGCAGGTGATTGCCGAGATGTCCCATAAACAGCCGGTGTGAGAAGTCGCAGTGAAACGGCTCCGCAAGGAAAGTATATCGTCCTGTCTTCTCCATCCTTATCTCTGCCCCTCTCTCTCGTCAAGAAACTTGCTCACTTCCTCTGTCTTGCTTCGTGTCACAGCTATACGTCCCGAGCGGGTGTATTGCAGCACGCAGTCGAAGGCATTGAGGGCATGGAAGAGGTTCATGATGTCCTCAGTCATACCGTTTTTCATCACTATCACGTATGTGGGGTTCACCTCTGTGATGGTGGCTTCCTGCTTACGTATGGTGCGCGATATCTCCGGATTCTCGAGTACCTTGTCGGTGGCGAGTTTGTAGAGTCCTGTCTCGCGTATGAAGAGCTCGTCGTCGGTATAGTACATTGCCTTCACCACGTCGATTTTTTTCTCTATCTGCTTAGTTATCTTCACTATCTGGTCTTCGTCGCTCCATGCGGTGATGGTGTATTTGTGCAGTCCGGGTATGCTCGACGCCGACACGTTGAGGCTCTCGATGTTCACCTGTCGTCGTGTGAAGACAGCCGTTATCTGATTCAATATACCCGCAATGTTTTCTGAATATACGAGCAGTGTGTATAATGTCTTTTCTTCCATAATTAGCAATCGAGTTCTGTCTTAATGTTTATTTCGAGCATCATGTCGTCTATGCTGTGTCCCGGTGCGATCATCGGAGCCACGTTGTCTTCTTCCTTCACGGCACACTCCAGCAGGAACGGCCCGTCGGTGGCGAGCATCTTCGCTATCGCCGCCTTCAGTTCGTCGCGGTCGGTGGCCACGGCATAAGGTATGTGGTATGCCTCGGCTATGAGCTGGTAGTGTGGGTTCATCATGCGTGTGAACGACTTCCTAAGGTTGAAGAACATGTCCTGCCATTGGCGCACGTTGCCAAGGTAGTTGTTGTTCATCATGATCATCTTCACCGGACACTGGTTTTCCATTATTGTGCCAAGCTCCTGGATGTTCATCTGGAAACCGCCGTCGCCAGAGAACATACATATCGTGCGGTCGGGTGCTCCGAAGGTGGCTCCTATGGCCGCCGGCATGCCGAAGCCCATGGTGCCGAGACCGCCGCTGGTCACTACCGAGCGTTTCTTGTTGTATTTGAAGTAGCGGCACGAGAACATCTGGTTCTGGCCCACATCGTTCACGAGCACAGCCTCGCCCTTTGTTGCCTCAGACACGGCGTTCACCACCTCGCCCATCAGCAGCGGTCCGTCAGCAGGATGTATGGCAGGGTTGATCACCTTATCCACCTCCATCTGGTGATATTCCGCAAATGAGTCGCGCCATTCGCGGTGGTTGTTCTTCTTCAGCAGACGGGTGATGGCAGGCAGCGACACCTTGCAGTCGGCCACCACTGCCACGTCGGCGGGGATACACTTGTTTATCTCCGAGCGGTCGATGTCGAGATGTATTATCTTAGCCTGTTTTGCATAGGTGTTTGGCGTGCCTGTGTCGCGGTCGCTGAAACGCATGCCGATGGCTATCAGCACGTCACACTCCTGCTCCTTGATGTTTGGCGCATAGTTGCCGTGCATGCCGAGCATACCCATGTTGAGCGGATGATCCGTAGGCAGTGCCGATAGTCCGAGTAGCGTGCGTGCTGCAGGGATGTCAGCCTTCTCAAGAAACTCCACGAGCTCATTCTGAGCACCGCCGAGTTCCACTCCGTGTCCCACCAGCGCGAGCGGCTTCTTGGCGTTGTTTATCAGTTCGGCGGCATCTTCCACGGCCTGAGGGTCAAGTGTGGGGTAGGGGATATAGCTGCGCACGAAATCCACCTTTGCCGGTTTCCATTCGGTCTTGTCCACCTGGGCGTTCTTCGCGAAGTCGAGCACCACGGGTCCTGGTCGTCCTGTACGTGCAATGTAAAACGCACGACTCACCGCCCATGCCACGTCCTCCGGGCGTCGTATCTGGTAGCTCCATTTTGAGATGGGCTGCGCCAGACCCACGAGGTCAACCTCCTGGAAGGCGTCGGTACCGAGCACTCCCGTGCCCACCTGTCCAGCTATCACCACTATCGGCGTCGAGTCCATCATAGCGTCTGCCACGCCAGTCAGCGTGTTGGTGGCTCCCGGACCGCTGGTCACGATACACACGCCCACCTCATCGCTCACGCGTGCATAACCTTCTGCAGCGTGTGCGGCAGCTTGTTCGTGACGCACGAGGATATGGTCGAATGCCTTCTTTTCGCCCCGTGTGTAGTCATAGAGGGCGTCATAAACAGGCATTATCGACCCACCTGGATATCCGAATATAGTCTTCACACCCTCTTCTTTGAGGGCAAGCATCAGAGCTTCCGCTCCTGTTATTGTATATTTTGACATTCCGTTCTCGTTATTGTTAATCTTCAATTATCCTCACTCCACCCTTGTCGGCACTCGCCACGCTCTGTGCGTAAGCCTTCAGGGCTTTGCTCACCTTGCGGTTGCGCTTCAGCGGCTGCTGAGGTCTTGCCGCCAACTCCTCGTCAGAGAGACGCACGTTGATCGTTCTGTTTGGGATGTCGATCTCTATGATGTCTCCATCCATTATCTTTCCGATATTGCCGCCCGATGCAGCCTCAGGCGAGATATGACCGATGCTCAGTCCGCTCGTGCCGCCCGAGAAGCGTCCGTCGGTGATCAGCGCACACTCCTTGCCCAGGTGCATACTCTTTATATAAGAGGTTGGGTAGAGCATCTCCTGCATGCCAGGACCGCCCTTTGGACCTTCGTGGGTTATCACCACACAGTCGCCACTTTTTATCTTTCCGCCGAGGATGCCCTCGCATGCGTCTTCCTGAGAGTCGAACACCCTTGCCGGACCGGCGAATTTCCACAGCGCCTCATCTACGCCAGCCGTCTTCACCACACATCCGTCCTGTGCAATGTTGCCGAACAGTACGGCCAGTCCGCCGTCCTTCGTATAGGCATGTTCAAGGTCGCGTATGCAGCCGTTGACGCGGTCGGTGTCCAGCTCGCCCCACTGCTCGTTCTGCGATCCCATCTTGGTCGAGAACTTTCGTCCCGGAGCTGTCTGGTAGATGCGGTTTGCTTCGGGGTCGGTATCGCCCGTGGTGATGTCGTATTTCGCCATAGCCTCGTCAAGGGTGCGTCCATCCACGCGTATTGCTGATCCGTCAATGAGTCCGCCCTTGTTCAGCTCGTTCATGATGCCAAGGATACCGCCGGCACGTCCACATTCCTGAACGCTGTATTTCTGTGTGTTTGGCGCCAATTTACAGAGACAAGGTACGCGTCGGCTCAGTTCGTCGATGTCGCTCATCTTGAAGTCGGCACCAGCCTCTTGGGCCACGGCCAGCAGGTGCAGCACCGTGTTGGTACTTCCGCCCATGGCTATGTCGAGAGTCATGGCGTTGAGGAAAGCCTTGCGAGTGGCAATGCTCTTAGGCAGCACGCTCTCGTCGCCGTCCTCATAGTAAGCCAAGGCATTCTTCACGACCTGGCGTGCGGCGTCCTTAAACAGTCTTATGCGGTTCTCGTGGGTGGCGAGAATCGTGCCGTTGCCAGGCAGCGACAGTCCCATGGCTTCCGTCAGAGAGTTCATAGAGTTAGCGGTAAACATTCCTGAGCAGCTGCCGCATCCCGGACAGGCGCAGCCCTCAATCTCTGCCATCTCATCGTCGCTCACCGATGGGTCGGCACCCTTGATCATCGCGGTGATGAGGTCGGCGTTCTCGCCTCGCCAGCGTCCTGCCTCCATCGGTCCGCCCGAGCAGAATACCGTGGGGATGTTCAGTCGCATAGCAGCCATCAGCATGCCTGGAGTCACCTTGTCGCAGTTTGATATGCATATCATCGCGTCAGCCTTGTGGGCGTTGCACATATACTCCACCGAGTCGGCTATAATGTCACGCGAAGGCAGCGAATAGAGCATGCCGTCGTGTCCCATGGCAATGCCGTCGTCGATGGCAATGGTGTTAAACTCAGCCGCATAGCAGCCCATCGCCTCTATCTCTTGCTTCACTACCTGTCCTATCTCGTGCAGGTGAGTGTGTCCCGGCACAAACTGTGTGAACGAGTTCACTACGGCAATAATTGGCTTGCCAAACTGTTCACGCTTCATTCCTGTGGCTACCCAGAGCGCACGCGCTCCTGCCATCCTTCTTCCTTCAGTGCACACTGCACTTCTTAGCTGGTGTTTCATCTTTATGTCGTTGTTTTTTATTCTCTTTCTGATAATGTGGCTGCAAAGGTACTCTTTTTTTTGCTAATTACCAACAATAAATAGCATAAAAATAGCATTTTGTTACAAAATTGTCGCTTAATGGTGTTGTGATGCGTTAATTTATAAGCAAAATTGCACTTTTTCTATCGAAGTGTGCAATGCCTCTTGCGTGAAAAGAACATAAAAAACACGCCAAACATTTGGCTGTTACAAAAGAAATCACTACCTTTGCCAAAATTTATTATTCACACAACCCATCATAAACAATAAAACAATAGAAAAACAGAATGGAAAATAAGCACAACATGTTCGTGGCCGTGAGCTACACACTCTACACCGTCGATGGCGAGAAGAAAGAAAAGATTGAAGAGGCACCGGCAAGCAAGCCCTTCGAGTTCATCACCGGCTTCGGCGTCACACTCGACGAGTTTGAAAAGCAAATAGCACAACTCGACAAAGACGCCGACTTCGAGTTCCAGCTCAGCAAGGAACAGGCTTACGGCGACTTCGAACAGGAACGAGTGCTCGACCTTGACCGCAGCATCTTCCAGATCAACGGACACTTTGACCACGAGAACATCTTCGAGGGTGCCGTCGTGCCTCTGCAAAACGAGGACGGCAACCGCTTCTACGGACGTGTGCTTGAGATTGGCGCCGACAAGGTGAAGATGGACCTCAACCATCCGTTGGCAGGCAAGACACTCTGCTTCTCAGGAAAGGTCATCGACAAACGTGAGGCCACCAATCAGGAGATACAAAACCTCGTCAACTTCCTCAGCGGCGAACATAGCTGCGGATGCGGCTGCGGATGCGACGACTGCGGAGGCGACTGTGACGACCATCACCACGATGGCGGATGCGGCTGCGGTCACTGTCACTGATACCACTTGCCGCTATGAACACATTCGGACATATCTTTACCCTCACCACCTTCGGTGAGAGCCACGGAGATGCCGTGGGTGGCGTCGTCGATGGCATGCCCCCAGGCATCGACATCGACATCGACTTCATACAGCGTGAACTCAACCGCCGACGACCGGGACAGAGTGCGCTGACTACCTCACGCAAGGAGCCCGACAGCGTCGAACTCCTCAGTGGCATCTTCGAAGGCAAATCCACAGGATGCCCCATAGGCTTCGTGGTGAGAAACACCAATCAGCACTCCTCCGACTACGATAACATGCGCCAGCTCTTCCGCCCGTCGCATGCCGACTATACTTTTCACGAGAAGTACGGCATACGCGACCACCGTGGAGGCGGACGCACCTCGGCGCGTGTCACCATAGCACGCTGCGTGGGAGGCGCCCTCGCCAAACTCGCACTGCGCCATCTCGGCATCACCGTCACCGCCTACACCTCTCAGGTGGGACACGTGGCGCTCGAACGCGACTACCGTCGCTACGACCTATCGCTCGTTGAAACCAACGACGTGCGCTGCCCCGATCCTGACAAAGCCGCCCAGATGGCAGACATTATAAAAGAGGTGAAAGCAGCCGGCGACACCATCGGCGGCATCATCACCTGCGTCATAAAAGGCTGTCCAGCAGGACTGGGCGAACCAGAGTTCGGCAAACTGCATGCAGCCCTCGGCTCCGCCATGCTCTCCATCAACGCCGTCAAAGGCTTCGAGTATGGCGACGGCTTCGACATCGTCAGCCACCGTGGGTCGGAAGTCAACGACGTCTTCCTGCCAAATCCCGCAGCCGACGCATCGCAGCCGCTGCGCCTCCACACTGCCACAAACCATAGCGGGGGCATACAGGGCGGAGTAAGCAACGGCGAAGACATCTACTTCCGCGTGGCATTCAAGCCCGTGGCAACGCTCCTCATGCAGCAGTCCACCGTCGATATCCATGGCAACTCCACTACGCTCACCGCACGAGGACGCCACGATCCGTGCGTCCTGCCGCGCGCCGTGCCAATAGTAGAATCCATGGCGTCGATGACCATTTTAGACTATTATCTCATGAATAAAGCAGTAAAAAACTGATATTTCACATTTTTTATATATTTTTACTGCAAAAGGTATTGCACATATCAAAATAATGTCCTACCTTTGCAGTGTAAATAAGCTATTCAAGGGATTTGTGAAAATCTCGAGTAGAATTTAGTTAAGTCTAGTTTAGTTTTTGTGTTGGTTTGGGGCGACTGAATAAGTCGCCCCTTTTCTTTATGCCCCACCCACCACACTCTCATCACCTTATTCCGCCCTCCACATCCCAAAATTCACCTAAAACACCTAATTCTTCATCTCCTCCCGCAGAGACTTTGATGTATGTCAAAAATATAGCTGTGTGCGCAAACAATATAACAGAATGTTTGTCGGGAAACGAAAAAAGCAGTAATTTTGCAGCGTCAAAAGACAAAAGGATAACAAAACACACATTAATTAACATTAAAGATTTAAAGAAAGGGTAACATTATGAAAAGATTGTTTTTGACAGTAGTAGCAGTACTCACAATGACAGCTACATTTGCAGAGAACGAAAAGGCAAACAGCGTAAACAATGCCAATGCCTACGACATGAAGGTGAATATGTCGAAGCTCGGTGAAGCTCTGAATCTCACACAAGACCAGATGGAAAGCGTAGCCGACGTTCACCGTACATTCTGTGGAGAGATGCTCGTGGCATCGCAGGCTAACGAGGAAGACCGCAAGGCACTCGTTGAGAAGGCCGTCCTGAAGGAACTCCGCTACATGAACTATCTGCTCAACGACAAGCAGTATCGCACCTACGTCATGCTGCTCAACACCACACTCAACAATCGTGGTCTGAACAAGTAAAGAGAGAGAGAGTTTTATAATAACCAAAGGCCCGCGTCGCGCATCACAGCCGCCGCGGGTCTTTTTTATTCACATGTCAGTATGTGGCAGGATGGTTACAACTTCATAATGGCATCTTCAGACAACCCTGTCGCTTTAATTATATCGGCAATACTTAAGCCCATCGCCTTTAAGTTTTTGGCTGTCAATATGATACCTTCAGCACGCCCTTCAGCACGCCCTTCAGCACGCCCTTCAGCACGCCCTTCAG
>SAMEA3663036__coassemble_538_pt1 | contig 17346 bp, 14 predicted proteins | sample SAMEA3663036__metabat2_low_PE_037 | metagenome-assembled genome bin SAMEA3663036 (sample SAMEA3663036) | pig gut metagenome | biome: pig gut; feature: pig-associated habitat; material: faeces | place: France | collected 2012
AAAAGAGTCAATCCCCACTACAGCTGCTTCTGTGGGTGTGGGAAACTTTAGTTAATTATTTCAAAATCTTCTGGCCTTAACGGGACAGCAGTGAAAATATGTTAATAAAATGAACTTAATTTGCGAAACACTGTATATGCGAAAAAAAATTACTACCTTTGCATAAGAAAAGCTGCATCTCGGCATAATTGCTCAAGCAAGCTTGGCAAGTTCTGCTCTCGATTTGCATTTTCTTTGCATCGTGTTAAGAAGAACGGAAGCGCGCACCGTGATTCGGATACACGAGTGAGACAAATTTTCTGTGGCGGGCAGCAAGCCTAAGACGGTTCGCCACGCAGTGTGTAACCATTAATAATTCTTAGTTATGGCAATTAGACTTAAGGCAACAGAGCGAATGCTCAAGGTAGGTCCCAACGCGGGCAAGTATGCTTACATCCTCTCAGCGGAGCTTTACTCCGCGCTGGCGGAGAGCAAGGTGATTGAAGAGGCTGCATTGCGCAGCGGCAAAGAAGTGAAGCGTGTGAACTCAAGCGATCCGGGCACGGAGAGTCCTGACATATCCTGCATTGAAGTTACGTCTGGTAGGAAGGATATTCTGAGTAAAAAGCCGCCGGCTTCATTCACACGAGACCGGCGGCAAATAGTATTAGCTAAATAGAGAGAGAGTTTGTTTATTGTTTCTAATAAATGATTATATCGATTCTGTTATCTGTTGTCTGACATCGAGACGATGACCTCGTTGTTTTCCTTCAGCAGAAGCTTGGCAAAGTCAACTATATCCTTTACCGTAACGCTCTCGATGAGAGCCTTATAGCCTGACATGGTGTCCTCGCCGTTGCGGTACCAATTGATGAGCTGGTTCATCCAGTAGGAGTTGTTCTTCTGGTTCTCATCAAAGTTCTTCAACATATACTGACGAGTCTTGTCGATGGTCTCCTGCTTGGGTCCGTTGAGGCAGATGTCCTTCACACCTTGCTCCACGAGCTGTATCATGCGCTCGCGCTTGGCGGGATCGGTGTCAAACTGCACCATCAGGGAGAATGTCTGTTTCGGCTCTCTCGACACGCTGCCGCGCACGCTGGCTCCGTAGGTGCCTCCCTCCTGTTCGCGAAGCACCTCAAGGAAGTGGTCGTTAAGTCCTTCGCTGAGGAATGACATGAGGATGCGGTTGCGCTGTGTGGCCTTGCAGTTGCCGCTCTTCACATACAGCACGGTTGACTTCTTCGTCTCGAGCTCTTTCTCGAAATTGTTTGCCCTGCGGCCCGGAAGGATGTCGGTATTGTTGTCGCGCCATGTCTCCTTGCGCTTTATCGACGGAAGGGTGGCCACATACTGGCAGAGCAGCGGTTTGAGCTTCTCGATGTCGATATTGCCTACAAAGACGAAGGTGAAGTCTGAGCAATCGGCAAAACGCTCGCGGTAGAGCTCCATCACACGGTCGTAGTCTATCTGGTCGATCCACGATGCCTTGACATTTGCCACACGGGGATTGTCGCCGTAGAGTGTGTGGCGGACTGAATCCTGGAATGCCTTCATCGGCAGGTTCTCGGTCTGCTTGAGCTGGTTCTTCATCTGCTGGCAGAAGGTCTGGAACATCTCCTTGTCCTGACGTGGACTCGTCACCTTGAGATATGCCAATTGGAACATCTTCTCGACGTCTTTATTTGTGGCACCGCCGTTGATGTTCTCGCTAAGGCCGCTGACGCTGGTTGCCGCACCGGCTGTCGAGCCTGCGAGCATCTTGCTCAGCTGTTTCTTTGAAAAATCGCCGCAACCTCCTAATGCGACTATCTGGTCGAGCAGCGAATACTGTATGATGTCGCGTGTGTCGAAGAGGCTTGAACCGCCAGGACTGAATGCGCGGAACGAGATCTCGTCGGCCATATAGTCGGTTGGCTTGACGATGACCTTAATGCCATTGCTCAGCGTGAGCTCGGTGGAGCCGAACTTGCCTTTCTTCTCTTTTACCACCTTGCCTGGTGTGGGCAAGGTCTCTATGAGAGTCTTTGCCACTTCCTCGTCCTCGAAGGCTTCGATATTCTCGGCCTTGGCAGCATTGTAGGTGGCAAGGAGCTGTTCCTTGGTAGGCACTACGACGCCTTCCTTCTCGGGCATGCTCAGCAAGAACACCACGTTGTCGGTGTCGTCAACGAGTTGCTTGAAGGTCATGTTGACGGCTTCGAGCGGCAAGGAGGCCAGTAACTGCTTGATCACCTCAAACTCTTTCTCGATGCCTGGCACTGGCTCGCCGCTGATGAAGTGGCGCACATACTCGCGTGAATAGGAATCGTTATAGACGTTGGCACGCTCGTTGTAGGAGCTCTCTATGTTGGAAAGGAGATTTGCTTTTACACGGTCGAACTCGCCCTCGGTGAATCCGTATCGGACGGCACGCTGAACCTCGACTGTGAGTGCCCTGATGGCTTGCAGTACGCTGTCGTCCTTGCATGACAACGTGTTGGTAAACGCTTTCTTGTTTGACGAAAGCAGGAAGTTGGCGTCGTCCACGCCTGCACTAAGGAACGGGCAGGTAGGCTTCTGCGACATCTCCGAGAGGCGCTCGTTCATGATGGACGAAGCGATGTTGACGATGAGGTCTGCCGCATAGCCTTCGACGGTGTTACGCAGTTCCATTGGCACTGGATCGTGCTTGAAAAACACGTCGTATGAGGTGCCTGAGAGCTCCTTGTCGGTGGCGATAGCCACGATAGGCTCCTTGTTGTCGCTCACCTTGACATATTCGCGCACAGCGGCATTGGCTGGCATCTTCACATCGGCAAAAGTGGAGCGTATCTTCTTTTCCATCTCGTCAACGTCGATGTCGCCCACAACGATAATACACTGAAGGTCAGGGCGATACCACTTATGATAGTAATCGACAAGCACCTGGGGCTTGAAATTGTCAACCACCTCCATCGTGCCGATGGGCAGGCGGTAAGCATACTTGTCGCCCTGATACATGATGGGAAGCGTCTGCGTAAGGATACGCATCTGCGCATTCTCGCGTGTGCGCCACTCCTCGTGGATCACGCCGCGCTCGGCATCAATCTCCTTGGGGTCGAGCGTCAGGGCGCACGACCAGTCGTGGAGCACGAGGAGACAGCTGTCGGCTATGGTGGCGCGCTTCAGCGGCACATTACTTATATTATATACGGTCTCGTCGATGGAGGTGTAGGCGTTGAGATTATATCCGAACTTGACGCCGACACTCTCCAGCCAGTTGATCATGCTCTTGCCGGGGAAGTGCTTTGTGCCGTTGAAACACATGTGTTCAAGGAAATGGGCAAGACCCTGCTGGTCGTCGTTCTCTAAGATGGAGCCCACACGCTGGGCGATGTAGAAGTCGGCCTGTCCGGCTGGCTTTTCGTTGTGACGCAAGATGTAGGTTAGGCCGTTGTCGAGTTTGCCCACCTTTATCTTCGGGTCGAGGGGCAACTGCTGCTGTGCCGTTGTCGTCACGGCCGTGATGCCCATCAGTAAAATGCAGATAAGTACTTTTTTCATTTTTATAATTTGCTTGTTGTTTCTATTTATATGTCGTAATAGAGCTGGAAATGGGTATTCGGTTTAACATTATTTACTACAATTAATCATCCTTTCACCGAACCGATATTGTCTTTGAGCTGTTCGACACTGCTTGCTCCGACGATGACCGAGGTGACACCTTGGTAGTCCAATATCCAGCGTAAGGCTTTCTTTGCCAATGTCATGCCTTCTGCCTCCGCCTCGGCATTCCACGCCTTGAGCTGGGCGAGCAGTTCGGGGGTGAGCATCTCGTGGCGCAGGAATTTCTCCTTTGCCATGCGGCTGTCGGGTGCGATGCCGTTGAGATAGCGGTTGGTGAGAAGGCCTTGTGCCAGCGGGGAGAAGGAGATGAAGCCTACGCCACGATCACGGCAGAGCTCTAACGTGCCGTTCTCCTCGGGCGCACGGTTGAGCATGTTGAGCTTGTCCTGGAAGATGAGCAGCGGCGTGTCGTGGGCGGCCAGATAGTCGATGGCCTTGCGAAGCGGCTCCAAGGGCCAACGCGAGATGCCGAGATAGAGAGCCTTGCCCTGCCGCACTATATCGACCATGGCCTGCAGCGTCTCCTCGATGGGAGTGGAAGGGTCGAAACGATGGCTATAGAACAGGTCCACATAGTCGATATTCATCCTGCGGAGACTCTGGTCGAGACTTGCCATGAGGTATTTCCTCGAGCCCCAGTTGCCGTAAGGCCCAGGCCACATGTCATAGCCAGCCTTGGTACTGATAAAGAGCTCGTCGCGATAAGGGGCGAAATCATCACGCATCAGACGGCCAAGGGTTTCCTCAGCACTGCCGTAAGGAGGACCGTAGTTGTTAGCGAGGTCGAAGTGGGTGATTCCATGGTCGAAGGCATAGCGAATGATGGCCCTGCTGCGCTCAAAGGGATCGACTCCTCCGAAATTGTGCCAGAATCCTAAACTAATCTTGGGAAGCATCACTCCGCTGCGTCCACACCGTTCGTAAATCATGCCGTTGTCGTAACGGCTTTCGTCTGCTTGGTATATCATTAATTGGTTTTTTAAGTTTTCTGCTCCAAAGTTACGACAAAAAAACGGAATGGAAAAGAATATCAAATTAAAAAATCAAAAAACATTTGGTAATATCGGGAAAACGACGTAATTTTGCTGACAAATAGCAATTATCCACTATGAAAAAGGGTGATATAAAAATCATAAAAGGTATTTTCGAAAAAACACAGCACCTGCAGTTTGCACCAAAGATAAAGGCGGGATTCCCTTCTCCGGCTGACGACTATACTCATGAGAGCATAGATTTCAACCGTGACCTTATCAGACATCCGGAAGCCACTTTCTACGGACGGGTAGATGGCGACTCGATGATAGAGGCGGGAATATGCAACGGCGACATCGCTGTCATCGACCGATCTATCGACGCCCAGAACGGCGACATCGTCGTGGCTTTCGTGGATGGAGAGTTTACGATCAAATATCTCGATCTCAGCCATAAGGAGCAGGGATATATAGAACTGAGGCCTGCCAACAAGCTGTTTCCCACAATAAGAATCGAAGACACAGACAATTTCGAGGTGTGGGGAGTGGTAGTATGGACAATAAAGAACTGGAAACGATAACCCGATGTATGCCATCATCGACTGCGACAACTGCTACGTGTCGTGCGAGAGAGTGTTCCGTCCTGACCTGGAAGGGGTGCCCGTGGTTGTGCTGAGCAACAACGACGGATGTGTGGTGGCACGCTCTAACGAAGCCAAGGCTATGGGTATCAAGGCGGGAACTCCATTCTTCCAACTGCAACAGATGTTTCCCGACAAGAAAATAGCCGTCTTCTCGTCAAACTACGAACTCTATGGCGAGATGACCGCACGAGTGGTGGAGATAGTGAAAAAGGCCGTTCCTGCTTATTTCAGATATAGCATCGACGAGTGTTTCGCCTATCTACACGGAATGGACGACATCGACCTCAAGCTATGGGGCGAAGAGCTGCACAAGAAAATCAAGAAATGGACGGGAATGCCGGTAAGCATTGGCATCGCTCCCACGAAAACGCTTGCAAAAGTGGCAAGTCACTTCGCAAAGAAATATAGCGGATATAAGCATTGCTGCGTCATCGACACGGAAGAAAAACGGCGTAAGGCTCTGAGACTCTTCAGTATAGACGACGTATGGGGAGTGGGAAGGAGATATGCGGCAAGGCTGGACGGATATGGCGTGAAGACGGCGCTTGACTTCGCGGAAAGACACGAGAGCTGGGTGAGAGTCACTTTCAACAATATCGTCATTATGCGGACATGGATGGAACTGAACGGCAACGACGCCGTGCCTAACGAGGAGATGGCAAAGAAGAAGAGCATCTGCACAAGCCGTAGCTTCAATGGCATGATCAGCGACTACAACGAACTGAAGACGCATGTGGCCAACTATGCCGCGCGATGTGCCGAGAAGCTGAGGATGCAAGACACGGTTTGCTCTGTCGTGGGCGTGTTCATATACACCAATCCCTTTCGGGAAGACCTTATGCAATACTGGAATTTCCATGAGACAAGGCTCATCACCCCGTCAGCATCTACCATCACTATTGTCAACGCTGCCGAGGATGCGCTGAAAGCCATCTTCCGTCCTGGATACAAATACAAGAAAGCCGGGGTGATAGTGATGGGAATAGGCAACCCTTATCCCTTGCATCACGACCTCTTCGACATCACGGCCGAACAGTTTCAGAAGATGAGAAAACTCGACAAGGTGATTGACCGGATAAACAAGACCATCGGCAGCGAGACCATCGTTCTTGGTGCACAGCAATATACACGGCCTGACGGAAAAGGCAAGGCTGAGGTATTTGCCAACGCCATAAAACACGACTACAGAAGCAAAAACCCGACTACACGGTGGGCGGAAATCATCAGGCTGACATAAGACGCCGACTGCTGTTCCATACCCCACCCATAGTAAAACAAAACTATTTCTTCGTCGAAACCTTTACTTTGGTGATGCGGTGCTCGTCCATTCCGAGGACGGTGAAGGTGTATGAACCAAAGAGCAGCTTCTCTCCTACCGTCGGGAACTCTCCCTTCAACTCTAACAGCAAACCTGCCAAAGTGTCGGCATCGCCCTCCACTTCTTCAAACATATCCTCGGGCACTGACATGAGGCGATAGAAATCGCTCAGAAGTGTCTTTCCTTCAAAGATATATGTGGTGGGATTGATGCGCACGTATGTGTGCTCTTCCTCGTCGTACTCATCGTTTATCTCGCCGACAATCTCCTCCAGCACATCCTCGAGAGTAACAATGCCACTGGTTCCTCCAAACTCATCGACGACAATGGCTATATGCACCTTATTGTCCTGAAACTCACGCAGGAGATCGTCAATCTTCTTTGTCTCGGGAACGAAATACGGCGGACGTATTAAAGACTGCCAACGGAAATTGGCTTGTTTGCCAAGATGAGGAAGAAGGTCCTTGATATACAGCACGCCACGGATGTTGTCAATACTGTCTTGATACACCGGGATTCGGGAATAATTGTTGTCGATAATACAACGGAGCACGTCGGGATAAGACGTACGAATATCAAGATCCACTATATCCTGACGGCTGGTCATAATCTCCTTGGCTGTCTCGTCGCCAAAGCGAACTATTCCCTCAAGAATGTTTTTCTCGTCCCGGATCTCCTCTGTATCAGTGAGTTCAAGAGCTTGTTCGAGATCATCCACACTAAGCACCTTGTTCTCTTTCTGAACCACCTTCGACGCCAAAATACCCGAACGCAAAAGGATGCTGGCAAAGGGATAAAAAAGACGGCGGCAAAGATAGATGCCTCCACTGGAACGACGACAGAACGCCAACGGCTGCTGACCGGAAAACACCTTTGGCATGATCTCGCCAAAAAGAAGAAGAATGAATGTCAGCATCACCGTGATACACAAGAACTGCAACCAATAAGCATCACCGAAATCTATGATGTGGGCAAAGACATAGTTGCATAGCATGATTATGGTGACATTGACCAAGTTGTTGGTAATGAGAATAGTGGCAAGGGTGCGCTCGGAATCGTCGCGTAGCTGGAGTATGCGACGGTCAGTCTCTAAACGTGAGTCTTCTAACTCGTTGATATCGGAAGGAGAAAGTGAGAAAAAGGCTATCTCACTGCCTGAGGCGAAACCTGAAAGCACGAGAAGAAGACAAGCTAACAGAGCCGCCACATACACGCCTATAGTAGGAACGATGAAATGCACATGCTCTATCGTCTCTAACAAATCTGTAAGAAATAATATTGATAGCATCTAAAAAAAATGAATGTGGAACATTTCGTCACGACACACCGCCTGAAGGGCCTTCGTCAGCTTGGCGACGGGGTGAGAGCATCTCCATATTCTCTGCCCATATCTCCGTGGCTTGACGTCTCATACCTTGCTTGTCGCTATACGAGACGTAACGAAGACGGCCTTCGATATACAACTTGTCACCCTTATGGACAAATTCCTCTACAGTCTTGGCAAGTCGGCGCCATAGTATTACGGTATGCCAATCAGTACGGTCGGGCACCTGAGTGCCATTCTGAAGCGTATAGCCACGCTCGGACGTGGCAAGAGATATGCGCGCCACGGCGACATCGTTGTCAACATAGCGCACCTCAGGCTCTTGACCCACATTTCCTATCAGCATCACCTTGTTCATATTGCAAGCATATCACTTACGCTTACCCACCTGCTCGCAGGTAAGACCGAGAAAACGAAACGAGAAATTCTTTCCCTTAGCAGAAGGGAACTGACTGCGGTTGTCAACACACTGCTGAAGATGATCTAAGATGCGGTTGTAACAGTCGATACCCGACTCTGCCTTGCAACGGGCAACAAAACGTGTGTCGGTATAGCGAAACTTGCCTGTGCCAGGGATAAGTACAACGCGCTTGAAATTCAACATTCCCTCATACCAACCGGGATTGACGGCGTTGAGCTCGGCAACGGCAGGAGACACCGCACGTCCACGCTGATTGGTGGCCGGAGCATGAAGGGCTTTCTTGTCCTTAAAGTCCTGCATGGTCTGCGCCTCTGTCTTAATAATGATGAAATATATACGCGGACGAATCTTGTAGCGCTTGGGATAATAGACATCGCTCTTCACATATTCACGAATATCGCGCTCCAATTGCGGATTCATCTCTATCTCATCAATATCTGAAAGAAATCGTATTGCTTCGTCAACGTTCTTGACAAGAATTTCACGGTCGAAATATCTTAAATATAAATTCATAAAAGAATAGTTGTTTCTCGAAAAAAATATTAACTATATATATACAAAAAAAAATGAGCGGAAAACGGGACTCGGACCCGCGACCCCAACCTTGGCAAGGTTGTGCTCTACCAACTGAGCTATTTCCGCACTACCATTTTTACTAAAAAAAACATTTACTATGTGAAGAGGAGGAGACTCGAACTCCCACGTCGCAATTGACACTACCCCCTCAAAGTAGCGCGTCTACCAATTCCGCCACCTCTCCGACATAGAAAACAAATCGTGCCCAGAACAGGACTCGAACCTGCACGCCTCGCGGCACACGCACCTGAAACGTGCGCGTCTACCAATTCCGCCACCTGGGCTCTGTCTGCAAGCTAAGACCGCTCTTAACTTCGACTTGTTCAACTTGTGAGCGGAAAACGGGACTCGGACCCGCGACCCCAACCTTGGCAAGGTTGTGCTCTACCAACTGAGCTATTTCCGCTTGCTTATCCTTTACAAGGAGCATCTCTCTCGATTGCGGGTGCAAAGGTACGGACTTTTTTTCATTCCACCAAATATTTTCCCGTTTTTTTTCAAAAAAATGTGCTAATTCATTCGATTTTTGTAATTTTCATAGGTAAAACGACGTAAAATGACCATTTCACCGTCTTTTTTCAACATTCCTATCGACGGATGAGTGATACCATTAAACATCGTTGTCTTTACTGTCGTATAGTGTATCATATCCTCGAAAATAACCTTCTCGCCTATTTTCAACTCATGATCAAAACGCCATGAACCCATAAAATCGCCAGAAAGACAACTGTTGCCTCCCAAACGATAACAGAACGGCTCGTCGGCAAGGTGAAGATCCACAATCTCTGCCCCACGAACTTCCGGATGGTAGGGCATCTCAAGACAGTCGGGCATGTGACATGTGAAACTTACGTCCAGGATAGCTGTCTTTATACCATGGTCTGACACTATATCTACTACCGATGACACTAACGGACCTGTCTGCCAGGCGAAGGCGCTGCCTGGCTCCAAGATGACCTTGAGATGAGGATAGCGGCTGTGGAAACCTTGCAGTATCTCTATGAGCAATTCCACATCGTAGTCCTTGCGCGTCATGAGATGTCCTCCGCCAAAGTTTATCCACTTCAGCTGCGAGAACCATTTAGAGAACTTCTCCTCTATATGTGCCAAGGTGCGTTGGAACACATCGGCACCGCTCTCACAATGACAATGACAATGAAATCCCTCGATGTCGGACGGCAACTCGTCTGGCAAGCAATCGCAAGTGACGCCAAAGCGTGTACCCGGCGCACAGGGATTATACAACATGGTTCCCACTTCTGAATACTCGGGGTTCACACGAATGCCAAACGAGAGACGCTCATTTGCCTTACAGGCAAGAGACGCCATCGACTTGTACTGGGAGAGGGAGTTAAAAGTAAGATGACTGGAGCAACGGGCTATGTCGGCTATCTCCGACTCCTTGTAGGCGGGAGAATAGGTATGGGCGGGCGAACCAAACTCCTCATATGCCAAAAGAGCCTCGTTGAGCGAACTGGCAGTGGTGGAATGAATATACTCGCGGAATATGGGAAACGTCTTCCAAAGGGCAAAGGCCTTAAATGCCAAAATTATCTCCACATCCGCACGACTCGCCACATCGGCGATGACACCGAGATTGCGACGGAGCAGATCCTCGCGTATAATATAAATAGGTGTTTCTACTTGCATAATATCTACGATTTTTGATGAATTCTTGTGCAAAAATACAATTTTTTCCGTATTATGGCAAACTTTTTTGTTTTAAGATTGCTTTATTCATATAAAATTACTACATTTGCATCGTGAAATTCATAATTAGGCTCAATGAAACTCATAATAATGACAAAATCCACGTTTTTTGTGGAAGAAGACAAGATTATTACGGCACTGTTTGATGAGGGACTTGACAACCTACATCTATACAAGCCTAACGCCTCTCCGATGTATTCAGAAAGGCTACTTACACTGCTGCCCGATGAATGTTACGAGCGAATAACCGTACATGAACATTTCTACCTGAAGGAGGAATACGGGCTTAGGGGCATAAACATCGACGACGCATATACGGCCATGCCTGAAAAATACAAAGGAAAAATATGCAGGACGGTAGGATTGGAGGACTTGACAAAAGACATAAAGAAAAAATGCGAATATGTCTTGCTGAAAAACTGCTTTGCTTCACACAATGACGAGCCGGCACTCGACATCAGAGAGCTGGAACTCGCCGCTGAGAACGGCATTATCGACAAGCGCACATACGCTATGGGAGGCTTGAACCTCGAAAACATCAAGACGGCAAAGGAGCTGGGATTCGGCGGCGTAGTCATCGACAACGACCTTTGGGACCGCTTCGACATTCATCAGCAACTTGACTACAAAGAGCTGCTGACACACTTCGAGAAACTTAGAAAATCGGTATAAAAAATATATAAATAACATTTTATAGATAAAATGAGCGAAAAAAACTCTTACATGGTGTTCTCGGGTACCAGTACGAGATACCTGGCAGAGAAAATCTGCCAAAGTCTGGATTGTCCACTCGGACAACTGCAGATCACCAAGTTCTCTGACGGAGAATTTGCAGTGTCGTATGAAGAATCTATAAGAGGACGTGACATCTTCCTCGTACAGAGTACTTTCCCGAACTCTGACAATCTTATGGAACTCTTGCTGATGATTGACGCGGCAAAAAGAGCTTCTGCGAGAACTATCAATGCTGTCATCCCTTATTTCGGATGGGCAAGACAGGACAGAAAAGACAAACCAAGAGTAAGCATCGGCGCAAAACTCATTGCCGACCTGCTTAGCGTAGCTGGCATTGACAGGCTGATTACCATGGACTTGCATGCTGACCAGATCCAGGGATTCTTTGATGTGCCCGTTGACCATCTTTACGCTTCTGGCGTTATCCTGCCATATCTTCAGAGCCTTAACCTCGAGGATTTGGTCATCGCTTCACCTGATGTCGGCGGTTCGAAACGCGCCAACACTTACGCCAAGTATCTTGGTTGTCCACTTGTGCTCTGCAACAAGACAAGAGCAAGGGCTAACGTGGTGGATAGCATGCAGATCATCGGCGACGTGAAAGACAAGAACGTGGTCATCATCGACGATATGGTTGATACAGCCGGTACCATAACAAAGGCTGCTGACATCATGAAAGAAGCTGGTGCAAAGACGGTTAGGGCTTGCGCTTCTCACTGTGTGATGAGCGGTCCTGCAAGCGAACGAGTACAGAACTCTGCCTTGGAGGAGATTGTTTTCACCGACTCTATTCCTTACACCAAACGCTGCGACAAGGTAAAACAATTGTCAGTGGCTGACATGTTTGCAGAAACAATAAGACGAGTCATCAACAACGAAAGCATAAGTAGCCAATATCTGGTTTAAAGCTATCGTAGAAGATAAACCCACTTTCTATAGTACAAAAATTATCCATAGTCCTCATTTGAGGTTCTATAAAACAAAAAAAAGACTCAACAATCCTCATTTGAGGATGTCGAGTCTTTTCCTATTTTAATGCAAGAGATTATGCATTGGGGAGTTGCAACCACTTAATGTAGCAGAAGTCCTGACGGTGAGGCAGGTTGACGTTCTTCGGATACATACGGACTGCACTACGCAAGTTGCCAGCTACGTCTGGGGTAATCTTACCCTCGAAGATATAGTTGTTGCCTTCCTGACCTACCACCTCAAGCGGACGGATGCTGAAGATGCGCTCTTCGCCGTTTTTGTCTGTGCGGACGTTAACCACCTCAAGACCAACAGCATCTGAGAGTCCCTGCTCGTTGATGACATAGCGAATGGTGTATGTCTCACCTGTGCGGGCACCTGTAGCAGGCACATCCCATGAGCAAGACACGACGTTGATGGCATCCCAACGCTCTGCAACAGCTTCTTTCCACTGGGCAATGTCCTTGGCAAGCTTGTTGTTATCTGCAGAAAGTTCCTTATAACGAGCGGCTTCCTTGCAATAGAACTTGCTATAGTAGTCGTCGAGCTGACGTTTCATAGTGTAGTGAGGAGCAATCTGTGCAATGGAATTCTTGATTACCTTGATCCAGCCCTCGCTATAGCCTTTCTCGTTCTTGTTGTAGTACAGAGGTACAATCTCGTTCTCAAGCAAGCTGTAGATGGTAGCTGCGTCGAGCTGATCCTGATAGCCTTGGTTCTGGTATGTACGCTTCTCGGTAAGTGCCCATCCTGCACCCTCGCGATAGCCCTCAAGCCACCAACCGTCAAGCACAGAGAGATTTACGACACCGTTCATCTCTGCCTTCTCACCAGAAGTACCTGATGCCTCGAGAGGACGGGTAGGAGTATTCATCCAGATATCTACACCCGAAACAAGACGACGGGCGAGCATGAAGTCGTAGTCCTCAAGGAAGATGATCTTGCCAAGGAACTCTGGACGCTGGCTGATCTCGTAGATCTTCTTAATCAAACCCTGACCAGCACCATCGGCTGGGTGAGCCTTACCGGCAAAGAGGAACTTAACAGGACGCTCTGGATTGTTGACGATCTTTGACAGACGCTCCAGGTCGGTGAAGAGAAGATGCGCACGCTTGTATGTGGCAAATCGACGGCAGAAACCGATGAACAGGGCGTTTGGAGTGATGCTCTCAAGCAGCGATACCACACGTGAAGGATCGCCCTGGTTCTTCAGCCATGTCTCACGGAACTGCTCGCGGATATAGTTAACGAGCTTGTTCTTCAGGACCATACGGGTCTCCCAGATCTCGTTGTCATCCACATTATATATTGCCTCCCAGATCTTCTGATTGCTCTGGTCAGACATGAATTTCTTGTCGAAGTGCTTGCCGTAAACGTTCTTCCACTCTGTGGCAGCCCATGTCGGGAAGTGAACACCATTGGTGACATAACCTACGTGGTTCTCTTCTGGATAATAACCATTCCAGATTGAAGAGAACATCTTTTGGCTTACCCAACCGTGAAGCTTACTTACACCATTCACCTCCTGGCAAGTGTTGCATGCAAAGGTTGACATACAGAACTTCTCTGAATGGTCGTTAGGATTGGTGCGACCCATACCTATAAACTCATCCCAAGAAATGCCGAGCTTTGCTGGATAGCCACCCATATACTTGCCGAAGAGACCCTCGTCAAAATAGTCGTGACCTGCTGGAACCGGTGTGTGAACAGTATAAAGTGAAGAAGCGCGAACAAGCTCCATTGCCTGGTTGAATGTCAGGCCGCTGTCGATAAAATCGCACAGACGCTGAAGGTTACACAGTGCTGCATGGCCCTCATTGCAGTGATAAACATCCTTCTTGATACCTAATTTCTTCAAGAGAAGCATACCACCGATACCGAGCAATATCTCCTGCTTCAGACGGTTCTCCCAGTCACCACCATAGAGCGAATGGGTGATTGGCTTGTCAAACTCTGAGTTGAGCTCGTTGTCGGTATCGAGCAGATACAACTTGACACGACCTACGTTTGCCACCCAAACAGAAGCGTGAACCATATAGTTTGTATAAGGTACATCTACAACAAGAGGATTGCCGTTTTCGTCATATACACGCTCAACAGGTACCTGGTTGAAGTTCTGTGCCTCATACTTGGCAATCTGCTGGCCATCCATGCTCAGGGTCTGTGTGAAGTAACCGAAACGATAGAGGAAACCTACCGCACACATGTCAACATTGCTGTCTGACGCCTCTTTTACATAGTCGCCAGCAAGCATTCCAAGACCACCTGAATAAATCTTCAGTGCTGAATGGATACCATATTCCATACAGAAATAAGCTACAGAAGGACGAGTGGTATCTGGCTTGACATCCATGTAGTCACGGAACATCTTGTAAACAGCCTTGATACGCTTCATCAGTGCCTTGTCCTTAACGATCTCTTCCTTGCGCTCGTAGCTGAGACGCTCGAGAAGCATCACAGGATTGTGTTTTACCTCTGAATACAGTTTCGGATCCAGATCCCTGAACAAATCTCTTGCCTCGAAATTCCAAACCCACCACAGGTTGTGAGCAAGCTCGTCCAAGCACTTCAGCTCTTCTGGCAGGCTCGACTTAACGACCAGCTCTCTCCACTGTGTCTCGTTTACATAATCTGCTTTAATTTTCATAATCTCTCAAAATTATTTTAATTTAAGTTGTTTCTTTCTGTCTTCAGCTTTACGCAAAGCCATGTCATACGCTACCTCGTAATACTTGATGAACTCGCTCCAAAGGGCTTTCTTTGAAAGCTGACCCGCCTTGTTGCGACACTCTTCCACCTGCTTCTTGGTAAAGCACGAGAACTGTGCAACAGTATCCTTGATCGTGTCTGCAACCTCAGAGTAGTTATAGTCGGTACGATGTATTACCTTCACGCCGTCGGTGATTTCACCAAAACGACCTTCCACGCTGTTGACCCACTGACCGAAGCCAGCGAGGTCAGTGGTAATACATGGCACCTTAAATGCCACTGCCTCAAGCGGAGTATATCCCCATGGCTCATAATACGACGGATAGATGCAAAGGTCGTTGCCAAGCACTATGTCGTAATAGGTCATATTCAAGACGCCGTCCTTGCCGTCAAGGTAACAAGGCAGGAAGATGAGTTTCACATTATCCTCCTTGCGGTTGTGCATGTCGTAGTACTTCATCATTCCGAGCACGTTGTCGTGGCTCATCTCATGAAGCCAATGTGTCACCTGAGGCACATCCAATGGAGTGTCATATTTCTCGCCACTTTCAAGTCTCGCAATCAGATCGGCACGTGGCTCTCCTACCCAACCGGGAACTTCGATGAACGCCACTACCTTTTTCTTAAGGTCCTTATCACGAAGCAGACGGTTCATGGCCTCTATATATACATCGATACCCTTATTGCGGAACTCATATCGCCCACTTGTAGATACTATCAGGGTATTATCGTCAAGTTGTTCTCCAAGCAAGGCGTTGGCAACGTCAAGGAGCTTCTTTCGTGCAAGTTTACGCTTTCTGGTGAACGCGGCTGCTGTCGAAGGCACAAACCCATCCTCAAAGCCATTCGGCAAGACGCAGTCAACGGCCTTGTCAATCAGCTCACGGCACTCGTTGGCTGTGATATCGCTGACGGTAGTGAAACAATCCACATTAAACGCTGTCTGCTTCTCTATGGAATGCTTGCTCTGCATGTTCAGCTCCATTGCCATCTGGTCGCCGTTATAGGCAAACAGATAATCATATAGAGGTTTCATATTTCCCGCTATGCTACGACCAATGCTTGTAGCATGAGTAGTAAAAATAGTTGCTATCTGAGGAAGACGATTGTTTATATACAACAATCCCAAGCCTGTCATCCACTCATTTCCATGGTAGATAACCTTATCTTTCTTCTTAAGATAAAACTTATAAAAACTTTCAACCACCAAACCGGCTGCATATGAGAACATTGAAGCTTCGTCATAGTCGCCATACGCATGAAGACTATCCACCTGATAGTGCTCCCAAAGCCAGCCATAGATCTCGTTTTTCTTTGAGAAGAAAGGCATGAAATCAACCAGGACAGCCAACGGGTTTCCTGGAATATTCCATCTTCCAACCTTTATATTCAGTCCTTCTTTTGTAGCTTGCTTTTTCCAATCACTGAATATGCTCTTGTCTTCAACAAAGTAAGGGCATTCTGTCTCGTGCCACACATCTGGACCTATGAAGATAACCTTGTCTTTCATCATGTCCTGTAATGTGTTGGCCCTTGTCGATAATACGGTGTAAATACCTCCAACCTTGTTACATACTTCCCAACTGGATTCAAATATATAGTCGGGCTTTATCAATTTTTTTTCCATACATTATGTCCTTAACGCCGCAAAGGTAGTTAAAAAAAATAATATTTGCAAAAAAACATCTTATAAAATTGATAAATATGCTGTTTTAATGACTTATATTTAGTATCTTTGCCCCCAAAAAGGACAAAAACATATGAAAAAGTTATTATTATCCATCTTTCTGTGCTGCGGTTTGACAACAAATATCATGGCACAAAATGAAAATGAGCCCTTTAAAGGCTATTATTACAACGACGAATACAACATTTATCTGAAGATAGATCTGCACAGCGATGGTCTTATTGTACCTGAACACGAAATGTTCGGCAAACTACCTGGATATCTCGGCAAGAAATACAACAGTTTTTATTGGCTCATCACAACAAAAGACATTAAGAACAAAAAGAAAGCTATCGTTGAGTTTATCAACGACTATGGAAGTGAGGATCTGGAAGCTTCTCTTTCAAAAAAAGAAGACGGCACTATTATTCTCAAACAACTGAATGGCAGCGACCTGAAAGTGCCAAACAACGGAAAATGGCAAAAGATTCCCAAAGAGATAACGCTCAAGAAAAAATAATAATATATCCATTGCCTTACCACTATCACATCTTTACACTGAAAAAGAAAGAGAGAAAGATAGAGAGATTGATAAGATAGACAGAGAGATTGATAAGATAGATAGACAGAGAGATAGAGAGAGATGATTATATTACATTTTACTGCGTGCGCACATAGCTAAAATAAACAATAAAAAAGAGTGCTGAAGATATTTCTATCCTCAGCACTCTCGCTT
>SAMEA3663036__coassemble_563_pt1 | contig 16944 bp, 9 predicted proteins | sample SAMEA3663036__metabat2_low_PE_037 | metagenome-assembled genome bin SAMEA3663036 (sample SAMEA3663036) | pig gut metagenome | biome: pig gut; feature: pig-associated habitat; material: faeces | place: France | collected 2012
TTCACTTGACAACTGAATAGGGCATTCACTTGACAACTGAATAGGGCATTCACTTATCAACTGAATAGGGCATTCACTTATCAACTGAATAGGGCATTCGTTTTTTGGGGGAAAAACCGCCGTAGTAGGGTCTTACTTTATGTAAGACCGCTCGCCTAATTCCGCCTCCATATCCTTTCTACTCTTGCTCTTTGTGACAAATCTTACGCCGAAAAAGACGAGGAAGACAGCTAAGGCATGGGTGAGCTTAAAGACACCGAGACCGGTGAGAACGCTGACGACAACAGCCACAAGAGGCTGCACGTAGTTATACACACTGACAACCGTAGGTCGTAGCACCTGCTGAGCCTGCATGGTAAGAATATAACAAAAGAAGGTGCATACCACGACTACAAAGGCAGTCTCAAGCCACGTCTTTATGCTGATGGCAGCAAAGGGAATGGCGGCGACATGATAAAATGTGAAGGGGGTGATGATGATGGCAGCAAAGGTAAACATCCATTTGTTGACCGTAAACACCGAATAGCGCTTTATCAGTGGATTGAACATCGACAGATAGAACGCGAACGACAACTGCGCAAACATGCAGAGGAGGTCGCCCCTGATGTCTCCCACCTTGGAATTGGAGGCAGAGGCACTGGTGAGGATAAGCATCAACGCTCCACAGAATCCCATGAACACGCCTCCCGCCTTCTTGGCGGTGACCGGCTCCTTGAGAATGATGGCAGAAAGGATCATCGCAAAGATAGGCATCGACGTGGTGACGATGCTGGAGTTGATGGGCGAAGTGATGCTCAGTCCGATGGTGTAACAACACTGGTTGAGCACAAGACCGAAGAGACCCGCGAGACCGAGTTTCAGGATGTCACTTACAGGCGGTTGCTCACGCTTCACGAAGAGAGAAGCAATCCAGAAGAGCACGGCGGCTCCAGTGACACGAAAGGTGACCATGTCGATACCCGTGAGTCCATGTGTCATGGCATCCTTGCCTATGGGAGCCATCAGACCCCAAAAAGCGCATGCCAAAAACATGCTGAGATGAGCCAAAAGCGGCTTTTTGTTATCCATTTATCTATTTATTCTTAAAAAACGGTGCAAAGTTAATCATTTTCTGTGGAAAAACACTATATTTGCAGAAAGAAAACGAAAAGTCTTATGCAGAAATATGCTGATTATATCGAACAGATAGAGATTGACTCGCTCTGGAGCGGCACACGCCACATAGTATGGAACCTCGACCCGAAGGTGAACATACTCAGCGGAGTGAATGGAGTGGGAAAGAGTACTATATTGAATAAGGTGGTGAGGGGACTGATACCCGGAGGCGAATTTCCGAGCCATCTGCTCAAAGGCGTGCGCATAAAGGTATGCCCCGACGACGCACGATGGATAAGGTATGACCACATACGCAGCTTCGACCGTCCGCTGATGAACAGCGACATGGTGAACAAGATTGTGGATGCCTCGGTAAACACAGAGCTCGACTGGCAGATATACCAGCTGCTGAGGAAATATCTCGACTATCAGGTGAATGTGGGCAACCGCATCATAGCCGTGCTGCAGAGCGGCGATGCCGACGCTGCAGTGAAGGCACAGCAGATATCGGAGCCGAAGAAGAAGTTCCAGGACATGATTGACAGCCTCTTTGCCGACACGGGAAAGCAGTTGGTGAGAAGCCGCAACGACATAGCCTTCAGTCAGATAGGTGAGATACTTACTCCCTACCAGCTCTCCAGCGGCGAGAAACAGATGCTCGTGATACTGATGACGGTGCTTGTGGAAGACAACCAGCCCTACGTCCTCTTTATGGACGAGCCCGAGGTGAGTCTGCATATAGACTGGCAACAACGTCTCATCGACCTCATCCTCGAACTGAACCCCAACGTCCAGATTATCCTTACCACACACTCGCCGGCGGTGATCATGAACGGCTGGACAGACCGAGTGACGGAAGTGAGCGACATACTTGTATGACAAGACCATGGCAAAAAAACTGAGTGATAATATCAATTCGCGTTATGTGGAGGCGGCAAACAGGATGACGTCGAAGAAGGCGAGACGTAAGATTGTTGCTTACGTGGAGAGCTACGACGACGTGCTGTTCTGGCGGACTGTGCTGAACCGCTTTGAAGACGACACACGCTACTTCGAGGTGATGCTGCCCTCGAAGCAGGCACTTGCGAGGGGAAAGAAGCCGGTGCTCATGAACTTCATTGGCAACCGTGTGGGCCCCGACATGATAGCCTGTGTGGATGCCGACTACGACTACCTTCTACAGGGCCGTACGCCGACATCCAAGAAGGTGTTGTCGAGTCCGTATGTCTTCCATACCTACGTCTATGCCATAGAGAACTACCAGTGTTATGCCGAGAGCCTGCATAACGTGGCGGTGATGGTGACACTCAACGATCATGCCATCTTCGACTTCAGACGTTTCATGCGTGAGTATTCTGAGATTTGTTTTCCGCTCTTTGTATGGTCGGTATGGGCATACCGAACGGAGCAATATATGGATTTCTCCCTCTCTGACTTTGACCATCTCGTGGAGTTGGGAGGACTGAACGTGCGCCAGCCACAGGTGGCCCTCGACCATCTAAGGCATAAGGTGGAGCGTAAGGTGCACTATTTCCAACAGCATTATCCAAAGCATAGGATGGCGGTGGAAGGACTGCGAAAAGAGCTAATTGACCTTGGCGTGAAGCCTGCCACAACCTATCTCTATATGCATGGCCACCACGTGTTTGACACTATCGTGGCACCGATAATGTCGAAGGTGTGCAACATGCTTCGACAGGAAAGGGAGACGGAGATAAGCCGTACTGCCGTACACAAGACACAGATGCATAACGAGATGTCGTGCTACGAAAACAGCCTCGCTGACGTGAAGACGATGCTGAAGAAGAATATGGGATACATGCTATGTCCGCAGTTCTTGCAGTTGCAAGAAGACATAGCCAAGTATCTCGATGGCGACAAAGACACAGAAAATTTATCCCGTTAGAAAGACACGGCTAACGGGTAAGCGAGAACTTTAGCGACAAACCAAAGTCTTGGGTGGTGGTGGGATAGCTGCTGCTCGAGAGCAGAGGCGTGTTGGTCTGACGGTCGTAATAGGCACTGAGGGTGAGCATGCGCGAGAGAGTATAGTCGGCCATGAACGACAGCTTGAATGCCGAGTTGCCGCTGTTGGCAGAGGAGGTCATGGTGGCAATGTCGCGTGTGATGGAGGCTTGCTTGCGTAACGAGATGTCGAGACGCAAGTTGAGGTCGTGGTTGGTGCCGCTACGCGATGTGGTCTGCCTGGAGGCATTGTCCTGAGTGTTTTTCTTTCCCTTTGCCGGACGCACCTTGCGCGACTTCTGAGGTGTGAAGAGGTTGAAGTTGGTCAACTTGTATGCCGCGCCTACCACCCAGTCCTTGCTGAGAGCCTCGTTGATCTGGATGCTGGTCATACTGAGGCTGAGCACGCGTGTGGTGCGGTATTCGAGCTTGCACGTCAGGTTGTTGTGCATGGTAAGGTCGATGCCGAGCAGCGGTGCAAACGACTCGTTGATGCTCACCGTGCTGATATTGTACATGGAATTGGGGACGGGATTGCCTGTGGTGGCGTCGGTGATGAAGCCACGACCGTTCATATACTCCTGGAAGGTGCTGAAGGAAGCGTAGCTGCCTATGGCGAACACGCTCTTATAGGCGTGACGCAGGGTGACTGTCTTGAAATGATCGCTGAGCCAAGGCAGGCGCGACAATCCCGTATAACGCAACGACCAGTTAGGCAACATGCGTTTCAGGGCAGGGAAGATGTCGAGCGCCGAACCGCCGCTGGAGGTGTAGGCAGAGAGGAAGGCGGGGATGAGCACGTCAGCGCTATACTGACGGACGGTGCCTATCTCTGGATTGAACTTCGACCCGCCGATGACCGTTCCGTTGGCATCGGTCATGCCGGCAGGATAGAGGGCGTCGGCATACTGAGCCTCTACGCGTGAGCGGAACCCGTCGAGCGATGAGCAGAACTGTTCGAACGACTTCGACCTGTAGCCGTTGTTGGCGTTGCCCATACCCTCAAGTGCGCTCTTGAGACTGATGGTGGTCATATTGAACGAGCCGCTCTGTGTGGTGGGCATGCCGTCATACATGTACTGTATGCTCTTTGCCTTGTTGACCGTGCGGCTGGCGTTGAGGTCTATCTTCAGGTCGCGTATGGGTTCGAGCGTCATGCGCAGCTGGAGGTCTTCAGTATTGTTGATGGTGGCAGGACTTGCCACACTGTCGGCACAGAGCAGCCATCCGTTGTCGAGTGCCTTGTTGAGATAGTTCTCTCCCACGAAGCCGAAGGCGAAGCCCAGACCTGGTGCCATGGCATTGCCGGTGCGCTGTCCGAGCATGTCGCCGATGGTAGGGGTGAAGCCTGGAATGGTCATCGACTGCTGGTTGCGGTAAGAGATGTTCATGCTGCGCGCCATCATCAGGAAACGCGACACATGCTGGAGCGAGTTGTACCACCACTGTTTTTCCAACGGTTGCTTAGGCGTGACGCTGACCATGATCTTCGTCGTGTCCTGATTGCGTATTATGATGGTGTTGTCGTCCTTCACCTTATAGTTGATGGCATAGGTGCGGCCGTCGGCGGTCTTTGCCGTCACGATGATACGCTTGCTCTTCTTGTTGTGTCTGAGGGTGACGGTGGTGTCGGCCTTCAAGGTCACCTCCTTCTGGAACGTGTTTTTGTTTAGCGGCAAGAGGGCGTTCTGCTTCGCGTCTTCGTCGTTCTTCTTTCCTGCTGCGAGGCGCGACGAGGCTTTGCTGTTCTTGTTGTTGGTCGTCGTATTGTTTTTCTTGAAACGGTCGTTAGTCTTCTTCAGGAACGGGAAGAGGTTGTATAACGACTCGAAGTTGAGAGACGACGTGAGGTTGAGGTTGCGGTTGTTGCTGATGGTGTTGCCAAGCGAGGTGCCATCCTCCATCTCCGAACCACGTGCCCAGGAGTAGGTGGCGTTATATGTGGCATTGGCATTGAGCCAGTTGAGTATGGGTAGCTTGTTGAGCGGCAGCTGGTAAGACGAGGTGAACGACTGCTGATATTCGAGCGGAGTGCCGAGGTTGCGGAGGCTGCGCCCTACGGAGTCTTTCCATTGGGCATACTGGTCGGGATAGAGGTCTTTGTTTACTGCCATATAAGGCTCTTCCACCTCTGCATGGGTGGAGCTCTGGAACGAGGCACGCAGGTTCTTGGTGAGATCCCATCGTATGGAGAACTCACGGTTCCACAGGAACTGCTGACTGAACGAGAGCGGCAGCTTGGAGCCGGCAGACGACTCGAGGTCGCGCTCCTGCATCTCATAGTAGTTGCGCAGTATCTCGCTGTTGAAGGTGACGCTTTGCGGCAAGTAGTTGAGACCGAAAGCCTTAGGGAAGGCGAGCCACTTGCTCTTCCCCTTCATGTTGCGGAACGGCTCGAAAGTCTTATATACGGGCGAATAGCTATAGTTGAACACACCACGCCACTGGTCCTCGCGCTCCCATACGGTGGTCTCGCCAGTGTTGTAGCGATGTGAATGGCTATAGCTAAAGGAGAAGTTGGCTGGGTCGTAAGGCATGGGGTGACGTTTGGTCTTTATACCCACCCGGACATTGGAGAGCGAGAAGTTGGTCGTGGTGTTGCGAGTCACGGCTATCGACTCGATGGAGTCGCGCTCATGACTGTCGAGGGCCGACTCGAGGGCATCGTCGAGAAGCATGTCGGTGTCGAGCGGGTTATACCGTGGGCGTGTCTCTTCCTTTGTCACCGAGTAATAGAGTGGAGCGGTGACCTTCGCCTTGTCAGGGAAGAACTTTCCGAGTTCAAGGTTGGCAGTGACGCTATATGTCTTATAGTCGTCGGTGGAGCGTTGTGACAAGCCTTCCTCCAGACCGCCAAAGCCGTCGGTGGTGATGCGGCCTGCAAGGTTGACGGTGCCGAGGTCGGATAGTTGCATGTTGAGTGTTCCCGATGCCGCCCATCCGCCTTTGTTGTTAAACTCTAATAGTCGTAACTCGTTGACCCACACCTCTCCCGACTTGGCGTTAGGCGAGATGTTCCTTACACCGATGATCATCGTCTTCACCTCTCCAACAGAGGGATTACCAATGATGGTCATCTTGTTGTTAGGCTTTTCGTTGTCATATTCGGTGTAAGCCTTGTTGTATGACGCCATTCCGTTGGCACGTGCCTGGTTGCGTGCTTTCTTCAGGGCGGTGAGCTTCGAGAGCTCTATGTCGAGGAGGTTGTCTTCGGGCCACACCTTGCGTCGGCTGTCTGCCGAGAGGTATTCGTAGTTACCTTCGGGAGTGAGCTTCAGCGGTATCTCGTATTCATAATAGTTGTTACGATAGTCGGAGCCGAGGCGGATGAACACGGCGAGCTGGTCGTCCTGCAGCGAGGTGGTGTTGGGCTGGAGGGCGTTGGCATGAACAAACATCTGCAGACGCTTGTACTGGCGGAGGTCGAGGGAGGTGGTCTTATATACGGCCTTCGACTCTCCGTGCTGGAGGTTCTTTACGGTGAGGTTAAGAGCCTGCTCGTTGTTCTCAACCAACTGTGGCTGTGAGGGGTCGGTGACGCGGCTGATGCCTGGAGGCAGCACGTAGTTGACCGGTGTCTTGTTGGTATGCTCCTCGATGTTTACGGCACTGGTCTCGAGGGTGCCTGCTGCCGCCTGTGCGTCGAGCTCCTGCTCATATGTCCGCCATTCGCCACGCACGAGGTCGAGACTACCGAAGCGCAGTATGATAGGCTGTTCGAAGTTGGTGAGGAACATACGCATGAAACGTATGGAGGTGAGGTCGCTGATGGAGCCTACCTTCTCGCGGTCGGCGGCATAGAGCGGAATACGGAACTTATACCATTTCACCTTCTCCTTGTTGCCGTTGCGCAGTGGGGCAAGCGACTCGCGTATCTCTGAGAGGTAGTTCTGGCCGACGCGTTCCTCTGAAAAGTCTTCTGGACGGATGCTCACACGATACTGATAGTAACGCTCATACTCGTTGAGGGTGTAGTCCTGGTTGATGTCTTCCACGTCGGGTGTGGTCTTGTAAGAGGTGTCGTAGCCCTCGGTATTTGTGTCGTTGTCGGGCGAGTTGCCTTGCGGGTTGTTGATACGCTTGTAGCGTTCGTGGATAGAAGCCTTCCGCTCGTCGAGGTCAGCTCCACGATAGTAGTGGTAGTTGTCGTTGGCGGGGTCTTTTTGCCATGCGTTGCGGATGCTGTCGTTGGTGACGCTCTGTGCAAAGGCGCGGAAGTCGGCATAGCTGTCGAACGTCTGCTCCTCGGCGTCGGTAAGTCCGTTGTAGCCCACATCTTGTTTCTCGCGCGAGCCGGCAGAGGTGGCAAAGGCGTAGGTCTGTGTGGCCTGCACGGGGATCTTTCCCCACTGTGTGGTGGTGAAACTGCTGGTGCCATCGACGGGCATTCCACTCTCGTAGAACTTCTTTCCGTCGCGCAGTATGTCCTCGCTCACCTCGCCGAGGTTGATGTAGAGGTCGCCGCCATAGTTGTTGCCGTCGGCTTTGTCGCGTGAGTAGATAAACGGGTCGAGGAGCCAGAACTCGATGTACTCGATGTTGGCTTGTTCGAAGTCGTTGGTGTCGAGCTTACGCATCATTCCTCCCCATTTCGTCTGTGGCGAGCGCAGGCTGCCGTCGGTGTTCATCTGTGTGGAGAAGTTGTAGGGGCCACGTTCTTTGGGATAGTAAGCGAGATTGAGTATCGACAGGGTGGAGGTGGCTCCATTATAGGTGCTCTGGTCACGGTTGGGGTAGAGCTCGCTGACATAGACCTCACGTACATAGTGGTTGGAGAGCTGTTCGAGGTCGCTCTTGATATGTGCCGGGGTGAGCGACGAACTGCGGTAGGTGAACAGTGGGTCGATGGTGTACCACGCTAACTGTGCGCGGTTGAAGCCACTGGCAAGGGTGCTCTTGTCGCTATGTTCGGGGAAGAGGGTGGGCACGCTGGAGAGTGTCCACGACTTGGCGTCGCTGACACTGATATTGTTTTTCGTGTTCTCGAAGTCGTCAATATAAGAAGCGTTATCCTGCGTGCCTCCTGCCTGTCCGGCAATGAGTTGCGCAAACTCGCCGGTGAAGGAGATATATGACGGCTTGGTGAGATGGAGCAGTGGTAGCTTGTCGAGCATGTCGGTAAGCCATTGGCTCTCGTGTTTCCAGTTGAGGTTGAATCCCCACAACATATTGTTGAGCGGTTCGCTTCCCATGGTGACCTTGGAGGTCAGCGACTGTTCGGAGAGCTTCTGGAACGTACCGCTGATCTGCAGGTCTTTAGAGAAGTCATACTCCCAGTTAAGACCCATCAAAGTCTTACGCTGCATGCCATACTCAGTGTCGCTCTCCAACGACACGTTTACCGACGTGCCGGCATCGATGATGCTCTGGTTGAGGATGGTCACCTCGCCTGCTGAGTAGTCAACGGTATAGTCGCTGCCCTCTGTCAGCACCTGTCCGCCTGCCGTCACCACCACCGAACCTCGTGGTACGTTGTATGCACCAAGCGAGATGACGTTTGCCGACGAGCCCTTGAACTGTCCGGCAAGCAGGTATTTGTTTTTTGCCGTCATCTGTTTTGCCGTGGTGCGGGTGGAGGTATAGAGCTCGGTGAAAGCATACTCCTTTGCCTTTTCCGAGTCCATGCCGGCATTGACGAGTTGGGTGATGAGATATTGTCCGAACGGCTCTATCTTAGGGAAGAACACGCGGCCATTGCTCACGGTATAGCCTTGTACGTAATCGAAATAGCCGTTAGGGTTCGGCTTGTCGTTGTTGTCGAGGCGGTCGGCACCGAGGAGTCTGACAAGGGTCTGCTCCTTGACGTTGGGTTCGGGGATATAGTTGAGATAAACACCTGTGGTGTCGCTCTTGTACTTCACGTCGAGACGGAACTTCTGTTTCTCTACTGAGGAGGCGAGGTAATACACGTTCTTCATCATAAGTTGCCAGTTAGGGGCGGCAGGACTGTTGTTGGTGTTCTTGAGGCTTTTCACAAACAATGCCTCAGAGGCGTCCTGACGGTCGGTGGAGAACTCGCCCACCTGGTATGTGCGTCCGCCAAGAGTGTATTCGTATGCCACGGCAAGCACCTGGTCGGTCTGGAGTGTGCTCTTCAGACTGACGTATCCGAGTGCGGAGTTCAGGGTATATTCCGACGAGGTGAGAAGACGTGCGCTCTGCACCTTCTCGTAATCCACTCCGCCCTCAAAGTCGGGAATAGTAGCAAGCACCGATGAGGTCTTGTCGATATTGCGGGCATCGGCATACTGGGTGGTCATCTGCTGATACTCGCTGTTGGCGGTGTTGGATGGAGGCAGTGAGGTGTCGCCGCCCCAGAGAGGCTTGCTCACGTGTGCCCCTTCGCCGAGGTCGGTGAGTGCGATGACATTGCGTGAGTTGCTTGTCGTTCCCGTCTTGTTTGTCACCCATATCTCCACACGTGTGATCTTTATACCGGTGGTGATATTGGGGAGGGTTGACATGGCCTTGTCGTAGATGTCGCGGAAATAGTGGGCGAGGAAGAAGTGGCGATTCTCCTCATAGTCAGCCACGTTGATCTCAAAAGGAGTGAGTTGTGTGCCTCCCTTAGACGACACGCTCTTGGTGGCCGACTTCTTTTGTGAGAGTACGGTCTGCAGCTTCAGCTTTCCAAACTGCATGTCGGTACGGATACCGAAAAGCGACGACGCGCCCTTGATGAGCGACGAGTTGGAGGGAAACGAGATATTGCCTGCTTCCACGAGCTTTATTATCTCGTCTTCCTTGCCCTCGTATTTCAGTTTGAGATTCTTTGAGCCGAAATCGAAGGTGGCGTCGGTGTTGTAGCTGAGGTTCATGTTCACCTTGTCGCCTACCTTACCTGTCATGTTGAGGTTGATCTTCTCGTCGAAGTCAATTGACTTCGTCTTTCGGTTACGTATCGGCAGCGAAGGGTTGTCGATATTCTTCAGGGTGGCGCCGAGTTTCAGCTCGGCCGTTCCCTGTGTCTTTATGCGCACGCCTCCAGGACCGAAGATCTTCTCTGCGGGTCCAAGGTCAAAGTGCATGTCGGTGAAAGAGAACTTGTCCTTGCCTTTGTTTGCTACGTTTTCGGCATTTTTCTTCTTAAAGAACTCTTTAAGAGCCTGTTTCTCAGTCCATTTCTGATATTCCTCGGGAGTGAGCAGCATGGGGGTGTTGAGATAGGAGTCGCCTATCTTCGTACCGATATAGTAAAATCCGGTGGAGTCGTTGTATTCCGCCACTTCCGAGAGGTTGTCGGGAGTCTTGAGGTCGATGGCTATGGAGTCGAGGTCATCTGCGGTGAGGGGTGCCGTCCTTCTCACCCTCCATCTGGACTTTGCGGCTGAGTCGGGCACAATATCACTATCCGTCACGACAAGGGAATCTCTTTGTGTATTCACTTGTCGTGACGTCTTCCTGACTTGTGGCGCCGCAAAGGCGCATATGCAAGCCAACGATAGTATTATGTATTTCACCCTATTCAATGGTGCTCTTTTCTATTCAATATATATTGAATAAAACGCAGGAATAGGCGATTTATTGTGTTTCAGTGAGATTACTGTGTTCTTCATTTCCCCCCTTCCCATCCTGCAGCCTCCGCAATACGCTTACAGATCTCCGTATTGTCGATACGTCCGTGGATCTTTTCTGCTCCGGCACCGATGGCAAAACAAGGTACGTAGCCGTTGCTATGACCGGTGTTTCCCCAGTCGATATGAGCACATTCGCATATTGTGGCACGTACGGTCGAGGCAAACTCATCGTCGCTCTGATAGAGCGTCTTGGTGTCTTTGCCCTTGCCGGCGAGCACCTTCTCGAAAGCCTCTTTCAGATGTGCTGTCTGCTTGTCGGTGAGCTTTACCTTGTCCCAAAAACCAAAGTTCTCGGTCAGGAAGGCCTTTGCCAAGTCCCATGTATAATTATTTCCGTGTTTCTCACGAAGGCCATGGAGCATGAAACCGAGTTTGCCGATGCTCATGCGTTGATGGCTGAGAAGGTCGAGATGAAGCTCATACCTGCCTCTTCCAAGCACCAGTCCGCCAGTCTCATGATCGGCAGTGACCACGATGAGGGTCTCGTCGGGATGCTGCTGATAGAACTCGTAAGCCACGCGTATGGCATTGTCCATGTCTATCACCTCGTGGATGAACGAAGGGTCGTTGCCATGACATGCCCAGTCTATCTTTCCTCCCTCTACCATAAGGAAGAAACCATCCTTCTCGGATTGTTTCTTTGTGAGGAAGTTGACGGCGGCGCGAGTGATGTCGGTGAGTGTGAGGTCTTTTTTCGTGCGGTCGATAGCGAACGGTATGCTGTGGCGGTCAAACTTGCTTGCCTCCTCGCTCTGAAGGAGTATCATGCGGCTTGCCTTGCCTACTTTTTTCTGGTAGTCTTTATATCCGCGGGCAATGGTAAAGCCCTTGTCTGCTGCCTGGCGATAGAGGTCGGGACCGCCCTCCTGAGGGTTCTTCGGCGACACGAAGTCGGAACCGGCATAGAAGTCGTTGCCGCTATTGACGAGCTGTTGGCCAATGATATACGAACTGCCACGGTCGCCCACATGCGCATAGAAGGCTGCTGGTGTGGCATGATCGACGCTCACGCTGGTTGCTATGCCCACGGCAGCACCGGCATCGCGTGCCCAGTCGGCGATACAAGAGAACGGGGTATCCTTGTCTTTCAGTACGCCAAGACAGCCGTTCCGCGTCTTGTTGCCACTGGCAAGGGCGGTGCCTCCGGCGGCAGAGTCAGTGACGCCATTGGTGGCGCTTTGTGTGTTGACGAGGGCTGTATAAGGGAAGGACGGGAAACAGAGTTCCTTGATGCCGATACGTCCTTCCAGAGCACCGAGATATGTCTCTGCGGCGTTGACCTGGTTTACTCCCATGCCGTCGCCAATAAAGTAGAACACATACTTTGCCTTTCCCTCTGCCATCATCTGGATGGCTGCAAACAAAAGGCAAATCAAAGCGAAAATCTTATTTTTCATAGTCGCGAGTTTTAAGTGCTAATTGTGAATTTGTATCATTTTTTCAAATAGTCCTGTAATCATTCCTACTACTCCGATAGTGATAGAAAGAAGGATGATAAAGGCGAAGAAACACAATATGTGCATGACAATAGTCAGACGTATGGTCTTTCGCCAAGGGAAGCCAAACAGCTGCTTGTAGTCCCATACCAAAAGGGCGAAAAGCACCAGCGAGGGTAAGGGATAGAAGGTGTAAACCTCGTTGTTGGCAAAGGGAAGATAGAGTATCGACAATGCCACCATCTGAGAGCTTATCAACACCTGCGAGTAGAAGTTTTCGGCCAATGTCGTCTTGGGACGCAGTGGAGCCTTGCGGAACACCCTCCATGTGGCGAACATAAAGAACGAGTGAAGACAGATCAGTTCGATGGCTTTGTGTTCGTCAAACCATTTTATCGTGCTCTTTATGCCGTTTATGGCACTGCCTGGCGTCACCTTTATCCCGAAGATCTCGATGATAGTATGGTTCATCTCCTCATTGGCCTTTGGGTTCCCCTTGTTGTCGTTACCCATCCAGTTCTCCTTTTCCACCTCGTCCTTCACTGTTGTCCTGCCTATCAGCATCGTCTCAACGGAGATGAAGATACAGAGTACAAACAGCATCTTCACTGGCGGGAAATAGGGAATACGCTTACCGTCAAGATATTCACCTATCATCTTTCCAGGACGGGTGAACAGTTGGAAAATGGTGCGAGGAAGGCTGCGGTTGCCCATGCCCCAAACCTCAAGGGTTGACATCAAGGTATTCTTTATCGTAAATCGTTTCGTGGAGGCAGGCTGCCCGCAAGAGGGACAGTAGTTGCCGATAAAGTCGGTGTGACAGTTGAGGCATTCCATGTTTTTGAGGGGAGTTAAAGGAGTTAAGGAGTTAAAGGAGTTAGGGAGTTAAAGGAGTTAAGGAGTTAAGCCAATAGTATTGAGCATACATTGTAAGCGCTATTAACATTTGGCTTTAACTCCTTAACTCCTTAACTCCTAAAAATTACGCTTTGAAATTCTCCAAGTCGTCAGCCTTCATGGCCTTGATATATGCATGGTGAGCTGTGCACTCTGCCTCTGCATGGCGAACGAAGACATTGATGCTCTTCTTGAAGAGTTCAGGAGCACGGGTGGCGTCCTCAAGCAGCAAGAGCGACATGATGATGTCGGCTGTCATCTCGTACAGACGGCGTGCGAGGAAGTCCTGAAGGGCCTGGTCGTTCTGCTCTTTCACGTAGTTGAGGGCATCCTCATAGAGGGCGATGAGCTTGCCGATACGCTCGCGCATAGGTGCGGCGCAATCGCAGATAGGACGCTCCATCATCTCCTTCATGATAGAGAGGTAGGTGCCGTTGGTGATGTAACGTATTGCTGCCACCACCTGGAGCTGTGTCGTTCCCTCGTAGATAGAGAAGATGCGTGCATCGCGATAGAGACGCTGACTCTTGTATTCCATGATAAAGCCCGAACCACCATGGATCTGGATGGCGTCGTAGGCGTTCTGGTTGGCATACTCTGAGTTCATACCCTTTGCCAATGGAGTGAAGGCATCTGCCAGACGGGTGTATTTCTTCTGCTCGGCACGCTCTTCTGGAGTGAGCTTGCGCTCGCGGGCGATATCGTCAAGAGCCTTGTAGATATCTACGTAACGTGCTGTCTGATAGAGTATCGAACGGCCAGCATCGAGCTTCGCCTTCATGCGTGAGAGCATGTCATATACTGCCGGGAAGTCGATGATGGCGGTGTCAAACTGGCGGCGCTCCTTGGCATAGGCAAGACCTTCGTTGTAGGCTGCCTGCGATACACCCACCGACTGAGCGGCGATGCCGAGACGAGCACCATTCATCAGTGCCATCACATACTTGATAAGTCCCATGCGTGTGCTGCCGCAGAGCTCGCACTTCGCGTTCTTATATACCAGCTCGCAGGTAGGAGAGCCGTGGATACCGAGCTTGTGCTCGATGTGGCGAACAGTAACGCCGCCGTCGCGCTTGTCGTAGATGAACATCGACAGACCGCGACCATCGTGGGTGCCTTCCTCAGAACGGGCAAGGACGAGGTGGATGTCGGAGTCGCCATTGGTGATGAAACGCTTCACACCATTCAGACGCCAACACTTGTTCTCTTCGTCGTAGCTCGCCTTCAGCATCACACGCTGGAGGTCGGAACCGGCATCAGGCTCGGTCAAGTCCATCGACATTGTCTCGCCGGCGCACACACGAGGTATATACTTCTTGCGCTGCTCCTCGTCGCCAAACTCATAGAGGGTCTCTATACAGTCCTGAAGGCTCCAGATGTTCTGGAATCCAGCGTCTGCAGCCGATACGATCTCTGAAGCCATAGAGTAGGGAGTGATAGGCATGTTGAGACCGCCGTAGCGGCGTGGCATAGACACGCCCCAAAGGCCTGCCTTACGCGTAGCGTCGAGGTTCTCGAAAGTCTTGGAAGCATAAACCATGCGTCCGTCCACGAGGTGTGGTCCTTCGAGGTCAACGTCCTCGGAGTTAGGCTCGATGATGTTAGCGGCGATGTCGCCCGTAATCTCGAGCATACGCTTGTAGTTTTCGATAGCGTCGTCGAAGTCAACGGGAGCGTCGGGATATTCTGCAGCATCCACGAATCCACGTTCCTTCAGTTCGACTATTCTCTTCATCTCAGGGTGGTTGAGGTAGAACTCAAACTCTGGATGGTCGGTATAATAATTTGCCATGTCTGTTTTCTTATAAATTGGGGAAGTTAAGGAAGTTAAAGAAGTTAAAGACAATACCTTATTCACAATGTATCCTTTTTGGGACCTGCATCATTGGTGATTGCTTTGCAGTATAAATTTAAGAATTTACTTGTTTCTTCTATACTGTTGTTAAGACATAAATAAGCGTTTTCAGGAATGTAGCCAAGATCCTTTGATAAGAGGACGTAGTATCTACATTCTTCCAAACTGCCTTGAGCAACATTCATAAGACGTAATTTATCCGCTTTGCTTAATTTCTTATAACCTTCAGCAATATTGGCAGCAATGGAAACAGCCGCTCTTTGGAATTGAGAGCATAACCCATATCTTTCCCATTCAGGAAAGTTTTTTGTCACTTTATAAACTAAAAGGACAAATTGGTGGGCTTTCTGCCATGCTATAATATCTTTAAAACTGAAGCTCATTACTATTGTCTTTAACTTCTTTAACTTCTTTAACTTCTTTAACTTCCTTAATAATTAACTTCCTTTTTTATTTATTATTCTGCTTATAATACTTTATCAGTTTCGGAACAACTTCCTCAACGGTGCCAACAATCACGTAGTCGGCTATCTTGTTGATTGGTGCTTCAGGGTCGTTGTTCACTGAGATGATGATGCCTGAGTCCTGCATACCGGCGATGTGCTGTATCTGACCGGAGATGCCACAGGCGATATATACCTTTGGATGTACGGTGACACCGGTCTGACCTATCTGACGGTCGTGGTCTATCCATCCGGCATCGACGGCGGCACGTGAACCACCGACCTCGCCGTGGAGAACCTTTGCCAACTGGAACAGCTGGTCGAAACCTTCCTTTGAGCCTACACCATAGCCACCGGCTACCACGATGGGCGCACCCTTCAGATTGTGCTTGGCAGCCTCAACATGATGGTCGAGCACCTTCACTACGTATGCCTCGGCAGACACATACTTCGATACCTCGGGATATACCACCTCGCCCTTGGCCTGTCCGTCATAGACAGCCTTCTGCATCACACCAGAACGTACGGTAGCCATCTGTGGACGGTGGTCGGGGTTGACGATTGTCGCCACGATGTTACCACCGAAGGCTGGACGAATCTGATAGAGCAGGTTGTCGTAGGTTTTGCCAGACTTCTTGTCCTCGTAAGAGCCAATCTCGAGCTCGGTACAGTCAGCTGTCAATCCACTGGTGAGTGAAGAAGACACACGTGGACCGAGGTCGCGACCGATGACGGTAGCTCCCATAAGGCAGATCTGTGGCTGTTCCTCCTTGAAGAGGTTTACGAGAATGTCGGTGTGTGGAGCAGAGGTATAAGGGAAGAGTCCCTCACCGTCGAACACGAAGAGTTTGTCAACTCCGTATGGTAGGATTTGCTCTTCCACCTTGCCCTTTATGTCCGTTCCTGCTACTATAGCATGCAGCTCAACACCAAGTTCATTGGCCAGTTTGCGGCCCTTTGTTAAAAGTTCCTGTGAAACCTCCTGCACCAGTGTGCCTTCGATTTCGCAATATACAAAAACGTTGTTCATATTCTTTTTTTTGTAGATTGGGGGAAGTTAAGGAAGTTAAAGAAGTTAAGGAAGTTAATGACAAATGTTATGTCACCTTCTGTTAAGGAACTGGAGCGCAAGAACTAATGTCTTTAATTTCTTTAACTTCTTTAACTTCCTTAACTTCTTTAACTTCCAATACATCCTACTTCTTAAATCTTCCTTTATCCCTTCTCCTCTTTATCCAATAATCTTCTCGTTCAACAATTCCTTTATGAGCTCTTCAACATCAGTGTCGCTGCCAGTGAGAGTCTTGCTCTCCTTTGCCTGGAAGACGATGTTCTTAACGGCTTTCACCTTCGTGGGAGAACCGCTCAGACCACACTGCTGTGGGTCGCCGTCAACATCTGCCACCGACCACTGATTGAGGGTCAGGTAAGGACGTTCGTCGTAGAGTTCCTTATATGGCATGTCCTCGGTGCGCTCCATAGGAGCTGTGGCACGCTTGTACTTCATCACCAACTTCGCGTTGCATGGGCGGCATGGTGCGGCACTTCCGTTTACCGTAACCACTACAGGCATAGGCGCTTCCACAGTCTCGGCACCACCATCGATGAGTCGGCGGATGGTGAGCTTGCCGTCCTCACACTTCTCAATGTTTTCAGCGTATGTCACCTGGTTGAGA
>SAMEA3663036__coassemble_576_pt1 | contig 16732 bp, 9 predicted proteins | sample SAMEA3663036__metabat2_low_PE_037 | metagenome-assembled genome bin SAMEA3663036 (sample SAMEA3663036) | pig gut metagenome | biome: pig gut; feature: pig-associated habitat; material: faeces | place: France | collected 2012
AAGGGCAAGTCTAACTTCATCACCAATATGGGCCAGCTGATGCGCTCGCCGCTCCACGCCATACAGATGTCGATAGACATGCTGGACACGTCGAACATGAACGACAACAACAAGGAACTGCTCTCCTTCATCAACCAGAACAAGAGCATGCTGCTGAATATCTTCAATGACATCATCGACCTCGGCAAGGCTGGCGAGAACGACCTCAACCTCTCACTTACCGACGTGGATGTAGAGCCGGCAATAATGAATATCCGAGAGGCGCTGGGCAATGTCAGTGGCATACAGTTCACTATTGACGGCGACGGCAACACCCATTTTGTCAAGGCCGACCCCAAGCGCTTCTCACAGGTAGTGAGCTATGCCATCGTCAATGCCGACTATTACAAGATGACAGGCAAGGTGGCCGTGAAGTTCTGGGGCAATCAGGACGAGGTGGTTGTACAGGTGGGATGCATCGCCAACTTTACTGAAAAAGACACAGAAGACCTGTTCGACGTGTTCAACAACCGCACCAATCCCGCCAAGAGTGGCCGCAGCAATCTCGAACTCCCACTATGTCGCAAACTCATGCAAGCCATGGGAGGCAACATCACCCTCGAACGTCTTGCCGACAACCAGTGGGCGTTTGTCATAAAAGCCATCCAAAATATATAAACATATGAAGAAAACAGCATTGTTCATTATGGCGATACTGACAGTCACGTCGGTATTCGGCCAAAAGAAACCGATGAATGAGTTTATCGACGAACTGATGTCGAAGATGACTCTCGAAGAGAAAATTGGTCAGCTCAACCTGTTGCCTGGTGGCGACATCACAACTGGTGCAGTGATGAATAGTCCGTTGGCGCAGCTCACTGCCGAGGGTAAGCTCGGTGCGGTGCTCAACGTAAAGGGACAGGACAAAATCAAGGACTTGCAGCAAATAGCTGTAAAGAAAAGTCGCTTGGGCATTCCGCTCCTCATCGGCCAGGATGTAATCCATGGCAACCAGACCGTGTTCCCCATACCATTGGCACAGTCTTGCTCGTGGGACCTCGAGGCCATAGAGAACGGAGCGCGTATTGCCGCCAAAGAAGCTACGGCACAGGGCATCAACTGGGTGTATAGCCCTATGGTGGATATTGCCATCGACCCTCGTTGGGGACGAGTGGCTGAAGGAGCCGGCGAGGATCCGTTCCTCGGTTGCCGCATTGGCGAGGCTCTTGTCAGGGGTTATCAGGGCAACTATGGCAAGGAGAACGCCATGGCATGCGTAAAACATTTCGCATTGTATGGAGCCGCCGAGGCTGGTCGTGACTACAACACGGTGGATATGAGTCGAGTGAGGATGTATAATCAGTATCTTGAGCCATATAAGGCTGCCGCCAAGGCAGGAGCGGGTTCGTTTATGTCGTCGTTCAATGTGGTTGATGGCATTCCCGCCACATGTAACCGATGGTTGCTCACCGGCCTTCTGCGCAACGACTGGAAATACGACGGATTCGTTGTCACCGACTATGGCTCGATCAACGAGGCTGTGGTGCATGGCATCGGCGACCAGTCTGTCACCTCCGAGCGTGCCTTGAAGGCAGGAACAGATATGGACATGTGCTCAAATGCCTTCATCGCCCAACTGTCAGGACTGCTGCAGTCGGGACGCATATCACAGGCCGACATCGACACCGCATGCCGTCGTGTGCTCGAAGCCAAGTACAAACTCGGACTCTTCGACGACCCCTATCGCTTCTGCGAACCAAAGCGCCTGAAGACCGACCTCTATACCGAAGAGCATCGAAAGGCAGCAAGGGACATGGCTGCAGAGACGTTTGTGCTACTTAAAAATGAAGACCTCCTTCCTCTGAAGAAACAAGGTAAGATTGCTCTTATCGGCCCTCTTGCCGACAACCGCTCGAATATGGTGGGATGCTGGTCAACTGGCGACACTCCCGAACTATATTCCACATTGAAGGAGGCTATGGAGCGTTATGTGGGCGACAAGGCACAGGTGCTCTATGCCCAGGGATGCAATATCTATGCAGACGAGAAGATACAGGAAGGAGCCACCTTCGGTCGTCCCATCTCTCGTGTGGATGACGCTGAGGCTAAGGCCGAGGCTCTGCGCATAGCCGCTGAGGCAGACGTGATAGTGTGCGCCATGGGCGAGATGGCTGAGATGAGTGGCGAGAGCTCCTCGCGAGCCGACCTTTCCTTGCCTTGCGTGCAGATGTCGCTCCTAAAGGCTCTTGTGGCAACGGGCAAACCCGTCGTCCTGCTCAACTTCTCCGGCCGTCCCACCATCATGTCGTGGGAGGCAGAGAATGTGCCGGCAATACTCAATGTGTGGTTTGGCGGTTCTGAGACTGGAGACGCCATCTGCGACGTGCTCTTCGGCGACAAGTCGCCTTCGGGTCATCTCACCATGACCATGCCAAAGGTTCTCGGCCAAATACCTATCTATTACAACCATCTCAACACTGGTCGTCCTGTGCCTGAAGGAACAGGGGAATATCGTAAGTTTCAGAGCAATTATATCGACGTGCGCAACGATCCTCTCTATCCTTTCGGCTATGGATTGAGCTACACCACCTTTGAATATGGCAAGCCACGCTTGAGCGGCACGACGATGGACGCAAATGGCAAGCTCACTCTCACTGTCAACGTAAAGAACACTGGCAAGTATGACGCCGACGAGGTTGTTCAGCTTTATATCCGCGACGTGGCAGCCACAATAAGCCGCCCCGTCAAGGAGTTGAAGGGCTTTGAACGAATATCGCTGAAGGCGGGTGAGAGCCGCGATGTCAATTTCACAATTGATGTCGATATGCTCAAGTTCTACAACAGCGACTTGCAGTATGTGGCAGAGTCAGGCGACTTTGAGGCGATGGTAGGCGGCAACAGCCGCGACATACAGCGTCTGAAGTTTACGCTCGTTGAATGACCAAGGTGTAATATATGAGCCAAAAAAGGTTGCGCATCATGCGCAACCTTTTTTCGTGTCCTATAGTAGTATAGATATAAAGTTTTTACTTGATGATTACTTTCTTGTTTTTCTTTACATATACACCCTTGCCTACATTCTTCACCTTCTGGCCTTGCAGGTTGAAGAGAGGCTCGTTGCCGTTGTCGCCGCTCATGTCGCCGTCTGTCACGCTTATGTCGTCGATGGCAGTGGTGTTGTCGTCGCCGTCAAAGATGAAACCTCTTGTCGGTGACGATGCGTTGACACCTGTTGCGGCTGTTTTGCTAATGTTTAAGTAGCCCTTGTTTGGCGTGGCGTTTATCCACGATCCGTCGGTATGTTTTGTGCCACCTACTGTGGCTACAGCCTTATAGAAGCCGAGGTCCTTCTTAGAGTTCATGTTGCTGTAGGTAAGTCGGTAGAATATCTTACCATCTGTAGCCTGAATTGACGTATTCTCGGCAGGTGTGGCTTTAAGGTCGTTACTGCCTTGTATAGCCAAGCCGTTTTTAGTGCCAATCTCTTCCACCTTAACATTTTCTCCGTCGGTCTTCATTAGAACCGCCTCGCCCTTAGCCACTTTATAGGCATAGTCGCCGGTGCGTGGGGTCAGTGCCATCTGTCCGTTGCTCACCGTCACGTTGTATAGTGTCAGCTCCCTTCCTGTCTCCACACCAAGCTCAGTGTCTGCTGTCTGGTTGCTGTATGTTGCCCAGTATGTGGAGTTGTTGCCGAGGTTGGTGGCGTGTGAGGTTGTTTCGGGAACATATACTGCGGAGTAGTTCTTGTCAAGCGTGATTATTACTCCTTCAGGATCTATTGATAAGACTGATAATTCCTTCAAAGACTCAGAACATGTCGGAGAAGTATATAATTTACCGTTTAAAATACAGAAAACACATATTATATATCTACTTCCAACCTCCTTAGGGGTTGCCGTTATGGTAAATGTCTTTGTCTCATTCTTTTCTATCCGTTCAGTTACCATTTTTTGAACTATTTGTCCTTTCCCGTCAAAACCTTCTAATTGCATTAGCACACTGCAATTTGTTGCTCCACCGGTGTTTTCCATTTTGAACGTAAATGTTGCAGATTCATCGAATGTCTTTGGTGCTTTGACACGATATTTTGCACTACCATTTTTTATAAATGCATTGTTTGTCTCGTATCTGTCGGCAGTGGCGTTAGACTCTACGGCAACGAGAGTAAGTACTGGATCTGAGTTTGCTTCAACAGTGAATTTCTGCGCGGTAATCAAAGAATTACCATTGCCATCGTCAACCCAAACATACAAGTATCCTTGCTCTGATGGATTAACAGTCAGGACGCGAGTTGTGGTTCCTCCATTTGCAGGCACTGCCAAATACAAAGTGATCGAAGCCTCATCTGGCTTTGTATCTGTACTTGATATATATACTTTCGCATTGTTAAGGTATTCCTCCACTCCGCTATTTGTCACTTTTAGGGTCAGGCCGTTGTTTATTCCATTATAAATAGTTTTATCGGAAGACAGTGTAGCAGACAACGAATAGCCTGTGAGTGATGATGTTGTAGTTGTTCCATCTGACGTGACATAGAAGTGCGGTTTTCCATATTTGCCACCACATTCATCAATCACTGTTTCCCCACTTCCATATACCATATATACCTTTGTTGTGCCCACAGGAAAACTATGGTTGAATGTCAGTGAAGAACTATTAATATAATAAACTCCATTAATAGCTTGGGCAGAAAGATTAAAAGAGGTAGTTTTGCCTGAAATCAGTTTGTGGCCTGTACCTTCCTTTACAGCCAAAGCCACCCAACCTGTAAAATCATTATATGACATATTATAAACATCTACGTTTACAGTACGGTTTTCCATATCAACACTTTTTACATAGGCATTTAAGCCCTTAGCTTTAGCTATTGGTGCAGTTCCTGTTTGGGTAGAAGGCTTTATGCCAATAGTCATTCCCATACCTATATTATATCCTCCAGCACCTGTTGTGCTTTCAGCATCAAATGGGTTAAGGAGTGAGATGTCGAAATATCCGTTCCCAGATCCACTCCATCCCCAGTTGATGTGGTAGAAACCATCGCCATTGGCTCCGTCGCAAACAAAAGCGTGACCTTCATTGCTCAGCGTGCGACCTTCATAAATTATCGGGCGGTTGTGCGAAAGTTCGTGGTCAATAATACTACACCATTCCTCCAACGAGTAATCACACCTGTCCACGAAAGCAAGAGTGGATTTGTCGTAAGCGAAATACGCTCCAAGCACATGTGAGGTACTACTTGTGATGGCATATGATCCAGCAACGCCATATTCCATCTGAACAGCACAACCACAGTGAAGCATAAGTGTTGCTACTGCAGAGGCTTGTTCGTCAGAATAATTTCCACTTACATATTGCCCCAGCATTTTATCATAATCATACGTTGTTGATGATGCTGTTATTTCCGATGAAGTAAAACCACTTTTACTTGTATATGACGGTATATTATTCTTCAACTGTGTTGGATATCTGTAGTATCTTATCACCTGCGCCATTGCCGTGGCAACACAACCAGTGGCGCAATGCCTGCCTTCTGATATAGGACACATGTTGTAGAACGGTTCAGATTGATCCCACATGATATCTCCGAGCAGCGGACTGACGCTGACTTTTGCTGCCGCCGAAGATTCAGCGAGAGCCATGCGTTCTGCCATTGCACTCTCTAATCTTGTGTCGTCGCCAGCCATCTCCCCATATTGCTTCTCGAAGGCATCGAGCAGCGATTTCAGCTGTATTGGCATGTTGTCCTCTGCCATTGTTCCGCTTGTGGCATAGCCAATCACTTCGGGAAGCCGGTCGTCGCCAGAAACAATGACAAATCCCTTGTTCCCACCATTGTTGAAAAGGTAGAAAGCCTTGCCATCGGTCTCCTCTGCACCGCCAGGCGATTGTTTGCTGAGTGAGGCTTTTGGATTGACAACACCGAGTGCCGCCGCCTTCTGTAAGGCTATAGCCCTTGCCTGTTTGTAGCTACGCGGAGCCGCTAAGCAAATCTGGAATGCTAAGATGCTGAGTAATAGCACAAAGATGTTTTTTCTCATAATAATATGTATTAATTGATTAATTTTTTTAATCAGATAATCGTTTATTCTTTTTAGTCACCTATTAACCCTCAGTTTCCTAATGGTTTATTGCATTGCAAATTTACGAAAATATTCGAGACATGAGACGTTTATAGTGAATATTTAATAATAATTAACTTAAGTTTCGGAAGTGATTTTTTAACCACAGAGTTTATGAGATTAAGAGTGTTTTTATATGTCATCACTCGAAATGTCGGATGAACCTACTTTATCCTCCACGTCACATGCAGCAGGCAGTAGGAGGGGATGATGTTGTAGAAGGTCTCGGTCTTGCCTTGGGCGTTGATGGTGCGGCGCACGTTAGTCAGGTTGCCGAGAATGTCGAAGGCATCGAGCTGTAGGAGGAGTTTGCCTTTTATCATTCGCTTTGTCAGTCGGGCATTCCACACGAGTTCGTTGGTGTTCATCGAGTCTTCTATATATCCTCGGCGCGAATACATGGTGAGGTCGGTAGATAGTTGCATGTTCAGTGGCAGTTCCACCTGTGCCGTGCAGCCATAGTTGAAGTCACACACGTCGATGGTGTTGAAATCAGTGCGTGGCGATGTGGAGTGTTGATATACAAGACTTGTCGTTGCGCCAAACTCATATTTCGACGAGGGACGGAAGGTCACTCCCATGTCGTTTCTCACGTATCGCGAATCCACCACAGAGCGTGTGGCTTTTACGAGTGTGGAAGATCCGTCGTCGGTGGCGTTTAGATCCACCGAGTGTTCTATTGCATAAGCCGCATTGTGTTTCATTCTCCATTTCTCGCTCTTGCACAGTGGGAAGTCTATGTTGGCGAACAGGTTGCCGTTCCAGTTGCCGTTGACGTTGTCGGGCGTCACCTCCTTCTTGCCTGTGGTCTTGTCATAAATAAAACCCCATGCCACCGAGTTCTCGTAAATATTAAGGTTGAGGCCGGCGTTAAACAGTGTGCTTCTGCCAAACTTGTTCTTGTAGCTGCCTGTCACGGAGTGAGTCCTTGTGTTCTTGAGGTTGGGATTGGTATGAGTGATATAAAGAGGGTTGGAAGTGTTGGTCACGTTTACGAGATTATATATATCGAACGCATTGTTTACCAAAGAATATCGTGCTTCAATTCTCTTTCCTTTCACAGGGTTGTCGTGGATGAAGGCAAGTGCGGTGTTGATGAAAGAGGTGTTTCTGTTTACCGTGGTGTCTGTCAGCTGGGTGTATCTCAGTCGCTCGTGACTGAAAGGAGCGGTGAGTGATAACACGAGATAAGTGTTGTCCCTGTTATTTCCCACCTTCACCCACTGGTAGTTTACGCCCACGGTATGTGTCGAGCGAGTAATGTCACTCCAGTTACTGTTGCCGTTGTCGATCACCGATAGCAACTCGTCTTCTGACGGCAGTTCTCCAAAAGGCTTGTCGTCCCATCCCTCCAGTTTGTTTAGCAAGTAGAGCGGTTGGTTTGATTTCTGATGGAAGTACACGAAGTTGTAAATGGGATTGACGAGATGTATCAGTTTAGTGCTTTTGGTGAGAGTGAAGTTCAGCTGTGGCGCAATGCTGAAGTGCTGCGACTGTCCTGAGCCTGGAGAGTAGCGGTTACGGAAGTCGGTACCTGCCTCTGGTGTGCGTGGATAGTCGAGCCTATAGTGCTCAAAGGCCTCGTCGGCATTGTCCTTTATCTGGTAATGGCCTTGAAGTCCGAAGCTGAGGAAGTCGTTGTGTGCAGGAGCCATAGTGAGCGTGAAGTCGCCTTTGGTATCGAGCCAATGACCCTCGCCACGCCTTTTTGAGGTATATCTGTTCAGGGCATATTGCTTTAGCAACTGTCCTGCATTTGGCGACGAGATGCTGTCCATCCATGCCTTGCCCCATTGCGATGCCACGTTGTCAGTGAGTGTTGCACTGGCGTTGCGTGTGGTGTTGTTGTATAAGAGGTAATAGAATTCCGGCTTGAATTGCAAGTATAGCACCTTATACCATTTGTCCGATGTCTGTTCCCTATGCGAGAAGACGTGGTTGGAATAGATGTTGAAATCGTAGCTGCGCTTGCTGTAGAGCGAGCGAGTGAAATTGTTGCCGCTGTTGAGATAATTCTCTGTGGATGAGTTGTTACCCTCGTCTTTTTCCTGGTATGTGGCATGTAGGGAACCATAGTATCTGGTGCGGTCGATGCTGCCATAGTTGTAGTCCATTCCCGCCTTGTATGCCTTTGTCATACCCTCGGTCTGTTTCAGCGGCGACCATTCGCCGTTAGCCCCTGGCGTATGGTCGTCGTTGAGGTTGTTGGCATTGGCATAGAACATCATTCGCGACTGGTCGGAGTATCTGAGTCCGAATAGTCGGCCCACAAACTTCGTATCGCGTTCGCCTTCCTCATTCTCGTATAAAGATGTTCCGCCGCCACCGTTGGCAGAGGCAATCCACCCAGAGTGGTAGTCGCGCTTCAGTGCGATGTCCATCACGAGTTCCTTCTGTGTGGTCTTTTCTTGGTTGGTGCCCACCACGGCAATAGGTGTCCTTTCATACGACTTGATTTTCTTCACCATATATGCCGGCATGTTTTCGAGCATCAGTTCGCGGTCGGAGTCAAAGAAGTCCTTTCCGTTGAGCAGCATTGCCTGCACCTTCTGTCCGTTGACGTATATCTCGCCACCTTTCTTCATCTCCACTCCCGGCAGTTTCTTTATGAGAGTGCTTATCATTGAGCCTTCTGCAAGGTTGAATGCGTCGGCATTATATACTAATGTGTCGCCGTCCATATAGAATTTCAGCTTTGTTGCCGTCACTACCACCTCGTCGAGCATCACCTCGAGTTTCTTCGGTTTCATGCGCAGATACACTGGTTTTAGCTCTTTCTGCACTTCGTTCTTATACATCTTCGGTATATCCACCATCACCATTTTTGGTTCATATCCCTTAGCCTCCACGTGTAGCAGATACTTTCCCGTCTGCTTCACCTTCGCCTGGGCAAAGCAGAATGTCTTGCCCTCATATCGTTGTTTGATGATCTTCACTGAGTCGATAAACGAACTGTCGCTGCCCGAGAGGAGTTGGGCGGTTACTGTGGAGTCGATGTCGAGGTGTGTGATGTGATCTTTCACTCTCGCATAGATGCTCAACTCCTTGGGATTGTTTTTGCTTTTCGCGTTCTGTGCCTTGGCGTCCTTAGGAAGTATCGCCAAGATGATGATAATAAGTAATAATGCCACGACTTTCATCACGATAATCATTACTACGAGCAGGAATCTTAGAAATTCGTTCATTGTCTGATCTTTTTAAAGTTTAACATAAAATTGTCGGTGCAAAGTTATGAGTTTTCCCCTGTATGTGCAATAGTTAGGGATAGTCGGGGAGGCTGTTGGGATATATGTCTAAAAGATCAGTTGAAATATTGCCCTTGTTATGTGTTTATGGGCGTTTTCGTGTCTTTATGTCGTTAAGACCGATGTCTATGGGATGCGACTTCCCGTATTGCCTGAATACACCCTTCATCCTTCCGTTTTTCTGATTTATCGTTAGTTTGGTCTGGGCTTCGAGCGCTGGTATGTCGATGCAGATAGAGTCATGGTTGCGATAAAGCACATCTGCTTTCACGCCGTATGCCTTTTGTTCTGCGCAGTCATATTCGCATCCATCTCCCGATAGGTTGAATGCCACATGCAGACATTCTTTCCCTGTGTTTACGGTTCCTGTCCAGTAGCCGTTTACTACCTGATAGTGAGTCTTCTTTCCAAGTGCAAAGATGACAAGGAGTAATATTGTGAAGAATATGAATAATATGTGTCTAAGCATAATGCGGTATCTTTTTATTTCTTTAATCTTTTTTATTTTTCAATTTTCCAATTTTTCAATCTTTCTTATTCATCGCCTGCTTGAATGTCTCTATATTGGCTCGCGACACTGGCAGCAGGTTGTCAATGCCGAGCATACGTATGCGGTAGCCGTTGCTGTTGCCGGTCACCTCAGCCACATAGTTGATGTTGACGAGGTATGCACGATGGATATGCACGATGGAATCGCACTTTTTCAGTGTTTCTTCCACGTTGTGTAGCGTTCCGCGAAGCCTTGTCTGTCGTGGCTCGTTATTATGGAAGTGTGCCACTATTATGTAGTTGGCCACCGACTCAATGTATATTATCTCGCTTGGCAGTACAGAGAATGCTTCACTCCCTCCGTTTGGAAATGCCACTGCATTCTCTTCTTTCGGCTCTTTGCGTGTCTCGTGCTGCCTTTGATTCCCTTCGAGCATGGAGTTTAGCTGGAGCAGTTCGCTTATTTCGAGCCTTTGCATCCTCACCCAAGTGATGACCAACCAATAGGAAACGAACAGTATGCCGAAGAATAGTTTCTGCTCAAGAGCCTTTACCATCCATCGTGTAGTGTAAAAATAGCCGTTTTCATCGTGGTCGAGCCAAGGATATTCATAACAGTAGATACCATAGTTGGCGGTGTTGAAGTAGTATGACGTCATAAGGGCATTGAGCGGTATGGCCACGCAGAACAGCGTCACCATCCTCTTTATCTGATACGTCCATGGTCGTGAGTAGTCGCATGGCAACCTAAACACATAAGTCACCATGACCTCTGCCAACCAGTAGGTGAGCATGGTCACCACTCCGTCTTCCATCGACTGTTGTAGTATGCCGTCTCTCAGCAGAGCGTTCTCTACGTTGAATGGTTTCGACAACAACAGTATCATCATTGTTGCCAGGCCAAACAAGATGTAGTCGAGCAGCATGCAAGCAGGAAATTTCTTCATATCTTGTATTTATAGTTATTAATCCGGCTGCAAATATACGCATTTCCCCCGAATAATCATGTGTTTGCCCTTACATTTTCTTTATTATGGTATGAATAACTATGTTTAGGGATGAGTATATATCAAAAACTTAACTTTCGTTCGTTAATATACTTGTTGTTATAAGTAAATCATACCTATTATTGTAAGTTAACTCACTATTGTTGTAATTGTTTTATTATCTACTGTCTATATTATATCGGATAGCCCTTAGAGATTTACTAAGGATACGCTTCTGTTTTATGTTCCGCACTGCGGAACGTATATTCCGCAGTGCGGAACACACATTCCACAGTGGCGAACGTACGTTCCGCAGTGCGGAACATAAAACCAATACGGTACAAAGATACATTAAATATGACTATCATGTCAGTTTTAGTCCAGTTATCCTTATACTTTTATTACTATTTATCAGACACCGACTCATTGGGGTAACTATTAAGAGATACCCACAATCATTGCCTCTTCGTGTCTTTGTATCACGCGCGCGTACGCACGTGCGCATCCTATAAATTTTCATTTTCTTCTATCACTTCTATCACTAATGAGACAAACATTCTTATTATATGATAGTTAAATAGTGATAGAAGGCGTGATAGTAGTGATAGAAGAATGGTTTTTTAACTATATTTTAACTGTTTTTTGAAGAAATATGGGTATAATCCCGGTTATTTGTCATATAACTATATCCAAAATCATTGACAGTGCCTGTCTCTGACGAGAAACTTATGCCTACCTTATATATCTTGCGTGGGTCAGCTGCGTAAGGAAGGGTATAGCCTTTTTCCTCTATCTGCTTCAATGCTACTTCAGCAGTAGAGTTGAGTTTGAACTCGAAGATATATACATAATCGGGACACTCGAGTATGCAGTCAATGCGCCCTTGGCTCGTCTCCTTCTCAATATATGTGTTATATCTGCCAAGCAAGCACATGATGAGATAGAAGGTGTATTGGAAGTGACGTTCGCACTCCATAGCGTCCTGCTTGCGCTGGAAGCGATAGGAGATGTTGGCGAGGAAGGCAGTAAGTTGAAGCTTGAACTTTTCGAGGTCGCCTGCCTCCAACGAGTCACTAACGTTGTCAAGCCATGTCGATGATCGGCTTTTATTTCCGAAATAATCAGCAGCGAGAGCCGATGCCATTCCGCTTCTCACTTCCTCATTGGGGAAATCGAGCAGATAAGTATTTCTGCGCTGGTTGTACCCCTTGATGGTCAGATAACCGCTCTGATAAAGCATGGGCAAAGGCCTTTGCTTTGTTGCCTTATAATCAACAAACTCGGGGGCTGGGTAATAGTGGCCCACCAATTCGTTGACGTTCTCATTGTTGTCTGCCAAAAGACGCATCAAATATGTCGGAGTTCCAGTAGAGAACCAATAGTCCTTGAAATTGCCTTTTTGCAAACAATTAAGCAGACTGAAAGGATTGAAGACATCAAGCATGTTTTCACTGAAGTGGTATCCGTCATACTTGCGCTTCAGTTTAGCTATGGTTTCCTCCTCATTGAGACCATTAGCTTTGCCCAACTCTTTTATCTGCTCCCTAAATACAGTCAGCAACTCGTCCTTGGTTATGCCACAGAGTGCATCGTATCTGCCGTCGCAACTTATATCGTCCGGTTGGTTGAATCCACTGAACACGCTTACTTGCGAGAACTTCGTCACACCTGTAAGCAATACGAACCTAAGATGCTTGTCGGCGAGTTTAAAGACACTGTAGAAGCCTTTCAGTATATTACGATTGTAGTCTTCGAGTGTTTTTATATCTCCCTCGACTACGGGCGATGGTATGCCGGTATTCATCACTTCGAGCAGTGGCATGTCGTATTCATCAATCAGCACAACAGCACGCCTGCCTGTCTTTTCGTGGGCAGCCTCCAATATGTCATTGAACCGCAGACCTATTTGTTGCTTTGATGAGGTTATTCCATATTTTTTTTCAGCATCATCAATAAAGTCTTGAAGGGTTTCCTCCATGGCATGAGGTTGCTTGAAGTTTATGCCGTTAAAGTCCAGATGAAACACAGGATATTCCGCCCACTCCTTCTCAAGTGAGTCGATGGCAAGCCCCTGGAAGAGCTCCTTGCGTCCGAGAAAATAGTTCTCGAGGGTGGAGATGAGCAGGCTCTTGCCAAAACGACGGGGGCGGCTGAGGAAATAGATTTTCCCCATCGTGACAAGGTCATACACTAATGCCGTCTTGTCAACATACACAAACCCATCTTCACGGATTTGCTCAAAGCTTTGTATTCCAATTGGGTACTTCATAGTCGTGCTCTTTAATTTTTCGGCAAAGATACTCATCTTGTTTAATATATTACAGTGCAAAGATACTACATTTTTCTAAAACATAGGCAACTTTTACTGAAAATCTTTCTAAAACATAGGCAACTATGTCTTTTTGATAGATGAAATGGAATGTTAATTATTCGCATTTTATATTTAAAATGTGGCGTAGCTTTTGATATTCGGAATAATGTTCGTATCACGCTTATACCTTTTATATATAACTCAACTTTCGCAACTAGGGGAAGTTAAAGAAGGAGTTTCCTTGAGCAAAGCGAAAAAAAGACGTATGTTCTGGCCTCATAAACTCCTTGACGGGAGCTAAAAGACCATTGTCTTTAACTTCATTATGTAGTTACAACTGATTTCTGCAGTCGTCGGGTTATGTCCTCCCAAGTATCGTCTGCTTTCTTGCGATAGAGACGCTGGTTGGTGGTGGGTGAGTTGAGAGGACCGAGGTGACGGAGGTAAGGCCCGAGCTTGTAGTAGTCGAGATTGGATGGATTGACGAGAGGGGAGAGCTGTGCGCGTCCGCTATACCATGCCGTCTTCATGGTGGGGTACGTCTGGTGGATGTATGCTGAATGCATGTCTATTGTTTCCGGCTCGGCATCGCCTCCCATGAATGCTATGCATGTGATGTCGCTGCCATACTCCTCCATGAAGCTGTCGATGGTGTCTGTCGTGAGCGCGCTGCCCGTGTCAGTCCAAAGGTAAGGGCTGTGGCAACCGGGACAGCGGCAAGGACAGTTGGATATGTTGATGGCGAGGGTCACCTCGTCAGGTATTTCTTGAAAAACTATAGAGGAGTTGACGTATTTCATGCTTTTACATTTTTCCCTGAGCGTAGTAACGTCTTGATGCCTCTTCCTGACGTGGCTTTGAGAAGTTGCTCACGCGCTTGAGGTAGCCGATGATGCGTGTCATATAGTCTATATTCTTGGAGTGGCAGTGCGGGCACTCCTTGAGATAACGCTTGTCGATGTGTCCACAGTCGTTGCAGACGGTGTTGGGGATGTTGAACGTGAAGTAGTTGCATCCTTCCTTGGCTGCCACGCGGAGAAGCTGTGCGTACTGCTGCTTGCTCAGATGCTCTTCGAGGTTCATGTGGAGAGCTGAGCCGCCAGTGAGGTGCTCGATGTATGGGGCGCCATGGAGCTTGAACTTGTCGATGACAGTGAGTGAATCGTCCTCAACGATGTAGAAGTATGAGTTGTAACAGTCGCGCGGAACGAAGTAGCCGTCTTCGCGGTCCCACTTGGCGTGCTTCACGCCTACGTTCTCGGCTGGAATCATTTCGCAGTTGAACATCACTTCCTTCGTGCGGTATTGCTTGTTGTACTTCTCTATGATTCCGAGGATGCCCTGGACGAAGTTCTTGTAGTCATCGTTTGGAGTAATCTTGAGTCCCATGAACTCTGCTGCTTCTACCAGTCCGTTGATGCCGATGGTGAGATACTGTCGGGAGATGTTGATGTAGCCGGCGTCGAAGAGTGGGAGCATGCCGTGCGACTGAAGATCCTTGAGGTTCTCGTTGTATGCGAGCTGCACTTTGTGACAGAGATCTACCATTTGCTCAAGATACTCATGGTAGTCTATGTTGTTGTTTACGGCATACTGGATGCATCGGTTGAGGTTGATGGTCAGCACGCTCTTCGATCCTGTTGACACACCTCCGGCTCCGAGTGTGTAGCTGAATCCGTTGTCTGTTATCTCGTTGCGCAGGCGGCAGCATGACGAGAGGGAGTCGGCGTTGTCGCTCATGTATGTGAAGAAGGAGTGGCCTTCTGAATACATCTCGGCTGTGAAGTCGCCCCACTCCTCGTCCATAGGCTCGCCTTCGGGAGTGGTGAGCAGTGCCATTGTCTCTACCGGGAAGGTGAGCATGGTGCGTGTGCGCTCTTTGTTGAACCATTTCATAAAGCGTTTCTGTAGCCATGACAGTCCTTCCCAATCGGGCTTTGAACCGTCGGGGAAGTAGAAGTCGCCAAAGATGCTCTCGAAGTAGTAGCGGTCGTAGTAGGCTATGTTCCAGAAGACTGCCTGGTAGTTGCGCGCGCCTGTTGGTTGGTTGAGTGAATATACAATCTGTTCGAAGTAGTCGGTGATAACCTTATCGAGTGTGCGCTTCTTAAGGCTGAGGTCAACCTGCTCGTCAGCATGCTGCCAATAGTCTTTTCCATACTCTAAGCCTATGAAATAGTTCATATACATGAGGAACTCAGGTGTGGCGCAGGCTCCAGAAAGCATACTTGACACCATGAAGACCATGTTGACAAAGCCGCCGCAGAAGCTCTTTAGATTAGAGGGAGCTGTAGAGTTGCCTCCTATGGCTATGGTGCCTCCGATGAGCCATGGATACATGGTGATGCTGGCACAGTAGTTGGCAAGACTTGTCTCGTCGTTCTTGTATATGAAGTGGTGAGTGAGTTTATCAATATACTCGTTGGCCAAATCCTTGCCATACATTCGCTTGATGCGGTCGGTGAGCAGGCGGCGGTTGAGGCGGATGAAGTTTGACTTTGGCAGTTCTCCTATTAGGGTGGCTATGTTCTTATGCTCTACGTTGGCATTGGCGTCGTATTTAGAACCGGTGGCAGCGTTGACAGATTCGCAGTAGTCGGAGAGAAACTGCAACTTAGAGAGTGTCTCGCGATCCTCGGTATGTGCCTGGCGATAGAGCATAAATGACTTGGCCACAGCGTAGTGCCCCTCTTTCATGAGTGCCACTTCCACTTGGTTTTGGATGTCTTCCACCGTGATGTCGTCATGCATCTTCAGCTGGCAAAGAATCTTCGAGATTGTGCCGAGGTCAGCAGGTTGGTTTACACTTTCGAACGCTTTTGCTATCGCGCTCATAATCTTGTCCAAGGAGAAGACAGCCTTTGAGCCGTCTCTTTTCGTAATTGTAAAATTATTCATGTTTTCAGTTATTTGCGTGTCCGTAATCCCGCAGACACATGTTACTACTGGCAAATGGCAGGTCTTCTGACTTATCCTCAACGACACGGTCTTCCCGGACATCTGCAAAACTCTGGTGTTTTGCTATCCAGTGACATTATTGGTCGGTTTCAAAAAAGGACTTACAGCATCGGGTAATGTCGCAGATTCTCACTGCGTTCCCATCTTAGCTCCGTAGCCTCAGAAATATCATCTCTGAGGGGGAGAACCAAATGCGGTTGCAAAATTATATGATTTTCTTGAAAAAGAAGAAGAAAAGAAGAAAAAAAGTACAAAAACATGCTTTTTTGCAATCTAAACTGCTTCTCGCAAGAATTAGTTTTTAATGCTTATCAATCAATCTTTATTGGTCATGGGCTGGTCATAGAATTGGTTATGCCATAGTCATCGCAAGTTCAACATAGAACTGCAATTTCTGGTAGATGAGAATAAATAATCTAATACCAGAAAACACCAAGGGGTTTGGGGGCGAGAATATTACTGAAATAGGGTTCATGGCTTTTAGGGGTTGCTCTGCTCTTACAGGTTATCTTTAGATAAGATAGGCTGCATCTCAACAAAAAAAGTTAAATATGGTTGCAATTTGCAATTCTTATCTTTGCAAATTGTGTTTTGTCTTCGATTTAAATAAAAATCTTACGCTCAAAAAAGATAATTTATTCT
>SAMEA3663036__coassemble_584_pt1 | contig 16614 bp, 12 predicted proteins | sample SAMEA3663036__metabat2_low_PE_037 | metagenome-assembled genome bin SAMEA3663036 (sample SAMEA3663036) | pig gut metagenome | biome: pig gut; feature: pig-associated habitat; material: faeces | place: France | collected 2012
TCAACAACATCATTATGAACAAGATAAAAATATTATATAAAGAAAAGGTAGCAAAGGCCTTGACGATGCTGCTCGCCGTGGGCTTCACACTCACCGCAGCCACCACGCTGACGTCATGTTCAACTGACGATGACCCTTATTTCACCGTCACCGAAGACGACAGTCCACGCATCCTCAACACCGACCTTGCCGATGTGAAGATAGACCGCAAGACAAACTTCAAGTTAGAGATTAAGGTCACACCTGTTCACTACACCACCGTGACATGGCTCCTAGACGGAACACAGATCTTTGAAGGTCTGCTGATAGACCAAACTCTGCCCGTGGGCAACCACGAACTGAAGATTGTGGCTACCACAACCAAGGGTAAGATCACATCGCGCACACTGAACGTCAACGTAACACCTGCCGCTGACGACCCTGCCCTTGGCACCAACGCCCTCGAACTATGGGTTGCTCCAGGCGCGACAACTCTCATCCACAAATGCTCGCATCTCGACAACATAGTCAAGGTGCTCGTAGGTGGCAAGGAGGCAGCTTTTGAAGTGCTCGACGAAGGCACCACACTCCGTCTCACCGCTCCCGCCGACATGGCTAACGGCGACTATGCCATCTCCCTCGTCACCAGCGACGGCATCGAGTTCCCTGGCGGCACCATCAAAGTCACCACCGAGCCAAAACCTTCTATGGAGAACGTGCTGTGGGAAGGCGAGCACTACGTATCGTGGGATAAGGGCGACGACGACCCGAACAAGACCTTCAACCTCATCCCCGAGGCGGAAGTGGCTAAATGGAAAGAAGGGCAGGTGCTCAGAGCTTACCTCAAGGTGAATGACGCCGACGCTTACCATCAGGCTCAGATGAACACCGCTTGGTGGACTGCCATCTCTGAGAAGATTGAATTCTCTGCCGACACAGTCCTCGAACACACCCTCACCCAGGGCGACATCGACAACATGGCTGCTCAAAACGGCTTCATCATGACTGGTCACGGTTACTACGTCGTGAAAATCACAGTTGAATAATACATACTCATTCTTCACTAACTTTTCGCGATGGCGGCAACTGTATCGCCAATCACTGAGCGCTACAGCCCGCCGTCACAATTCACGCAAAAAAAAAGACAAGTAATATGTTGTTAGGTTAGTTTGTTTTACACTAAACATTATCATAGTGTTATTTTTAGATTAGTAGGTTTTCAACTAATAAGGGTGCCCGCATGCGAATGTAGGCACCCTTTTATTACCCGTCACGTGTTGACGACTGAATGTTCAGTTAGCACATCGTCATCTGAAGTGCCACTTTGAGTTGTCGGTATTGAAATCGTATTCGGCAAGCGTTGGCGTGCTGTCGGCTACGGAATAGATGCAGTACTTGGTATTGACACCTGCCATGCCAGGAATGGTCTTGGGCATGATGCGGAAGGTGCCGTCGGTGAGCTGTTCTATACGCCACAGCTGCTCTGACGCTCCAGTATATTCGGGAACGGCGACGAGTTCTTTAGTAGCTGTGGCGGCAAGGGCACGCTTGGTCCCCTCGATAGTGATCTTGAAATAGGGATTGCTCAGATAGCCGCCTGCCTCGGGTACAGCTGTAATGGTCCAGCGCTGATGCGGACGGAACATATTGTCGCCAGCACGCACGGCGATGGTGTCTGAAGGCCATGTTGACTGCACGTCAGCAAGACTCTGAAGTGGCAGCGGATGGGTCGGCTCAGCGGGATCGAGCTTCCACCACATCTTTCGCTCTTGTTCTATACGAACGAAATCGACGGCGAGTTCGAGAGCATAGCCACGACGCTCTGACTCGATGGAGAGTGTTCCGCCCTGGAACTGCTCGCCTGCCTCGGGCCAGCCATTGCGCCACAATAGCGGACGAATAGCGAGGACGCTACGTCCGCTGCGGTCGAAGTCGGCCTCATAGTGGAACGACGTCAGTTCGACTCCTTCGTCGAGGATGGTGCGTCCAAAATGTCCTGCTCCCACAGCTCTCTGCATTGCTGGCACGACCATCTTTCCTCCGCCCTTGACCATGTCGCGTCCAACATTATCGAGATATGGTCCTGTCACCTTACGCGAGCGTCCTGCCACAATATTATATGTAGAGTTGACGCCGTCGCAGCAGGTGCCGTGTGTGCCAAGGAGATAATACCAGCCGTCGCGGTATATAAGGTCGGTGGCTTCGCAGTCGATGGCAACGTCGAGTGCCTCGTTGCCTTCCACACGTCGTCCTGTCTTTGGGTCGAGCTCGATGAGACGGATGAAACCAAAATAGGTGCCGTAGCTCACCCAGAGCCGTCCTGTTGTCGGGTCGAGGAGCAGTCCTGGATCGATGGCGTCGTTGTCTTCAAGGTCGGCTGAACGAACCACCTCTACGGGTTCGCTAAACTTGAAGTCGGGCGACGTGGGATCGAGGGTCTTATTCCACATGGTGTAGATGATGCCGCAGTGTCCGCCGCCAAGGCCGCCGCCTGTCGCTCCGTAGATGACGAGATAGCGGTCGCCTATCTTTATCGCGTCTGGTGCGGCACCGCCGCCGGGACGCACTGCTCCGGGCTTCCACGACCATCCGTCGGCGGTGATGAGTCCGCCGCCTCCTGTGCCGAAGGTGTAATATTTTCCGTCACACTCCACGAGTGTCGATGGATCGTGTATCCAGGGTTGTCCTATCTGTGCCTTTGTTGATGTGGTGGCAAGGGTAAGTGCCGCGAGGGCTATGATATGTTTTGTTGTCATGGGTTTACTTAATTTTGATGTTTGTTACAGGATTGCCTTTCTCGTCGATGAAGCGAACACAGAAGTCGCTCATTCCCGGACCGTTGATGACGGCTCCGCGTAGGATGTTGATGCCTTTCTTAAGTGTGGTGCGGGGCGACATGCAGTCGTCGGCCACCATTCGGCGGTCGCCTGAGAGCATAAGGGGCTGGTCGTCGTTGAGCCACCACATCGAGGCGGAGTTGCTGCCTACTGAGAGTCGTACGCCGGGAATGTCGGCATCACACTCGATGACTGTGGTGGCAAGGAAGATGATGCCGTAATACTGCTTGTCGAGTCCGGTGGCGAAGCGGAAGAGCTTGACGTTGTAGAGCTTGCTGTCAAACTTATGCCACTGCAGTTTCTGCTTGCCTATCTTCACTTTCTGTCCATCGGTGGGAACGGTGGCAAACTGTCCTTTGTAGAACTCTGCGGCGAGGTTATCGCGGAGGTACGAGTCGGTGAAGACGGTGTTGCCGCGATTGGGCTTGTCGATGGGTTCAAGCAGGGTCCATCGGCGAATGAATCCTTCGCCATCGACATTAGCTGGCGTGTCGGTGGCTGGTGTGAAATAATTGGATAGCGAAGGTCCTTTGTCTTTCACTGTCCATTTCTCTCTCTGTGCGGTCATCGTCATGGTGAGCATGACCGCAAGAATCGTAGTTAGATACTTTTTCATACAATGATTATTTATTTGGTTCAAAAATGTCTTTGTATAATGACGGATAATGTCTATGTTTTATTACGTTTATGTCTTTGTCCTATAACGAAAAAGACTTATTCACGATGTTGCTCACGATAGGTGGCGGGAGTGACGCCAGCAAAGGCCTTGAACGCCTTGTTGAAATGCGAGCAATCGTCGTATCCCACCATTCGCGCTATTTCTTTTATGGGACGGTCGGAGGTGACGATGAATTGCTCAGCTGACTCCATCTTTTTCTTTATGACGTATGCCTTGGGTGTGTCGCCTGTCTCTTGGCGGAAGACGCGTATGAAATGGTCTTTCGACATGCAGGCGTCGTGGGCGAGAATGTTCACGTCGAGTGGAACGTTGAGGTGTCGGCGTATGTATGCCACCGCCTGAAGGATGCGGCTGTCTGAGGTATCGGCTTTGGCCACGGCGCGCTTGAGAAATCGCGAGAAGAGGATATAGAGTATGCCCCGCGACTCTACCTTGTCGCAAAACGGACGACGGAGATTTAGTTCGATATTGCTGATGAGCGAGGGCTGGTTGTCGTATATCTTTGGATTGGAGGCGGGCAGTTTGAGAAAGGGATTGATATAGAGCAGACGTTTGAAAAGGTCGATGTCGTGGGGCGAGGCTGGCGTCTCTACTGGGAAATCAAACTCTTCGAGTATGCTCGGCGAGGTATCGTTTTTCTCGTATATATGTATATAATAATGTGTAAAGAGCGAGTCGCACTGGTAGCTGTGTGTGACAAATGGAGGTATGAAATAGAGATTGCCTGGTGTAAGTTGGTAGTCGCCTTTGGGCAATGATATGCGTGCGGTGCCTTCGGTGACGAGGTAGAGACGGGCGAAGGGGCTTCGCACATCTTTCCAGTTCCAGTCGCCATTATGACAGGCATACCCCACGTTGAGGGTGAAGAGTTGCAGTTGTTCGATAGAGATGTTCATTATTCTTGGTTTGAAGAGCATGTAGGTTTTGAACGGCACAAAGATACGATATTATATCGATATTCTACTATAATTATTGTAAGAAAAATGGCGAAATGTACAAAAATGTCGTTATTATACATGATTATATCTATTTTATCACATTAAGATAAGGATAATAGTGTTTATTTTTGCATCGTAACCAATCGACAATATATTACAGATATGCAATACAACGAAATCGGAAAAACGGGATTGAAGGTGTCGAATCTCGGATTTGGCGCCTCATCGCTTGGCGGTGTGTTTCACGGAATAAAGGAAGAGGAGGCCATCGCCGCTGTACATGCGGCAGTGGATGGAGACATCAACTTTATCGATGTTTCGCCATACTATGGTCATCTGAAGGCTGAAACGGTATTAGGTAAGGCTCTGAAGGAGATTGATCGTGACAAATATATTCTCTCGACAAAGGTGGGACGTTACGGCAAGGACGGCGTTAACTTCTGGGACTATTCGGCTAAGCGTGCCAAGGAGAGCGTGTATGAGAGCATGGAAAGGCTGAACATTGACTATATCGACCTTATCAACGTCCACGACGTGGAGTTTGCCGACCTGCAACAGGTGGTTGATGAGACGCTGCCAGCTCTCGTGGAACTGCGCAAGGAGGGTGTTGTTGGTCATGTGGGCATTACCGACCTGCAGCCCGAAAACCTCAAGTGGGTGATTGAGCACTGTGAGGAGGGTACGGTGGAGAGCATTCTCAACTTCTGCCACTACTGTCTGAACGACAACCTGTTGACCGAATATTTCGAGTTTTTCGAAAGTCGCGGCATAGGCATCATCAATGCTTCGCCATTCTCGATGGGCTTGCTCTCGATGCGTGGAGCTCCCGACTGGCATCCTGCCACGGAAACGTTGCGTGAGGCGTGTGCCAAGGCTGCAAGATATTGCGACGAGCAAGGTTATCCTATCGATAAACTCGCCATACAATATTCCATATCATGCAACGACCATATCGCCACGACTCTCTTCAGCAGTGCAAATCCAAAGAATGTGCTCAAGAACATAGAGTATGTGAATGAGCCTATCGATTGGCAGTTGGTAGAGAAGGTGAAGGAGATTATAGGTGACCAAATGGGAGTGAGATGGAGGAATAGTTAAATGATTAAGAGTTGACAACTAAAAAATTATGATTATAGATGCACATTCGCATTTGTGGCTTCGACAAGACACGATGGTCGATGGTCAGGCGATAAGGACATTGGGAAGTAACGGGTCGAGGTCGGTGTTCTTCGGTGAGGAGCGACAGATGTTGCCGCCCTTTATGATCGACGGACGGAATACGGCTGAGGTGTTCCTGAGTAATATGGATTATGCCCAGGTGTCGGCGGCCGTAGTTGTGCAGGAGGTGATTGACGGTTGTCAGAACGACTATCTCACTGAGGTACAGAGCAAGTGGTCCGACAGATTTTTCTGTATGGGTATGTGCCGTGCGGAGGATGAGGCTGCGAAACAGAAAGCTGCCGGACTCAAGGGCATTGCCATTCCCGGTCATCGCATATCGACACCGCTTCACGACATGATGCCGATGTTCAAATATATGGAGCGCGAGGGCATGGTGCTGTCCATGTGCTTAGGTGAAGATGAGAGGCAGATAGCCGAGATGGGGGAGATTATTGAGGAATGTCCCCATCTGAAGGTTGCGATAGGGCATTTCGGTATGGTCACCACATCGGCATTCGAGAGCCAGATAAAACTCGCCCTGCGTGGGGAGAACGTGATGATTGAGTCGGGTGGCATAACATGGCTCTACAACTATGAGTTCTATCCATTCCCCTCGGCAGTGCGCAGTATAAAACAGGCAGCCGATTGGGTGGGAATCGACCGATTGATGTGGGGAAGCGATTATCCTCGCACCATCACTGCCATAACCTATCGCATGTCATACGACTTCATCTCGAAGTCGCGCGAACTGAGTGATGCCGACAAGGCAGCCTTCCTTGGTGGTAATGCCAAGAAATTCTACAGTTTTGATAAACTTGTGGAATTACCGTATATAAAAAATATGAGTGAGTAAAGAATATGAAAGCAATAAAGATAACAGAGGAGCGCAAGATGGCGCTCGTGGAAATAGACAACGTGAATGAACTGAAGCCCGGAGAGGTGCTTCTGAAAATGGAATATGTGGGATTCTGTGGCTCTGACCTCAGTACATTCCTCGGTAAGAACCCGATGGTGAAGATGCCCGTGATACCTGGTCATGAGGTGGGCGCTACCATCGTGGAGGTGGGCAGCGAAGTGCCTGAGGGACTCAAACCGGGCATGACCGTCACCCTCAATCCCTATACCAACTGCAACAAGTGTGCCTCGTGTCGCAATGGCCGACCGAATGCCTGCAAGGACAACCAGACGCTTGGTGTGCAGCGCGACGGTGCCATGCGTGAGTATCTCGTTATGCCGTGGGAGAAGGTCATTCCCGCAGGACTGCTCACTCCCCGCACCTGTGCACTTGTTGAACCGATGAGTGTCGGTTTTCATGCTGTGTCGAGAGCGCAAGTGACGGACATCGACGTGGTATTGGTGATTGGATGCGGTATGGTGGGCATGGGTGCCATTGTGCGCTCGGTGCTCCGTGGCGCGACAGTGGTGGCTGCCGACATAGACGACGACAAACTCGCCTTGGCACGCCGTATGGGTGCTTCATACACCATCAACAGCAAGACCGAGGATGTGCATACCCGTCTGTTGGAGATGACTGGCGGATTTGGTCCCGACGTGGTGATTGAGGCCGTGGGCAGTGCGCCTACCTATCAGATGGCTGTTGACGAGGTGGCATTCACAGGTCGCGTCATCTGCATCGGATATGCCAAGACCGACGTGTCGTTCCAGACGAAGTTCTTTGTACAGAAGGAACTCGACATCCGCGGTTCGCGCAATGCCATGCCTTCCGACTTCCGTGCCGTCATCCACTATCTCGAGCGCGGCACATGTCCTGTGGAAAAGTTTATCAGTATGGAGTGTTCGCCCGAGGATGCTCCCAAGGCGATGGAGAAGTGGGTAGAAGCACCAGGAAAGGTGTTTAGGGTGCTGGTTAGGTTCTAATTAATATTGGGAAATTAAAGAAGTTAAGGAAGTTAAAGAAGTTAAGGACGTATGTCCGAGCCTCGATATGATAGCCGTGTCGTTCTTCATGTCGATAATGTATCCCACACAGTTCTCCCTTGCCCTCGAAGATCTTGGCGACCAAACCAAGAGCGGAGCCGCCTTCCTCGTGATGGCAATCGTGGGCAACGCCTGCGTGCCGCAGTTCATGGCTTACGTCATGCACCAAAATGAGGCATTCTATCAGATTGCCTACATAGTGCCTATGATATGCTTTGCAGCGTGTGCCGCATTTGGTATAAAGGTAATGAAAGACAAATATGTTTGAAATGATATTGCAAATATGAAAAGAATGTTCTCGATCTTGGTGGCAATGGTCATATCCACTATTGCCATCTCACAGGTTAGTTCTCCAAAAGTTAAGGTAGAATTTATCACCCCTAAGATTGTCAGGGTGCAATGGTCGGCTGACGGAGCATTGCCTGGTAATAACACCAGTGTCTGTGTATATGAGAAACAGCAGGTGAAATCGCCTGAGATTATCGTGAAAAACGAGGGTGGCAGTATCTCGTTTATCGACCGAAAGACGGGCAGAGTCTTTTTGAAGGATGTTGCCCGCAAGGCTGAACCAGTGGTGCAGGAACGCATCGTATATGACGATGCCACGGCACACATGGAGGAGACCGCCAACGGAAAGGTGACGGTGAAGGACATCGTGCGCCGCGACACCATTGGCGAGAGTACAAGATATATCTCACGCTTCTCGTGTGAAGGCACTAAGGCGTTGTATGGTCTTGGTGCACACATGGAAGACTATATGAACCTCTTGGGCAAAACCCTGTGGCTCACGCAGCATAATTTGAAGGTGACTATCCCGATGCTCTTGTCGCCACAAGGTTACGGTCTGCTTTTCGATGCCGGTTGCGCCATGAAGTATTCGTCTGACGGCAAGGGTTTTACAATGCAGATGGAGGCAGCCAAGCAGATTGACTACTACTTTATCAAAGGTGACAGGATGGACGACATCGTCGAGGGCTACCGCTATCTTACGGGCAAGGTGCAACTGCTGCCGCTCTATGCCTTCGGATATATCCAGTCGAAGGAACGTTATGTCTCTTCTGACGACCTCATCAATACCCTGAGGGAATATCGCCGTCGCCATGTGCCTGTGGATATGATTGTGCAGGACTGGAACTATTGGCCAGAGGGTTGGGGATATATGAAGATGAACCGCAAGTATTATCCCGATCCGAAGGCTCTTGCCGACTCCATACATGCCATGAACGCCCGACTGATGGTGAGCATCTGGCCCAATCCGCAGTATTGTCCCGAGGAAAAGGATTTCCGCAAGCGTGGTTTTATGCTCGAACACTCGGTGTATGATGCCTTCAATGCCGATGCTCGCCGCCACTACTGGAAATATGCCAACGACGAGTTCTTCTCTAATGGCTTTGATGCCTGGTGGTGTGATAGTAGTGAACCGCTTGATGGCGACTGGAACAAAATACCAGAACCAATAGGCGATAAGCCATACGGATGGAACGACCATGAGCGCCGTTGGCAGCTCAACAAGGATGTGCTCAGCGATGCATTAGGGGCAGAGCGAAGCAGTCTGTATTCACTCTATCATTCTATGGGACTATATGAGAACCAGCGCCTTACATCCTCCGACAAACGAGTGCTCAACCTCACCCGTAGCAGTTATGCCGGACAGCAGCGTTATGCCACGGTGGTGTGGAACGGAGACACTCATGCCTCGTGGGAGTCGTATCGCCAACAGATACCGGCTGGTCTGAACTATATGGCTACGGGCAATCCCTATTGGACCGTTGACGTGGGGTCCTTCTTCGTCAAGAACGACGGACGACGATGGTTCTATACCGGTGAGTTCCAAAACGGAGTGAATGACGAGGCTTATCGTGAATACTATACCCGTATGTTCCAATGGGCAACATTCCTGCCTATGCTCCGCAGTCATGGTTCCGACACTCCACGCGAGATATGGCGCTTTGGCGAGGCGGGCACTCCTTACTATGATGCCATCCTGAAGATGATCAACCTGCGCTATTCGCTCCTACCTTATATATATAGTATGGCGGCGGCACAGTATTTCTCTGGTTACACCATGGCGCGCCCACTTGCCTTCGACTATCCCGACGACGAGGCTGTCTATGACCTCAAGGACGAATATCTCTTTGGCAATATCCTCGTATGTCCCGTCACTCGTCCGATGTCAGAGGCTACATCGCGCAAGATATATCTGCCACAAGGCAACCGTTGGTATGACTATTGGACAAATAAGGCATACGACGGCGGGCAATGGATAGAAGTGCCGGTGAGCATCGATCGTATGCCTCTTTATGTAAAGGCTGGTAGTATCATCCTCACATCAGATGTGGTGGAATATTCCGCCGCACAATCCGACAGACCCATAACAGTGAATGTCTATCCCGGTGCCGACACTACGTTCTCGCTCTATCAGGACTCCGGCGACGGCTATGCCTTCGAACAAGGCGACTACTCCATCACCAAGTTTGAGTGGAACGACCGTAAGCAGCGGTTGAAGACAATAGCGGAGAAGAAATCAAAGAAACATTGTAGAAAGATAAAGGTGAGTGTTTTAACCCCCCAATTATTATGAAGTTTATTACAACGATATTGGCAATGGCCATTACATCCATTGCCTCGGCACAAGTCATTTCGCCCAACGGTAAGGTGGAATGGAGAGAAAAAGGTAAGGGTTTTGCCGTGGTATATCACGACGGCAACAACGAGTGTGAAGTATTGGACATCACAAATGTCGGGATGCTCATGAAGGACGGAGGCGGAAAGGAACTCACACTAAAGGCGAAGATGCCTGTTGAGGCAATAAAGGACTCCTATACGATGGTTGGAGGTAAGCGCCACGAGTGCTCCAACGAGGCCAACGAGGTGACATATCTTTATATTGACAACATCGGAAGACAGCAACAACTCATTGTGAGGGCTTATAACGATGGTGTAGCCTTCCGTTATGCCTTAGACGGATTGCAACACACTCGCCCTACAGAAGAGCTGACCGCTTATCGCATCGCGGAAGGTACAAAGCGATGGATGCAGAAATGGACTGAGCCATACGAGGCGTTCTTCCCTCTATCCACAACGGGCGAGAACGAAAACAAGCGTTGGGGCTATCCGGCTTTGATTCAGTCTGCTGATAATGTCTTTGCACTTATCACCGAAGCCGGCATAGAGAGATTCAATAGTGCGTCGTCGCTCTACAACGACCGCAACAAGGAGGAATACCGAGTGATGTTGGATGAAAACCAGCAGAATACAACTGGCCAATGGCTCTCGCCTTGGCGAGTGGTAATAGTGGGCGAGCTGAAAGACGTGGTGGCTTCCACTCTTGTCACCGATGTCAGCGACCCTTGCCGCATCGAGGACACATCGTGGATAAAGCCAGGCTCTGTGTCGTGGATTTACTGGGCATATAACCATGGCAGCAACGACTATCAGATAGTACGTAAATACGTGGATATGGCAGTGGAGATGCACTGGCCATACGTGCTCATCGATGCCGAATGGGACGAGATGAAGAATGGCGGAAATATAGAGGATGCCATACGTTATGCACACGACAAAGGCGTGAAACCAATACTTTGGTATAACTCCTCTACGGCATGGATAAAGGCTTGGGGTGCACCAGGCCCTCACGAGCGACTGAATGCTCCCGAAAACCGCGAGCGTGAATTTGTGTGGCTTGAGAAGATGGGTGTGGCTGGAGTGAAGATCGATTTCTTTGCCGGTGACAAACAGGAGACTTTGGAGTATTGTATCGACTTGCTTGAATGTGCGGCACGTCATCATCTTATGGTTAACTTCCATGGTGCTACAATACCAAGAGGATGGCAGAGAACATATCCAAACCTCGTAAGTGTTGAAGCTGTATATGGAGCGGAGTGGTATAACAACAATGCCACACTCACTCCCAAGGCAGCCGCCCACAACGCTACTTTGCCTTTCACACGCAATGTGATCGGTCCGATGGACTACACACCCTGTACCTTCTCCGACTCGCAGCATCCTCACGTCACTACCCATGCCCACGAACTCGCCCTGCCTGTGCTCTTCGAGTCGCCGCTGCTGCATTGGGCGGATAAGCCCGAGAGCTATCTCGTGCAGCCCAAGGAGGTGAAGGACTTTATGTCTGCCCTGCCTACCACATGGGATGAGACCCGATTGCTCGGCGGTTATCCAGGCGAATGGGTTGTCATTGCCCGTCGTTGTGGTAACAAATGGTATGTTGCCGGCATCAATGGTAAGGACGAGACTCAGACCCTCTCTTTCAACACATCCTTCCTCCCCAAAGGCAAATACACTCTCTTTACAGACAAGCCAGGGTATAAGGGCGAACTGCCTGCCAACAATCCAACCCCGTGGAGCATAAAGAAGGGTAAAGGTAAAGTACCCTCTAAGGTGACTTGTCAGCCAAGAGGCGGATTCGTGTATGTTATAAATTAAAAAGGTTATGAGCAAAAGATATTGTCAGACATTAGAATTGAAGAATGACCCCGAACTCATTAAGAAGTATGTGGAGGCTCACGACCGTGAGCACCATTGGCGCGAGATTCGTGAGGGCATCCGCAGTGTGGGCATCAAGGAGATGGAGATATACATCCTCGGCAACCGCCTGTTTATGATTGTCGAGACTCCCGACGACTTCAACTGGGACGAGGCCATGACACGCCTTGCCACCCTGCCCCGACAGGCAGAGTGGGAGACATACGTCGCCCAGTTCCAAGGTTGTGACTCCAATGCCACCTCCAACGAGAAATGGCAGATGATGGAGCGAATGTTCCATCTGTATGAATAGTAATATATTGCATCTTAAGATATGAAGAAAATCTTTTTGTCGTTATTATCGCTGACATTCAGTGTATTGTCAGGTGCACAAACCATCAAGCCTGTAATGCCAGTCCCGTCGGCTGACCAACTGCGATGGCAGGATATGGAGATGTATGCATTCATACATTACTCTCTGCACACTTATACCGACGAGGAGTGGGGATTCGGAAATGAAGATCCAAAATTGTTCAATCAGTCGAGCCTCGACTGCCGACAGTGGGCAAGGGTTTGTAAACAAGCGGGAATGAAGGGCATCATCTTCACTGCAAAACACCATTACGGATTCTGTATGTGGCCGTCGGCTTATACTGAGTATTCGGTAAAGAACTCTCCATGGAAGAACGGAAAAGGCGATGTGGTGAAGGAACTGGCTGAGGCTTGCCGCGAGGAAGGACTGAAGTTTGCCGTTTATCTCTCTCCCTGGGACCGAAATCATCCCGAATATGCCCGACCGGCTTATGTGGAATATTTCCGCAACCAACTCCGTGAACTGCCCACCAACTATGGTGAGATATTCGAGGTGTGGTTTGATGGTGCCAATGGTGGCGATGGCTGGTATGGTGGTGCCAACGAGACGAGGAAGATTGACGTGAAGAAATACTATAACTGGCCTGAGACATACAAGATGATTCGCCAACTGCAACCGCATTGTCTGGTCACCCATTACACCTTATGGGGATCGACAGATTGGAATAAATGGGAAAAACTTGCTACAGGCGAGTTCTCAAACATCGTCAACAACCCTATTTGGCAAACCATCAAATTCCCCACAGCCAAAGTACGAGTTCTTCGCTTCGAGGCTGACCGCCTGGCAGAAGGTAAGCGGTTGGGATATAGTGACTTGGATATTTACTAATATTATTAATGACCGATATGAAACATCTCTTTTTATCTACCATTATGCTGGCGGCCTTCTCATGCGCCTCGGCTCAAACCAAACAATTGTTCAATAACGACTGGCAGTTTACCCTTGAGGGTAAGACCATGAATGTTGATTTACCTCACGACTGGGCAATATCCTACGCCCCTGATCCTGCAACTGGGGCCAGCGGTACCGATGGAGGTTGGTATCCTGGCGGTAAAGGTGAGTATCGCAAGAGGTTTGCCACTCCCAAGGGCGAAGTGGTAAAGCTGCTCTTTGAGGGTGTGTATCAGAAGGCTGTCGTTTTGGTTAACGGACAGAAAGCCGGTCAGCATGCTTATGGCTACACACCGTTCACAGTGGACATTACACCTTTCCTCTATAGAGACAAGCGACTGAATGAGGTAGTGGTAAAGGTTGACAACACCGAACAGCCCAACTGCCGATGGTACACCGGCTCTGGCATCTATCGCCATGTTTGGCTGGAGACGATGCCTGCCCTGCATATAGCTGAGAATGGTGTGGTCGTGACAACCCCTGAGGTTTCCTCCGACAAGGCAGTGGTAAAGGTTGAAACTACCATTAATAACGAGTCTGACCGCGACAGAAACGCGATGGTAGTCATAGGCGAAAGTCAGATGGTGGTGAGTGTACCTGCTCATCAGCAGAAGACGGTTTCCACTTCGTTCTCAGTCATGAACCCGAAACTGTGGTCGCCAGATAATCCTTTCCGCTACGAAGTAAAAGCTGAACTGAAAGAAAATGGAAACGTCATCCATCAACAATCGGTTTACTATGGCATTCGTACGTTTACCTGTGATGCCGAAAAAGGCTTTGTGCTCAACGGTAAGCCTCTGCTCATCAATGGCGCCTGCGTACATCACGACGATGGTGTGTTGGGAGCAATGGCATTCGACGCTGCCGAGATACGAAAGGTGCGCCAGATGAAGGATGCCGGTTTCAATCTCATCCGTACCTCACATAATCCCACCACACGAGCCTTCCTCGATGCCTGCGACTCGATAGGTATGCTGGTCATAGGCGAAGCTTTCGACGGATGGCGCACAGCCAAGAAACCATACGACTACTCTACACTCATCGACTCATGTTATCAGGAGGATATCCGTGCCATGGTTGAGCGCGACCGCAACCATCCCAGCATCATCTGCTGGAGCATAGGCAACGAGGTGATAGAGCGCAAGGACATCCGAGTGATACACACTGCAAAGATGTTGAAGCAGGCTGTCCTGGATTACGACAAGACTCGCCCCGTGACAGAGGCTCTCTGTGCTTGGGACAGCGATTGGGAAATCTTCGATCCGCACTTTGATGTACTCGATATCGGTGGTTATAATTACATGATATTCAAGCACGCAAGCGATCATCAGCGAAATCCCAAACGTGTGATGTGGCAGACCGAGAGCTATCCACGTGATGCGTACAGCAACTGGAAACTTGTTCGCGACTATCCATACATCATCGGCGATATCGTGTGGACAGGTCTTGACTACCTTGGCGAATCCGGTATCGGACGCAACTACTACGATGGCGAGACGCCAGGCGAACACTGGCGCGAAGGCGGTGTGCCCGAGTGGCATGGTGCCTATTGCGGCGATGTGGATGTCACAGGCTGGCGCAAACCCATCAGCCATTATCGCGATTTGCTGTGGAATGATTCAAAGAATCTGTACATGGCAGTAAAAGAGCCCGATGGCTATCGCGGCAAGATTAACATGACAGCCTGGAGTGTATGGCCCACTTGGGAGAGTTGGAACTGGCAAGGATGGGAAGGCAACCCCATCGAGGTAGAGGTGTACACCAAGGCTCCCGAGGTGACACTATATTTGAACGATAAACAAATAGGGAAAAAGAATGTTGGTCTCAGCACAGAATACAAGGCTGTGTTCAATGTGCCCTATGAGGCAGGAACACTGCGTGCCGAGGCAGGAGGCAAGAGCGTGATGCTGGCTACTTCCGGAGAGCCTGCCCGTTTGCGCCTTACTGCGGACAAACCAACTCTCAAGGCAGATGGCCAGGATCTTGTTTACATCACTGTCGAGGTGGTTGATGCCCAAGGGCGTATATGTCCTGATGCTGCTGTCCCCTGTGAGGCAGTCGTTAAGGGACAAGCCCGACTGATGGCCTTTGCTTCAGCCGACCTCCAAGACCGCGAACCTAAGACCTCCTCCTGCGTAACTACATGGAAAGGCCGTGCTCTGCTGGTTGTCCGCAGCAGCATGAACAAAGGAAAGACAACTGTTAGCATCAAAAGCAGTCTACCTACTGCTATACTTAACATCCAATCGAGGAAATTATGAAAAGAATACTCTTCATATTGATATCATTGCTGGTCTTGCAGACGCAGGCACAGACAACCCACGACTGGGAAAATCCCTCTGTACTGAGCATAAACAAACTTCCATATCACGCCACGCTGCAGCTGCCGTCTAAATGGAAAGAGTGTAAGGAAATAGTGAGCCTTGACGGACAATGGCTGTTCCACTGGAGTCGTAATCCTGAGGAGCGTCCAACAGACTTCTATCGAGAAGACTACGACTTGAGCAACTGGGATAAGATTGCTGTGCCAGGCAACTGGCAGTTGCAAGGCTACGGCACACCTATCTATATAAACATCAACTACCCGTTTGTGCGCAACCGTCCCAGCGTGACTACCGAGCCACCAAAGCACTGGACAGCCTACGGGAATCGCAACCCGGTAGGCTCGTATGTAACATTTCTCGATGTAACCAAGGAGATGCTCAAGCAAAACTTGATTCTGCATTTCGGTGGTGTGCATTCGGCATTCTATGTATGGGTGAATGGGCAGCGGGTTGGCTATAGCCAGAACTCCATGTCGCCAGCAGAGTTCGACGTAACAAAATACATGCGGGCCGGCCGAAATAAAATAGCTGTCGAGGTCTATCGTTGGTCTGACGGCAGCTATCTCGAAGACCAGGACATGTGGCGACTGAGCGGCATCTTCCGTTCGGTGCAGCTGTGGGTGCGCCCGCTTGTGCACATTGCCGACTATAGGGTGAAGGCAGAGCCTAATGCAGATTATTCCAAGGCTTCGGTGACTGCCTATATGAAGATATGCAACATGGGAGGCAAAACATCGAAAGACATGGGCATCCGACTGAACATCGACGGAAAGAACATTGAGGGCAGAGTGAAGGATATCGCTATTGGCGACACCATCTCCGCTTCGCTTGAATACACCATCGACAATCCACGTCTGTGGTCAGCTGCCAAACCGAATCTCTATCCCTTTAGCATAGAACTTATTGACAATAAGGGCAATGTATCGGAACACTTTGACTATCATCTCGGGGTGAAGCGAGTGGAATGTGTTGGAGAGGTGTTTAAGGTGAACGGCAAGAACGTGAAACTGCG
>SAMEA3663036__coassemble_616_pt1 | contig 15943 bp, 14 predicted proteins | sample SAMEA3663036__metabat2_low_PE_037 | metagenome-assembled genome bin SAMEA3663036 (sample SAMEA3663036) | pig gut metagenome | biome: pig gut; feature: pig-associated habitat; material: faeces | place: France | collected 2012
GAAATATGTTGTACCTTTGCCATCGTATCACTTTTGTGATTCCCCCAATTTGTCATTTTCTGAGGGTGTTTGGGGAATTTTTCTTATCATCTACAAAGGTGCAAAATTTCTATCACATTGAGGATTAGATAGTTGTAAATAATCTTAATATTTAACGACACTCCCTAAACTATCAGGTTGACCCCTGACAGTTTAAGGAAAGAGACAATAAGATATATTCTGTCAGCACTTTGTATGTCTCGTAGAATTTCTGAATTCAAGGGAATGTCACTATTTCCTCCTGTAAACAGGCTACTTGTTCTGAATCCTGTCAGTGGTCTTATTATCTCTGTCTTTGTTGCTCTTAGTGTCGCTTCTTTCTGTTTTGACACAACCGCCGTCAGCATTTGTTTTTCATCGGCAATCTTTTCTTCCGCGTCTTCTTCAAGGAAATCGATGAGCCGATTCACAAAATCAGTTCTTTCCTCGGAGGTCAAATCGTCAGCTGTCAATCGGTTGTGAATAAGTTTACTGATATGTTCTGTTAACATAGAAGGCGCCTCCGCATCGTCTATATCTTCTTTCCGGCATACTAATCCATTGTCTGTAGCAAGGTTCATATCTTGCTGCAGTTCGTTTGTTATGATGTTTTCGTACGAACCTTCTTTTAGTTTCATTGGCGTGTTCTATAAATTGTTGTTTCATTTGCTTCGTGCGCACGTATGCACACACTTTACAGCGCAAAATTACGAATTAATTCTGAAACGACAAAGGAAAATGTGCACTTTTTTATTTTTAGTTAGGGTGAGAGAGGATGGTGATGTTTTTTTTGATAGGGCTCACGCCCTATCCTGGGTTATGTTGCCCCTACGGGGCTTGGGCTCGTTTTATTGTAATGGTGTAATTGTAATCTTCTTTTTGATTATTCCATCTGAAATTCTTATTTCATTTCAGCAAGAATTTTTTCAACTTGGCTTCGAAGTGTTGGCAAGTCATTTTTTATAGTCATCCACATCGTCTTTGAATTAAGTTGATAATATCCATGAATCAATACATGACGCATTTTAATAATATCTCGCCATGGTACATCTTGGTGACTATCAGTGAATTCTGAAGACAATTTGTATGCAGCCTCACCTATAATGCCCACATTATAATAAACAGCATGTTTTAAAAGTTTGTCGTTAGTGAATTCTTCGAAAGATTTGTTTGAGATATAGTCCTCGATTGTCATAATAGCTTCCAATATATGCTGTAATCTGTTGATGTCTCTAATTGGCTCTCTCATATATAAGGATTTTGTCGTGTTCAACACTCTTTATGGCAAAGGGAAGCAATGTGCCGTTTTGTACAAGATCGACATTACGACCAATTATGTCGGACATGCCGTTCATTATTGAGCAATACTTAAACAAGCCAATAGCTTCGTCTTCTTTAAAATCTACAAGAATATCGACGTCGCTATCCTCATGTTCTTCTCCTCTTGAAAAAGAACCGAACAACCAAGCCCTTTCGACAGGTTGTGTTGCAAGATATTTTTGTATCTTTGGTATTATGTCTGTCCTTGTCTTAGTATTCATAATCGTAAGTTTTTCTTTATTTTGCCGCAAAGATACGAATTTTTTCTGATATGGCAAAGGAAATGAGGGGAATTTTTGATTTATTTATTCGTTATCGTTGCAGAGGTGGTCTTACACGAGGTAAGACCCTACACGAGGCGGAATAAAGATACATCATGGGGAGATGTTATGCTTCGGGTGCAGGCTCTGCTGCCATGGGGAAGTCTTCGGAGTCGGGCAGGTGGTAGTGGCGTACGGAGTGGTCGGCGAGGTAGATGCGGTAGAGGGTTTGGGCGAGGGAGTCGAGAGTTTGCTGGCGGCAGTGGGGCTTGAGCTGACATTCCCATACGGTGATGCAGTGCCAGCCCATTGAGGCTATTTGGCGTTGTTCTTCGATGTCGCGTTGTTTGTTGCGGTTGATTTTCTTTTGCCAGAAGTCGGTGTTTGTCTTGGGCATCTTGAAGTTTGGGCAGTTGTCGTGTCCATGCCAGAAGCAACCGTTGACGAAGATGACTGTGCGGTATTTGCGCAGCACGATGTCGGGATGGCCGGGGAGTCGGGGATGGTTGAGGCGATAGCGGAAGCCGCGGGCAAAGAGATACTTGCGCACCAGTATCTCAGGGCGCGTTCCCTTGCTCCTTATTGCCGACATGCAGCGATGGCGCTGCTCCTTGGTCATCTTGTCCATTGATTATTGGAGCTTTGGAGCATAATTAGGGGAGAGGGAGCGATGAGACAATCGTGGATTCTTATGCGTTCGAAAAATGGCATAAGATTATCATCGGAATAACGGAAGTCATTAAGTTTATAGACTATTTGTGTCTCATTATTTATATACACTTCATTTTCAGAACCTCTGTCAGAAAAGGTTCCGAGTTGAGAAATGTCATCTATCCAAAGGTCATTATTGACAGCCCATTCTTTTAGCCGTGCAATTTGGACTCCCTTGCAAGCCGTTGTTCCCGCAATCGCTTGAATTGAGCTAAGCACTCCTCCAGAGATCTCGGCTGCATCTTCCAATATGCTATTGACCTTTTCATCTCTTCGTTCACTTTTTTGTGATAATCTGTCAGTTGTATTTCCATCCATTCTTATCTTTTAATAGTTATACAAAACTTATTTTGTACCGCAAAGATACGAATTAATTCTGAAATGACAAAGGAAATGAGGGATATTTTGTTTTTTTGTAATGGGAGTTAATTAAGGAAGGAGGTAGTGAGAGTAGTCAACCTAAATAGTTAAACTACACAACATAAAGAGTTAAACTACGGACGACAAGTGATTACTCGTGTGACACGGTCGTTCCACAGTTATGGTACGGTCGTGACACTAACTATGGTACAGTCGTGTCACTAGCTATGGTACAGTCGTGTTACTAACTGTTGAGAAAGCATAATGCAGCTTATATGTTTGTCAGCATGACTGCGCGGCTGACCATACTAAATAAGTCGGTGAAATGAAACAAACTTGCGGTGACAGACGATTTCGTCTGTCACTCCTCTGTCACCATACCTAAGACACTATATATTAAACACTTACAAGCTCATGGTGACAGATGACAGATAAAATTAAAAACTTTTTCCTGTATATACATATGAATTAAGTTTTTATCTGTCATAAGAATGCGAATTATGCGGCAAAGACATGGCTCTTCTTTAATAATTCCAAATGTTTCGGGGGAAATAATTTATGTTAAGTGGACCTATGCGTGGTGATTACCACGCATAGGTGAGACGCTTCCATATACCTTCTAACGGGCCGTGGCTATGACTTCTCATCCACCAGCGGCAGAACAGGATTTGGGCAGTGAGGATGACGATGCCGAGAGCTATGCTCTGCGTGTCGCATGGATTGAGATGCAGTCCCCAATGATAATAGATGGCTGCACCTATAATGCTCTGTGTGATATAGTTAGTGAGACTCATGCGGCCATAGGGCATGATGAAACGCATGGGGCGGGCAAGACGTGTGGTGTAGAATGCGAAGAGGAGCGAGGTGACGATGATGAGCATGAAGCAGAACTTATGGAGCGAGGTGATGATGAGCATCAGCGACGACATGAACGGAGCAGACGTCATGGCCCAGAGCGAGCTGTCGGCGAGCGTTGCGGCAGGCACAGACTCGACAAAGTCGGGGATGAGAGAGCTCAGTCCGTAGAGAGGGAAGAACAGGGCGAGAGCCACGGCAAAGGTACGCGCCCATAGACGGCGGTTGTCGGCTGTGTCGGCAAACCATTGCATGCGTCCTGCCACGAGTCCGAGGATGAAGAGCGAGGCAGTCTGGAAGAAGCGTCCTGCTCCCCATGCCCAGGCGAGGCTGAAGAGTTGTCCTTCCCAGAGGTTGGTCTTCACGGTGTCGATAAATCCGCCTTCGGAGAGCATCTTCATCGATGCGTCCCAGTACTCGCCACAGTCGAAGACGAGGATCTGTGCCGAGCCATCGACGAAGGCGGCATAGAGAGCCTTTATCCACTCAACGGGTTGCGCCATGCACACGGCGGCGACGACGAGCAGTGTGCGTGTCTTCAATCGGCATACGGCAGGAAGCACAAGTCCTACGATACTGTAGAGCACGAGCACCTCGCCACAGAAGAACGACCCATTGAGACAGCCAAAACAGAACAAGAGGAACATTCGCCAACAGAAACGCAGACGGAAGTCTTCGCTACGCCTGGCGGCATTGCGGTCCATGATATAGAAGCTGAAGCCGAAGAGGAGGGCGAAGATGGCGTATGCCTTGCCGCCCACCATAAACCACAGTCCGTCCCACACCATCTGGTCGATAAACTGCAGGAGTGGCGAGGCTGGCTCCACCTGGTTGTAGAGATTGAAATGCTCGATGCTGTGGAGCATAAGAATCATTGCCACGGCAATGCCGCGGATGGCGTCAACGACTTCGACGCGTGGTTGTTTTTGAAGTTCTCTCATTGTATAATGTTTTTTAGTTGACGAGTTGATGAGTTGACGAGTTTATTCTCTACATCAATTTCTTCATTATTATTTCTCCGTCTGCACTTTCTTTGCCCTTACATACATGCCCGGCCGGAAGGAGGCGTCGGCATCTTTCACGCGGGCATAAACCTTGATAGAATAGTCTTTCTCGTCAACGGATTGATCTACAGAGACAACCATGGCGGCAAACGACTTCTTTCCCATGCCATTGACGCGGAAGAGAAGGGCATCGCCAGTCTTCATGAGATGGATGTCTTTCTCATATACGGTGAGTTGGATGATGGGATGCGACTTGTTGATGATGTCGCAGATGGCGCTGCCGGCTTCGACATACTTGCCGAGGTTGGCGTCGAGACTGGTGACGAAGCCCGTGATGGGAGCAGTGATGGGGAGGAAAGCCTTGATGCCATGATCGACGATGGCCTTTGTGCTCACGCCGAGAGCCTGCAACTTTGTGGCGGCAGCGTCGCGGCGACTCTTCATGGAGAGAAACTCCGCCTTGCTCTCCTCCACCCTTTTCTTCGACGCGGCATCGCCTGAGAGCGAGCGCTGACGAGCATATTCCTTCTCAAGATACTCTAACTGGGCGGCACTTTCGAGATAAGCCTGCTGCAGTTCGATGAACTCAGGAATGTCGAGCGTGGCTATCACCTGTCCACGACCGATAGCCTTTCCCGGCATGACGTTAAGGCTGTGAATGCGTCCGCCCATAGTGACCGAGACGGTAGCCTGCTGGTCGGGAGCCACCATGATAAGCCCATTGAACGTGGGGCTGTTTGCCACATTGGTGGCACTCGACACTGCATCCACATCTACGGCAGCCGTGTCGGTCACAGCCTCGCCATTGGCTGCGCTGTCAGCCACAGCGGCAGTGTCATCACCACTCTTCACGTCGCCCTTTCCACCACAAGCCACAAGCGTTGCGATGGTCATAACAATTAAGAATATCTTTTTCATCTCTTAAATCTCCTTTTTATTATTGGGAATAAACTTACTACACGATAGAATGCCGGAACTATGACGAGCGTGAGAACCGTAGAAACGATGAGTCCGCCGATGACCACCGTAGCCAACGGACGCTGCACCTCGGCGCCAGCCGACTGCGCCACAGCCATAGGCACGAAGCCTAACGAAGCCACAAGACCTGTAAGGAAGACGGGACGCAGCAGATGACGGCAACCGCACGTGATGATGCGGCTCGTGGAGAGTGCGTATTTGCCTTCCGAGGCGAGGGCATTGAAGTGGTTGATCATCAGGATGCCATTGAGCACAGCCACACCGAAGAGAGCGATGAAGCCCACTCCAGCCGATATGCTGAACGGAAGACCGCGCAGCCAGAGGGCGACGATGCCTCCAATGAGCGACAATGGGACGGTGGTGAACACCACGAGCGAATAGGTGACGCTGCGGAATGCTGAGAACAGCAGCAACAGTATAAGCAGCAAGGCTATAGGAATGACGACGAACAGCGTGTTGATGGCGTTCTGCAGATTTTCAAACTGTCCGCCATACTCGAAGTAATATCCTGGTTTGAGCTTGATATTCTTGTCAAGCACCTCGCTGATATTATCTACCACCTGCTGTATGTCGCCATCGCGCACGTTGACACCGATGACGATGCGGCGTTTGGCAGCGTCGCGGTTTATCTGTAGCGGACCGTTGACAAGACTTATCGTAGCCACCTCGCTGACAGGCACTTGAAAGCCTGCAGCGGTGCGCACGTGGAGGCGGTTGAGGTCGAGGTCTTTCACAATGTCGTCGTCAAGGCGCACCACGAGGTCGAAGCGTCGCTCGTTTTCAAATACCACGCCAGCCGTCTCTCCGGCATAGGCCGTGCGGATGATGGTGTTGAGGTCGCGTATGTCGATGCCATAGCGTGCTATGCGAGTGCGGTCGTAGTTCACCACGAGCTGCGGCAGGCCAATGGCCTGTTCGACGATGACGTCGGCGGCGCCAGGCACCTTTTCCACATACTGTGCCGCCTCTTTTGCCTTGGCGTACAGCTCGTCCATATCCTCGCCGTAGAGTTTGATGGCGATGTCGGCCTTTGCGCCGGTCATGAGTTCGTTGAAGCGCAGCTGAATGGGCTGGCTGAAGTTAAACTCCGCTCCCTTCACCTTTTCCAGTGCCGCCTTCATCTTCTCCACCATCTCGGCGCGGCTCGACGCCGATGTCCACTCCTTGAATGGTTTCATCACGATCATCACGTCGGCGTCCTCCACCGACATAGGGTCGGTGGGCACCTCAGCCGTACCGATCTTCGCCACGACATGTCTCACCTCTGGGAACTGCTCTTTCAGCACCTTCTCGGCCTCCTCTGATAACTCTATGCTCCTCGTCAGCGAGCTACCGGCAGGCAGTGTCATCTGCATGGCGAAGTCGCCCTCGTCGAGTGTCGGTATAAACTCCGCTCCCAGACGGGTGAAGATGAAGAGCGACAGGGCGAGAAGTGCGAAGGCGCTGACAATGGTGAGTGTGAGCCGTCGCATCGACGCTGCCAACACCTTATTATATATACCCGTGAGCCATCCGAAGAAGCGGTCGGCGAAGGTCGGTTTGAGGTCGATGCCACGTTTCAGGAACAGCGAGGCCATCATCGGCACATAGGTGAGCGAGAGTATGAGTGCGCCGATGATACAGAACACGAGCGTCTTTGCCATCGGCGTGAAGTATTTTCCTTCTATGCCGCCAAGAGTGAGTATGGGGAAGAAGACGATGAGGATGATGAGTACGGCGAAGGCGGAGCTCTTCACCACCTTTGCCGCGCCAGCCTCCACCTCGGCGTTCATCTCGTCCTCAGTGAGATGCTTGCCCGCGAGGCGTTTGGTATAGATATGTGCGAGTATGCCCTCGATGATCACTATCGAGCCATCGACGACGATACCGAAGTCGATAGCGCCGAGACTCATGAGGTTTGCCGACACGCCGAATATCCTCATCAGAATAAATCCGAAGAGCATTGCCATCGGTATCACCGACGCCACGATGACGCTCGCCCTGACATTTCCGAGGAAGAGCATCAGCACGACGAAGACGATGAGCGCGCCCTCGATGAGGTTGCTTATCACGGTGGAAATGTTGCGGTTGACGAGTTCGGAGCGGTTGAGGTAAGGTTCGATGGTGACTCCTTCGGGCAGCATCTTCTGCACTTTCTCTATGCGGCGCTCCAGTTCTTTGGTCACCACATTGGCGTTAGCACCCTTGAGCATCATGGCTATACCGCCCACACACTCGCCCTCGCCGTCCATGGTCATGGCACCGAAGCGTTTTGGCGCGCCGAAATCCACCCGCCCTATGTCGCTGATATGCACAGGCATGCCATTGCGGTTAGCCACCACAATCTTCTCTATATCCTTTGTCTTGGTAATCATTCCCTCCGACCTGATATAATATGCGCGTCCTTTCTTTTCTATATAGCTCGCGCCGGTGTTCTGATTGTTGTTGCTGAGAGCCTCAAACACGTCGCCGATGGTAATCTGCAAGGCGGAGATCACCTCGGGGTCGATGGCTATCTCATACTGCTTCAGGTAGCCGCCGAAGCTGTTTATCTCCACTATGCCCGGTATGCCCGACAGTTGGCGTCGCACTATCCAGTCCTGTATGGTGCGCAGTTCCATGGCGTCGTAGTCTTTCTCGTGTTTCTTGTCCACCTTCAGCACATATTGGTATATCTCTCCGAGTCCCGTGGTGATGGGCATCATCTCCGGTGTGCCAAGTTCTTCAGGAATCTCGCCCGCCACGCTCTGTATCTGTTCGTTGATGAGCTGCCTTGCCTCCAGTGTAGGCACGCTCTCTTTGAACACGACGGTGACGAGCGACAGTCCGAATCGCGACACCGAGCGTATCTCTTCCACGTTCATGATGTTGCTCATCGACGTCTCTATGGGAATGGTTATCAGCTGTTCCACCTCTTGTGGCGCCAAGGTGGGCGACACGGTGACTACTTGTACTTGATTGTTGGTGATGTCGGGCACGGCATCGACAGGCAGAGTAAGCATTGCGTATATTCCGCCAATAAGAAGAAACAGTGAGGAAAGAGCCACAAACAGTTTCTTACGAACCGAGAATTTTACTATCGCGTTTATCATATCCATTCAAGTATCGCATGGGTTAAAAATCTCAGGAAAAGAAGGGCGTTGTTTCAGGAGTGAAGGAAGTAAAGGAAGTGAAGGAGTGAAAGAAGTGAAGGAAGTAAAGGAAGTAAAGGAAGTAAACTTCCCTTTCTTCCCTCACTTATGCAAGTTGAGCATTATTCTTCTATCCCGTCAACCACCTTGCACACGTCAGCAAAGATGACCTCGAGTTCGCCGTAGCTCTTCACGTAGTGGTGCAGACCCTCTGCCTTATACCAGTCGATGAGCGGGGCGGTCTGTGTGTTATACACGGCGAGACGCTTCTTTATCGTCTCCTCGTTGTCGTCAGAGCGTCCTTGTTCCTTACCGCGGTTGAGCAGTCGTGCCATGAGTATATCCTCTGGTGCGTAGAGCTCAATCATGGCGGCAACAGAGTGTCCGCGCTCGGCGAGCATCTTCTTCAGAGCCTCAGCCTGTGGGATGGTGCGTGGGAATCCGTCAAATATCACGCCCTTATGCTCCTTGCCAAAGCTGTCGTAAACGCTGGCAAGTATGTCTATCATCAGTTCGTCGGGGATTAGTTGTCCCTTGTCGATGAATGCCTTAGCCGTCTTGCCCAGTTCAGTACCGTTTTTGATTTCGCTGCGGAGCACGTCGCCTGTAGAGATATGACCGAAGCCATACTTCTTAATCATCAGTTCGCTCTGTGTTCCCTTGCCGGAGCCTGGCGCTCCGAAAATTACTATATTCTTCATGTCTTTTATGTTGTAAATGGTTTTTCTCTCTCTATTACTATTGTCCTGTCTTATTCCTCCTTCTTCAGGACGTAGATGTCCTTGAGGTTTCGTGCCTGCTGGTCGTAGTCGAGCCCATAGCCGACGATGAAGTCGTTGGGGATGCTGAATGCCGCATACTCGATGTCGAGGTCAACCTTCAGGCAGTCGGGCTTGAGAAGCAGCGTGCAGATATGCACCGACGCGGGATTGCGAGTGCCGAGGCTCTCTATCATGCGCTTCATGGTAAGTCCGCTCTCCACGATATCCTCCACGATAATCACCGTGCGTCCGCTGAGGTTTTCGTTGATGCCGATCACCTCCTTCACCGTTCCCGTTGATGTGGTGCCCTGGTAACTGGCTAACTTCACAAACGAGATCTCGCTCTCTATCGTGATCTCGCGCATGAGGTCGGCGGCAAAGACAAACGAGCCATTGAGCACTGCAAGAAGCAGCGGATTCTTGCCCGCCATATCCTTGCTTATCTGAGCTGCCAGCTCCTTCACCCGTCGTTTGATTTCCTCCTCAGAAATCATCGGAACGAACTCTTTATCCTTGATTTTTACTGTCTTCATACTAAGTTTTTATAAATTTTGGGGCAAAATTACTAAAAATCTGCCAAAACAGAGCATTGTTTAGCAATAATTTTGTATTTTTGCACGTATGAAAATATTCTCAAGCACTCAAATACACGAGTTAGACAAATATACGATAGATCACGAGCCCATAAAATCCATCGACCTGATGGAACGGGCCGCCTCTCGGATAGTGGCTGAGATACGCCATCTCTGCACTGCATACAACACCATCGTCGTCTTTGCCGGTCCAGGCAACAACGGTGGCGACGCTCTCGCCGTGGCACGTATCCTCGCCTCTGAGGGGCTGAAGGTGAAGGCGTGGCTCTTCAACACCACGGGACGACTGTCGGCCGACTGCAAGACCAACCGCGACCGGCTGACGGGTATGAAGGAGCTTGACAGTTTCACCATGGTGATCGACGAGTTCGACCCGCCCACGCTCGATGCCTCCACACTGGTCATCGACGGACTCTTCGGTGTGGGTCTCAACAAACCGCTGACGGGCGGCTACGCCTCGTTAGTGAAGTATATCAACGCATCGCCCTCCAAGGTGGTGAGCATCGACATGCCTTCGGGACTGATGAGCGAGAGCAACGAGTATAACGTTCGCTCAAACATCATCCGCGCCGATGTCACCGTCACCATCCAGCAGCCTAAGTTGTCGTTTCTCTTTGCCGAAAACCAGCAGTTCATCGGCGAACTGAAGGTGGTGGACATCAATATCAGCAAGGAGGGCATGGCACAGGTTGACGCTCACGTCACCATACTCGAAGAGGACGACGTGCGCTGCCGCATGCGGCAACGCGACGACTTCGCCCACAAGGGCACCATGGGTCATGCGCTCATCATTGCCGGCTCAAGAGGAATGGCGGGAGCGGCCATGCTCGCCACGAAGGCCTGTCTGAGGTCGGGAGTGGGAAAGGTCACCGTCCACACGCCTGCCGCCAACATCATCCCCCTACAGATTGGCGTGCCAGAGGCTATACTCGACATCGACCCCGACAACTGCTTCTTCACCGAGGCCGTGAGCACCGACCGCTTCCAGGCCATGGGCATCGGACCGGGATTAGGCAACAACGAGAACTCGGCCATCACCATGATAGGACAGTTGCGCAGGGCTCAGTGCCCCATAGTGATCGACGCCGACGCCATCAATATCCTCGCCACACACAAGGCATGGATGCAACAGCTGCCTGCCGGATGCATACTCACTCCGCACATAGGCGAGTTTGAACGCCTCGAAGGCGCATCGTCCGACAGCTACGACCGCCTCTCAAAGGCCATCATCCTCGCCGACCGCCAACAGGCCTATATCGTGCTCAAGGGCCACAACACCGCCATCGTCACGCCCGGCGGACGCGTCATGTTCTGCCCCACAGGCAACTCGGGCATGGCAACAGCTGGCAGCGGCGACGTGCTGACGGGTGTCATCACCGCCCTACTCGCCCGCGGCTACGCTCAGGCTGACGCATGTCTCGTCGGCACTTACCTGCATGGCCTCGCCGGCGACATCGCTGCAAAGAAGTTTGGCAAGGAGAGTCTCATGGCAAGCGACATCATCGACGCTCTGCCCGAGGCGTTTATGAGAGTAATGAGTTAGGAAGGAGAGGAAGTTAACTTCTTTAACTTATAAAATAAAACATATAAGCAAAGTAATTATACCGCAATGAAAAAGATACTGATACTTAGCCTCATCATGGCTGCAACAGTCAGGATGGCAATTGCACAAATCAGCGACTATCGCCCCGGTGTTACCACCGACGGCGCCGTCTATTTCCTTCCAAAGACTGCCATCCGTGTGGCGGTGAAGGTAGAGAAGACACAATATACACCAGGCGACTTCTGCAAGTATGCCAGACGTTACCTCCGTCTGGACAATGTCAACGAAAGTCCCGCCACATCCCACCGCATACTGAGCTGCGACATCAGCTCTTATGGCGAAGCAGACAAAGACAAGGTGTTTGCCGTGAAGTTTAACCCTAAGAGCGCGACGGCAAACATCAGACTCGCTGACGACGGACGACTGACCGCCGTCAATGCCGAACCTTTAGCCGAACGGCAGTTCACGCCTTACAAGCCATCGCCACGTCAGCCACAGGCCAACCCGCGCGACTATATGAGCGAGGAGATTCTCGCCGCCGGTAGCACACCGAAGATGGCTGAGCTCACGGCGCGTGAGATATACGACATACGCGACAGCAAAAACGCACTTAACCGTGGCGAGGCTGACTTCATGCCGAAAGACGGCGAACAGCTACGTATCATGCTCGACAACCTCAACACACAAGACCGTCTGCTGTCGAGCCTCTTCTGCGGCACCACGGTAAAAGACACCGCCGAGGTGGTGTTCACCCTTTGTCCTGAGAAGGAGGTGGAACACCAGGTGCTCTTCCGCCTGTCAAAGCAGTTGGGCGTGGTGGATGCCGACGACCTCGCCGGTACACCTTATTATATTAATATAAGAGACCTGAAGACGGTGCCCGCCGAGGAACCCGTGGAGGGGAAGAAAAAGAAAGAGAAGGAAGACGGCATCTATGTCAATGTGCCGAGCAAGATTGCCGTCAGCGTGAGCCAGGGCAATGAGGAGATTGCCAACGCCGAGTTCCCCGCCGGACAGTTCGGACACGTTGAACTGCTCAGCGGCGACCTCTTCAACAAGCGCTTCACCACCCATCTGCGCCTCAACCCCGTCACCGGCGCCGTTGACAAGCTCGAGGCAGAACAGCCTAAGTAGCAGCAGTGGTCGTGGCGGAGAGCTCTTCCTGCATCGTCTGCATCATCACCATCATGTTTTCCTCGCCGCGACACACGGTGAGGAAAGCCTCCGTGAGGTCGGTCTCGTCGCTCATATCCACTGGAGCGGTGTGCAACAGGCATTGCATCGTGTCGAGCAGCAGACGATAGAGGCATATCTGGTTGCTGCCGCCCATGCCCTCAGCCGCCGCCACCTTGCGTCCAGCGAAGAACGAGCGCACCACGACCTGCGTCAGCACCCTTATCTCGCGTGTGTAATCCGCTCCGCCTTCTTCAAGATAGCCTTCGGGAAAGCCGTCGAAGAAGTCGTCGAGCGTCATCACACGTCCGCCAAGCAGCGCGGAGAAGTTGCGGCGGTATTCGGTCACCATATCCTCGTGTGCCTCCTCCGTCCTGCATACATGGAGGAAGAGGTCTTCGCGAGCCTTCAGCGTCGGCGCCACCTCGGGCGAACGCAATATGTCGATGAGCTCCTCCGCCGTGTTGTAATGCAACAGCGCGAGGGGATAAAACATTATGTCGAAAAAGTGGTGCGATATCTCTTCGTAATGGTTGAGCATGACCTGCTTCACACTCTGTGGCGTCATCTCCACCTCGCCTCCCATGCGCTCCGCCTCAGCTGAGAGTATTCCCTCGGCAAAGGAGGCAAAGAAGGCGCGCACCAATGCTGGTTGTGCATTTCTTGTCATCTTTTCGTTGCTTTTTTTATTATCTTTGTGCAAAAGTAACGGAAATTTCGCAAACAGCCAATTAATCTTGCAAAAAAGAAACATAGCATAATGTTTATGGTACAAAATTTGGGGTGATTTCACCTTTTTATTACTAACTTTGCAGCCAAATTGCAGGAATATACGTAATAAAAACAAATAACATGAAACGAATTATTATCGGAATGATGACTCTCATGGCCACCTACATGGGAGAAGCGCAAGACAAAAACTTCCATATCTATCTCTGTCTCGGACAGTCAAACATGGAGGGAAATGCACGCATCGAGCCACAAGACCGCGAAGGCGTCAGCCAGCGGTTTCTCTCCATGGCTTCGATGGACAGCGAACAGTTGGGATGGAAACGAGGCGAATGGCACCGCGCCGTGCCGCCACTCTGTCGTCCTTATACCGGACTGACTCCCGCCGACTACTTCGGTCGCGCCATGGTCAGCCGCACGCCTGACAGCATCCGCATCGGCGTCATCAACGTCGCCATCGGCGGATGCGGCATCGACCTCTTCGACAAAGACCATTTCAGGGAGTATCTCGACAAGCAGCCGGGATGGATGAAAAACATGACCAAAGACTACGACGACGACCCTTATGCGCGTCTCGTCGAACTGGCAAAGAAGGCTCAGAAGGATGGCGTCATCAAAGGCATCCTGCTCCATCAGGGCGAGACCAACACCGCACAGCAAGACTGGCCCATGAAGGTAAAGAAGGTGTATGAGAGCCTCCTCGCCGACCTTAACCTCAACGCCGCCGACGTGCCTCTCGTGGCTGGCGAGGTGGTGGGCGAAGACGTGGGCGGACGCTGCGCCGCACACAATCCCGTGGTGCGCCGCCTGCCCGAGGTGATTCCCACAGCCCATGTGGTGTCGTCGAAGGGCTGTCCCTGCGCCAAAGACTCGCTCCATTTCACCGCCGAAGGCTACCGCATCATCGGCCGCCGATATGCCGAGAAGGTGATGGAGATAGAAGACTCGTTTCAGAACCCTATGCTTTGGGCCGACGTGCCCGACCCCGACGTGATTCGCGTGGGCGACGACTACTGGCTCGTGTCCACCACCATGCACCTCATGCCCGGCGCACCGGTGATGCACTCCAAGGACCTCGTCAACTGGCGCGTGGCAAGCTACGTGTTCCCGTCGCTCCACGACAGTCCTAAGTACGACCTCAAGGAAGGCACCGTATATGGACGCGGACAGTGGGCTACGTCCATCAGATACAAGGACGGGACATACTATCTATACTTCTCGCCCAACGAAGACCCTTGGCAGGGATATGTATATACCACCAAAGACCCACGCGAGGGATGGACACTCGCCCACCGCACTCCTCACTTCCACGACGCCTCGCTCTTCTTCGACGACGACGGCCGCGCCTACGTGTTCTATGGTACCGGCGAGATGAAAGAGCTCAACCCCGACCTCAGCGGCGTGAAGGAAGGCGGACTTGCCGGACGTGTGTTCGAGCGCGACTCCACCGAGACGGGCCTGCTCGAAGGCAGCCGTTTCATAAAGCACAACGGCAAATACTATCTCATCATGATATCATGGCCCAGCGGCGGCGCACGCCGACAGGTATGCTATCGTGCCGACAACATCATGGGTCCATACGAGAAGAAGGTCATACTGCTGTCGAAGTTCGGCGGCTTCCCCTATGCCGGACAGGGAACTATAGTCGATGACGGCAAGGGCAACTGGTATGGCGTCATCTTCCAGGACCGTGGCGGATGCGGACGCGTGCTCACTCTCATGCCTTGCACCTGGAAAGACGGATGGCCCATGCTCGGCGACGAAAACGGACTCATCCCCTCCACCATGGGCAAGCCTATGGCAGGATACTCGGGAGGCGAGATAGTGTCAAGCGACGAGTTCGACTCCGACAAGCTCAACATCAACTGGCAGTGGAACCACAACCCCGTGGCTGAGGGATGGTCGCTCACCGACCGCCCTGGCTTCATGCGCCTGAAGACCACACGCGTGGTTGACAACCTCTACCTCGCACCCAACACCATGACCCAGCGCATGGAAGGACCTGAATGTACGGCAAGCGTGAAACTCGACATTGCGAAGATGAAAGACGGCGACGTCTGCGGATTCTCTGCCTTCAACGGCGACGCTGGTGTGGTAAAAGTGGTGAAAGAGGGTAAGAAGGCCTTCGTCGTGGCTGACAGCGAGAGCGTGAAGCTGACCGACAAGGAGAAAAAAGTCACCGACGTGACCATCAAGGAGGCCTTCCGTCAGGAACTGAAGAGGGGCACGAAGAGCGTCTATTTCCGCATCGACGCCAACTTCCGTCCGGGCACCGACCTCGCCACCTTATATTATAGTGCCGACGGCAACACCTGGACTCCTCTCATCAAAGACTACAAGATGATCTTCGACTATCGCCGCTTCTTCATGGGCTCCAAGTTCGCCATCTTCAACTATGCCACAAAGCAGACTGGAGGATATGTCGATGTAGATTGGTTTAGATACCAGAAGAAATAAGGTGTTCAGTTGACGAGTTCAGTTGACGAGTTCAGTTGACGAGTTCAGTTGACGAGTTCAGTTGACGAGTT
>SAMEA3663036__coassemble_647_pt1 | contig 15143 bp, 9 predicted proteins | sample SAMEA3663036__metabat2_low_PE_037 | metagenome-assembled genome bin SAMEA3663036 (sample SAMEA3663036) | pig gut metagenome | biome: pig gut; feature: pig-associated habitat; material: faeces | place: France | collected 2012
ACTTTGATCCAGGCATACTAATATCTCTATGTTATTGTTACTAATTATCTTGCGCCCCATAGTTTCGCACATTATCTACTATAGTTTCGAGATACAAATGAGGTACAGATGTTTATAATATTAACGCAAAGTTAGTAATATTTTTGTGTACTGCCCAAAAAAGAAAAGCGTGTAACTCACAAGAGCTACACGCTTTCCATTTGATTATGTATTCTTATTTCTATATGTGCTTACTTCACCTCCTCGAAGTCGGCGTCTTCTGCTCCTTGTGACTGCTGACCTCCCTGTCCGCCGGCGTTCTGGTCTGCGCCTGGCTGAGGACCGGCTTGAGGACCAGCCTGCTGGTACATTTGGGCAGAGGCGGCCTGCATAACCTGGTTGAGGTTTGCCATAGCAGAGTCAACGGCTGCGATGTCCTGTGACTTGTGGGCGTCCTTAAGCTGCTGGAGAGCCTGCTCGATGGCTGGCTTCTGGTCGGCTGGCAGCTTGTCGCCATTGTCCTTCAGGAAGTTCTCGGTGGTGAAGATGAGAGAGTCGGCCTGGTTGAGCTTGTCGATGCGCTCGCGCTCTGCCTTGTCGGCAGCGGCGTTCTGCTCTGCCTCAGCCTTCATGCGGTCGATCTCCTCCTTGCTCAAGCCTGAAGAAGCCTCGATGCGGATGGCCTGCTCCTTACCTGTTGCCTTATCCTTGGCCGATACCTTCAGGATACCGTTGGCGTCGATGTCGAAGGTCACCTCAATCTGTGGCACACCACGACGTGCGGGAGCGATTCCTGTGAGGTTGAACTGACCGATAGACTTGTTCTGGGCTGCCATCGGACGCTCGCCCTGAAGTACGTGGATGGTAACTTCGGTCTGGTTGTCGGCTGCTGTAGAGAACACCTCACTCTTCTTGCAAGGGATGGTGGTGTTGGCCTCGATGAGCTTGGTCATCACGCCACCCATGGTTTCAATACCGAGGGTAAGAGGAGTGACGTCGAGCAGCACGATGTCGCCTACGCCGCCTTCCTTATTGAGGATGGCACCCTGGATGCAAGCACCTACGGCTACCACCTCGTCGGGGTTAACACCCTTTGAAGGCTCCTTGCCGAAGTAGTTCTTGACGAGAGTCTGCACGGCAGGAATACGGCTTGAACCGCCCACGAGGATAACCTCGTCAATATCAGCAGTGTTGAGCTTGGCATCGCGCATGGCGTTCTGACAAGGTACGAGACATGCCTGGATAAGAGAGTGGGCGAGCTGCTCGAACTTGGCGCGTGTGAGAGTCTTCACAAGGTGCTTTGGTACGCCGCCTACTGGCATGATGTACGGAAGGTTGATCTCTGTGGATGTAGAGCTTGAGAGCTCGATCTTTGCCTTCTCGGCAGCCTCCTTAAGACGCTGCATGGCCATTGGGTCACCCTTAAGGTCGGCTCCCTCGTCGTTCTTGAACTCCTGTACGAGCCAGTCTATGATGACCTGGTCGAAGTCGTCGCCGCCGAGGTGAGTGTCGCCATTTGTTGAGAGCACTTCGAACACGCCACCGCCGAACTCGAGGATAGAGATATCAAAGGTACCGCCACCGAGGTCGAAGACGGCAATCTTCATGTCCTTGTTTGCCTTGTCAACACCGTAGGCAAGAGCGGCTGCTGTAGGCTCGTTGACGATACGGCGAACGTTAAGGCCTGCAATCTGTCCTGCTTCCTTTGTAGCCTGACGCTGAGAGTCGGAGAAGTATGCAGGAACGGTAATGACGGCGTCTGTCACCTCCTGTCCGAGATAATCCTCGGCAGTCTTCTTCATCTTCTGGAGCACCATGGCCGAGATTTCCTGTGGAGTGTATTTGCGACCGTCGATGTCAACACGTGGATATCCGCCCTCGTTGACAACGGAGAATGGCACGCGGTTTACCTCCTTCTCTACCTGAGCCCAGTTTTCACCCATGAAGCGCTTGATACTATAGACGGTATTCTTCGGGTTGGTGATGGCCTGACGCTTTGCAGGATCGCCAATCTTACGTTCACCGCCTTCTACAAAACCAACTACCGAAGGAGTAGTGCGCTTGCCTTCGCTGTTGGCGATTACAACTGGTTCGTTGCCTTCGAATACGGCAACACATGAATTAGTTGTTCCTAAATCGATTCCAATGATCTTTCCCATGATTATTCTTTTTTATTGTTATTATTCAAGTTAAAAAATGCAGCCTTACGGCAGAAAACCTGACCGTGTGGCGTTTGTTTACACTTTCTGATAAGCAAATGGTGTGCCAAGGAACTTATGACTGACACTTTGTCAGATAGAGTGTCAGTGATTAAAAGATGTTAAATTTTACGCAAGATGCTTGTATATATAAAATAATGTAGTACTTTTGTATTTACAAAACATTTTGTATAACATTATAATACTTACATTCGCATGAAGAAGTTACTGTCGATATGTTTTATGATGGCGATGATGGGCGGTGCAATGGCCCAACAGTCGTATATCGTTAAGACAAAAGGAGTGAAGAAAACTACTGAAGAGGTGTCCCAAAAGGAGGCGGCTGATAATGAAACCGAGGAACCGAAGGACTTTGTCGGTGCAAACTTTAAGCACTACAAACTCTGTGACTGGGAAAAGGGTATGCGCTTTATGGTCATTCCCGAGAAGTATGACTATGTGGTGGGCGCATTCCGTGATGCAGAGACACATAAGGATGTGGGCTGTGGAAAGATGAGACACAAGATTATGGTATATCAAGGTCACGGCAAGAATAAGGACAGAGAGTCTATCGTGAACTTCAAGTGTGAGGACGACGGAAAGAATTACTACTATCCGATACCTAACAGTGAGTTTGACGACTACTGCTACACCAAGGGAGGTGTGCCTACCTTGGCGTTTCTCGGTGATGTGGATAAGGCTCGCACGCTGCTGATGGGAGCGACGTTATACACCACGGCCACATCGTATTGTGTTGATACCGACTATGACAGCGACGGATTCCAAGAGGTTAGCGTGCCACTTAACAAGAAGACGAAGGTTGTGGCTATAGGCGTGGGAACAAGAAAGTTTCCCGTGAAAATTATCGTGGAGGATGAAGAAGGCAACCAGTTCTTTCAGAATGTTGCCATAAGCAAGACTAACTGCGGTATGCGTGATGAGGAGTTTGGCATGACCAACAGGAAGCATACGTTCTATGGCTCGTTCCGCCTGGACGACAAGAAGGTGTCTGACGCACACAAGTATGACCATTACATAGGACAGAAGTATTATACCCAATATGCGACGAAGATGACTGGTCCTACGGGCGAGAGCGTCAGTATGCCGAAGAACTCTCAGTTTACAATCAAGAAGATAATGCCGATAGACAATTCGCCATATGTCAATATGACACTGAAGAGTGCAAAGGACGGATTTGAATATACGAAGCGCGTATCATTCACTAACACCCAGGTTACGGGCGACATTGACGGGCGCCGTGAGGACTATTTCGACTATCTGTTCAAGAAAGGCGTGGTGACCGTAAGGCATAAGGTGGTGAAGAAGATGCAGAGAAAAAGAAGATAAGAAGCAATAATAAAAGAAAAGAAGTGAGAGGTTCGACAGAACTTCTCACTTCTTTTCTTTTCTCACTTGTTTCCCAGCTCTTATTCCTTGTCTCCGATGGCTTGCATAATCTTAGCCTCGATTTCGTCGGCAAGTTCAGGATTGTCTTTGATCACCTTCTTCACAGCGTCGCGACCCTGGGCAAGGCGGGTGTCGTTGTAAGAGAACCAACTGCCGCTCTTGCTGATGATGCCATATTCTACACCGAGGTCAACGATCTCGCCGGTCTTGGAGATGCCTTCGCCGAAGGTAATCTCAAACTCGGCCTTGCGGAAAGGAGGAGCAACCTTGTTCTTTATGATCTTCACTCTCACCTGGTTGCCAATCACCTCGTCGCCATCCTTGATGCTGGTGACGCGACGGATGTCGAGACGCACGCTGGAGTAGAACTTAAGGGCGTTTCCACCGGTGGTGGTTTCAGGGTTGCCAAACATGACGCCAATCTTCTCGCGCAACTGGTTGATGAAGATACATGTGGTGCTGGTCTTGCTGATGGTGCTTGTCATCTTTCTCAATGCCTGACTCATGAGGCGTGCCTGCAGTCCCACTACATTATCGCCCATCTCGCCTTCGATTTCCTTTTTAGGAGTAAGGGCGGCAACAGAGTCGATGACGATGATATCGACAGCAGAAGAGCGAATGAGTTGGTCGGCTATTTCGAGAGCCTGTTCGCCATTGTCGGGCTGCGATATGAGCAGGCTGTTGACATCCACTCCGAGCTTTGCCGCATAGAAGCGGTCGAAGGCGTGCTCTGCATCGATAAATGCCGCTATGCCGCCTTGTTTTTGCGCTTCGGCAATGGCGTGTATAGCGAGAGTGGTCTTTCCTGATGATTCAGGACCATAGATTTCGATGATACGTCCTTTAGGGTATCCTCCGACGCCGAGGGCTGCGTTGAGTCCGATGCTGCCTGTAGGAATGACGTCAACCTTCTCGATGTTGTCGTCGCCGAGTTTCATTATAGAACCCTTGCCGTAGTCTTTTTCTATTTTTGACATTGCAGCTTGCAGAGCCTGGAGCTTTGCCTGCTTGTTGTCGATTATTTCTTCTTTTTTTGCCATGAAATGTTTTTTTTAATCTCGATTAATTAATCTTTTCTTTTAAACATCTTCTTAGTTCTGATAGCATTCTTGCTATCTCACTCCTTACAACTCAATATCCTCGTCATGAATCTCGTGCCAAGGTAGGCCTTGCTTGTTGAGCTGTTCCATGAAAGGATCGGGATCAAACTCTTCTACGTTGTGTACGCCAGGGGTGTTCCAGATGCCCTTGACGAACATCATGGCTCCAATCATTGCGGGAACACCGGTGGTATAGCTTACGCCCTGCATGCCCGTCTCGTTATATGCCGCCTGGTGGCTACAGTTGTTATATATATAATAGGTGTGCTCCTTGCCGTCTTTCAATCCTCGTATGCGGCAGCCTATGCTGGTCTCGCCGTCGTAATTCTCGCCGAGGTCTTGCGGATTAGGCAGCACAGCCTTGAGGAACTGCAGAGGCACAATCTTTACCTTTACCTTTTCCGACGGATTATCGGCCAGCGGTGCCTCGTATTCGATCTCGTCGATGCGCGACATGCCGAGGTTCTGGATGCAGTCGAGATAAGTGAGATATTGTTGTCCGAACGTCATCCAGAAGCGTGCGCGCTTGATGGTAGGATAGTTGATGACGAGCGACTCTATCTCCTCGTGGTGCAAGAGGTAGCTTTCCTTTGGGCCGATATTTGGATAGTTGAGAGGCTTATGGATCTCGAGTGGTTCGGTCTCCACCCATTTGCCGTCTTCCCAGTATAGGCCTTTCTGGGTGATTTCACGTATGTTGATCTCGGGGTTGAAGTTTGTGGCAAAAGCCTTGTGGTGGTTGCCGGCATTGCAATCGACAATGTCGAGATATTGAATCTCGTCGAAGTGGTGTTTGGCAGCATAGGCGGTGAAGATGCTTGTTACGCCTGGGTCGAAACCGCATCCCAGGATGGCGCACAATCCGGCTTTTTCAAAGCGTTCGCGGTAAGCCCACTGCCAAGAGTACTCGAAGTGAGCCTCGTCTTTTGGCTCGTAGTTGGCAGTGTCGAGATAGTTGCAGCCACATGCCAAGCAAGCGTCCATGATGGTGAGGTCCTGATAAGGCAGTGCAAGGTTGACCACGAGTTCAGGTTTGAAGTCATTGAATAAAGATTTAAGCTGTTCTACGTCGTCGGCATCCACCTGAGCTGTCTTGATGTCCATATTATGTCCAGCCTTGTGAATGGCCTCTACGATTTTGTCACACTTTTCCTTACGACGACTTGCAATCATGAAGTCTGTAAACACATCGGCATTCTGTGCAATTTTGAATGCCGCAACGGTGGCGACGCCACCTGCTCCAATCATAAGTATTCTACTCATTGTAATTATGTTTTTTTTGTTGATTATTTATTTCATCTCCCCTTATGCCCAATGCCGCCATGAGGGAATAGCCGAGGATTTCCTGACGGAAGTTGCCGGCAGGGAGTGGCTGCATGGCAAAGACGGTGGTGCGGATGTCGTCGGGAGTGTCGCGCAGCGCGCGTTTCACGCCGTCGTAGTAATTCTCGGCATTGGGTATTAGCATCAGCCTCTTGATACTTTTCTGCGAGCATATATGCATGAGAGAGTCGCAGAAGAGATGTTCCTTGTCTGTCATTTCTTCTACGGGCAGTGCGCTGAACGTGAATTCACCGAGATGATCCTTGAAGGCTTTTCCGTCGAGGTCGTTGACGAGGCTTGAAGGGGTGAAGTTTTCGAGTGTCTCATGCCGTTTGTCATATACGAGGATTACCTGTGTGTTGTTCTCGCCTTGGCGTATTCCGCCATCGAGAGCAATGCAGTCGATCCATCGTGAGACGTCGGCCTGAGGTATGCGTCGTTGCAGCATACGTTCGAAGTTGACTATAAGATTGAATGCCACCTTGTCGATATAGTCTGCATCTACGAGGATGACATTTTCGCTCCATTGTTGTTGTTCCATATTCTGAGTCGTTGTTTTTTTCAGGTGCAAATATACTACATTATCTGCTAACGGCAAAATGTTTTCGGTTAATTTTGTGTCGTGGATATAGTTTCGGGTATCCATATCCAGAACGTCGAGCCTTTGCCTACTTCCGATTCAACGCCTATTTGTCCGCCGCATTTCTCGGCGATGGCCTTGCAGATGCTCAGTCCGAGGCCTGCGCCTTGGATGTAATCGTTGAGCTTAACGAATCGGCCGAATATCTTGTCGTGTTTGTCTGCCGGTATTCCCGCACCTGTGTCTTCGCAGTAAATGTAAAGACCGTTGTTCCTGCGTTCATATCCCAGGGTGATATGCCCCTGATGGGTATATTTGACGGCGTTGGTGAGGAAGTTGGTTATCACCTGGTGAATGCGATTGATATCGATGGTCACTTCGAGATGGTCGTAAGGCTCTACGCTGATAAACTTCACGTTCGGGTCTTGTACTCTCTGTTTGAGCGAAGTACAGATCATATGGAACGAATCGGCAAAATCTACTTTAGCAGGTTTCAGCGACAGCCCGTTGGAGTCTAACTCGGAGATGACAAGAATGTCGTTTATGAGTTGTATGAGAAGGTCGCAGTTGTTGAGGATGATTTTCAGGAATTCGCCTCGTTCCTCTGCAGACTCCACTGCTTGCAGCACGTCGCAGAAGCCCACGATGGCATTGAGCGGGGTTCGGATTTCGTGTGTCATGTTGGCAAGGAACACACTCTTAAGTCTTGCCGAGTCTTGTGCCCGCTCGCTTTCTTTCTTCATGCTGATTTGTGCGTTTATGAGTTCATCAATATCTCTTATCAGTCCGAAGCAACCTTTGATCTTTCCTTCGTTGTCGTATTCAGGCACGCTGTTTATGGCATGCCATGTAGGTATATCCTCACCATTAAGATTCTTGTTGATGAGCACCACGGTATCGCATGGCACACCGCCATTTACGGTAGGGTCGATGACTCGTCTGAGTTCTTCTTTCTTGTCTTCTTCCATGACGAAATTCACGCAATCCTCCATGGTGTGTCGTCTTTCCAGTGTGCGCAGGTCGCGATAGAGCGTGAACGTTTGTTTCTCAACGTTTGATCGCCATACCATCATATTTGCTTCTTCGAGTAGTATCTTCAGTTCGTTCTCGTATTTCTCCATGTCGTAGCTCACTCGTCTTATCTTCTCGTCCTGCATACGGCTCTGCCTGTACATTTCCCGTTCGTCTTTCATGTCGCGTGCAGTGACCATGTAGTAAGCGATGTCGCCTTTGTCGTTGAGTACGGGCCGGCATCTGAAGTCGATGTAGTCAGGCTTTCCGTTGCCGTTGAGGTCGCAGTTGGTGCATACAAGATAGGTGTATTTGTCTCCCTTGATGAAGTTTCCCCTTAGGGCAGGCAAGTCAAAGAGCAGAGTATCTTCTGCCGTTATTCTCGCGAATTTTCCCGGGTCGAGGATTTTTTTCATCATAGTGTTGGCGCTGACGAGTGTGCCGTTGGTATTGTAGATGGCCATTCCCACAATAGACATCTCGAAGATGTGTTCGTATATTTCCGACGTGTTGTGTTCCTCAGCCTCCTGTTGTTCTACAAGAGTGATGTCTGACAGTGTAGTATATACGTTTATCGTCTTCCCCTTATCCTCCTCAAGAGCCATCTGTCCTGATAAGGAGCGCCATTGAGGCTGGATCTTGGTGCCAAAGTTGTAACGGTATTTTACTTGGTGGATTTTGTCTTTCGACCTATGCATTTCCTTGAAAGCCTCTTTCACTCCTTCCCTGTCGTCAGAGTGAATATTGGCAAACAGTTCTTTCATGTCAATGCTTTCTGACTTGATAAAGTTGCCATAGAGGTTTCTTGCCTTGCCGGTCTTTATGTTAGAGCAGATGATGTAGTTACCACCGGTGGAGAGCGCAGCCTGTATGATGTTGTTAGTGTCTGTAAGCTGTCGCAGGGTGTGTTTCAGCCTGATGTTGACTATGCGGTTGATGAGTAGCAGTACGCAGCAGAAGAGAAGAATACCGAAGGTTATGAAGAGGATGGTGACCGACAAGGAGTTGTCAACCTCGTCGTCATTGCCATATATCCACTTGTTGGTAAGGCGGAACATGTCGCCGCTTTGTTCCATGCTGTTGCATTGTGCGTCGAGGGCGAGGATGAGCGACTTGTCGCGACTGGCAAAGATTATCTTTCCTGCAGGAATGTCGATGCTGTTTATAACCACAGAGTTAGAGAGGTTATATTTATCGATGTAGTGTTCCATCGTCTTTCCTCCGCCGATAATATAGTCGCATTCCCCCTTTGTCATGGCCTCGATAGCGACCTTGGCAGAGGCATATCTAATCTGTGAGGGTGAGAGAAGACCGTCGTGCAAGGCTTTTTCTGCCGAGTATCCGCCTTTTTTTGCATAAACTATGTCATCATCTTTCAGTTCGCTGAGTTTCCTGACAGGTTTGACACCTTTTCTGGAGACTATTACCGACCTGAAGGAAGCGACCTCAAATTTTCCGTAATACACGCCGGGAATCTCCTCTACCACAGGAGCGAGCACGAGGTTTGTTTCGTTATACTCGAATGCTCCCTGTGCGGCATATTTTTCTTTTACGAGAAAGTCGTAGTTGATGCTGAGTTTTGAGAATAGTTTTTTCATCAGTTCGATGTTAAAACCGATGGCGTTTCCTTCGTCGTTCATAAACTCAAAAGGATAGAATTCCATGTCGCACGAAACCTTTAGTGGTCTCTCTTCTGAATATTTTTCGCGTAGAAACTGGGTTTGCGCTAATGTGTAAGTAGCGAACGTCACTACGACCATTAGGGCTATCCGTCTGCAGCTATGGTGTCTCAGGGAGTGAATTATGCTGATGTACGATGGTTTCATTATCTCTAATTGTTTTCGAGTTCTTTTAATAAATCCTTACAAGGTATGGTGACCCAGACAGTGGTGCCACGTCCCTCTGCAGACTGTATGTCCATTTGTCCGCCGAGGAGTTTTGCGAGTTCGTTGCATATGGTTATCTGTAGTTCCACGTTATAGTCGCCTTTCAGTCCGTCGATGGTTCTGTCAAGGATTCTCTCAATGGTGGTTTGGGCGAATCCCATGCCAGTGTCCTCGATGACAAAGGTGAGGAGACCGTTGCGATATTCGTAACGTGTACGTATATGTCCTCTTTCTGTGAATTTTGCCGAGAGCATGCAAAGTGTCTCGATGATGAATCCTGTCTGTGCACTGTCGATTTCGAGAATCAGTGGGTCGGGGCGTGTCTCTACTTTTGTCTCCACGTTCTCGTTTACACCGCGGCTCAGACCTATTAGGCAGTGTGCATTGAAGAGTTCACCGAAATCGGTGGGTTGAGGATTCAGTTCGAGCATCTTTGCGTCGATGCGCGAGAGCAGCAGGATGTTGTTGACGAGTTTTAGCAGCAAGTCAGTGTTTTTCTTTATCTCGTCGATGAAAGTGGGTTCGTCGTCGCGGTCGTGAGGAGCGTTGAAGAGTTCGGCAAAACCTACCACGGTGTTGAGCGGAGTACGTATCTCGTAGCTCATGTTCATGAGGAATGAGTTTTTTACTTTCTCGGCTTCCTGTGCTTTTTCCGACTCCTCCTTCAGGCGTTTTTCTGTTTCTGCCAGTTCGGTGATGTCCCTACAAAGGCAGAAGTAGTGGCTTATGTCGCCCTTGTTGTCGCTCATGGGCACGGCGTTGAGCTCAAACTGTCTGTTGTGCCTGTTTTTGTCCAGTAAACGGCTGTCAAGTCTCAGTTTGAATTTTCCTGTTTTCTTCTTGTCCATGTTAAGCATCATGCCGGCAATGTGTCTTGTTTGCGATGCTTTCATCATGTGTACGCACTGCAGTTGTGAGAGCATGAGCTTGGGCTTGTTCATGTCGTAAGTCACCTCCATGGTTTTGGTTTTGATGTTGTAGTTGGCCAGCACGGTTTTGCTCACTTCGAGAGCGTTATTGATATTTTCCACATATTTGCTTACCTCTTGAGAAGCGGTCTCGATACGTTTTGAGCGTTGTCGTTCACGGTTCATCTGCAATGCCACATCGGTGATGTCCCTTCCAGCTGACACAATGAAGATGAGTTTGCCCTGGGCGTCGTAGATAGGCAGGATGGTGAACTCGTAATATACAATGCCTTTACGTGTCCAGTATTCTGAGATGAGGTTCTGTCGTCGTAGATCGTCAAAGTCAATGATTGAAGATACCCATAACTCGTCGATGATGTCGTGTTGCATATGGTGGAACACGGGCACCCTTGAGATATGCATCTTTGATTCGAGAAATTCTTTCTTATCTACAATGCCGAACGTCTCGCATGCGCTGTCGTTGATGTCAATCATATATCCGTTGCCGTCATATAGGGCAATCTGAGCCATGGCGGTATTGAAGATGGTACGGAAACGCATGAGGTTGTCGCGAGTCTTGTTGAGCTTGCTCTTTTCAAGGGTCTTGTCTGTCTGCACGCCGAGAAGCACTGTCGGTTCTCCAAATTCCTCGCGCAACACAGAGATACTGAGGTCGAAGAAGTATGTCGCGTTGATGTTTCTTGGATCGTGGCATCTTACGGGCATTGTCTTTGTCTCTGCCCGTTTCTTTGCTATGTCGTCAATGGCACTTAGCATCATGGCATAGTCCTGTGGCTCAAAGAATGCGGCAAAAGACTTCCTGTTGTAGTTATCATATTCGTTTTTTTCGATGGTGATGCTGTTGAATTGTTGTTCTTTCACATCGTAGGTCCATATTCGATAGTTGCCTGAATTGATGAGCAGGCTGAGCTGTGTCGTCTGTCGCTGTACGTCCTTTCTTGCCTTGCGTTCGCGGTAGTGGTAGTAGAAATAGTAGCAAAGGTAAGAGCATATCAGGAATATGGTAAGCATGAGGATGTTTAGTAACCATTGCGGCATTCCCGAGACTGGTGACGCAGCGGGATAGAACCATTTCTGTCTTAAGGCAAGTACCTCTTCGCTTGTCGATATCTCGTCGTAGAGGCTGTCGAGTTTTTGCAGCAGTGTAGAGTCTTTGGACATGAAGTGATACTCACCATACCTCATGTTTACCGACGAGATTCTTAGATCTGTGAGTTTGTATTTGTCTATGAGGTATCTGATGGTCATGGAGTTCCAAAGAACGGCCCCCTCATTATCTTCGTTTATCTTCATTAAAGCCGCCTTCATGTCTCTCATGGGGATTGCGTTGTCTTTCATGCCGTCCTGCACCATAAGATTATGGCTGAAACTATTGTCATGCACTATCACACGGTGGCGTTTTAAGTCAGCGAACTCCCTGATGCCAGGGTCTTTGCTACGTGGGAATGCCACACTATGGGTAAAAAGCGTCAGAACGTTGTTGCCGTAGGCTCCATACTGGTCGTGGAAGAATGCCTTCATGCCTATGGTGAGGTCTGCTTTGCCTGATTGAAGGTCCTCGAAGTTGCCAGGAGTGGCTTTAAGAACGATGTTGACGGGTATGCCCAGCTTCTCGGTCATCATTTTCACAAGCTCTACGTTATAACCGTCAGGTTTCCCCTCGCTGTTAATAAAGGCATAAGGTGCCAAGTCCCACAGGTCTTCATATACCAGCGGGTTGTCTTTAGTGTACTGTCTTTTGCCAGTGTTGGCCTTGACATTTTGCTCTGGTGCAACTTCCTTTGCTGTCGTCTTGTCTTGTGCCTTAGCAAATAGCACACATAGAGAGCAGAGGGATATAATTATTAGTTTTCTAATGCGCATAGTTAGGATATGTTACATTTGGGTGCAAAGTTAACAAAAAAAAGTTGCGCATTGAAATAATTTTATGTAATAAATGTTAACTTCCCAATGTAAAATCAAACCTCAATCCGCCTGTGGTAATATTTGTAGCCGAAATACTGCCGCCATGCAGAATAACGGCATTCTTTACTATTGCCAATCCCAGACCAGTACCGCCTATTTTCCTGCTCCGTCCCTTGTCCACACGATAGAATCGTTCGAAAAGACGTGCAATGTGTTGATGATCCACTCCGACGCCGTTGTCGGCATAAGTGAAATGCCATGGTCCGTCATTGTCCTTATGGGCAGAGATTGTGATGGTTGTGCCGTTGCCCGCATAGGCGATGGCGTTGTCTGTGAGGTTGCGGAATATGCTGTAGATCATGCCGGGCGAGCCTGTCACTACGATATTCTCAGGTATTGACATTTTTATGGTCATATGTCGTCTTTCCATCTCGAGTGCCGTCTCTTTCTCTATTTGTGAAATAATGGAATTTATGTCCACCTTTTCAAACTCGAACATTTCGGTGGCGTCATCAAGGCGGTTGAGGGTGGAGATGTCGCGCAGCAGGTTGGTCAGACGTTTGCTCTGTGCATAGCAACGTTCCAGGAACTGCTCGCGTTTTGAGCCGTCCATGTCTTTGTTGTCAATAATGGTTTCCAGATACCCCTGTATGCTTGCCACCGGTGTCTTTAGTTCGTGGGCTACGTTTTGGGTCAACTGTCGTTTCAGTTCATTTTGTTCCTCTTTTGTTTTCTGTAGTCTTTTGTAAATTTTTATTATACTCTCAGATATCTCTCCAAGCTCATCGTCGGGAAATTGTGCAAGATCTTCGGTCTCAAGGCTCTCTCCATGGTCTGCACGTTGTGCAAAGATGTTGAGTTTGGTGATGTTGATGTCTAATCGTCGTATGAAACGGTAGAGCATTATGGAGAGGAATGTCATTGTCAGCAGTGCAAACCATATGTAATGTTGGTCGGCTTGCAGTGAGTGAACGAGGTTGTTATCGTATGGCAATGCCGTGCGTATCACTATGTTGTCTTTGGGGAAGAAGGTGGCGGTATAGAAAAACATTCCACCCAGGGTATTGCTTTCGCGTCTAATATCGAATCCTGTACCACTCTTGATGGCCTCTCTCACTTCTTTTCGGTTGAGGTGGTTAGAGAAGTTCTCGTAGTCTTTTCTGCAGTTGTCGTAGAACACATTTCCATCGGCGTCAATCATTGTGACGCGTATGTGCTGAATAGGATTGGTTTGTATAAATCTGTCAATGATTTTTTCGTCAGTTTCCAGTCCGTGAGCCTTATCGTACAGTCTGTAGTTATAGTCCTGCAGATGGAGGTTAAGCACATCAATCTTAAATTGTTTCTCGCGTTGTTGTTGAAACACAATAAACATTATTGCGAATGCAAGAAACAGAAGGAGTGTTCCCCAAAACAGTTGTTTTCCTACAGATAGTTTTGTCATCTTTTGTGCAATTTTAAAAGGTGTGCTCAATACTTATTCTTCAAAAAAATATCCGAATCCCAGTCTTGTTACCACGCATTTTGAGTACGGATTGATTTTTTTTCTCAGACGGGTGATGTTGACATCCACGGTACGGTCGAGTACGAGTACGTCAGAAGGCCAAATGCGGTTGATGAGTTCTTGGCGTGAAAACACGCGTCCGCTTTCTTCGAGCAATGTGCGAAGAATCTCAAACTCTGTCTTGGTGAATGGCACTGGCGTCCCGTCCACAGTCACCGTCTTGCTGTCAAGGTTCAGTTCTAACCCCATATATTTCAGAATTGAGTGTTCTCTTGTGCCGTTAGCTTTGTTTGTGCGTCGCAGTACTGCTTTCACTCTCACCATGACCTCTCTCAGGGAGAACGGCTTTGATATATAGTCGTCTGCTCCCAAATTAAAGCCTGTCACAGTGTCGTTTTCCGTGTCGCGGGCTGTTAGGAAGATTATGGGAATGTCTTTTGTCGCATCATCTTTTTTCAGTTCCTTGGCGAGGGCAAAGCCCGACATCTCGCCCATCATCACATCGAGCAACAGTAAGTCATACGACTTTATGTCGAGTGTGAGGGCCATTTCTGCTGAGTCGGCGGTATCAACGTCGTAGCCTTCAGTTTCAAGGTTAAATCTCAGGATTTCACACAGATCCTGTTCATCATCCACCACAAGAATCCTTTTGTTATTGTTTGCCATATCCGTTACTGAATTGTTTTTTTTTCGCTGCAAAGGTACGTAATATTATCGGAAATAGTATAAAAACCATGTTACATTTTTATGAATATTTCCATTTGTTTTAAATGGGGTAGGAGTGGATGGAATTTATTTGTTGCATTAGGCGGTGGGCACGGGAGTAGTTTTTTCGGCAATAATGGTAAAAATAAAGTTACAAAAAGATAATTATTCGTATTTTCTTAGCGTTATTTTGAAATCTTTCGTATCTTCGCCACCGAAAACTTAATAAAAGGATAGTGCTTATGGATATAAACTCAAAATTCAGTCAGGCTGTCGTATTGGCGGCAAGCATTGCTTATCTTGGCATGTGTGTGAAGTCGGGTATTGACGATTTTTGCAACAAAGACAGAAAAGTGACGGTGAAAGGACTTGCGGAGAAAGAGGTTGAAGCCGACAAAGTGACATGGCCCATTCCTACTAAGGAACTTGGCAACGACCTCCCTGAACTCTATCAGCGTATCAACCAGACTACCGATAAGGTGAAACGCTTTTTGGTGGCGAATGGGGTAAAAGAGAGTGAGATAAGCGTCAATGCACCAGTAGTGATAGATCTTAATGCAGACCAATATAACACCAACTTACGAGCATATAGGTATAATATCACTTCGACCGTAAC
>SAMEA3663036__coassemble_683_pt1 | contig 14692 bp, 14 predicted proteins | sample SAMEA3663036__metabat2_low_PE_037 | metagenome-assembled genome bin SAMEA3663036 (sample SAMEA3663036) | pig gut metagenome | biome: pig gut; feature: pig-associated habitat; material: faeces | place: France | collected 2012
ACCAAGCTGACCTCTATGCGTCCACGACTGAAAGAATTAAACGACAATCCCTAATTAAAAATTCTTTTATGAGAAAACAATCATTTTTTGTCGGTGAATTATTTCCCGACTTCGCAAAGGATAACACGCCTAAGTTTGACTTGAAAAACAGGAGGTATGTGGGATGCAAGGCAAAACTTGCTGAGTGGATTTTTTGGATAATCCGGAATGAGACACACGATGCGCACTCGTTCCTCGACTTGTTCGCAGGCACTGGCGTAATCAGTCAAAAGGCATTGGGAATCTATGAAGAGGTGACGGTTAACGACTTACTGTATTGCAACAATGTAATATACCAAGCATTCTTTGCCGACGGGGAATGGGACGAGCGACTGGTTGATGACTTCATCTCGGAGATGAACTCCATCGATGGCGCTTTGCTTAAAGACAATTATTTCTCCCGCAATTATGGCAACAAGTATTTTGGCATGGAGGCAGCAAAGATGATAGGATATGTAAGGGATGAAATAGAGAAAAGACGTCCTGGGCTGACAAAGAAGGAGTATTATGTACTGCTGGCTTCGCTGATATACAGTGCAGACCGCATAGCCAACACCACGGGGCAGTTTGAGGCATATCGTAAGAACACGAAAGAATACAAGGCTTTTGAAATGCGCCCTGTCAAGGCTAAATGCTATCAAACTGTGAGCATTTACAAGGAAGATGCCAACGAGCTTGCAAATAAGGTGAAAAGCGACATCGTGTATCTCGACCCGCCATACAATTCCCGACAGTATTGCAGCCTATACCATGTGCTTGAAAATCTTGCGAAATGGGACAAACCTGGTTTGTACAAAGACACGGCAAAACCATTGACTCTTGACAACAAGAGCCAATACTGCACGAGAAGTGCCCTGGCAGCATTCAAGGACTTGGTTACTGACATAGATGCAAGATATATCGTGGTATCGTATAGCAACACCGACAATGCAAAAAGCATGACCTCAAACAACAAGATGACTCTGGAGCAGATACGGCAGACACTGGAACTCCGTGGCTCTACCAAGGTGTTTGCCAAAGACTATAATGCTTATAATACAGGAAAGACTGACATTGCCAATCATAAGGAAATTTTATTTATAACGGAGGTAAAAAGATGAAGAAAAGGATAGTTCGGTCACCACTGTTTTATGTGGGGGACAAACGCAAGCTGATGTCTCAGATTATGACATATTTTCCAAATCACATCGACAGACTCATAGAGCCATTCGTCGGCGGAGGCTCGGTATTTATGAATGTTGACGCAGACGGTTTTCTGCTCAACGATCTCAACTATATCGTAATCCAGATTCATAGTATGTTAAGCTCATATTGCGACAGGAAGGATGACTTCTTCAGGGAAGTCTTTTCGCTGATTAATAAATACGGCCTTACTTCGCGTTTTCTCGGCATACCGCAAGAGCACGGCAAGTCATCCGACTGCAAGGATGTGAACCGCGAAGCCTACAACAGGATGAAAATCGACTTCAACAGTGGCGGCAAGAAAGACATAATGCTGCTTTACCTGTTGATTATTTACGGATTCAACCACATGATCCGGTTCAACAAGAAGGGTGATTTCAATCTGCCGGTGGGAAATCTTGACTTCAATGAGAATGTCTATAACGCCCTGAACGACTATTTCGCCCAAACGGAAACGAAACAACCGCAGTGGCACAGCCAGGACTACAGTGCTTTCCTTGCGGAGATAGACTTCAGGAAGGACGATCTGGTGTATCTCGACCCTCCATATCTTATCAGTTCAAGCGAATACAACAAGATGTGGAATGAGGAATGTGAGCGTAACCTCATAAAGGAAATGGACAGGCTTGACGCAATGGGCGTGCGCTTTGCAGTGTCAAACGCCATAACCTATCGAGGCGAGAAAAATGACATTTTCGGCGATTGGGCTAAGAAATACAATATCCACCCGATAAGTAGCAACTACATAAGCTATTGGGACAACTCAAGGAAAGAAAGCGGAGAGGTTCTTGTAACGAATTATTGATAAAAATGTTAAAATCCATCAACTATGATGGATGTCTTGGAAAAATCCATCTGCAACGTTTGGCGAGATGGATTTTTTTTGTACCTTTGCAACCATCTATCTTAATAAAAACATAATACAACATGACGCAAGAAGACGCGGTTATATTGGCGCTGAAAGAACTTGGGGGGAAGGCGCACCAAAAAGACATATACAAAAGGGCAATGAATTATGCCACCTTCGGCGGAAAAACGCCAGACGCCACAATAAGGGCCCTGTTGCAACGTTGCAGCAGGGTGCGTCATAGTAAGGATGCACCAGGTTGGTGGGAACTGATATCATATCAGGAAGAACTCTCCTTGCTCTACAGGCAAAAGGAAGAACTGATATGCATAGTTGAAGAACTCAGACAGCAACTTGCACTGCCTTGTATCTTTGAGCGAATAGCAAACGAGTGTATGAACGCCTCGCAGAAGCAGAATACGACCCAAAGGGAAAATATTGTCAACATGCTCAATGCCATAAAGGCAAACCTGAACATCACCGTGTCCTCGGAAACAAACGAACGCCTAAAGGAATTTGCCGCCGACACCTCTCACCCGAATGGCAAGGCGGTGGATTATCTGCAAAGTATTAATTTGCAAATGGAAAGTCTTAACGAGAAAATGGAGTCTTTCATCCAAAAGCCTACAATAGGCACGATAGTGTTGGAACAAAACAATTTTGGAGAGAAGGGAAAACTTACGGGGAATGTGAAAAACAACAAAATGATTGAGAAATGAACGACGAACAGAAAAGGCAATACCTTAACGACATACTGGCGAGAGTGGGCACAAACGCCATTGGGCAAGTGGTGATCGAGCAGAACAACACCATTTACGTAGATGAAAAGCAACCGCCTCACCTGCCGCCATATCTCGTGCAGGAAAGGGCAATGGAAATATACTCTTTTCTTGTTGACAGGAAATTTATTGATGCCAATACGAATGCGGAACACTTCCTGTTCCTCTTTGGAGTAAAAGGTGCTGCGCCCAAGAATCTTAAACCTATCAACTGGCATGGCACCCAACAACAGCTTAGAACCGTGTTGCAACTCACTTTTGAAACTCCATTGGAACGAAAGTCGCTGCGACTGGCAGACATTGAGAGAAACGTGCCTTTTTGCTTCCTGATAAAAGGCAAGAAAATTACTTCATTGGCCAAACAGACCGTAGAATTGTCAACTGAAATAGATGAGATAACCAGTTTCTTCCGACAAAAATAATCATCAATAGAAATTACTGATTTACAATTCGTTACGAGCATTTTCCGACTATTTTTGAATTAAAAATGGTCGGAAGGTGCTCTTCTTTTTTGCCCTTACTTACCTTGTTTTTCCCTTATCTTTGCATCGTGAATCAGACGAATAGGCGATCGCCGACTGCCGAAAGTTGTTAATGGTTCACGGTGCTTCTTAACAAGGCTGTTACATAGTCGTGTCACCCAAATTATCGAGAATTGTTTTTTGGGCGCGACAGGCGGGGTAAGGCTAATTATTGGGGTTTGTTTCTCAACAATCTTACGGTCTCGTTGAAATCGGATATGATCTGGTCTAACTGCGGATTGTCGTTTCTTATAAAAAGCGTGGCCGCGTTCGGTATTCCATCTTCGTCTTCAATGGATGTAGATAAGCATGTGAATCTTAAAGAGTAATCAAATTTATCGAACCAATAGCTAAATAGACGATAGCGAGCAAGTTGCTTACCATCTCCTGTTTCACAAATGTATAACAGGGCAGCTTGATTTTTCTCGAAAAACTCTGTAACGATAGCCAATATGGTTTTCTGTACTTTTGAGTCTCTTGGAGATCGTTTGTTGTTGACATTACTTATCACCAACTGGTAGGATTCTGCCGAGGTTATAAGGTCGTCGTCCATAAAATCAATAGCCAGTTCAACGCCAGAATCGGTTACAAAGGTGTATATAACCCTATTATCACCAACTGGTTGAACTTTGTATGGAGCGACACTATTAATGTCCTCTATGGAAAGAGCATTAATCATAGGGCAAAGAAATATTTTGGTTCTTCGCCTGTTCTTTCAAAATAACGTTGACGAAGGATGGCTTCCATTTCGGCAAGTCGCTCCTTCTTGCGGGCTTGTGACCTTTTGAGTCTTGCCAGCGCTTCCTCTCTTGTCAATTTTGTAGTACTCATATCATCAATTTTGGGGCAAAGTTACAAAATATAAGGCTATTCTCCAAATTTTGAACGGGAATTTTTGTGGTATTCTGAGAAATATTTGAAGAGTGATTCAAAAGAATAAGCCTTTCCGAGAAAGTTGATAATGGTTCACGGTGCTTCTGAACAAGGCTGTTACAAAAACCAATTATAAAACTATCTCTCACGCCTGCGGTGTTGGGCGGGGGAAATGGTCTCGCCCATACAAACGGTAGATAACAACATAATTAAATAATAATCATGGCAGAAAAGAATGAATTTGCTTGCCACGGCGTTGAGGTGAAATATCCTCTGACGCAGAAGGCTGAGAAGGAATTGGAGGCTATGCGTCCGTTCCTGAGTGAAAGACTTGTACATGACATCAGATGCTTTATCTGCAGCCTGAGGTCGGAGTTACAGGACGATGAGGCTCTTGCAATGGCGATGATGTTGGAGGCTTTCCAACTGATTCCTCGTGACTTGAGTATTGTGAAATCTACAATGCTTGGATTCCTTGTGAGAATTAAGGAGCAAGCGTTGGACAATATTTTGGAGAGAAGGGATTGAGCCCCCTTCTTTCTTCCTAATCTGAATTTATCAATTTGTTTTACATTATAAAATTTTAAAGACATGACAAAAAAGAAAATGGGGTCGGCTGCTACCCAAAAGCAGCAAACGAGAAAAGATCCGTATGAGTGCTACTCGGTGAAAAAAATGCCAGAAACAGTGGTGGAGCGTAGCTTGGGTAAGGTGAAATGCGGGAAGGATGCGGAAAACGCCGTAAGAAGCATTTTCGGCGGTGTGCAGATGGGACACACGGAGTGGTGTGTGAACAACAGCGACTCGCTCGTGGGCGTGGCAATGCTCATGGAGAACGAGAACTTCATGACTTTCAAAAATCTCAAAAGGCTGGAGGTGAGGCTGGAGGCTACGGTGTCGGTGAAGGCTGTAGGAAAGAACTTGTGGCTCGTTACGGCTTACTGGCTCGATGAATCTAAATTTAGGAAGTAATTTGCGGAGGAAGAACATGAAACTTATACTGAAAAGAATTGCAAAACGTGCTGATTATACTATCGGGCGTTTGACGGACGAGAAAGGGGACAGAATCTGCGACACTCTGGAGCCGACATGGCGTAACTACAAAGGCGGAGAACTGAAAGTGCCAAAGAAATCGGCGGTGCCGGAAGGCACTTACCGGGTGGTGGTGACAAAGTCGCCGAGGTTCAGGAAATACCTACCATTGCTTGTGGGGGTGCCTGGGTTTGAGGGCATAAGAATTCATTCGGGCAACAGCGCAAAGGACACGGAAGGATGCATCTTGGTGGGCGACAACCTTATTAAGGGCAGACTGGTGTGGAGCAGAAGGGCTCTCGACAAGTTGATGGGAATGATGGAGGATGAGAAGGAGGTAAGCATAACAATAATTTAAACAGAAAAGAAAAATGGACAATTTGAAAGTGAAGAAAATTATGCCTCTGCAGACGGGATTGTCTGAGAGAGGCGAGTGGAAATCTCGTGAGGTGATACTGGAGGAGATTGACGAGAGAATTCAGTATCCTAACCAATATCTCGTGAGGTTCACCGCCGACAGGGTGAACCAGGTGGACTGTATCAAGGAGGGCGACACTGTGTCGTGCCACTGGTCGTCGAGGGTTAGGGAATACAGAACCAAGGATGGCCGCGAAATGGCGGCGCAGGAGCTGAACGGATGGGGAGTGAAGAAAGAAAATGTTTAATTCAAAAAAGTTTTAATTATGAGTAGAACAATGAAAAAAGCGGACGTTGATGACAGTCAGAGTGTGCAGCTTGGAGGCGTGGCGTATGTGACTGACCAGAAGTATGTGATGTTCTGTCCTAACAACCCCGTTCCGGGAAGAGTGGAGCCATTTGTAAGGGCGGGCAAGGGACAGTTGATGCGCGACGGAACGTTTGACTTCTCGCCACTTCCGCCAGCAAGAAGACGCCGAGGCGTGCTGCTGAAAAAGGTGGCACACGGACGACTCTCAGTCACCAAAGACGGCGCATTCCTGCTCACACTGAAGGTGTTTAAGCATGAGGGAATAGATGTCGCCAAGACGATGGTAAAAGAGGCTAAGGAAGCTATAAGAGAAGGTTTTGCTATAGTACATTAAACAACAGAAACAGAATAACTTATGGCAAGAAAAAAGAAAGTAATTAAAGAGCCAGTGGAAATGATGAAAATCCCCCCTGAAGCTCGCGGACAAGGCGCAAGAGAATGTCTTGACCACGCAGGACCCGAGAACGAGATGCCTGCCCTGTTTACCACTACGGGCACTGTCAGCGTGTTGGCATCAGACGTGATGGTGGAGATACACGACAGGGTGAATCCTCTTAACCAGATAATAAACATCATCGGCGAAGCAGCGTCGAGGAAGAGTCAGATGGACGAGATCTTCGCCGAACTGGCCTACGAACTGATTGAGGAGAAATGGCGCATAGTGGATGAGGAAAAGAAGTGGAGACAGGAGGCCAAACGCGACCGCAACGCTAAGAAACAAAAGGACAAACCAAGGTTTCCGATGAGGGTGCAGACACTCAACACCACGGTGGCTAACCTGGCTGAGCGACTCGAAGACGTGGATGGCAAAAGGGCCATCTCGTTCACTCCCGAGATAGACATACCACTGACGAAATGGGGGCGCAACGGCACCAACGAGTTTTCGACCATGCTCCGCCTCAGCTACGACGGCGCTTGCTACGAACGCGAAGCGAAGAGCCTTGAGGCGGCCAACGTCCACATCAAGAGCTTGCAGTGGAGCGTGATAATGTGCGGACAGCCTGAGTCGCTCTACAAACTGATGTCGAACATGACCAACGGACTGCTGTCGAGAACTGCCATTGCCAAGATGCACGACAACACTTATGACATGTTCAGCAACGACCGACCTTTCACCGACGAGGAGAAGCGGAAAATACACGAGGCAGCGCATCTGATATCGCTGATGAAGGGTACAATGGTGCTGCCGCTGCTTGAGAAAAAGAGCATAAAATGGGCTGACAATATCTGTCTCCAGGCTGCCAAGGACGGCAACGACGTTCTCGCACGCTGCCGACTGCGCGACCATGTGACCGCCTACCGCATGACGGTGTGTCTGATGCTGTTTCTTGTGGCTGAGAGGCTGATGAAAGAGCATGGATATGAGGGGGCCGAGAAGGTGCTGAAGGAGGATCCTGACATCACTGCCAAGCTGATAGTGGACGAACAGACGCCAACGATGCTGAAAGTTTTTGACACTATAGCTGACTATATACTGGATATGGACATGCTTTACTTCGGCGAGAAACTCAAGGTCAACTACAACGACAAGAACTGTCGGGTAATAGGCGACGAACGCTCTTACCGCACTGCCAACGACACCATCTACGAGTGTCTGCCTAAGGTGTTCTCTAAGGATCAGCTTATGCAGCAGTGTAAGATGAACAACGGCGAGGAACCGACGGATTTCAAGGTACGCGGAATGCTCAGAAACTGGAAAAAACAGGGTCTGATAACTGAAAACGGTGCGATGTATCAGAAGAAAACAAGGTAAAATTAAAATAAATTGATTACTTCAATGAACAACGAAGACCTTTACAGAACGAGAGCCACGCCCATAGAGGAGGTGGCTGAGCGATTAGGGATTAGGATAGTGCGCCACAAGGCGCTCTGTCCCTTCCACGACGATAAACACCCGAGTTTGCACTTCAACGTGAAGAGAAACAGATTTTGTTGCTATGCCTGCGGAGCAAGAGGGAACGTGATCGACCTTGTGATGAGGTATAACAACTTCGGGTTTAAAGAGGCGGCGATGTGGATTGACGGAGGCGACCACACCATTGCGGCAGGGAGCGGCGTGATGCCTGTTGGCAGAAGCGGACAGACTGACTGTAGGGGTGTGGCGACAGTGGATGTGGAATATCTCTCAACGCTCATTGTACATCCTACGATAGAAGGTAAGGCGGCTGACTTTCTCTTCGTCGAGAGGAAGATAGACCCTAAGGTGGCTCAATGGTGTGGACTGACAAGCGTGACGGAGCCTACGCCCTGCTGGCGATGGGGAAAGGCGTTTTATGATGCGCCGTCGCTGCTCATTCCTTACAGAGACGTTGACGGGAGGCTGCTGAGCGTACAGGGAAGGTATCTTGGCACCGAAGACAAACCCCGCTTCCGCTTCCCACGAGGGTCGCACGTGGGAATGTATAACAAACCGATGATAAGGTGTCTGACGCCGGGCGACGAGCTGTGGATCACCGAGGGACCGTCAGACTGCTGGGCGATGATGTCGGCGGGACACAAGGCGGTGGCAATCCCGTCGGCCACAACTCTTACCATGGGCGACATAAGACTGATAAACAACGGATTGCCAGAGGGCGTGACGCTGCACATGATGCCCGACAACGACCGTCCTGGAATGGAACTGTTCCAAGCCCTGAAACGACATTTCCCCAATCTGAAAGGACATGTGTTGCCCGACGGGGTGAAAGACTACGGCGAATACTGGAAGAATAGATAAAAAAAACATAAAAGGATGAGGATAATTTTGTGATTTGATGAAAAAGCCTTACCTTTGCAACTAACAAAAAGAAACAAATAACATGATTAACAAGCAACTATTACAACCGGAATCAATCGTAGTGGTGGGTGGATCAAACAACTTCCACAAACCAGGTGGTGCCATCGTGAGAAATATCCTCTCCGGGGGATATGAGGGCACACTACGCATCGTCAACCCGAAGGAAGACGAAGTGCAGGGGATAAAGGTGTTTCACGACGTGAAGGAACTGCCTCCGACAGACTTGGCCATTCTCGTCATACCTGCGAAGTTTTGTCCCGACACGGTGCGTCAGCTCGCCTCAGAGAAGCAGGTGAGGGCCTTCGTCATCATCTCTGCCGGATTCGGCGAGGAGACCGAGGAAGGGGCGCGGCTGGAGGAAGACATACTGGAGACTTGCCGACAGTATAACGCCGCGCTGATAGGACCAAACTGCATAGGACTGCTCAACAACCATCATCACAGCGTGTTTACAAAGCCTATACCACAGCTCAACCCCAAGGGCGTGGATTTCGTCAGCGGCTCGGGTGCCACGGCGGTGTTCATTCTTGAATCGGCGGTGATGAAAGGACTGCAGTTCAACTCGGTGTGGTCGATAGGCAACGGCAAGCAGATTGGCATTGAGGATGTGTTGCAGTATATGGACGAGAACTTCAACCCCGACACCGACCCTACCATCAAACTGCTCTACATAGAAAATATCTCCAACCCCGACAAACTACTGTTCCACGCCAGTTCGCTGATAAGGAAAGGATGCCGCATTGCAGCCATCAAGAGCGGATCGAGCGAGAGCGGAAGCCGAGCGGCGTCGTCGCATACGGGAGCCATCGCCACAAGCGACTCTGCCGTAGAGGCTCTCTTCCGCAAGGCTGGCATAGTGAGATGCTTCTCGCGCGAGGAACTGACCACCGTGGGCTGCATATTCTCTTGTCTGCCTCCCACATCTTCAAATGCAGAGCTCAACCGCTTCGCCATCGTCACCCATGCAGGCGGACCAGGCGTGATGCTGACCGACGCCTTGTCGAAAGGCGGCATGATGGTGCCGCAGTTTACGGGCGAGGCTGCAGAGGAGCTGAAGGAGAGGCTCTTCCCAGGGGCATCGGTAGCCAATCCGATTGACATCCTTGCCACAGGCACTCCCGAACAGCTTGCCACAGCCATCGACTACTGCGAGAACCGTTTCGACGAGGTGGATGCCATCATGGTTATCTTCGGAACACCGGGACTGGTGAAGCTCTTCGAGACTTACGACGTGCTGCACAAGAAGATACTGGAGTGCAAGAAGCCCATCTTCCCTATCCTACCCTCGCTGCACACGGCAGGTCCCGAGGTGGCAGAGTTTCTCAAGAAAGGCCATGTCAACTTCAGCGACGAGGTGACGCTTGCCGTGTCTCTCGCACGCATAATGTCAACACCGGGTCCGGCTCGTCCTGAGATAGAGCTCTTCGGGGTGGATGTGCCTCGCATACGCGAGATAATAGCAGACATAAAGGAGGACGGATTTGTGGAGCCGCACATTGTGCGCCAGCTCTTTGATTGTGCGGGAATACCGATGGTGCCCGAGAAGGTGAGCGACGACAAGCAGCAGCTCATCGACTTTGCCACGGAGATAGGCTACCCCGTGGTGGCTAAGGTCGTGGGGCCGATACACAAGAGCGATGTCGGCGGCGTGGCGCTGAACATCCGCTCGGAGAAGCATCTCGCCCTGGAGTTTGAACGTATGATGGAGATAGAAGGTGCTCGCAGCGTGATGGTGCAGAAGATGATTCGCGGCACTGAGCTGTTTATAGGCGCGAAATATGAGCCGAGATTCGGCCATGTGGTGCTTTGCGGCATGGGCGGCATCTTTGTCGAGGTGCTGAAAGACGTGTCGAGCGGTCTCGCCCCCTTGTCCTATCCCGAGGCCTCGTCGATGATCCACTCGCTGCGTGCCTATAAGATAATAAAAGGTACTCGAGGACAAAAGGGAGTCAATGAGAAGAAATACACGGAGATAATAGTCCGCCTCTCTACCCTCCTCCGCTTTGCCACCGAGATCAAGGAACTCGACATCAACCCATTGTTAGCAGACGGCGACGATGTGGTGGCAGTGGATGCGAGAATAAGGATAGAAAAATAAGTATTTATATCGATAAAAATGGCAGTCAAGCTGATTGGGCTATGACTGCCATTATTTGTTATATACATGTAGCTTGGCAAGTTACCGGCATGTTACCAGCAAGTTAAATTTATGCCCATACAGGGATGTACTCCTTCATATTCTATCAAAGAATCCCTCGTATTCTTCATCGATAATTTTCCATTCTCCCATTTTTCGCCCACCTACACGAGCTATCTTTCCTAAGTCTTGAAGACGTTTCAGATACTTCAGAACTTGACGTGTCGATAATCCCATTGAATCAGCCATTTGAACAGTGCTGACTTTAGGATTCATTGATATCAGCTTATATATCTGGCGACTTGCTTTTATGAACTCTTTTGTGAACTCTACCGGCTCTTTTATGAACTCTTTTGTGAACTCTACCGGTTCTTTTATGAATACCAATTCTTGAGATGTCTTGTCCGTGGTAGTACTATTGTCATTTACGTCATAATTCAAGTTCCATAGAGTCACGTGAAACTCAGAAGCATTGGAGGTGAATTTTGGTGCGTGGTAGTCTGAAAGATGCTCATAACGCCTATATGTGTTTATGATCTTCTTCATTCCGCTACCCCGTCTCTCCATAAGCCCCAATCTACTGAAGAAATCAGCCAATAAAGGATTCCTTCTTTTGGATGGTACAGTAAGTGGGTTTAACTGCTGGATAAGTCTACCGTCCATCATTCCTCCTGGTGAATATATTTCCAAACGGTCGTCATACATATCTATGTGTATTTCACTTCCCATCTGCATATAGTCCCTATGTATGATGGCATTTGCTATCGCTTCTGTTATTGCACGTTCCGGGTAGTCGGGTAGTTCTTCACGATAGTTATTTTCCTTCCACCATTTCTTCCGGGAATTGTTCCTGACAAAAGAAACGGCATCCTGTAATTGACCGATTACGCAACCGTCCAATTCCACATCATCAATCGCTTCGCCCAAACCGCTCGTCATATCCAGGCCATTCCAGCGTGTACAGAATATACGTGACTGCCGAACAGGAGATTCGTCAGCCAACAATGCACCTGCATTTGTAAGCATGCCGTTCTCGTCAATGATGCCCCACGAAACAAACTCATTGTTTTCAAATGAACGCTGTAGGCGTTTATAGTGGACAGACTTGAGTTTGGAGAATGCCATATCCTCAAATCTATAGTTGGAAGGCAAACTGTCGTAAGTACGCCCTGAACCTTTCAATACAAGAGCTTTCAGTTGAGTGCGGTCAGCTGCAACAGACTCATTACCTATGCGTATAAAGGCGATACGCTGTTTGTCCCCTATGTAATAATATGGCGTTTCCTGTCCTGGATATACATGCAAGAATACAAGGGCTTTACCATCTGTATCCTTTAGTTCAAGGTTAACTGCTGGAATAGGATCCAGTTTACTCTTTATCTCTTCGCTGATTCTCTCCGCATCACCTTTTGCGTCAGCGAGTCCGACGATATGGTCATCATCACTGACACCAAATATCAACATGCCGCCCTCGCCATTAGCAAAAGCTGATACACTCTTAAGCCAACTTTTAGGACGCTTGGCCTCAAGCATCTGTTTCTTGTCATAGGTTGTCGTTTCACCTATGAGTTTCAGTATATCTGTATTCATGCGTCATTGTTTATATTAAACACTTAATGCTTAAACTCAACCCATCCCACTTCCTTCGGAAGTTTGCAGAGTTTTTTTATTTGTATGTCAATGTTACCAATCATATTATCTAATGTCTAATTGTTTATTAATATAATACTATTTATTTTAGTTCATTCAGGCTACCGTCTTTGTGGAACTCATATAATATTTATATAAATTCATATAGATGTGGTATAATAACATTATACTCATTCAACTCTCAGTGAGCACCTTTCATGTGTTCTAATCGCTCCAATTAATCATTCATTTTGGATACATCAAAAACAGACAATGGCTTATAAATACCGGTTAAAGTAGCAGTAAGTTTTTTAATCCTTTGGGAAGACCATAAAGGATGCACTAAACAGTATTTCTCACCATAAGAATCCGTACCTATTAGAGTCCCTTCATGACTTTCAACTGAATATCCATGTTTTAGTAAAACATTTTTAATTGTAACGTTTATATAATCAATCCAATACTCTGTTGAAAAATCTATCTGTGCTTTTGGGTCATGAGCAAGCCTTGCCAAATCAAGTCCAAGCCGCCAATCAAGTAAATGATGCACTCCTTGATTTGAATAATCCCTTATACAGTCATAGCAAGAAGATGTGCAACCTTCTTTGTGGTTATTGGCAGTGAGTTTTTTGAAGATTTCACCATCTTCAATGAGTGGCATAATTATGGCTTCTTTTGGGACATCTTTATACCTACGACCGCTGAGATAGTTGCTATATCCAGCTCCATTTTCCAATTGCTCAACGAAAAAGATTTCAGCTTTCTTCGTGTGAGGATTAATGTAAAATCCAACGGTCAGTTCCGCAGAATCAATGTCAAGATAATGGGAAACAGATTTTCTTACGAGATACCCCCAAGATAAGAAGGCAGCTCTTACCGCATAACTATTAACATTGTTTCCTTTAATGGGAGAAAGATTCAGGTCTTTGGGTATTTTTGCAATCGAGAGTGTAATTACACCTGTTGTCTTTGATGAAACAAATGCGTATTCTTTTTCATTTGACAATTTGAGAGAGTTTCTTACATCTTCAGGATAAGCGTCACGTGATACATAAATACCATCATAATTCTTGCCTAATCTATAGAGTGCCCCGTTATTATCATTAACAAGATGTACGAGTCCTTGTGAAGGAACAATATTGTTCCTGATAATCAGATTATCCAATAAAGGACACTCCTGTAGATATTGTTCACAATCCAATTTAATGTCGCTATTGGGAGAATACCAATCGTAACTTCCGTTGAAATCCTCAACAGGTACATTATAGTCAACACAGAAACCTAAAGGAGAACAAATCTTAACCTTCTGCATCTCATTGCCACATACAGGACATTTACAAGAGTCATCATCATAGCTGATAGATGAATACCCACATATCGTACAACGATTAAGAGGCTTGTGATAAACATTCATAGAATTGTGCTTAGGTTTTATTATATGAGATTTATCATATTCATAATCAACTATTCCTACAGCTTTATATATTTTTTTGTCTTTTACAATCTCATGCCCAGGAGCAAAAGAGTTTAATGCCATATCAATATCTCGTGAAACGACATCTTCCGCTGGTAATTTCTTAGGATAACTTAGATATAAGTTCCGAGTCCTAGTCGGGAAACCAAACATAGGGAGAAGTCCAGCATTGGCAAGCCGTTCGCTGAGGAATTCCTGTGAATACTCATCGCTTGTGGCAATTTGACTTATCTTATGAAGTAATTGGTTATAGATGAAATCCTTGATTTCTTGTTTTTGAGAGTCTGTTATTTCTGTACCAGTAGTAACAATCTGTATTATGCGAGAGACTTCTTCATGGTTATCATATAACCAGTCCGCAACTGCTATTTTGTATTTAGCCCATTGAGCGACTGTACCAAAATTACCATGTACACTATCTCTCCCGGAATTTTCATCCTTTAAAGCAGCATACAATATCTCCTTATATATAATACGTTCTGCTATCTCTTTAGTCCTTGTTTCCAAATATGGATCCTTCGGCGTGTCAGAAACCATACGCTCATATTCTTGGAAGTTTGTCAAATCATGACTTGTGGAACGGGCTACGGTGAGAGCGATAGATAATGGATTACCACGACGACCTGCACGACCAACGCGCTGTTGATAATTGAAACGCTGAGGAGGTACATTCCCC
>SAMEA3663036__coassemble_698_pt1 | contig 14477 bp, 10 predicted proteins | sample SAMEA3663036__metabat2_low_PE_037 | metagenome-assembled genome bin SAMEA3663036 (sample SAMEA3663036) | pig gut metagenome | biome: pig gut; feature: pig-associated habitat; material: faeces | place: France | collected 2012
ATACGAAACGGCCGATACGACCAAATCCGTTAATACCAATCTTAATCATTTTACTTCTTTATTATTATTAAAGGGTTAAATATGCTCTCTTTTTACTATCATTGCTCCGAATAAGGCTGAAAAACATGCAAAAACACACTTTATTTCGCCTTCACGAGCTTTTTTCTCCTTTTCGGGCGCAAAGTTACAAATAATTTTTTAATTTTGCACAAAAATCAAGCATTATTTAATATAAAAAATTTAAAGTATGGGTAAATTTATCAATGAATTCAAAGAATTTGCCGTAAAAGGCAATGCTGTGGACATGGCTGTCGGTGTTATCATCGGTGGCGCTTTCGGCAAAATAGTGACGTCGATCGTCAACGACATCATCATGCCTCCGATAGGATGGCTGATAGGGGGCGTAAACTTCTCTGAACTGAAATGCGAACTGCCTACAGTGAAAATAGCTGGTGAAGAGCTGGCTGCCGCCACCATCAACTACGGCGCGTTTATACAGACCATCATCGATTTTACGATCATCGCCTTCTGCGTGTTTATGCTTGTGAAAGGTATCAACAAGCTCGCAAAGAAGAAGAAGAAGAAGGAAGAAGAAAAGCCTGCTGCCCCTCCTGCTCCGTCAAAGGAAGAGCTCTTGCTTACTGAGATTCGCGACCTCTTGAAGAATAAATAATCTTGGAGTTGATTTAATAGTTGACGAGTTGACGAGCAAACAAGTTGATAGTCTAACCAGAATGCAACAAGTGTAGCAACTCGTCAACTCGTTCACTTGTCAACTTGTTTACTTGTCAACTAAAAATTATACATTGTCTGCTCCGCAATGAGGACAGATGCCGAGATGAGCTATGCGTTGTCCACAGTTGCCACAACGGTAGCTCTCGCCTTTTAAGGAACGATGCTGGTGGACGGCATAGACGAAATACGACACGAGCAACGGATAGCCTATATAATATAAGGTGGAAATGCTGAACAAGACATAATCGACCGCACATACGGCCGCCAAGCCCATAGTGTAAAGGACTGCCTCGCCAAACGAGAAACCGCGAATGATGTCGTCGAGGGCGGCGATAGAGACTATGAGGATGGTCCATACTAATGCCATGAAGAACGACAATATGGGTGGCAAGACGAAGGGATTGAGGCTGGGATGATAATAGAAATGGCGCCACACCTCTGGGGCGAAATTCTGTATAGTGGCATAAACCACTGCTGCAGTGGATACCAGCAGTGTCAACGACATGGGAAAGACCGAGTTGAAGTCATTCCAGTGTACGATCATAGCCCTACGCCTGCGGATGAGCCTGATGCTATAGGCGGCACCCACCACGACAAGGAGGGCAAGGAAGATGAGCAGGTGGGAGTCGGAGAAGAAATCGATAAACCACGAGATGGGATCATCGGGTTTCACATTACCAAGCATGCTACTCTCTTGTATCCAGCCTTGTGTAGTCTGGTCATGGGCGAGTTTCACCCAAACGGAATCGATGGTGTCTGTAGGGACATAGACGATGTCGGCCACTACCACACGTTCTCCTGGAGGGATGACGACAGAGTCTTCACCTTGATATGCGAGGTTGTCCCCCCGTTCATCGCTACGCAGTTCGTAGAGGACCATAGAGTCGCCCTTGACCACGAAGTTGAAGTTCTGCGTATAATGGTGTGTACTATAGAACGAGATAGAGTCTTGCTGTTTGTCTGTAAGGCTCCAAGCGTCGGGAGTCTGACTCGCCTGATTATAACAAGACGAGAGCGATGCTGCAAGGAAGAGCAGCAAGCAAAACATGTGGCAGATTATTTTCATTATCTTATTTGTTTACACGTACAACTTATCTACCTTTCTCGCGTGGAGCAGAGAGGACATTCATCTGACAATGCTTACAATCAAACTGCAAAGGGAACTCGCGACCGTCGGATAGACGAAGGACGAGCGGTTCTTTCCATGAAGGAACACGGCCACCTCTCTTTACACAACAGCCCAATGAATATCTGAGACAATAACGACATTGCATCAACACGCCCTCGGCAGGCCGCACCTTCTCGAAAGCTGGTGCAACATGATTCAAGCCATGCTCCTTATAGAAAGATCTGCTGGCCGCATTAGCTATATTGTACAGATATGAAAAACGCTGTGGATAGAAAGAAGAGACCACGTCATACAGAGCGTGAAGCACTGTATTTGTAACGTCATTCAGTGGCGCAATAGCACCATGTTCTTTTACAGATAATCTTTCTTTAGCTACACTCTTGACGACTGCCTCGTCGAGAGCATCGACGATACGGCGTCGGAGGTCAGAGAGGATGCTGGAAGGGATGAAGAAGTCAAAGTCATCGGCAATGTCAAGGGTCTGGACGACAAACTGCGTGGCTCCCATCTTAGACAATTGGCGTATGATATTGTCGTGCTGAGGCTTCTCAGACTTTTCAAGCGACTGAGGATCTGAGATGATGACAGCCGAGATGTTGGTGGCACAGACCCTTGCTGCGAGACGCAGGCAGCTGTCAATAGTGTCGAAGGCGAGAGCAACAGGGATGCGCCGAGACGACGAACGACGGCTCAAGACACGCTCGAAGTCCTGATCGTTATTGCGGTAAAGAGCCAGTCCCGGACGAAGTCCCGAGGGCATGCGGTGAGGAAACAGTTTGTTGCGCTCCACCTTGTTGACCCTGAATCCCTCCAGCTCGCGACGCGCATTGACGAAGCATAGACCGTCGCCATTGGCAAAGTTAGCCAGTCCCGCCACGGAGAACCACGGCGAGCGTATCTCCTTCACCTTACCCACATATTCGCCAAGTGCCTTGGGAGTGTCGGGCGAAGAGATGTCGGGAACACGTCCCGAGGCGAAATACGTGGTGAAACCACGATTGAACGTCTTCGTGAGATTAGGTTGGAACGAATATTCACACTTGCCCAACGACGAGCGAACATACTCTGTCGGACAACGGCCTACGAGGTCGTCGAGCCGCTGACTGTAAGCAGCCGTCACATTTTTCACATAGGCAGAATCCTTCAGACGGCCCTCAATCTTGAACGAGACAGCACCAGCCTTAGCTAAAGCCTCGATATTGTTGATCTGACACATGTCCTTCAACGAAAGCAGATACCTCTCCCTCTCGATAATGTTACCGTCGGCGTCGATGAGATCAAACTTCATACGGCAGAACTGAGCACACTCGCCACGGTTGGCAGATCGCGAGAAACAGAATTGCGAAGCATAACACTGTCCGCTGTAACTAACACAGAGAGCACCATGGACAAAAACCTCCAGTTCCACGTCAGGACAAGCACGATGGATGTCGGCAATCTCGCTGACAGACAGTTCGCGAGCCAACACCACCCTTGAAAAGCCGAGATTAGAGAGCCATCTTACCTTTTCCACAGAGCGGTTGTCGGTCTGTGTGCTGGCGTGCATCTTCATTGTACCGCCTTCGTTCCACAGATCGTGCATCATTGGTACGAGCGCCATATCCTGGACCAACACAGCATCTACCCCTACCCTATCGAGCTGTCTGAGCAAGAGTCGTACAGCCTCCAGTTCAGGGTCATAGACGATGGTGTTGACCGTGACAAACACCTTTGCGCCGAAACGATGAGCGTAATTGCAGAGCGAAGCGATGTCGTCGATGCTGTTGCCCACCGCCGCACGTGCGCCAAAGTGGTCGGCACCGATATACACGGCGTCGGCACCATGGTCGATGGCAGCAATGCCACATTCGAGATTACGGGCAGGAGCCAGCAGTTCAACTGATTTCATCAATGTCGTATGGAGTTTCCTGATAGATGTAATAGTTTATCCAGTTGCTATACAACAAGTTAGCGTGAGCGCGCCACGTTACGACTGGTTCGAGTTCAGGATTATTGTCACGATAATAGTTGACCGGTACGCCCACGTCGTCGCGCACGCCGAGGTCGCGACGATATTCGCGGTCGAGTGTGTCAGGCGCATATTCGAGATGACCTGTTACATAAAACTCACGTCCGCCACGCGCCATGACGATGCTGACGCCACTCTCAGGCGACTCAGCGATGACAGAGAGGTCGGGACATTTGTCAATATCCTCTCGTCTGATTTCTGTATGTCGGCTGTGAGGCATGAAAAAGACGTCGTCGAAGCCCCGGAAGATAGGCATCTGAGGCTGGAGTGTATATTGTCTGAAGATGCCGAACATCTTCTTCTCAAGCGGATACTTGGGAATGCCGTAATGACAGTAAAGGCCGGCCTGCGCCGCCCAGCAAATATACATTGTAGAAGTGACGTGAGTTCTTGCCCACGTCATGATAGTACGGATCTCGTCCCAGTATGTCACCTCTTCATAGTCGTAAGTCTCCACTGGAGCTCCGGTGATGATCATTCCGTCGAACTTCTCGTTTCTCATTGTCTCAAAATCTCGATAGAACATCATCATGTGTTCGATGGGCGTGTTCTTTGGCGTATGGCTCTTGAGTTTCATAAACGAGATGTCGAGCTGAAGCGGCGTGTTGGAGAGCAGACGCACAAGGTCAGTCTCGGTGGTGATCTTCAGAGGCATGAGATTAAGGATAACGATTTTCAGAGGACGAATATCCTGTGTCGTAGCCCTGGTATTGTCCATAACGAAAATATTCTCTTTCTTTAGAAGCTCTATAGCCGGGAGCTTGTCTGGTAGTCTTAATGGCATAGTTTATTATTTATACAATCTTTATTTTACATGCTGAGACATTGTCGAAGCCGCCTGCATCGATGGCAGCCTGACAGAGTTGGGGTGCATCGCAGTCGATGCTGAGGAGTTGTGACAAGTGGAGGTCGTCAACCATGTCGCTGAGTCCGTCGGAGCAAAGCAAGAAGACGTCGTCTGACTGTATGTCGTCGGTAAACTCGATGATGTCGATGAAAGGAGAGTCGCATCCAGCTCCAATGCAGTTGGTGAGCGTGTTTGAGTGTTTCGACTCGCCGAGGAGCACGTTAAGCGAATGGTCGGAAGAGAGTTGCTTGAGTACTCCGTCACGATAGCGATAGATGCGGCTATCACCACAGTTGATCCAGAAGAAGCGGCGTTCATAGACGATGATTGCCACGAGTGTAGTGCCCATGTTATAAGTCTCGCGGTTGAGCTGTCCCTTGGTGTTTATTGTGGCATTGGTGGAGTGCAACCATTCTACCAGTGCCTCGCAGAAATGAGCAGATGAGAGTTTCATGGGCAGGTCGCCAATATAGAAATGCAGCGAGGCGAGCACTTCCTGGCTTGCCACCTCACCCGCGCTGTAGCCTCCCATTCCGTCAGCTACGGCCATGATGAACCGGTCGCACTCTTTGAGTGATATATTTGCCGAATAGTTCTCGTCACGTACGAATTTGTTCCTGACGAGGATCATGTCTTCGTTATTATGTCTTATCAGTCCGACGTTACTCGAACAAGAGATCATAACGTTGTTCAGTTTCATAGTGTCAGCGTTTTGTTGAGTTAATAACCACTTGAAGGTTTACATTCGCGATGGTGAGCACATCGCCATTGTTGAGAGTCATGGCCACGTCAGGTACGAGTTTGCGTTTGTTGAGCCACGAGCCGTTAGAAGAATGCTTGTCCATGATGACCCACCCTTCGCCCCGTTTGAAGAACAGTTGCGCGTGTACACCTGATACATATTTATTCTGCACAAACATGTTTCGATAGGGTCCTTGTCGTCTGCCGATGACAGCGCCATTAACAGCTACGAGGTCAATGTTCAGCTGTCGGTTGACAAGTTTGAGTTGTGGTATTGACGTGTCGATCATCGACGACGACACCTCCATACGTCCAGAGGTGACGGCGACCGGTATTGAGAAGTGTTCAGACATGGTGGTATGCTGGTTCTGCATTTCTATTTCCTCCGCTGTAGCCATCATGCCTCCACACGAGGTGCATCTTCGTCCCGTGCCCACGTGTCCGCATTTCATGCAGTACATCATGAGTTTGCCGCACTGGTCGCAAAAGTGTGATCCTGACTCTATTTCTTCCTTGCAATATGGACAAATTATCATACTTGATACTGTTAGAGTGTTTACCCGATATCATCGGGAGTAATTGTTTTATACGTCTCGGTTGTTATCTGCTCGGGGTCCATGTCAGCCACTCGTTCAGACAACCTTCCTATGGTCTCGTCGAGGATGGTACGTATCTCGCGTGCGTTTCCGAAAGACTGTCCCTTAGCCATCACCTTCTGGCAGATTACTCCCATGAGTTTGTATTCGGCTTCTATGGAGAGGTGATAGTCTTCCTGTGCGGCCATCTTCTTGAAAATGGCGAGCAGTTCGTCCTCGTTATAGTCCTCGATATTCATGCGGTGGGTGAAACGGCTTGCCAGTTCGGGGTTAGCTTGCAGGAAGGCGTCCATACGGTCCTTGTATCCTGCGGCTATGACCACAAACTTACCGCGGTCGTCTTCCATTCGTTTCACGAGAGAGCTGATTGCCTCGTGTCCGTAGGGGTCTTCACCATCATGACAGAGGGAATAAGTCTCGTCGATGAAGAGCACACCGCCGAGAGCCTGGTCGCAGTAGCGGTTGACGAGCTTAGGCGTTTCGCCCATATACTTTCCGACGAGTTGTGCACGGCTTACCTCGATGACGTTTTTCGACGGCAGTATGTCCATGCTTTGGAGCAGTTCGCCCATGAGCCGTGCCAATGACGTCTTTCCCGTGCCTGAGTTGCCGGTGAGCACGAAGTTCATCACCATCTGCTGCACCTTTCCCACTCCACTTGCCGAGCGTTGTTTCATGAACATGCTCTGCACGGCGAGTCGTCGTATCATGTTTTTTACGGAGCGCATGCCGACAAATCCGTCGAGGTCGTTGAGCACCTCATCGAGCGGTCGTTTGCCACAAGCGTCATCCTGTTGGATGTCGGCAGAGGTGAGCTCATACATGTCCATCTCCTCGAGTTTCTTCTTTCCCATCTCCTCGACGAGACGCTGGCTCTGTCGTTCCACGCTCTCGTTGAAGAGTTTCCTTGCCTCGCGGGCGTTACCGAAGTTATTGTCACGTCTGAGGCACATCTGCTCAAACGTACGGTGTACCGTTCCGCGCGTGTCATCGTCGAGGGTGTATTTGCGTGCCGCGGCCATATTGAAGAATATCTCTGACAGTTCGTCGGGGTTATAATCCTCAAAATGGATGGTCTGCGTAAAGCGGCTTTTCAGTCCGGGGTTAGAGTCGATGAATTCGTGCATCTGCTGCGTGTAACCCGCCACGATGCAGACAAACTTCCCTCTGTCGTCCTCGAGTCGTTTCAGGAGAGTGTCTATGGCCTCAGAGCCAAACGAGTCCTGGTCGCTCGACTTGAGCGTATAAGCCTCGTCGATGAAGAGCACACCGCCGATAGCGGAATCCACGAGTTGGTTTGTCTTTATGGCAGTCTGTCCACTATATCCTGACACGAGGCTGCTGCGGTCAGCCTCGACGAGTTGTCCTCGCGAGAGCACTCCGAGTGTGGTGAGTACCTTAGCCATGATACGTGCCACGGTGGTCTTACCTGTACCCGGATTACCGGTAAAAATATAATGTTTTCCGAGGAAGGTGTCTCGTTCGCCTCGTTGTATCTGAAGGTTGATGAATGAGGCGAGGTTTGCCACCTCCTGTTTTACGGATTGCAGTCCCACGAGTTGGTTTAGTTCCACGAGGCAGTCGGTGTAATCAACCATCTGCGGGCGGTCGTACGGGATGTCATCATCTGATATGGTCATCAGTTCCTCGTTAGAAAGCATCTTGAGGTCGTTTTTCTCGAGTCTCTCTGCCTGTCGTTTGCAGATATTGTCAAAGAGCTGTCGCATGGCCCGTCCGTTGGCGAAATTTTTGTCACGGTGTTCATACTGTTCGTTGATCACCATCTTCGCCTTGTCCTCAGCCTTAGGAGTGAACACATAGTGTTTGTCTGTGGCGAAGGTAAGCATGATGCGGTAGAGCTCATCGGGAGTATAGTCATCGATGTTGAGGAAATAATTGAAGCGGCTTCTGAATCCTGGATTTATTCTGAAGAGGTTGTCCATCTCCATCCTGTATCCTGCCACGATGCATACGAACTCGCCCCTATCGTCCTCCATACGTTTCATAAGCGTCTCTAAGGCCTGTGCACCTTGCATGTCGCGTTCGCCGGTCTGGTTTATCGGTGCGAGGGTGTAAGCCTCATCGACAAAGAGAATGCCTCCCATGGCCTTGTCGCATAGTCTGTTGACGAGTTTTGGCGTCTCGCCCTGATATTGGCTAACCATCTTCGACCTGTCAACTTCTACAACGTGTCCGCTCTCCAGGTATCCTATTGATGAGAGCACCTCGCCGAGTTTTCTTGCTATGGTAGTCTTTCCTGTTCCCGGGTTACCGGTAAGAACGATGTGCATCGACATTTTCTCGCCTCCACCGAGGCCGCGTCCTTGTCGTTCAATGCCGTTTTTGACCGAGAAAGCGATCTCCCTCACGGCCTTTTTCACCTCGTCCATTCCTATGAAGCGATCCATGTCGGCGAGTATATCGTCGAGCGACCTTTCTGCAGGTACATAGCCCTTTATGTCGTCAGGTTCTACGATGTGAGCATCCACTCCACGGCTGATAAACGAAGTAAACACATCCTCGGCCACCTTTGTTGCCTCGTGAGCGTATCCGAAGCTCTCGTCTTTCTTTTTCAGCTGGTATTTGAAGTATCGTGCCAGCTTATGTTCAGCCTCAAGACAAAAGCTGTCGAGACCGTATTTCGTACGCAGTATTCCTCGACATATCTTCGTGAGGTCCTGATAGTTAGGAGTAGGAAGGTAGAACTTATACTTGAAGCGGTTACTTACGGCGGATTATTGGTGATGAAGTCCTCGAGTCCTCGTGTGAGACCAGAGATGACGACGATAGGTCCGTCGTCCCAGTGGTCCATCTCCACGAAGAGTTTGTCGAGCGGGTTCACTTGGTTTGAGTATCTGTCAGGCAGAAGTTTCTGTACATTGTCGAAGAAGAGGATACCGTCCTTAGCTTTTTTCACATTGTCGTCCCACTTATCGACAAAGCGTTTGTAATCGACCGCATCGACCATGGTGAGTTTAGGTTTTGAGATAATATGGTGTTGGTAGAAATAGTCGCGTATGATCTCCGCGAGCATGGTCTTTCCCGTACCCGTCTCACCTATTATTATAGCATTGACGCTGAGTCTAACCCTCGCCACGTCTTGCCGACTCTGCAGGAAGGTATATGTGTCCACGATGGTCTGCAGCTGGCTTTTCACGTCGTCGAGTCCGACGATTTTCGACAACACGTCCTGTGTCTTCATAGGTTTGCCGCACCATCGACAGAATTTGGCAATAGCCCGATTATCCTTATGGCAATGTTCGCATTTCATAACATTTCATTTACTATTGTCACTCCCAATACCGAGAGAGCCAAGAGGCTCCACAAAGCATAGTGTATCAAAGACTCGCTACTCATGGTCTTGAGTTGGTTTTTCACGTCGTCGAGCACACCGAATTTCGATCCTTTGAACCGTTGTGCCTTTGTCTTGAACGTGTAGTATAGTGGTTCGAGCAGCGATGATTTCATGTCGTCGTCCATCACTTCGGCTATGAGAGCCTTGTCCTCTTCCGTCTCCTTGCTGTCGTCGGTGAGCCAACATATTATTACATAGATGAGCATGAAGGAGATGGTGAGGGGCAGTAGCAGCGAGCCGTAGTGGTGGTTTACCCATCTCATTGAGAGCAACGGGATGAACGAGGTGACGAATCCTATTGCAGCGAAGAAGGCGGACATCATCACTCCGAAGCCCTTGAAGTAAGACTTCACTCCCACGATGAGTGCTGTGGGCAGACCTATGGGGAGGCACAGTCTCATGAATCCGTTGTCGAGCATGGCGTCCCTATTTTTGAATCCGAAGACAAGGAAGAAGATGACCAATATGGAAGCTACGGCATAGAAGAGTTGTTTTAGAACCCTTGTCTGGAATTTCGCCCGTCTGTACTCCCTTCTCACGTCGTCGTACTTCCGTGAGGTCTCGTCTTTTGCTTTCACATATCGACGGAAATAGTTCTGTTGCGGGTCGATAGAGCCTATGGCGAGTATCCATTTCTCAAGACTTTTCTCATAGCTGTATTCCTGTGAGAAGTCCTCGTAAGGATTCTCGTGGAAGAAGACGGCAAGCCACTGCATGAGGCTACCCTTGTTTATCTCCGCGCTCATCTCGGCTGCCATCTCATGTTCGAGTTTGTTGCCGTTGTCGAGCACCTTGCCCGACGGCAGCAGGTAAGACGGGGTGGTATCGAGGATGCGGCAGAAGCGGTAAGCAGCCACGCGCAGGTCGTAGAATCCCAGTCGGCAGTGATTTTCGTCGCTCTTGATGTCGAAGCAACGGTTGCACTCGTGTATCTGTTTGCTCCATCCGTGTAGCTGTGCATAGAAGAGGAAGCGTCCGTCTTTTCCACAGAAGTCGTTGATGTTCTTTGCAAATTCCTCATCACTCACGCTCTGCCACTGTTTCAGTTTCTCGGCGAGCAGCGCGCCCACCTTGGCAGGTGTGTTTGCGCCTCGGAGGTCGAATGCCGTTGTGCGGTCAACATTATAGAGCACCTTGTAAGCCAATGTCTTGGAGTACTCCTTTCCCTCGGTCATTATCCTGAGCGACTCGCACGCCATACGGTCTTCGTGACTATACATCCAAGAGAGCAGTCGTCCGTCGGTGATGCTTCTCCAGTCGTCCTTGCTCATGTTTTCGTAACCGAAGCAGTGTATTATTTCCTTGAGAGTCCTCGACTTATAGTTAGTGAAGAAAGGCATGTCCTTGTCCATCTCATATACAGAGCGTAGGATAGAGATGCCGAGCTTATCGTTAGGCACTCCGGTAAAGTATCCTCTCATGCGGTTGACGTCGCAGTCGGTATGGCTTTCCACATACACCCACAGGTTGTCGTGCGGATTGCGCAGTGCAATCTGATACTGTTGTGAGTTGATGACCATGCTCACCGCCACGCTGTGGATGTCGTTACATTCCTGTCCGTTGATGTCAGTATAAGGCCATGAGTGGTCCATGGTATAGATGGCAGCCATGAGTCCGGCGTGCTGGTCGGCAGGATATCGGTTTGTGACGATGTCTTTAAGCTGCATTGCCGTCTTGCTGTTGCCGCAGGAGTCGAACCAGTTGGCGAGTCGTCCGCCGTAGAGGTATCCTCGTGCTATGCGTTCGTTGCTGAGGAGCAGAGGGATGAGCTCCTGCACGTTCTCAGCCACGAGGTTACGTTCGGGATCGACGATGAACGACTGATATCTGAGGAACGGCGAAGAGAGATCGACTTCAGGGTTCTCGCCGAGGAACCACCGTTCCACTTCGTTGTATGTCCATCGTTTTGCGACGTTGACGGAGGTGAGTCCCTTGACAATCATCTTCACTCTGTCAGGCAGCGAGTCGATGCCCGGTAGTCGTCCTTCGTTTTTTCGTTTTATTATGGTTCGTTCGCCCACGTTGAAAGGGCTGTTACCTCTCCAGAGCATTAGCAGTGTTATTCCGAGTGAGTAGTAGTCTGTGGCTGGTGTTATCTCCACCACTCCGTCGATGACGTCGTTGTACATCTCAGGCGAGGCATAGATAGGTGTTCTTGCCTGTGTGGTGCGGTGCAGTTCGTCTTTGTCTTTCACCACCGACGATATTCCGAAGTCTCCGAGCACGAGTTGCGTCTGCTCTTCGTCTCTGAAGAAGAAGTTGCCTGGCTTTATGTCTTTGTGAATCACGTTGTTGTTGTGGCAATACTCCAGAGCCGCTGCAGCTTGCAGCGCGATGCGTCGGAAGCGGTTCATGTCGCCGTTGAGTTTATATGTGGAGAGTGTTCCGCCCCTAAGGTATTCCATGAGTTCGTAGTCACGGCTTACGCCTCCGACATACATTTTTCCGAAGTCATAGACCTGTACGATCATCTCGAATCCTATACCCGCAATGATCTTCAGCAGTTTTTTCTTCACCGTGAAGTTTGGGTAATAGATTTTCAGCACGAGGAGTTCTCCGTTGTTTTCCACGAGGAACACCTGTGCCTCTCCCGAGTTGTCGCTCAGGCATCTTACCTTTCGGTAGTATGTGTTGTTTATTTCAAACGTATCGGTGTCGATGCTATCGTTGTTAGGCGTCTGCGACTGTCCATCGTCGTCCATACGTCCAGTGACGTCGAGCATGGCATTGGCATGCGAGAGGGTAATATTTGTCGCGTCGTTGAGCTTCGCGTCGGATCTTAGTGTCCCGTCGTTAAGTGTCAAACTGTTGAACGTCTCGTCGTTGAGTGTCACGCTGGTTAGCGTCACATCGTTGTTGCCCATGCCTCTTATCGTACTTTCATCCATTGTCGTCAGTCTTTAGTTGTTTTAGTATTCTGTCCGAGAATAATCCATTTTCCTCCGAGGTGAGGCTTTGCGCATCCGCAAGGGCTGCTGTGAATGGCATTCTTATAGTTGCATTTCCAGGCGAGTCTGAGTCCAGCCGGTTTCATCGCCATGGCATAGTTTCTTGCCTCTACCGGCTTTTCCATTGGCTGAGTTTTCAGTGCGTCCAATGCCTCCATGAGTTGGTCGGTGAGTGTTTTTTTGTTTTCCTTATAATCTTCTTGTGTTATTCTCTTCGACTTTATCTCGGGAATGACGGGATTAGTCTCTCCTCGGTCTTCAGCGAGCAGTTTGAGCACTCGGTCGCGGAGAGCCTGATTGGCTTTTTCGTGCATTACCTCGATTTCTGAGGTCATCGGCACGGCCTTGTCGAGTTCGCAGAGTTTGTCTGCAATCTTCTGCATCTCCATATATTCGGGAGTCTGCCTTACCTGATGGAGGAGTCGTTTAGCCTCGTCTGTAAGGGGCATTCCACACTGTTTGCAGAAGGCGAAGTCGTTCATCGTATTGCATCGCGGACAGACCACTCCGCCCCTTGGGTTTCCGCACTCAGGGCAGTAGGCCTCGTCGCCTTGCAGTTGTGCTCCGCAGAAGGAGCATGTATCGTACTTGACGTAGTGTCTGCAAGCCTCGCAGAAGTCGGAGCCTTGTGACATTGTAGCACCACAGTTAGGGCAAATGGTCATTGCGTCAGCCTGCTGGTATTGCATCTGTCCTATGGATTCAAAAGGCATCATCACGTTGTCTGAATCCATTGTCTGGAATAGTTGTTTCGACAGTGTTTTGGGCAGTGTCTGTTCCAGTTCGTTTATGTCTGTCTGAATGTTATTATCGTCCATAAAAGGTTTCAATTGGTTTATTTTTTGTGCGTCTGTTTTATTAGACGAACACAAGGAATACGGTTTATTGCGTGCAAAGATATAAATTTTTCTTTAAATACCAAAAAAAACCACCAGATTTTTTTAAATCCAGTGGTCTTTATTTTAATATTTTAAAATTTGTGGTTTTACCAGAGATCCAGTCTTTGGCTCTTTGGGAGGTAAAGTTTGTCGCCTTCTTTCACATTAAACGCCTCGTACCAGGCGTCGATATGTGGCAGTGTTCCGTTCACTCTCCATCGTCCGAGAGAGTGCGGGTCGCTCTTTGTTCGGTTGCGTATTTCCTCATCGGTGATGTTGCCTGCCCACACTCCAGCATAGGCCATAAAGAATCGTTGGTCTGCTGTAAATCCCTCTTTTTCTGCGGGTTTATTGCCTTTTGTGGCGTTTTGGTATGCTGTCCAAGCTACTTGCAGTCCTCCGTGGTCGGCAAGGTTCTCTCCGAGTGTGAATCGTCCGTTGGCGTTAAGGTCGGGTAGCACCTTGATGTCAGAGAAGAAGCGGTCGAGCTGGTCAGCCTTTTCGTTAAATTTCTTCGCATCGTCTTCTGTCCACCATCCGTTCATGTTACCATCTTTGTCGTAATTGCGTCCGCTATCGTCAAAACCGTGTGTCATCTCGTGTCCGATGACCACACCGATGGCACCGTAGTTGAAAGCGTCGTCGGCTTCAGGGTCGAAGAATGGCGGCTGAAGGATTCCTGCGGGGAAGCAGATCTCGTTTGTGGTGGGGTTATAGTATGCGTTGACGGTCTGTGGTGTCATGTGCCACTCGTCTCGATCGACGGGTTTGCCTAGTGTTTTTTCGAGGCTTCGTTTCAGCCAGAAGCGCGAGCACTCTTTCATGTTCTCGTAGTACGATTTTGAGGGGTCGATGGTGAGTTGGCTGAGGTCTTCCCACTTGTCGGGGTATCCTATCTTTACATAGAAGGTAGAGAGTTTGTCGAGAGCGTTTTTCTTTGTCTCTTCTCCCATCCAGTCCTGAGCCTTGATGCGTTCGCCGAGGGCAGTCTGCAGGTTACGCACGAGAGTCACCATGCGTTTTTTTGACGATGCAGGGAAGTACTTCTCCACATAGATCTTTCCGAGAGCCTCTCCCATCACTCCTTCCACCTGCTGTGTGGCACGTTTCCAGAGCGGATAGTTTTCTTTTCGTCCCGACATGGTCTTTCCGAAGAATTCGAAATTGGCAGCTATGGTCTTTTCGTCGAGATACGACACTGCACTCATTATCTGTCCCCACTCCATGTAGTCGCGATACT
>SAMEA3663036__coassemble_717_pt1 | contig 14228 bp, 12 predicted proteins | sample SAMEA3663036__metabat2_low_PE_037 | metagenome-assembled genome bin SAMEA3663036 (sample SAMEA3663036) | pig gut metagenome | biome: pig gut; feature: pig-associated habitat; material: faeces | place: France | collected 2012
CACAAACATTACGAAAACCAGCTGTTGTATTGAAACTATGTTGCAAACTCATTGTATGATAGAATACATACCATTTCCCGCGGAATTTGTTTAGATGTGTATGATTGTTGCTGTAGTCATATCCATAATCTCCAGGGTTTTTCATATAGTTGTGCTGGTATTTCCAACTTTTGGTTACCAGCGGAGTTTTGCTAGTCATGTAACTCATGCAACAGGTGGTTGGTTTCTCTGTCGGGAGAGGCCAGTCGCTAAAATCTTGCCAATCTATGTTATAAGTATAAACGTATGTGCCGTTGATGTAGTTTAATTCGTTAGCTTCGAAATGATGGGGAGCCTTGATGGGGGTTATCGGGCCATCCACACTAATCATGTCTTTTCCCAAACGCATAATGCGAGCACATCCTCCGCCTACTGTCAGCCAACCTTTTCCTTTGTCATCGATGACTACACCCGGATCGAAAGCGGCTTTGCATTCTCCTGCTATGCCGGGAGTGTTTGTATCTACCAAACTATGATTCAGCGGGCTTGACCACGGTCCTATGGGGGATGTGGATGTCAGCACTCCGGTTCCATCCCCGCTATTGGAGAAATAGAGGTAGAAGTGAGTCTTGCCGTCCGCTTCCTCACGTTTTGTGACCGACGGTGCCCATGATGTTTTTATCCATGGGGCGATGCTGTCTGTTTTAATAATTCCGTGATAGGTCCAGTTTGTCATGTCATCGGTGGACATCATCACCAGAGATTTGATGTATTCGTAGGAGTTTTTTCCGTAACCGCCTATTGTCTCATATTGTTGCTGATCGTTTGTTGCGTACACATAAAGTCTGCCTTTATATTCTACTGCAGTTGGATCCGCTGTAAACATAAAATCCAGCAGGGGATTTCCATATCCTGTGGTGAGTTTAGGGGAAACGTCCGGCATGGTTACATAAGGCACGGAATCATTTTGCAGGGACGGATTTTCTCCGGCCCGCGCATTTTGCTGGTGAGATATCATACATGCAGCAATGACCATTGATAAAATGGGGGTCTGGATGTTTTTCTTTTTCATTGGATATTTGGTTTAAAATGGTAATATGTTCGTTTACTGGCCTGTCATCGTTTTGGGCGGATGATTACCCTTCTGTAACTAGTCAGTGCCGGAGTCCCATTGTCTGTCACTTCATGACCTGTCCCCTGTCCTGTTCTGCAAATATCACGTTTTTATTTCATTTATTATGTTATCGACAATATATTTGTCGCTCATAAGATATAATTCAATCCTGTCATCGCAGAGTTGCTTGCACGTTTCCGAGTTGTAAAACAGGTTCAGTGCCCTTGCTGGAGATATGTCAAGTTCTTCGGACAACATCATGATGATTCTTCCTGTTTTTCTCCAAAGTACATCTTTTCTCATTGCAAAATCCTCCTTTTTATATTAATTCTTTTGATCCGATGAACGTGAGATAATTGTCTATTATCTCTTGATTGAGAATACAAATTTGATGATTAGGTTTTGCATATTTAAGTTGTCCTAATGCCTGTTCTGCGGTAATTCTCCCAATCATGTAGTCCTCAACAGTGTCAATAACTCTGTCATTTGCCACGCCTCCTTCGATAAAATCATACCCACTCCATGGTTTTAGTCCTTTGCGACTATTAGTTATAAAATCCAGCCACTCTTTGTTATATTCGTCCATACAAAGAAATTTGTACCCTGCATTTATGGTGGTTTGATAGTCAAAATCAAATATGTTTATTATGGCTGTATTGGATTTCTTAATAATTTTGACTTTCTTTGCCCAACCATAAGCCTGTTCTTCAATTTTGGTTAGATAAAACCCACGTCCAAAGTCAAGGTGCTCTCTGCCGACATGAGCAAGCGGACGTTCTATTTTAAGTATTGAACCATGAAACAGTATCATAAGAATAAAAATTATTATGTTTTTTCCCAATTATTTAGAGCTTCAACAACATCCTCTGCCACATACTCCAAGCTTTGGGTGTGTTCTACATCATATAAATCAAAGAGTAGGTTCTTGACAAGCCCCACCTTATCAAGGCGGTTGTGCATTTCCGAAGGGGTAATCCCCATTAGGTCAGCAGCGGCTCCTATTGCCATCACTGCAAAATGTACTTTTTCAGCTTCATTATTATGAATATTTTGTTCTATCATATATATAACATTTTTCGCTGCAAATGTACTGCTTTTTTATGAATTATCAAAGGGAAAGTGTTAAAATTATGCTCTTCTGAGAAAAATATCCTCTAAAAGTTTTCTCTTTTCGCATATTATTCGTATCTTTGGTGCGGGTTTCATTCCGGTGAGCCAATGGCTCCTTCCGATGATTTCCAATAACATTGTGGGTAAACAAAAGCATTCGCTATTATTCGCGTTCAGCCAAAAGCGTAGGAAACTTTCATGGATATAACGTAGATAGTTGAGTGCCAAACGACTATCAATTTATTAATTGCAAAAATGAAAACTATCAAAATAAATTATGTTGATTATCATAAAGATTATGATTTTCGAGATGATCTGATTTATCGTATCTTATCTAAACGTTATAATGTCGAGTTTAGTGATAATCCTGATTATGTATTTTATTCATGTTTCGGATTTGAACATCTGAATGTTTCGGATGATTGTGTAGTGATTTTTGTTACAGGAGAAGATAAATGTCCCAACTTTAATCTTTGTGATTCCGCATTGGGGTTTGAACATCTTGAGTATGGAGATAGATATCTGCGTTTCCCTTTGTATTATTTTTATAAAGATGATACAATAAAAATGCAAAATAAGCACAATCTTCCAGGATATTTCGACTTGAAACGAGAAAAGCCATCCTTTTGTAGTTATGTTGTTAGTAATGCAAATGGTTCACCAATGAGAGACAAAATGTTTGAATTACTTTCAAACTATAAGAAGGTTGATTCTGGTGGTAAGCATTTGAATAACATTGGGAAGCCTATTGTGGACAAATTTGAGTTTGATAGCAAACATAAATTTTCTATATGTTTTGAAAACACATCCCATAGTGGTTATACAACTGAAAAATTAGTTCAAGCTTTTGCTGCAAGGACAATACCTATATACTGGGGAGATCCTGATGTCGGGATGATTTTTAATGAAAAAGCGTTTATTAATGTTTTAAGCTATGATTCTCTCAACGAAGTTGTTGAGGTCGTCAAAGAAATTGATGAGAATGATGAAGCTTATATTAATATGCTAAAACAACCAGCATTACTAAGTCAGGATTGTTCAGAGGAGATGTATCTTGAAAAATTAGAGAAATTCCTTTATGATATAATTGATCAACCTAAGGAGGATGCATATAGAAGAAGTAGAATTTTTCACCAAGTGCGATATAAATACAATCGGCAGTTCTTTTATAATAGATCAAAACGTATTGATAAAGTATTGCAAACTCCAATAATAAATGTATTACATAAATTGTGGATGGGGGGACATCGCTGAACAAGATGACAGATTTCGTTCATTTGGAATCGGGAAAGGTTTCTAACCCTTGTCCGAATCAGACATTTCAGCCATTAAGGATATCTCTTTTAGTAAAAGATACTTGAAAAGATAACCTTGACGCATAAAGATGATTTTCAATTCTGAATTCGACAATGGCTTTTCTTTCCTTATTGCTTAAACTCATAACGTTATTCCTTCCTTTGTGACATTCTTATAAAATGGAGTAAAACTTTTTGCTTTCCACTCTTGTTTTATCCGCTGCAAATATACTCATTAATCGCGAAACGGCAAAGGAAATTGAGGGAAATAACTTTTTTATGTAATTACCGCTTTGTCATACACGAAATGACGCGGCTTGTAGTTCCTATCTTTTGGACATAAATAGATTTATTAAATATTTGATATATTTGTCAGAAACACTGGATATTTCACTTATCATCACTTCCATAACAACATATATCAAAATATCAACATTCCATCAAAAAATCATCTAATGATTGAAATTTTGCATTAGAGCTATCCTTTTGTCTTATTTCATCAAAGGCTCTGCCCAAACTGTCTTTGACGTATGTCTCCTGCGCTTTTTTCTTGCTTACTTTTTTTTCTGTGTTATATAAGGATGTGGATATAACTCCCTTGAGCATTCCGATGGCGTGTCGTATGCTGTTGGTTGTAATGTTTTCATCTATAGTTACTAATATCTATGCCATATTACTTCATAATTTTTATCTTTAACAAATATACCTAATTATTTTCTTTTATCCGAAGACAAGGATTCCATCGTGGTCAATTCTCGCTGCGGGCGACTGGGCCAAAGATATGCATTGAACGCACACCATATTTAGACATTATTTCATCCTTGTATGGAATGATTTTGCTGATACATTCTCTTCTCGTAATCATAAGCGTTGTATGTTTAACCGCTGCAAATATTCGCATTATTCCTGGGTTTCGATTATTGCCTTAGTCACATTAGTGTCGATATTTTTTTTGCCCAAAAGGAATTTGTCCACGAATGCCTCCACCTCAGGATATTGGCTCAATGGCAGTTGGCAATGGGGATGACCACCCACGATGGAGTAGCCCATGCGGTCGGCAATGCCAAAGGTGTTCCATACTTCACGAGCAGCTTTCGACGACTCGTAGTTTGAGCGTTCGGCCATCCACTCATAATCGGTATTACCGAGTACGAGCAATGCGCGAGGCGCAATGAGTGCCGCCAGTTCATGATGATCTATCGGCAGACGGTCAACACAGTCGGAAAAGCGGCGCATGCTCTCCTTGAACCATGCGTAGTTGGTGCGTCCTAATGTCTCAACGTTGCCCAATGTCTCCGACACTCGCCACGAGTTGACACCACCTCCACCAGGCTCTTGTGCTATCGTCAAGGCTATGCGCTCGTCGAGAGCTCCGGAAAAGAGAGCCATCTTACCGGCAAATGAGCAGCCTGACACGGCTATGTGGCTCATGTCTATCCTTGACTCCTTGCCCACTATTTCTAGTCCGTCGATAATGCGACTAATTCCCCAAGGCCAAGCGCAATAGGCTCCCATCTCTGTTTGGTCGGGATAAAGACGGTTGATAGGCTCCTGTCCGCGTTTCTGTGTATGGGACATCACCTGACTGAAATTAAAGGCTATCTGCGCTACACCTCTTTTGTCGAATATCTCCTTTGGCAGTGAACCAGTTCCGAATCCAATGCCTATGATTGCAGGGAAGGGACCATCACCTTCGGGATATTTGATAGAGGCTGTGAGTCGCAATGTCTCCTCGCCCACTCTAACATCCACTACGAGTGTATCGTTGATAATGTGAGCCTTCATCTGCTCTTTCCTTACCTTAGGTTTTTCGCCTATTTCATAGTGATACAACATCTGCATAATCTCCGAACGACGACGCTCCCAGTCTTTGAAGTCGGTTGAACGCCCACTGCCGTCCGCCCATGCGAAGGGGTCGGGCAGTTCGGGTATGCTTGGCAACTCCTCGAATGCCTTCATCTTTATGCTTGGATAGCCCTCCGCTGTATTTTCCTTATTGTAAACAAGAGGTATGCTATTCTTAGCCTCATCACTCGGACAAATGATGATTCGTCTGTAACCTACAAGAGACATCTCCTTGTCATCACGCACCTCGCATACGACATGGGTGTTGCCCGTCTGCATGTTCTGAGGCATGGTGATTGCTACCTTAGAACCTTGTAGCTCAAGTTTTATGTCGGGATTTGCACTAATGTCTTTCTGAATCCACCAATTAAACGTCAGTTTGTCGCCATTAGGGTCGTAGGATTTCGATGCGTCAAGGATTATTCTCTCCCCAGGATTTGCCTTTATGCTTATTGGGGCCAATCCTTGGATGCCGTTGACAATAACCACGGGATTATGATTACCCTTGCCCTTCTCAGCCCATTGCATTCTTGCGATATAGTCGTTGACTATGTCTTGATAGAATTTTTCCTCGTATGAGCGCGAAATGCGTTTCTGGGGCTGCTGCCAGTTGGTCCAAGCTATAGTTACAGAATCTGGACACATGTTGCGGCGGAAACATCCAGCCCATCCTATCTGTTCGGGATGGTCGGCATCATGAAGTCCGTTAGGCATGATATTGAGGAAACTCGGAGTGTCGCCCTCCACTCCCCATTTGAACGTTGGATACACCTTGCCGAGATTCCCTTTCCCCTGGATATGAGTGGCATATTGCTGCCATCCCTTGCTACCCAGTTCGCATTGTGTGAGCCATGCACTTTCGTCCCATATAAACATCAGGTCGTCGGCAAACTCATTTCTCAGCCATTGATGCGAACTGTAGGCACGGTCCATTCTCATGGCATACACCATGTCTTGGTCTGTTATTGTGAATACTCTCAGTTTGTGCAGAAACTTTTTGAGTTCCTCAGCCGAGCGTTCCTTTTTCACTCGCCATATAGCCTGTGCCAATGTGTTTCCGCCTCCCCAGCAAGTTATCCACAAAGGTCGGGGGTCGTCCTCATCTACTAATTTTATTATTAGGTTGCTTCCCGGGGTGTCGTTGTCATCGCCAATAACCTTTATTCCCGAGCGTTGACTACCCATTGCAACTCGGCTGCGCAGGTATTCCACGCTTGGCCAATAACCGATTGTCTGTTGTCCCTGTTCCTTGTCCAATGACAGAAAACGCTTCTGACCGGATCGCTTCATGAGTTTCCTCACGTCCTTCCCGTATGCATCTAGCACACGATATAGCGAGTCGGCCCATTCAGCAGGATATGGGTCACAATTCCATCCTGTCGTGGTGATAAGAGCCTCAATCTCGTATTGGTCGGCATATGCCATAAGTCTCACCATCGACTCCATGTCGTCAGGTTCAAGGTCGCCTGGAGCGATGTCGGTCAACACCACTAATCTCGGTTTCAAAACAGCCTCCCCATTGGCAAAGGCTAATGTGTTGAAGAATATCAACACTAATAAGGTAATAAGCTTTTTCATTTCTCTATTCTTTGACATTTCTTTTTTTTCTCATAAAACTAACTTTCTTTTTGTCATTATATCAACGGAGTCATAAAAACAGGAAGTAGAGTATAAGTTGATTTCGGGTGCAAATATACTACTTTTTCTTCTTTCCCCAAATTTTTTTATAGCCAAAATCAAGGTTTCCCCGAAATCTTTATTGTTCAAAATCCCAGTTTCCCCGAAATCTTAACCTAAATAGAATCACGTTCCAATCCGTTTAGAAAGGAGACAGAAGCGGCTATCGACTTGATTACATCCTATTCTTTGCATCCTGACCTGCTCCAGTTCCTTTATACTTGCTATTTGCCGTATTGAAACGATGTGAGACGCGAAGCTGAACACATGGATAATAATTGTAGTTGTTACTCTTTTCATAATTGACAAATAATTGATATTTGCCTATTTGACGTAACAACTTCGTGTTTGGTTGCAAAGGAATAAAAATCTATCAATCACATACCTATGTATCACACGAATTAGTGTCACACATAGGTATGTGATTATTTCCTTCGTCATGCTTTCCATAGTCCATGCAGGTTACAGTACTCCCTTACGCACAGACACTCTTCACTGGTGATAAACGTTGCCTCGGGTTTACATCCGGGCTTAAGTTCACGCCTTAATACCGACGTCGGTGTCAGCAACTCTACCCATTGGATATAGTGCTCGTCGAGCATCGGATGCTCCACACTCCCCACCCTTACGTGGTATCCATTGGTTGTTTTCTCAACCACAGGCACATGTTTCTCTTGTGCTGCATCGGTTGTGTTCTCCTTGAGTAAAATCATCGGTTTGCCGCAGCACACCAAATCCCCTACTCCGGGATTCAACACTTCCACAATGTTGCCGCAAACGGGGCAACGATAGATTTCCCTTAGTTTTGTCATATAATCTCCTTTCTTTTTACGAGCGCACCTATACACTCATGATTATTCGGTGCAAATATAGCAAATAATCTCCCACTTGTCAATACTTATAATAATTTTTTATGTCTATTTTGCATCTATTCTCAATCTTTAATCTTTAGTCATACAATCTGAAATAGTTAATAAAAAATAATAATAATCCCCAATGCTTGCATAATCGGAAAAATAATCAGATATTTGCATTACGAAAAGTTCGTAACGACATTAACGTAATTGCAATGACATGGACAAAAAGCCGAGAAGAATAGCCAATCCATTCCTCGTATATGGATATGAAGGACCGCACTATTTCTGTGACCGGGAAGAAGAAACCCGCAAGTTGGTGTCTGCCCTGGCTAATGGAAGAAACGTTACCCTTGCAGCCCAGCGACGTATAGGCAAAACTGGACTGATACATAATGTGTTTAATAGGGTAAGAAACAGTGAGGACGATATAATCTGTATCTATGTGGATATTTTCCCAACAAGATGCCTCGCTGATTTTGTACATATCCTGGGCAAGGCCGTCTTTGAGGCAGTGCAAAGCCATAGTGAACGACTGTTTTCAAGAGTGGCTTCGTTTCTCAGTGGTTGTCGCCCCGCAATAAGCTTCGACCCTTTGACCGGTTCGCCGAGTTTCTCTATTGACATAGCCCCGTTGATGGAGGAAAAGACATTATCTGACATATTCGACTGTCTTGAAAAGTCCGACACTCCTGTATATATCGCCATTGATGAGTTTCAGCAGGTTGCATCCTATCCTGAATCCGGGACAGAGGCCATGTTGCGCTCTCGCATCCAGTTTATGCATAATGTACACTTTATCTTCTCAGGCAGTCAGCAGCATCTTATATATGAGATGTTCTTGTCGGCGAAGCGTCCGTTCTACAACAGTACTCAGATTATGACTCTCACCACCATTCCATTAGAGAGTTACTACACATTTGCCGAAAACCTGTTTGCCGAAGGAGGCAGGACGATAGACGGAACGCTATTCAAGTTCATCTATGACAGTTTCGAGGGACATACGTGGTATGTGCAGACCATACTCAACCGATTATATGAAACAGGCGGCAATATTACGGACAAGAGTCAGGTGACAGAAGCCATAAAGAGCATTGTGAGGGAAAACACCATGGTTTATCAAACCACTATTGCCATGTTGCCCGACAAACAACTGCAAGTGTTGAAAGCCCTTGCCAAGGAGGGCAAGACCGCCACTCCCAACAAAGGAGCCTTCATCCAAAAATACAGTCTGAAGGCTGCAAGCTCCGTGAGCAGTGCCCTGATGTCGCTTGTTGACAAGGAACTTGTGTATCGCTCTCAGGAAGGCTATTCGGTGTATGACCGTTTCATGGAGATTTGGCTGAGGGAGGATTTGTTTAGCACTGTTTAACAAAGTCTTTCAATGGATGAGAATAATCGATAATGTGATTACGACAATGGAGGGTTTATGTATTTTGAGGCAAGATTATCAGGGGTGCTGAGTAGTTACTGGCTCATACAAATAATAAGAGTATAATAATAATTACTCCTAAAGTCTCGGCAGTGCGGTTGATGCGCACTGCCTTTTCCATGTCTTCTCTTGTCAGTGGTTTGTCTTGATTGCCGATATATGGCTTGTCGAATGTCTCGCCAAAATACTTGTGGGGACCGCCGAAACGGCAACCGAGGATGCCGGCAAGGGCGGCCTCAGGCCATCCGCTGTTGGGACTGGCATGACAGGGACCGTATTTCATTACGAAGCTGACGAGGTTGAGCCTTCGTGCTGCTATCAGCATCAATAGTGCAGTAAGTCGGGCGGGGATGTAGTTGGCAATATCGTCGATGCGTGCCGCCGCCTTGCCGAATTTCAGATAGCGTGGCGAATGATAGGCTATCATCGAGTCGAGGGTGTTCACCATCTTGTAGCCCATCATCGCCGGCACTCCGCCTATGGCAAACCAGAAGAGTGGGGCAATCACACCGTCGTTGAGATTCTCGGCAAGTGTCTCAAGTGCGGCCTTGCGCACTTCCTCGTCAGTGAGTTCGGATGTGTCGCGACCTACTATGCGTGCCACTTGTTGGCGGCCCTCGTCGAGCGAGCTGTCGATGGCATAGAACACCTGGCGCACCTCGCGTATGAGTGTGGTGCCGGCAAGACAATAGAACACCAATATAGCGCGCATCGCCATACCTAAATATATATTAACCTTGTCGGCAACGACTATCATTGTCCAGGTGGCAAATACCGCAACAGTTATTAGCATAACGGCAAGCAACGCTCCCTTGAGTACACGCCATTTCCCCAGATTGAGCATACGTTCGCCCTTGGCTATCATCTTGCCGAATAGCACCACGGGATGGGGCAGATGTTCAGGATCGCCAAAGAGGCGGTCGAGAAGCCAACCTATTAGGAATGAGGAAAGAGGAACGAGGAGTGAGGGATTGGAAGTAATTACTTGGTAATTGATGTCCATTGTCTTATTGCATTTATGAGGATTTCGTTTTCTTCTTTGCTTTGTGCTGCCACACGGAAGTGGCGGGGAGAGAGAGTGCGGAAGTTGGAAGCGTCGCGGATGAGGATGCCATGCTGCTTGGCGAGCCAATCTTTCAGTTCGGCAGCCGTGCCTACTGCCAGTTCGCATAGCATAAAGTTGGTGTCTGATGTCATGGCAGATATTCCTTCAATCTCATCAAGAGCATTTCTCAGTCTTTTAGCCTCTGCGATATAATCTTCAATGTATTGGATAGCCTTAAAACCATTGTCGAGGATATAATGTCCGGCAGATATGGCGAGAGCATTCACGCTCCATGGGCGCATACACTCCCTTATGGCCTTGGCAAAGCGGCGGGCGGTGACGATATATCCAAGTCGGATACCGGGAATAGCGCATGTCTTTGTCATGGAATGTATCTGTATGATATTGCCAGCATCTACGGCTTCCTTTGCAGTCATCGTCGGAAAGAGTGTGATGTCCTCGTATGACTGGTCGATAATGAGTGTACCGAATTCCCTTGCCAACAACATCATTCCGCTTGCGTCGATAGCCTCGCCCGTAGGATTGTTGGGATTGCAGATCCACACGGCATCAGTGTCCTCGTCAGCGTCGCCTTGTATGAGCAGACCTGCATTGCGACAGGCATCCTCGTATTCCGAAAATGTAGGTTGGATGATATGATGATGTGATAGTCCGAGATTGCGGCAAGCCTCGGCAGCGAGGTATATGGCATCCGTGGCACCATTGGTCACGATGATACATTCCGCGTTGATTCCTTCTTTTTCTGCTATCTTTGCCTCAAGGGTCAGTGCTTCAGGTTCAGGATAATTGCAAATCTTGTCCATCTCACCCCGCAAGTGTTCCACAAGCGGTGTGATGTCAGCGTGGGAATAGATGTTCGAACTGAAATTGATCCGAATATCCTCGTATTCGTATATGTCGTCTCCGTGGCCGGTAATCATCTGCTATGAAATTAAAATATTAAAGAAATAAAAGATTAGTGGGTAATGTTCATGGGCGACTTAGGATTTCATATACTTTCGCCATGTCAACGTGCTTTCTGATGTGGTCGGCAAGGCGATTGTAGTGTCGTTCCTTATATTCGGCAAAATCAAATGACTCAGTGTTCTTTTTGCCAATGAGATAATCCACCATGGCGGCATTGTCGAGACAACCGTGGAGATAGGTGCCCATGCAGTGGCTGTCGGCTATGCAGCCTTCGGGAGTGCCGTCGGCCTTGATAGTCAGCGGTTTATATGTTTCATCGTCGATAGGAGTGGATATGCCTTGATGGATTTCATAGCCTCTCATCTTTTCGCTACCTGTGGCAAGCGTGAACTCCGTCTGGCATGTGATTTTCTTCTTGCCCATTACGGTTCGCATGGGCAGCAGACCGATGCCTTCGATGTGAATGGCGTCGCCCTCCGTGCGTCGAGGGTCGTCGATGCTTATGCCAAGCATCTGATAGCCGCCACAGATGCCGAAGATGGTTTTCCCTTGTCTGTGGGCTTCCCTTATGGTGTCGGCTACTCCTTCTTCCTTCAGGTGGCGCAGGTCGTCGATGGTGGCCTTGCAGCCAGGAAGGATGATGATGTCGGCCCTGAGCAACTGCTCTCGTTCTGTGGTGTAATAGACGTTTAGGCGATGGTCTTGCTCAATGGCGTTGAAGTCGGTGAAATTGCTCAGATGTCTTAGTTTTACCACTGCAATATTTGTCTTGCCGTCTTTGGCATGGCGTTGCTTCTTGTCGAGCACCACGCTGTCTTCGTCCTCCACGCCGATATCCTCAAGATAGGGCACAACGCCGAGTACAGGCACATGGCATAGCTCTTCAATCATTCGCCGTCCGTCGTCAAACAGTCGCAGGTCGCCACGAAACTTATTGACAATGATACCTTTTATGCGCTGGCGGTCGTTGGGAATCTGGAGCATAACGCTGCCGTAGAGACTGGCGAACACACCGCCACGATCGATGTCGCCCACGAGGATCACGTCGGCATCGGCATGTCGAGCCATTGGCATATTCACGATGTCCCTGTCGCGCAGGTTCAGTTCAGAGATGCTTCCGGCTCCCTCCATGACGATAGGCGAAAAGCGCGAAGCCAACCGGTCGAAAGCCTCGCATGCCTCACGTCTGAGCCAGTCCTTGCCCTCGCCACGGAAGTAGCTGTAGGCATCGCGGTTGCCTATTGGCGCACCGTTGAGCACTACTTGCGACGTGTGGTCAGACTGCGGTTTGAGCAGAATGGGGTTCATATCCACATGGCACGGAATCATGACCGCCTCGGCCTGTGCAGCCTGTGCCCTTCCTATTTCCAGTCCTTCGGGTGTGGCATACGAGTTGAGTGCCATATTCTGAGCTTTGAACGGAGCAGGATGATAGCCGTCTTGCCTTAATATTCGACAAAACGCGGCAGCGATGACGCTTTTGCCCACATCGCTGCCCGTCCCCACAAACATAATATTTCTAAGTGTCTTTTTTGTCATTACCTTTAGGACTCAATAATTTTTTTTCGCACATCCTTGACAAGTCTGTCAGTGAATTGTCAATCTTCTGAATTTTTGTCTTTGCAAAGATACAAATGTTATTTCGAAATATCGCATTTATGGCTAAAACGTTATTTCTATTTAACATTTTGTTGGTGGATTTAATAGTGATATTTTGGATTGTCCATACAATAGGCGGAATACCATTGTTTTGCGGCAAAGATACTCCGTCCGGACTTTATTACGATGGACAGTCCAGTACGAAATAAACAGAATATTGCCGCCTTCGAGTTAAGATGAAGGCGGCTTTGTTGTTATTATAAATTGTGTCAATACGGAAAAAATGTGTCAATACGTAAAAAAGTGCGATTTCTTTCTAATTAATCGTTTCTGGCAGCAGTGTATTATGATTAAATTTCGTATTTTTGCAAAAGTAATTTCACTATATATAATACACAATCTACACGTATGGAACAACAATTATTGACTGTTGAAGCATTTGCCCATTATATGCGGGGAGCCATAACAATATTCTTCGTGTTCTGGTGTTTTAAACTATATACATACAGGCGCCGCAACAGGATGATGCGACTATTGTTCTATACGACTATATTCATAGCTTTCAGTTATATAAAGGATTCTGTGTTCCTCTTTGCGCAATGGAAAAACTCCTTTTGGCTCGATGATTTTGTCAACACTGTCGATCTTCTGTTCATACCTCTTGTCTGTGCCTTCTTCATCGAAGCTACCAATCCTGGTTATCCCACTCGCCGTCAGTTAGCCGCATTGTTGTCTATGCAGGCGTTATTCATACCGCTATTCTTGATTTTCCCCGATGAAATCGTGGTTTTTTGCGCTTTTTCGGTAGCGTGTGTCATAGCTTTGTCAACCATATTCCTTGTAGTTGCGTTCTCCGTGAAGTACCGCCGATATATAAAGCTAAACTATTCTTATAGAGATAATATCGATGTCGCTTGGGTTGAGTTGTCGTGTGTGGCATTTTTCGTATCACTGTTTGTCTATTATTTTGCCTTCGACTATACCACATGGCTAAGCGAGGCGCTCTACAATGTCTTCTCAATAGCATTATGGACATTCCTTTTCCTCTTTTCAACAAGACATCGTGTGGTAAAAATGCTAAAGCCGGAAGATAACGATGAGGAGCAAGCCGCTGAGAAAATTGAAGATCCCAAGTCAGACAACGAAGAAGTAATGTCGCATAACTATATTTTGGCAGTAAGGTTAGAGCAGAAGATGAGTCAGGACAAGCTCTATCTCAATCCGAAGCTAACCTCCGTTGACGTGGCCACTGCCATTGGCACAAACAAGACCTACCTGTCGGACTACCTTAACAACACGCTCAACACGTCATTCTTCGACTATATCAACACTTTCCGAATCAACGAGGCGT
>SAMEA3663036__coassemble_725_pt1 | contig 14129 bp, 14 predicted proteins | sample SAMEA3663036__metabat2_low_PE_037 | metagenome-assembled genome bin SAMEA3663036 (sample SAMEA3663036) | pig gut metagenome | biome: pig gut; feature: pig-associated habitat; material: faeces | place: France | collected 2012
ATGTGGCTCTGAAGATTGCGCCCGTCTATGGAGGACCGGTAGTGTGGATGAAAGACGCTTCGCAAAACCCCATCATCGCAGCACAACTGATTAACACCACCGAAGGAAGGAATCTCGACCAGACGCTGTCGCGTCGCTATCAACAGTTGCGCGACGACTACGAGACAAAGCAGAAACCACTGGCCTCGATAGATGAAGCAAGAAAGAATAAACTTAATTTGTTTTAATAAGGATAAACGTTTTTTTTTAATAAGGAGGTACTTGATTATTTTTAGACAATGATTAAGACAATACTATTCGATATGGGAGGCGTGGTCATCACGCTCGACCAACGTCAAGCCATCGAGCGCTTTAAAAGTCTTGGCCTCGCCGATGCCGAACAGCGCCTCGACGCTTACACCCAACAGGGCATCTTCGGCGACCTCGAAGCAGGAAAGATAACCGACGAGGATTTCAGACGCGAGCTCAGTGTGCTCGTAGGACGCGAACTGTCGTGGAACGAGTGCCGATATGCCTGGATGGGCTACTGCGGTGGCGTGCCTGAACGCAACCTGCAGAAGATGAATGAACTACGTGACAGAGGCTATCGTGTGGTGCTGCTGTCAAACACCAATCCGTATATGATGTCGTGGGTGATGAGCGATGAGTTTGACGGAAAGGGACACTCGCTCGGCTATTATCTCGACGAGGCATATATGAGTTATAAATGTGGTGCTATGAAACCCGATCCTGTCTTCTTCAATGCAGTTATCAAAGGCGAAGCTCTCGTGCCGGAAGAGACTCTCTTCCTCGACGATGGTCCACGAAACATCGCTGCCGCAGACGCCCTCGGCATAAAGACCCTGCTTGTGGAAAACGGTGAGGACTGGACAGGAAAGATTGAAGAGAAACTTAAAGCATTATCATAAGGTGAAAAAGACAACAATCATGAGAAGATTGACAACATTATTTATGCTTGCCATAGCCTTTATGGCATCGGCACAGTCGAAAAGAGAATTTCGTGGCGCATGGATACAATGCGTCAACGGACAGTTTCAGGGCATGTCAACACAAAAGATGCAGAGCACACTGAGCTACCAGCTCGACGAACTGCAAAAAGATGGTTGTAACGCCATCATCTTCCAAGTGAGGCCTGAGTGCGATGCCCTCTACGAGAGCCGCATGGAGCCATGGAGCCGCTTCCTCACGGGTACACAAGGCAAGGCGCCCAGTCCTTATTGGGATCCTCTGAAATGGATGATCGAGCAATGTCATAAGCGTGGCATGGAACTGCATGCATGGATCAACCCTTATCGTGCGAAGACAAAGACCACCACACAGTTGGCGTCAAACCATATCGCCATACGCCATCCCGAGCGTGTCTTCTCTTACGACGGACAGTTTATCATGAACCCTGCTATGGAAGAAAACCGCAAGTATATATGCAACGTCGTAGGCGACATACTCAGACGCTATGACGTTGACGGACTGCATATCGACGACTATTTCTATCCCTACCCTGCAGCAGGACAAACCATCCCCGACGCACAGCAGTTCCGCACCATGTCAAATGGTATAAAAGACCTTGGCGACTGGCGACGTTACAATGTCAACCTCTTCATACGTCAGCTCCACGACACCATAGCCAACGTGAAGCCGTGGGTGAAATTTGGCGTGTCGCCTTTCGGCATTTACAGAAACAGGAAATCGTCGCCCATAGGTAGTAATACTAACGGCCTGCAGAACTACGACGACCTCTATGCCGACGTGCTGCTTTGGATTAACAACGGGTGGATAGACTACTGTGTACCACAGATTTATTGGCAGATAGGGCATCCAGCAGCCGACTACGAAGAGCTCATAGGTTGGTGGAGCCGTTATGCCGGCGGACGACCTCTGTTTATAGGCGAGGACGTGGAGCGCACAGTGAAATATACCGACCCTTCAAATGTCAATAGTCATCAGCTTCCAGCAAAGATGAACCTACATCAGCAGCATCGCAACGTGCAGGGTACAGTGCTGTGGTATGCAAAGGCTGCGGTGGACAACGTAGGTAACTATGGTACGCTGTTGCGAACCAACTATTGGCGCACCCCTGCCCTCCAGCCACTCATGCCTTTCATCGACGGCAAGGCTCCGAAGAAGCCAAGAAAGGTGAAGCCCGTATGGACAGAGGACGGCTATATCCTCTTCTGGACGGCGCCGAAGGGCAAGGGATGGAAAGACGAGGCTGTGAAATATGTGGTCTATCGTATTGCCAAAGGAGAGAGATTCGACATCTATAATCCCAACAATATTGTGGCAATAACCACCGACACTTATTACAAACTGCCCTATCATAACGGTAGTGAGAAATATACCTACGCCGTGACTGCTCTCGACCGTATGCAAAACGAGAGTAAACCTGCGAAGACAAAGGTGAAGCTATAAGATTTCAAAACATTTATCCAAACAAATTGTTGCAGATATGGCAGACAACAGTACAAGCAGATCACGACGCACTCTCAAACCAGCTCCGGTAGATAATACCTATGCCCATCTCCAGCCACAAGCCCTCGACGTGGAAAGGGCTGTGCTTGGTGCGCTGATGATCGACCGCGACGCTTATACCATAGTGTGCGAGATATTACGCCCTGAGAGCTTCTACGAGAAACGTAATCAGCTCATCTTTGAGGTGATAAGAAGCCTTAGCATGGCTGAGAAACCAGTGGATATCCTTACCGTCACCGACGAATTGGAGAAGAAGGGGTATCTTGAGAAAGCAGGCGGACCGCTATATATCACCGAACTCGCCTCTAAGGTGGCATCGTCAGCCAATATAGAATATCACGCACGTATCGTGGCGCAGAAATTCCTCGCCCGACAACTCATCTCCTTTGCCAGCACAATAGAGACAAAGGCTTTCGACGGCACGGTGGACGTGGACGACCTCATGCAGGAGGCTGAAGGCTCGCTCTTCGAACTCTCCCAGCGTAACATGAAGAAAGACTATACGCAGATCGACCCTGTCATTACCAACGCCATCAACGTGATACAGAAGGCGGCGGCTAACAAGGATGGTCTCACCGGCGTGCCTTCAGGTTACCATAAGCTCGATGATATCACCAGCGGATGGCAACCCTCTGACCTCGTCATCATCGCAGGTCGTCCGGCCATGGGAAAGACCTCGTTTGCCTTGTCTATGGCAAAGAATATCGTCGCCGACTACCGTGTGCCCACAGCTTTCTTCTCTCTCGAAATGAGCAACGTGCAACTGGTCAACCGTCTTATCTCCAACTGCTGCGAGATACAGGGTTCGAAGATCCTCAGCGGACAACTGAAACCCGACGAATGGGATCGTCTCGACAAGCGTATCAACAATCTCATCGGTGCTCCGCTATATGTTGACGACACTCCTGCCTTGTCGGTATTCGAACTGAGAACAAAGGCAAGACGACTGGTGCGCGAACACGGCGTGAAGCTCATAATGATAGACTATCTCCAGCTCATGAACGCTCAAGGCATGCAGTTTAGCGGACGACAGGAAGAGGTGTCAACCATCTCCCGATCGCTCAAAGGGCTTGCGAAAGAGCTCGACATACCCATCCTCGCACTCAGTCAGCTGAACCGTGGCGTGGAGTCGCGTGAAGGTCTTGAAGGAAAACGACCACAGCTGAGCGACCTCCGTGAGTCGGGAGCCATCGAGCAGGATGCCGACATGGTGCTCTTCGTCCACCGACCAGAATACTACCATATCTTCCAGGACGACAAGGGACGCGACCTGCACGGTATGGCGCAGATCATCATAGCCAAGCACCGTAAGGGTGCCACGGGCGACGTACTCCTCACCTTCCGTGGCGAGTTCACCCGCTTTGAGAATCCCGAAGACTCCTCGCTCCGTCCTATGCCAGCCAACGAAGGCGAAATCGTCGGGTCGAGAATCAATGGTGGCGACTCAGGTGCCGCCGACTTCCCTCCGTATAACCCAACCGACATTCCGCCCATGGACGGGCCGATGCCGTTTTAACATACACCAATACCAATGAAACAACGTTTATTATTTGTTTGTCTCGGAAATATTTGTCGCTCTCCTGCCGCCGACGGTATTATGAAAGCCATGGTGGAGAAGAGAGGATTGTCACACATGTTTGAAATTGACTCATGTGGCATCGGACCGTGGCACGTGGGCGAGTTGCCCGACTCACGCATGCGACGTCACGGTCACGACCATGGTTACCGCTTCGACCATCGTGCCCGACAGATAAGAAGGGAGGACTTCGACCGTTTCGACCATATCATAGTGATGGACCACGAAAACTATCGCACCATCACCTCCATGGCACCCGACAACACGTCGAAGGCAAAGGTGGAGATGATAGCACAATATATCTCTAACCATAAGAATGTCGATGTCGTGCCCGATCCATACTATGGAGGCGACAAAGGCTTCGAACTCGTCATCGAACTGCTCGAAGACGCATGCGAGGGAATAATTGACACATTATCTTAGAATAATAAAAATCATAAGGTAAGCTCAATATTTGTTATTAGACAATAAGATAGCTCAATTTTTATTGTTAGAAATAAGGTAACTCAATTTTTATTTTTAGAAATAAGGTAACTCTATATTAATAATAAAACAATTAAACTCAATATTAACAAAACAACAAGAAACTATGAACATTGGAGAAAAGCTGCCCGAGATACTCGGTATTAACGAGAAGGGCGAACAGATCACACGTGATAGCCTTGCCGGACAAAAGGTGGTATTGTATGTATATCCAAAAGACAACACCTCTGGCTGCACCGCCGAGGCATGTTCTTTGAAGGAGCGCTACGATGAACTCAAGTCAAAGGGATATGTAGTGATAGGTGTGAGCAAAGACTCAGCCGCCAGTCATCAGAAATTCATCGACAAATATGAACTGCCTTTCCCGCTGATAGCCGATACCGACACCACCCTACTCCAACAGTTAGGAGCCTGGGGCGAGAAGTCGATGTGCGGAAAGAAATATATGGGTGCGCTGCGTACTACGTATCTCGTCAACGAAGAAGGTGTGATAGAAAAGATTTTCACGCCAAAGGAGATAAAGACAAAGATACATGCCGAACAGATACTTGACTATTTGAAGTAGGAAAGGAAGATACATGCCGAACAGATACTTGACTATTTGAAGTAGGAAAGGAAGATACATGCCGAACAGATACTTGACTATTTGAAGTAGAAAAGGAAGAAAAACATGCAAGGAAGAAGGTTTTTTCGCCTTTTTCCTTGCAAAATAGGAAATTTATTCCTACCTTTGCAGTCGCTAAGCAAAATCTAAGGGCTTAGAGGCCGATAATGCACCCATAGTTTAATGGATAGAATGAAGGATTCCGGTTCCTTTGGTTGGGGTTCGATTCCCCATGGGTGTACTGAATGGTTTTCCGGGTTTCCTGGATATTCCGGGCTTTCCGGATATTCCGGGTTTTCCAGGCTTTCTGGATATTCCGGAGCTCCCGGAAATACATATTTTTTAGTACTTCTTAAATTATTTCCTATGAAGAGAGAAGAACGCTATACTATCATTCTTGATCATTTTAGAAAAGAAATGCCTAACGTGACTACCGAACTCGATTTCGACAGTGAGTTCCACTTGCTTGTAGCCGTTATGCTCAGCGCACAGTGTACAGACAAGCGTGTAAACATGGTCACGCCCGAACTGTTTCGACAATATCCCACCCCACAGTCTTTGGCCGACGCTACCGAGGACGACGTCTTCGCCCTTGTGAAGAGTGTGTCTTATCCTAATGCTAAGTCGCGTCATCTTGTCGAGATGGCACGGCAATTAGTGGAGCGCTTCGACTCTGTTGTGCCGCAGACTCTCGACGAACTCGTCACGCTGTCTGGCGTAGGACGCAAGACAGCCAACGTGATGCTTTCGGTGGCTTTCGGACAAGGTGCCATGCCTGTAGATACTCATGTTTATCGGGTCAGTCATCGTATAGGATTGGTCAACGATAGCGACAACACCCCGTTGAAGGTAGAGCAACGTCTCAGTCGTTATATCCCGAAAGAAGAGCTGGGTCTCGCCCATCACTGGCTTCTCCTCCATGGACGATACGTGTGCACCGCCCGAAAGGCACACTGCTACCGCTGTCCTATCGCCCATGTCTGCAAGAGCAACGAGAAACGATAATATTTTTCCACAACATATTTTTATTAATAAAGAGATGAAATACTTCGAGGTAGTGTTTTCCATTAATACCCGTGCCGACATACTTCAAGATGTCCGTGACGTGCTTGCCGCAATAGCTGGCGAGACAGGTTTTGAAACTTTTGAAGATACTGATGACGGTATCAAGGGATATGTTCAGATGGATATGTTTGACGAGGATGCGCTGAAAGCCTCGCTTGCGGATTTCCCATTTGACGACACGAAGATCTCATATTCCGTCGCCGAGGCGGAATATCGCGACTGGAACGAACAGTGGGAACAGGAAGGCTTCGACCCTATCGACATCGACGGACGCTGCGTGATTCACGACGGCCGTCATCTGCCGGAGACCTTACCTTCATTGTCGGTAGAGATCGACGCACGACTCGCCTTTGGCACTGGTACACACGAGACCACACGGATGATTGTCCGACGTCTGCTCGACACCGACCTTGCTGGTTGCTCGCTGCTCGACTGTGGCTGTGGCACAGGCATCCTCGGTATCGTGGCCTTGAAATGTGGAGCTGCGAGTGTGACTGGATATGACATTGACGAATGGAGTGCCGACAATACCCGACACAATGCCGTCATCAATCGTGTGGAAGACAGATACGACGTGTTGCTTGGCGACGCAACGGTGCTTGATGGTGTGGAAAGACAATTTGATGTGGTTGTTGCAAACATAAACCGAAACATTCTGCTTGCCGACATGCCACGCTTTGTGGCTAAGATGAAACCTGCCGCAAAACTGATTCTCAGCGGTTTCTATCGTGATGACGTAGAGAGTCTGAAGCAAAAAGCTTGTTCCTTAGGCCTTGCCCTCGAAGACATGGTGACAGATGGAGATTGGACTATGCTCGTCTTCGGTTAGTCCGTTACGAAAAGTCTGAAAAGTCTTATGTTTATCTGAAAAGTTTGTCTGAAAAGTTTGTCTGAAAAGTATGTCCGAAAAGTTTGTCCGAAAAGTCTCGGCTACTCCTCTTCTTCGGTATTTCCGATGGTGAGTCGTTTAAGGTCGTAATAGCTGCCATTATAAATATCGAAATCCACATATCCTTTTATGCCTGGTAGTTTTCCGCAGTCAGTATGCTGCCAAAACTTCCACTTACCCTGATATTCCACCTTTTCCACATAGTAATGTGCAATCCAATAAGGATATTCGTCGAATATGGGGTCGCTGAGATAGCGCATCTTGAATTTGTAGTAAGTGTAGATGATAGGTTTCACGCCATATTTCTTTTCTACAAGTCTCAGCCACGTGAGCACGCTCTCCTTAAACTCTTCGTCGGTCTGCGACTTAGCCTTATGCTCCACGTCGAGCACAGGAGGCAGGTCGCCCTCTTCGAGTTTTACTTGTTTCATGAAATATTCGGCTTGTGCCCTGCCAGAAGAATGTACGCTCCAGAAGTGGTAAGCTCCTCTTATAAAGCCATATTCGCGTGCTTGATAAAAGTTGTCGTTGAATTTGTCATCCAGTTTGCTGGCACCTTCTGTGGCCTTAATCATCACAAAGCGTACGGGACATTTCTCTATCATCCCGTGGTTGCGCAATTTCTCCCAGTCTATCTCGCCTTGGTAATGGCTGATGTCGATGCCGTGAATCTCATATCCTTCAGGATAGGATATGTCGCCATATAGTGCGCGCCATCTGAATCCGAAAGGCGAGACGAAGAAATAATAGAAAAAGACAACGTATAGCGCTACTACGGTAAAACCGCCGAGCCACCAAGCCCAGCCGGGTAGTTTTTGTAATATACGAATCAGTACGCCGGGTTCTTTCCGGCGTACTGTCGATTTGAGTATTTTCTTACGTTGTCTTTGCGGCATGTCGAGTTGATTATTCCTGCTCCAGGGTAAGTGTCTTTGTAGGCTGGTCGCATACTTCAGACGGACCGAAGTACTGTATTGGTCCAGGATAAACAAACTCTGTCTCGCGTGCCCATCTTGTGCGGTGAGCCACGAAGTACTTGTATGGTTTGCCGTCGAGCTCCACGAGGGCCTTGCGGATCACAGGCTTCATCTCGCCGTTACGCTTCTCCATGTTCATCATCATGGTGATTGGAATACCGCCGGCAATCCACTCGTCAACAGGCTTTGATGTGTTCTTGACAGACGACATGTAGCCGGTCTTGCCAGCAGCGATCAGCATCGAAGCGTTGAATCCGAGAGAGTAGCAGTAGTCAGCGTCGAAGTTTGACGGAGCTGCACATCGTCCCTCATATCCGAAGAAGTGGTGTTGTGTAGAGAACTTTCCGTTGAAGAGTCCGTCCTTCTTCCACTGTGCGAGCTTCTTGCCAACCATTTCGGCGAGGAGCTGTTCTGTCTCGATGAGCGATACCTGTACGTTGCCGTGTGGGTCGCGCTCCAGTGCGAGCTGGCGTGAAACAGAGATAGGCAGGCTTTTGAAGATGGCAGCGTTCTCGTCAGAGAGGTGCTGCAGCACGTAGTCGATCTTCTTGTCGTCGGCGATCATGTCGAAGTCAGCCTGGTTAGCTGCGAGCATGTCGTTGAGTTCGGCGATGAGCTTCTTAATGGCTGGGATAAACTCGATAAGTCCCTCTGGTACAAGTACTACACCATAGTTCATACCGCGTGTGGCACGGTCGGCAACGGCGTCGGCGATGTAAGTCACCACGTCGTCGAGCGACTGGTTCTTAGCCTCTACCTCCTCACCGATGAGTGTGATGTTTGGATGAGTCTGCAGTGCGCACTCGAGTGTGACGTGTGAAGCCGAGCGACCCATCAGTTTGATGAAGTGCCAGTATTTCTTTGCCGAGTTGCAGTCGCGCATGATGTTACCGATGACCTCAGAGTAAACCTTTGTAGCTGTATCGAAACCGAACGAGGTCTCTATCTCAGAGTTCTTTAGGTCGCCGTCGATGGTCTTCGGACATCCGATCACCTGTACGCCAGCGTCGATAGCTTTGTAGTACTCAGCGAGCACACATGCGTTAGTGTTTGAGTCGTCGCCTCCGATGATGACGAGTGCCTTGATGTCGAGAGCCTTGAGGATCTCGAGACCCTTGTCAAACTGCTCTTTCTTCTCGAGCTTTGTGCGACCAGAGCCGATGATGTCGAAACCGCCGGTGTTGCGGTATTCGTCGATGATGTCGGCAGTGAGCTCCATATAGTTGTGGTCAACGAGACCACCAGGTCCGAGGATGAAGCCATAGAGACGGTTGTTTGGGTTGAGCTTTTTGATACCGTCGAAGAGACCCGAGATGACGTTGTGTCCTCCAGGAGCCTGTCCGCCTGAGAGTATCACACCCACGTTGATGGCGACATTGCTTGCCTCGCCTTCAGTAGGCTCAAACTTAAGATACGGCATGCCGTAAGTATTTGGGAAGAGCTTCTCCACCTCTTCCTGGTCAGCAACTGACTGTGTAGGCTCGCCTTCGACGGCCTTCAATGCACCGCGCAGAGCCTTTGGCAGCTTTGGCTGGTAGGCAGCACGTGCAATCTGTAATGCGCTTTTTTCCATAAATAGCAAATAATGTTTATCTATAAATAAATTCTAACTTCTCGTCATTTTTGTGCCTTTATGCGGCAATTCTTTTGCAAAAGTAACAATTTTCGTTGAGAAATAAGAAATATTTTGGTGTAAATGTAGGATTTTAATATTTTTTTGATTTCAATTATGTCTTAATTCAAATATTTTGCTTAACTTTACGTCGAAATTCAGAATATCTTTATAAACAAAACAAAAAATCATCATGGCAAAGAGAAAAGATTTAAAGAAAGTAATCAATAATATCTGCATGGATCTCACTGCAGAAGTAGTGGCTGTATCTCTCTATGAAAGCAAGCCTGCTGAAGAAAACGTGCTCGCCATCATCAACTCTATCCTGAAGATTCGCCAACACTATATCGGACGCATCTCAAAGGTGGAGCCAGGCATCCCGGCCAAGAAGTATTTCCATAACCTTGTCGAGGAGTTTAACAGCGACACGCTCGAGATCATCGACCATATTGGCAATCTTAACTAAATACTTGCCTCTTATGTGGAAATCATTCTGTCGGTGGCTGTTATACAGTCGCATGGGGTGGACCATAGACGTCACTGAGTCTCACCCCGAGAAATATATTATCTGTTTGGCACCACATACCAGCAACTGGGACTTTATCATCGGTCAGCTCTATTCAGGGGCGGAAGGCATGAAGTGCAACTTCCTCATGAAAAAAGAGTGGTTCTTTTGGCCTATGGGCATACTGATGAGAAAGCTCGGGGGCATACCTGTGTGGAGGTCGAAACACACGAGCATGACTGACCAACTCGCCATGACGGCAATGAAGATGGACTCGTTCCATCTCTGTGTCACCCCCGAGGGTACACGCTCCGCCAATGCCGAATGGAAGTTAGGCTTCTATTTCATTGCCCTGAAGGCAAACCTGCCTATCTTGCTCTATGGGGTGGATTTTGAGAAAAAGGCTATCGTATGCCGAAAGACTATCATTCCCGACGGTGACGTGGAGAAACAGATGAAAGAGGTGAAAGAGTACTTCAAGGACTTCAAGGGGAAGATTCCCGAGAATTTCGCGCTCTGACCCTCAGTCGTCTCTCCTTCACACACAAATACATAGAAAGACACATGAAACTTTTCAACTCGTCAACAGCATCGACTCGACAACTCGACAAAAGTATCAATTCGTCAACCCGTTCACTTGTCAACTCGCCAACTCGTCAACTACTATATATAATAATAGGTGTAATGACGTCTCTTGTAGCCAACGCCCAAGGGAAGCAATCGCGAGGACTGTGGCAACGCATAGACTACGACGGCGAGCCATGGGTAAAAAACACATCGCTGCCATACAAGACCACCAAGGGACTCTACAACCGCCACATAGCCCTATGGGCGAGTCACGGACGCTACTACGACCAGAAGAAAGGCCGTTGGAAATGGCAGCGCCCCAACCTTTTCTGCACCACCGAGGACCTCTTCACGCAGACCATCGTGGTGCCTTATCTCATACCGATGCTCGAGAATGCAGGCGCCGTGGTGTTCACTCCACGCGAACGCGACTGGCAGACCAACGAGATCATCATCGACAACGACACACCACGACAGGGCACCGCCTATGTCGAGGCTAATGCCCGTGGCGAGTGGCACCCTACCCCCAGTCCTGGCTTCGCCTTTCACCAAGGCTCGTATCGCGACAACGAGAACCCCTTCCTTGCCGGTACGGGACGACAGTCAAAGGCCACACGCAGCAAGAAACGCTATAACCTCATCTCCTATCAGCCCAACTTCCCCGAAGAGGGACGCTATGCCGTGTATGTGAGCTATCAGACTGTGAAGAAGAGCGTTGACGATGCTTCATACACCGTCTGGCACAAGGGCGAAAAGACCACGTTCAAGGTCAACCAGCAGATGGGAGGCGGCACATGGGTGTATCTCGGCACGTTCGACTTCGACAAGGGGTCGAGCGAATACAACCGTGTGGAACTCACCTCACAGAGTGCCCACCGCGGAGTGGTGACGGCTGATGCCGTCCGTTTCGGCGGAGGAATGGGAAACATCGAGAGAGGCGGCACCACAAGCGGCATGCCACGATGCCTCGAGGGTGCCCGTTACTATGCCCAGTGGGCAGGCATGCCATACGACATCTACAGCACCAAAAAGGGCACCGACGACTATAGCGACGACATCAACGTGCGCTCGCTGATGACAAACACCCTCGGCGGCGGCTCCGTTTATATGCCTTCACGCGAGGGGTTGGGAGTGCCTCTCGAACTGTCGCTCGCCGTACACAGCGATGCAGGCTACCGCACCGACGACACGTCGCTCATAGGCTCTCTCGCCGTATGTACCACACGCTTCAACGACGGACGCCTCAATGCCGGCATCTCGCGACTCGCCTCACGCGACTTCGCCCAGACCCTCCTTGACAACCTCAGTACCGACCTCGCGGCAAAGGGGATAACATGGCCCATACGCGAACTGCGCGACCAGAACTACTCAGAGACACGACTGCCCGAAGTGCCTTCGGCCATCATCGAGACCCTCTCGCATCAGAACTTCAACGACATGCGCCTCGGCCTCGACCCCGACTTCCGCTTCACCATGGCACGCTCTTTCTATAAGAGCATACTGAAGTTTGTGACAAGACAACATAACGACGACTACCAGGTGACGCCACTCACACCCACCGACTTTGCGGTGGATATAGACGCTAACAACGGCGTTGCCACCCTCTCGTGGTCTCCCGTAAACGACCCTCTCGAACCCACTGCCCGCCCCACGGGCTATGTGGTATATACAGCTACAGGAAGTGCCGACTTCGACAATGGCACCGTCGTGGGCAACAACACGTCAACGGCAATACATCTCGAACCTGGTGTCCTCTACAGCTTCCGTGTGGCTGCTATTAACAAAGGCGGATGCAGCTTCCCCAGCGAGGTGCTCTCAGCCGTGTATAATCCTTATGCGCGACATAAGATAATGATTGTCAATGCCTTCGATCGTCTCTCGTCGCCCGCGATAGTCAATCGTCCCTTAGGCAAGGGCTTTGATATCGACGCCGATGCAGGACTGACCTACGGCAAGACCATAGGCTGGTGTGGCCGTCAGACCGTGTTCAACACCAAGGCAGCGGGAGGTGAAGGTCCAGGGGCACTTGGATATAGCACAGGCGAACTCGAAGGACGCATTGTAGCTGGCAACGACTTCAACTACGTGCGTACCCACGCCGCCGCCATACAATCCACTGGCAACTATACCATCGTCAGCTGTTCGCGTCAGGCTCTCGAAAACGGAAAGGCATCGCTCTCGGGCATTCACCTTGCCGACCTCCTCTTCGGGGCGCAACGCAAGACTGCCGACGGACGTTATGCCGTCTTCACTCCACGACTGATGAAGATTGTCGCCGACTTCGCCAATAGTGGCGGCTCGCTGCTCGTCAGCGGTTCGTCTGTGGCAAGCGACCAGACCACCGACGCCGAACGTGCCTTCCTCCGCAACATCATCAAGTGCGACTTCGGAGGCAGCTACGACGGGGCATCGCCTACGGTAAAGGGCATGTCCACAGAGTTTGACTTCTATCATAGCCTGAATGCCACACACTATGCAGTCACGTCGCCCGACATACTCGCACCAGTGTCGCCAGCCTTCGCCACGTTGGCCTACAACGACGGACAGCCCGCAGCCACTGCCTATAGCGGCGACGACTACCGGGTGCTCGCCCTCAGCATTCCCATAGAGTGCATCATCGACGGTCACCAGCGCAACGCCTTGATGCGTGGTTTCGTCGATTTCCTCTTAAAGTAGTAATAGGAGTATAACACTTGATGAACTTCACATAGTTTATTACACATGAGAAATAAATAATAAAACATATAAACAATGGAAACGTATAAGATTCAATCAAACCAGTCAGGAACAAGAAGCATCGACATCTCGGAGAAGCATCTTGAGACAATAATGAAATACCACCTCTTCCGCGGACTCATCGACAGCAATGGCTTTGTGGATGAGGCAGTGCTCGACAAGCTCAAGCTCAACATACGCTCAATGCTCGAGACCGAGACGCTGAAAGACAACGACCTGCTCGACCTCTGTCTCGACGTCATCTATCATAAAAACATGAAAGCCTTCGGTCTGCAACAGCTCGTGCTGCTCTTCATAAAATGGAGCGACGCACGCGAACGCACTGCCGACCAGCCCGAAACCGACACAAAACCCGCCAATGAAGGAGATGCAGAATAAGGTGCCGGCAACGAGGGAATACCGGCTGTCAGACTTCCTCCCCACAACAAAGAAGGAGATGGAGATACGCCGCTGGGACTCTGTTGACGTGATCCTCTTCTCTGCCGACGCTTATGTTGACCATCCGTCGTTTGGCGCGGCGGTCATAGGGCGTGTCATCGAGGCAGCGGGATTCCGTGTGGCCATAGTGCCGCAGCCAGACTGGCACGGCGACTTCCGCGACTTCAAGAAACTCGGCCGCCCACGGCTGTTCTTCGGCATCGCTCCG
>SAMEA3663036__coassemble_767_pt1 | contig 13482 bp, 10 predicted proteins | sample SAMEA3663036__metabat2_low_PE_037 | metagenome-assembled genome bin SAMEA3663036 (sample SAMEA3663036) | pig gut metagenome | biome: pig gut; feature: pig-associated habitat; material: faeces | place: France | collected 2012
GATTGGATAAGCTGTAATCAAGATTGGATAAGCTGTAATCAAGATTGGATAAGCTATTATCAAAGATTGAATAAGCTATTATCAAAGATATATTTCGAAGAGTGAAGAACGATGATTTCTTCACTCTTCTTATTTTCTCATCATAAACTCATCATTGACCCATCATTTACTCATCATAAACTCATCATAAACCCATCATTGACTCATCATCTACTTCCCTTCATTAAAAAAACAAAAAAAAGCGGGGGATCTTGCTTTTATATTAAATATTATTCGTAACTTTACACGCCAAAATGTACCTATACGTACGTTTTGCACTGAAGAAGAAAATAAAAAAACAATATAAATGCATTTCAAATGGAACATAGAAACACCATCATCCGAAAGAAAGCAGGCAGCTAAGGAGCTGGCAGACAAGATCGGAATGAGCCCGATACTTGCCGACCTGCTCATAAGAAGAGGCATAAAGACAGAATCGGCTGCCAAACGCTTCTTCCGACCGATGCTGAGCGAACTCATCGACCCGTTCCTCATGAACGACATGGACATCGCCGTTGACCGACTCAACGACGCCATGGGACGTAAGGAACGCATCATGGTCTATGGCGACTACGACGTGGACGGATGCACTGCCGTCGCACTGGTGTATAAGGTATTGCAACAGTTCTACTCCAATATCGAATACTATATACCAGACCGATACGACGAGGGTTACGGAGTGAGCCGCAAAAGCATCGACGAAGCAAAGGAAAAAGGTGTAAAACTAATCATAGTTCTCGACTGTGGCATAAAAGCCATAGACGAGATAGCTTATGCAAAGAAGCTCGGCATTGACTTCATCATCTGCGACCATCACGTCCCCGACGACGAGATGCCGCCAGCCGTTGCCATACTCAACCCGAAGCGAAAAGACTCCACATACCCGTTCCACCACCTCTCTGGATGTGGCGTGGGATTTAAGTTTATGCAGGCTTTCGCTAAAAACAATGGCATCCCGTTCTCACGACTCATGCCCGTACTCGACTTCTGCGCCATCAGCATCGCGTCAGACATTGTGCCCGTGACAGGCGAAAACCGCACGTTGGCTTTCCACGGACTGAAGCAGCTGAACCAAAACCCGTCGGTGGGACTGAAAGCTATCATCAAGATATGCGGACTCGCGGGAAGGGAACTCACCATGAGCGATATAGTGTTTAAAATCGGACCACGCATCAACGCATCCGGAAGAATACAAAACGGCAAGGAAGCTGTTGACCTGCTCGTGGAACGCGACTTAAAGACGGCACTGCTGCAGGCAAGTCAGATAAACGGATACAACGAACTGAGAAAGGATATCGACAAGCAGATGACGGAAGAAGCTAACCAAATCGTGGAAAAGCTTGAAAACCAGCAGCATCTCTCGTCGATAGTGCTCTATGGCGAAAACTGGAAAAAAGGCGTCATAGGCATCGTGGCTTCACGACTCACCGAGCTCTACTTCCGTCCAACAGTGGTGCTCACCATTGTCGATGGCATGGCAACGGGATCGGCACGCAGCGTGGCGGGATTCGACATCTACGACGCCATAAAGAGCTGCCGCGACCTTCTCGAAAACTTCGGCGGACACACTTACGCCGCCGGACTGTCGATGAAGAAAGAGAATATCCCCGCCTTCAGCAAGCGGTTTCAAGCATATGTCAACAATCACATCCAGCCAGAACAGACTCAAGCCCTACTCGATATTGAGGAAGAGATAGACTTCAAGGACATCACCAAGAAGATGCTTACAGACCTGAAGAAATTTGCGCCTCACGGTCCGTTCAACCCCAAACCGCTGTTCTGCACTCACAACGTGTATGACTACGGCACAAGCAAGGTGGTGGGAAAGATGCAGGAACACATCAAACTCGAACTCGTTGACAGCAAGTCGAGCAACGTGATGAACGGCATCGCCTTCGGACAAAGCAGTTCGGCGCTGTTTATCAAAAGCAAACGCAGCTTCGACATCGTTTACACCATAGAGGAAAACGCTTATAAGCACGGCGAAATTCAACTTCAAATAGAAGATATCAAACCTTCGGGGAATGAAGAATGAAGAATTCTTTTGCAAACGAGAGGAGAACCGAGCTCGCTCGAGCTATCCCGAGTGCAGGTAAAGAATCGACGAAGTCAATGAAGTGTGAAATGTGAAAAGCTAACGAATCGACGAAGTCAATGAAAGATAATTATCGCGAGATACTGAGGAGATATTGGCACTACGACGACTTCCGCGGCATACAACTCGACATCATCGAGAGCATCGGACAGGGACGCGACACCCTCGGCCTGATGCCTACAGGAGGCGGAAAGTCGATAACGTTTCAAGTGCCCGCACTGGCTTCTGAAGGCTTGTGCCTCGTTGTCACGCCTCTCATTGCACTGATGAAAGACCAGGTGGAGAACCTGCGGCGACGTGGCATCAAAGCGGCTGCAATATATTCCGGCATGACCAACGACAAGATACTGATGACGCTCGAGAACTGCATCTTTGGTGCCTACAAGTTGCTCTATGTCTCGCCCGAACGACTCACCTCCGAATTTTTCATCGCCAAGATAAGACACGCCCGCATCAGCTTCATCACCGTCGATGAGGCGCACTGCATCACGCAATGGGGCTATGACTTCCGTCCGTCGTATCTGAAGATTGCGCTCTTCCGCAAGCTCTTCCCCGACACTCCCGTCCTCGCACTTACCGCCACAGCCACGCCTGCCGTGATAGAAGACATACAGGTGCAGTTGGGATTCAAGGAGAAGAACGTGTTCCGCATGAGCTTCCTTAGAGCCAACCTCGCCTATATGGTTTTTCATGCCGCAAACAGGCTTGAGGACATAAGAACATTATTAAATAAGGTGGGAGGCAGCTCGATAGTGTATGTGCAGAAGAGAAAAGACTGCGACGAGCTGGTTGACTACCTCACGCAAAACGGCATCTCAGCCACTTCCTATCACGCCAGACTCAACGACGTGGACAAAAACCAACGGCAGGAAGCATGGAAGAGAGGCGACATCACTACCATGGTGGCCACCAACGCCTTCGGCATGGGCATCGACAAACCCGACGTGAGACTGGTGATACACAAAAACAGTCCCGCCAGCCTCGAAGCATACTTCCAGGAAGCAGGACGTGCTGGACGCGACGGCAAGAAAGCTTATGCCGTGATGCTCTACAACGACGACGACAGGAAACGTCTCCTCATGCAGCTCAGACACTCTTTTCCCGAGAAAGACTTCATCAGGCAGGTGTATAACGAGCTGGCTTACTTCTACCAGATTGCCGTGGGCGACGGCTATAACTGTAACTTCGAGTTCGACATCAACAAGTTTTGCCGCACATATCGCCACATGCCAGAAGACACACTCTCAGCAATTAAAATCCTCATGCAGTCGGGATATGTGGCTTATACAGAAAACGACGACTATGCCTCGCGGGTGATGTTCGCCCTCGAACGCGACGACCTCTACCGCCTGCGCAACAACAGTCAGAAAGAAGACCTCCTGATAGAGACCATGTTGCGCAAATATCCAGGACTGTTCTGCACGTGGACATTTATCAACGAGGCTGATCTCGCCTCCATCCTTGGCATGGAACAACGAGAGGTGTATCTGCTGCTGAAAGGTCTCGACGACAAGAATATCCTCAACTACATCCCTCAGAAACACATCCCGCACCTGCGCTTCACTCAGCGCCGGGAAGACGGACACCGCATCACTATCCCCAAAGAGGTGTATGAAGTGATGTATATGAAAGCCGCCGAACGTATCGACGCCGTGCTGAAATACGCACAAGACGCCTCCACATGCCGCAGCCGACAGCTACTGGCATATTTCGGCGAGACGAAGAAAGAGGATTGCGGCGTATGCGACGTGTGCTCGGCGAAAAAGCCACAGGAGAAGAAGACGGAGAAATGGATGGAGGCATACGACATGGTCATGGCAAAGCTGGCTGACAAGAAGAGACACGACATAGCCGAGCTGTGCGATACCGACATCCCGCTCGAGACGGTGGCTGACGTCATCACTTATCTTACCCATCAGCAGACAATAGGCAACGACGGGATATACGTGTTCATGAAATAACACGTCTAAAATGTAGGAATACTTATTCATGAAATAACACGTCCAAAATATAGGAAAAGCTGATAAAAAGACAGAAAAAAGACACGAAAACAACTTTTTTCATAGTAAAACACAAAAAAAAGTCACTTTTTGTTTGGAGTTTCAAGTAAATTGTGTACTTTTGCAGCGGTTAAACAATAAAAACAAAAAAAAATAATTATGAACAGTCTGTACAATACAACATCATGGTGGTGGCGCAGCTCGAGATTCAAATAATCGCGGGACACGAAGCTGTGTATTGTATAAAGGACAAATAACACAAGGCTCATCGTTAAACGCGATGAGCCTTGTTTGTTTTTAAAAAAAGAATAATAACACAAAAAAATAGAAAAGATGAAGAAATCGTTTTTAGTTGACGAAAATGGATTCTACGGAGATTTCGGCGGATCGTATGTGCCGGAAATACTCTATGCCACAGTGGAGAAACTGAGAGAGGAATATCTCGCCATTCTCAAGTCGAAAGAGTTTCAGGACGAGTACATGTCGCTGCTGCGCGACTATGTGGGACGCCCGTCGCCCCTCTACCTCGCCAAGAGGATGAGCGAGCGCTACGGCTGCCGCCTCTACCTCAAGCGCGAAGACCTCAACCACACGGGAGCGCACAAGATAAACAACACCATCGGACAGATACTGCTGGCAAAGAAAATGGGAAAGAAACGCATCATAGCAGAGACCGGAGCCGGACAGCACGGCGTGGCGACAGCCACAGTGTGTGCGCTGATGGACATGCCGTGTGTGGTGTATCAAGGAGCACTCGACGTGGAACGACAGCACACTAACGTGGAACGCATGAAGATGCTCGGTGCAGAGGTGAGACCAGTGAAGACAGGCAACTGGACCCTCAAAGACGCCACCAACGAGGCGATACGCGACTGGTGCTGCCATCCACAAGACACCTTTTATATAATAGGCTCCACCGTTGGACCTCATCCCTACCCCGACCTCGTGGCACGTCTGCAGAGCATCATCTCGAAAGAGATAAAAGAGCAGCTCGAAGAGAAGACAGGACGCGACTATCCCGACTATCTCATCGCTTGCGTGGGCGGCGGCTCTAACGCTGCTGGCACCATCTACCACTATATCGACGACGAGCGCGTGAAGATTGTCCTGGCAGAAGCCGGCGGACAGGGTGTGGAGACAGGACACACTGCCGCCACCATTCATGCCGGACGACTCGGCATCCTGCACGGATCAAGAACACTCGTCATGCAGACTCCCGACGGACAGATCATCGAGGCTGAGAGCCTCTCTGCCGGACTCGACTATCCTGGCATCGGACCTATGCACGCCAACATCGCGTCGCAACACCGCGCCACCGTCTATTCCATCAACGACGACGAGGCCGTGAAGGCGGCGTACGAACTGACACGTACCGAAGGCATCATCCCCGCCCTCGAAAGCGCACACGCTTTAGGAGTGCTGCCAAAGATGAAGTTCAACGCCGACGATGTGGTCGTGCTCACCGTCAGCGGACGAGGCGACAAGGACGTGGAAACATATTTGTCTCACAAAGAAATGGCAGGAGAATATGGAAACTTTTAACTACAAGACATCATCGCGCACACTGCTCGCCGACCTCTACACTCCGGTGGGCATATACATGCGACTCAGGGACATCTATCCGCAGAGCGCACTCATGGAGAGTTCTGACTATCACGACTCGAACAACAGCCACTCGTTTATCGGCATCAACCCGATAGCATCGGTAGCCATCAGTCATGGCGAGGCTATTTGCACCTTCCCCAACGGCGACACCACACGCCACGAGGTGAACCGCGACTACCGCTCAGACAAGGCCATCAACGCCTTCATCTCTCGCTTTAAGGTAGAAGGAGAATGCGCTTCATACTGTGGACTTTACGGCTACACATCGTTTAATGCTGTTCGCTACTTTGAGGACATCGCCGTCAAGGACACCACGATGGAAAAGAACGATGCACCCGACATGATGTACATCCTCTACAGAGACATCATCGTGTTTGATCATTTCAACAATAAGCTCACCATCGTCACTCTCGGCGAAGAAAGCGCACTCGACGACATCTACCGGCAGATGAACAAAGCCAACGTGCATGCCTACGACTTCCATCCCGTGGGCGACACCACCTCGCCGCTCACCGACGAGGAGCACAAGGCCAACATACGCCGCGGCATAAAGCACTGCCTCAGGGGCGACGTGTTCCAGATAGTCATCGCACGCCGCTTCATCCAGCACTACGAGGGCGACGACTTTAAGCTCTATCGCGCGCTGCGCTCCATCAATCCCTCGCCTTACCTCTTCTACTTTGACTTCGGCGGCTTCCGCATCTTCGGCTCCTCGCCCGAAACACACTGCCGCATAGAAGGCAGGAAGGCGTATATCGACCCAATAGCCGGCACCACACGGCGCACAGGCAACGAAGAGGCTGACCGCAAGGCAGCCGAATACCTGCGCAACGACGCCAAGGAAAACGCCGAACACGTCATGCTCGTCGATCTGGCGCGCAACGACCTCAGCCGCAACTGCCACGGAGTGAAGGTTGACTTTTACAAAGACCTCCAATACTACTCTCACGTGGTGCATCTCGTATCGCGCGTCAGCGGTACGCTCGACGACGGCGCCGACCCCATAAAGGCCTTCATCGACACCTTCCCCGCCGGCACCCTGTCGGGAGCGCCCAAGGTGAGGGCTATGCAGCTCATCAGCGAGATAGAGCCACACAATCGCGGCGCTTATGGCGGCTGCATCGGTTTCATCGGTCTCGACGGCTCGCTCAACCAGGCCATCACCATACGCACCTTCGTCTCGCGCAACGGCGAACTGTGGTTTCAGGCTGGTGGCGGCATAGTGGCAAAGAGCGACGAGGACTACGAGCTGCAGGAAGTGAACAACAAGCTCGGCGCGCTGCGTAAAGCCATAATGATGGCTGAGAAGATGTAATTTACTGATTCATATTATTCGACTGACAATGAACAAGATAGTTATTATAGACAACTACGACTCGTTTACATACAACCTGAGTCACCTGATAAAAGAAACCGGTGCCGACGTGACGGTGATACGCAACGACAAGTTTACGCTCAACCAGTTGGAACCGTTCGACAAGATAGTGCTCAGTCCCGGACCGGGCATCCCTTCCGAGGCAGGACTGCTGCTCGACGTGATAAAGGCTTACAAGGGCAAGAAGCCCATCCTCGGCGTGTGTCTCGGCCATCAGGCCATCGGCGAGGTGTTTGGCGGCAAACTCGAAAACCTCTCCGACGTGTTCCACGGTGTCGCCACCGAGGGCACCCAGTTCTCTAACGACTACATCTTCGACCATCTGCCCAAGCGCATCACCATGGGGCGCTACCACTCATGGGTGGTGAGCCGCGACAACTTCCCCTCCTGCCTTGAGATCACCGCCGTGAGCGACGAGGGACAGATTATGGCGCTGCGCCACAAGCATTACGACATCCACGGCATACAGTTCCATCCCGAGAGTGTGCTCACGCCCGAGGGAAAGACCATAGTAAGAAACTTCATTCTCAAATAAACATCAAAAAATCGACACAACTATGCAAACAATGAAAGACATCCTCAACCGCATGCTCAACCACGAGGAGTTGACACGCGAGGAGACAAAAAACATACTTATCGGCATCACACAGAGCGAGTATCCCAACGAGCAGATCACAGCCCTGCTCACAGCGCTGCAGATGAGGGGAGTGACCGTTGACGAACTGTTAGGCTTCCGCGACGGAATACTCGAGACGGGCGTGCCAGTGCCACTCGACTGCGAACGCTATATCGACGTGGTGGGAACGGGCGGTGACCGCAAGAACACGTTCAACATCTCCACCACATCGTGTTTCGTCATCGCCGGAGCCGGCTACAAAGTGGCAAAACACGGCAACTATGCCGCCACAAGCACCAGCGGAGCCTCTAACGTGATAGCCAACCACGGCGTAAAGTTCACCGACGACATCGACCGCCTCAACCGCTGTATCAACGAGTGTGGCATCGTCTATCTCCACGCCCAACTCTTTGCCAAAGCCATGAAGTTTGTGGGTCCGATACGCAAGGCGCTGCAGTTTCCCACTTGCTTCAACCTGCTCGGCCCTATCGTCAACCCGTCGAAGCCTCAGTGTCAGCTGCTCGGAGTGGCAAACCTCGACCAGATGCGCCTGTATAATAATGTGTATCAGAAGATTGGCATCGACTACGGCATCGTCAACAGCATCGACGGCTACGACGAGATTTCGCTCACGGGCGACTTCAAGGTCACCACAAACAACTATGAGCGCATCTTCAAGCCTTCAGACCTTGGCTTCAACATCATCAAACCCGAGGAACTGCGCGCCGGTGCCGACGAGAAGGAGGCTAAGCAGATCTTCGACAATGTGCTGGCCAACAGCGCTTTGCCTGCACAGAAAAACGTGGTGCTGGCCAACGCTGCTTTCGGCATCCAGGTGCTCGAAAAGGGAAAGAAAGATATCGAGGAGTGTATCGAGATTGCACGCGAGTCTATCGACAGCGGCAAGGCTTTGGCTACATTCAAGAAGTTTGTCGAACTCAATAGCTGACACGCAAGACTATGAGAGACATTCTTGAAGAGATAGTGGCTCACAAGCGCCAGGAGGTGGAACAGTTTAAGAGCGTGCTGTCTGAGCGCGACATCCACAAGCAGGTGGAAGCCATCATGGGCGGCGAGGTGCCTTCCATGCGACAGGCCATCAGCCAGTCGGCATCGGGCATAATAGCCGAGTTTAAGCGCAAGTCGCCGTCGAAGGGCTGGATAAAAGAGGACGGACAGGCGGAAGTCATTCCCCTCGCCTATCAGCATAACGGCGCTGCTGCCGTCAGCATCCTCACCGACGAGATGTATTTCGGCGGACACGACGAGTTTATCGTCAGGGCTCGCAAGGCAGGCGTCACCATACCTGTGCTATACAAGAACTTCGTGATAGACGAGTATCAGCTGTTTCAGGCGCGTCTGTGCGGCGCGTCGGCAGTGCTGCTTATCGCCGCCGAACTGACCAAGGCAGAATGTCGCGAGCTGTTGCGCACGGCTCACGACCTGCAGCTCGAGGTGCTGCTTGAGATGCACAACGACAACGAACTGGAATATGCCGACCTCGACCCCGACATGTGTGGCATCAACAACCGCAACCTCGGCACCTTCGTCACCTCGGTGGAAAACTCGTTCCGTCTCGCCTCGCAGTTGCCAGCCGACGCGGTGAAGGTGAGCGAGAGCGGCATCTCGCATCCCGACACCATCCGCCAGCTACAGTTGGCTGGGTTCAAGGGATTTCTCATCGGTGAGTGTTTTATGAAAGAGGCTAACCCTGGCGAGGCTCTCGCCCAGTTTATCTCCGCGATATGATAATCAAGGTGTGCGGAATGCGCGAGCTGCAAAATATCAGCCACGTGGCGGCTACGGGCATCAACTGGATGGGGATGATCTTCTGGAACCGCTCGTCGCGCTTTGTAGGCGACATGGCTGCTGCGGCAGCAATCCCTGAGGGGATAACGCGTGTGGGCGTGTTTGTTGACCAGGACGCCAACGAGGTCAGCGAGAAGGCCATAGGCTGTTCGCTGCACGTCATACAGCTGCATGGCGGCGAGTCGCCGTCGTATATCGACGCCCTTCGCCCGCTGCTGCCTGCCAGCACTAAGGTGATGAAAGCCATCAGCGTGGGCTGTGAGGCCGACATAGAGAAGGCGGCCAGCTATGAGGGCACGGCCGACTATCTGCTGTTTGACACGAAATGTGTCACTGTGGGCGGCAGTGGACGTCAGTTTGACTGGAGCGTGCTCAGATCATATCGTGGCTCCTTGCCGTTCTTGCTCAGCGGCGGCATTGGTCCAGGCGACGCTCTCCGTCTCGCGTCGTTCAGTCATCCGCGTCTGATGGGCATCGACCTCAACAGCCGCTTCGAGCTGTCGCCCGGACTGAAAGACAGCGCCGCGATATCTGTGTTTGTAGAAGAACTGAAAAGAGCCACTCGCTCAAAATAAGAAAACATGATAAAAAAACAATAGAAATTATGAACAAGATAAACTCACTCTTCGCCAATAGGGGCGACAAGAAGTTTCTGTCGCTCTATTTCTGTGCCGGATGTCCTCAGCTGGACTGTACCGGCGACGTGATAAAAGCCATGGAACGCCGTGGCATCGACTTCGTAGAGGTTGGCATTCCTTTCAGCGACCCCATGGCCGACGGTCCTGTCATCCAGGACGCCGCCACCCGCTCGCTGAAAAACGGCATGACGCTGTCCACGCTGTTCAGCCAGCTCGAAGCCATCAAGCACGAGGTTAGCCTTCCGCTTATCCTCATGGGTTATCTCAACCCTATCATGAACTATGGCTACGAGGCGTTTTTCAGCCGCTGTGTGGAGACGGGCGTGTCGGGTGTGATCATTCCCGACCTTCCTTTCAAGGACTATCTCGACCTCATAAAGCCTGTGGCAGACAAGTATGACATCCGTGTCATCATGCTCATCACTCCCGAGACCAGCGAGGAGCGCATCCGCTTCATCGACGAGCATACCGACGGCTTTATCTACATGGTGTCGTCGGCTGCCACCACGGGAGCGCAGAAGAGTTTCGACGAGACCAAGCAGGAGTATTTCCGCCGCATCAACGGCATGAACCTCCGCAATCCGCGCATGATAGGTTTCGGCATCTCCAACCGTCAGACGTTAGAGAGTTCGCAGGCTAATGCCGCCGGTGCCATCATCGGCAGTAAGTTTGTAACGCTGCTCAACGAGAGCGCATCTGCCGACGAGGCTCTCGACAAACTCTTCGATGCCTTGAGCAAATAAGAGTTCAGGATACAAAATAGAAAAAAACGAAGCCCCGCACTCGTCGTGAGTGTGGGGCTTTGCTATAAGTGTCACGGTGAGGGGTGAACGGGTCTTTCCCCTCGCCGGTTTATTTTATTGTCGAGCCTTCTACGGGAGAGTTGTACCACTCAATATTATTTGAGTTGGCGCTCCAGTTGGCAAACTGCAGATAAGCGTCCTCAATGTTCACTCGCTCTTTTGGCCAAGCCCATGTGCCTGGTACGCAGAACATCTGCGGTGCGAGTCCTGAAGTAGGAGCGGTGATGGTGATGGCGTTAGTGTGTGTTCTCACCACCTGTATGGCAAAGCCGCCCATGTTGTTAGCCATCGAGAAGCCTGGCGGTACGGTCACCGGGATTTTCTGTCCTTGGGCAGTGATGCTGTAGGTGTTGATAATAGGATAGCTTCCGTCAGCCTTTTTGTCTGATCCGAGCAGCTGATGCGTCTCGCCCAGCACTGTAGTACCATAAATGATGTATGTCTCCAGCACACCACCGGCAGCCAGCGGAGTGACATAGGCTGTTGTCTCGCCAGCCACATGGCTCACCTTAAACACCACGTCGTTGAAGTCGTAGTCGTTGGTGTCACCGAGGTCCTCGCAAGCTATTATCCACGATGGTGCTTCGGGATCCTCACCAATGTCTGGGATGTCATCGTCCTTCACATTACCTTTCACGAAGAAGAGGATGTCGTTCATATCGTCGTCGCCACCTTCGTCTTCCATACCGAGCACAATCTGTCCACCCCACTTATAGGTTACGAAATCTTTCGCTGAATCCTCCACTTCATAACTTGGATGGTTCTCATAATTCTTGTAATAGAACATTTTGTTCATCCAAGGGAGCGAATAACGGATACTGTATCCATATTGTGTTTCTGATTGCATGTTACCGCCATCTATTATCTCAAAGAACACGATATGAGTGCCCGCAGGGAAATTGTCGCTTGGCGTGCCCGTCCCGTCTTCTCCGAAATATGTGAGTTTGTATGTGGTTCCTGTAAGAAGGCAATCATTACCATTGTACATTTCATAGCCTGTTACCAAACCTGGCAGTTTCATGCCATCTCCGCTGCCCATTGCCACTCCGTCAACCTTTACGTTTCCCTGTGGGGTTGCATCTTCCATCAGGATGTATCTCGGTGCGCGTAATATCTCGTCCTGCGTAGCTCCGTTCCGATAGTAAAGATAGCCAAATTTGTTTTTCTTGACTGTACCTCCATACATGAAGGATATTTCCATCAGTCCAGCGCTTTCCATCACGTATTCAACGCCCTGAGATGGCTTCAGCTGCTCTTCCCAATGCTTGCGATTACATTTTCCCTCGCTATCCTTGCCTTGCTCGCCAAACACGCCATTTTGTCCGACAATGTCAATGATGTCGCTGATTTTACAACTTGACGCATCTCTTTTCGACACGCCATTCAACCTGTAGAGCGAGAACACCTTGTTAAAATCTATTGCGACATTATATTGATTATACCAAAGTTCCGATGGCCATAAATGATTTTCGTCTCTGAAATTTCCGAAAGCCGAAATATTCGTCGCCAACGACACCGATCGTGTTGTGATGGCTCTTGTCTTGGCCTTGTTTCCTGCAGACACATTCACGTTTCCGTCTTCCACGGCATAGTAATCGGCAAGCACAACATTGCCTTTAGCGTCTTTTGCCACGACATAAACGGTGCTTGTGCCTTTGGCAATGTCAAAGGCCATATTAGCCGTGCCCAGGCTGAACTCGGCCATCTTAGTCGAGTTAGCCGAACCTGGCAAGGAAGAGTACACCTCCACCGAAGTTGCTCCGATGGCAGTCAGGTTGATATTCACAGTTGCAGTGGTAGCCAAGTTCCAGTCTTGGTTCTCGTCGATGTTTCCGAACTTGTTGTCCCATCCATTGGAGTAGTCTTGGACCACTTGGTTGGGATTAATGAGTTCCACCTCTCTGGAGCAGGAGCTCATGATGGCGGCGGCAGCAGCTATGGCTACGAGCGAGCCGCTAAGTGCAGTCTTCTTGATTTTCATACGTTTACGTAATGTGTGGTGAGTTTGCATTATTATTATTTTCAGCCGCAAAGATACGAATTTTCTTTTAAAATAAGGTGTATTTTCCCGAAAAAGTGACGCAATATTACCATCATTTAACATTTCCGCCGTTCTCCGTCGCTTGCGACCTACTCTTTAAATCCATAAATCTCTATTTACCTTACCTTTCGGACGGTGACCGTTGGTTCTCTTTGTCTCTGTGGTTTAAATAAAACCCTTATACAATGGGAGTTACCACTTCCGAACCAACGGTCACTGGCCGAAGGGTAAAGTAAAGTTGAATTATATGTTTGTTAGAGGCAACCCGCAAATAATAGAAAAAGTTGCCAGTTAACCGTTAACAAGTTAACCTTTTTGGGGTCAGTAGTATAGTTACTACTCAGCATACCTGGTATTCTTGCCTCAAAATCCTTTGTTTACAAGGTGTTGAGTAGTTGCGTAGTATAGGTCACGGTTAATATCTGTTAAAAGTTAACTTGTTACCGGTTAACTGGTAACTT
>SAMEA3663036__coassemble_768_pt1 | contig 13481 bp, 9 predicted proteins | sample SAMEA3663036__metabat2_low_PE_037 | metagenome-assembled genome bin SAMEA3663036 (sample SAMEA3663036) | pig gut metagenome | biome: pig gut; feature: pig-associated habitat; material: faeces | place: France | collected 2012
ACAACGACATAGTCTTTAAGGATGTAAAATAGTTCAAAAAGACATATTTTTATATACTTATTGCGACGTTTTGAAGATTTTGTTTGCATATTTGTAATACAGTTTGTTACCGACGCCAGCAAGCTACTGTCACTTTTGAAGACACTTGGCAGCAACTCCACAAGCACCACCATCTCTACAGTCACATCACTCATGAAGAAAGTAAACGGCATGCAATGTGGCATAGCATTGGTAAAGAAATAGTTAAATAACATTAACTTTTAAAAAAAGCGTCCTTATACATTCTTAAGATTTATATTTTCTTCGTACCTTTGCACCCGCTGTCACGAGTTGGCAGCATTAATTCAAACTTACAATTAAATATTTTAAACAAAAATGGCAACAAAAATCAGATTACAGCGCGGCGGCCGTAAGGGTTATGCGTTCTACAGCATCGTTATCGCCGACGCACGTGCACCACGTGATGGTAGATTTACTGAAAAAATTGGTACTTACAATCCTAACACCAATCCAGCCACAGTAGATTTGAATTTCGACAGAGCCCTTTATTGGATTGAGTGTGGAGCTCAGCCTACAGACACTGTACGCAGCATCCTCAGCCATGAAGGTGTTTACCTGATGAAGCATCTCCGTGGAGGTGTGAAGAAGGGAGCTTTCGACGAGGCAGCAGCTCAGAAGAAGTTCGACGCTTGGAAAGCCGACAAGACCAAGGGAGCTGATGCTATCCGCGAGAACGAGGCAAAGGCAAAGAAAGAGGCTTATGCAAAGGAGCTCGAGGCAGAGAAGAAGATTAATGCAGAGATTGCGAAGAAGGTAGCTGAGAAGAAGGCTGCAGCCGCAGCTGCTCAGGCAGAAGCCGAGGCAGCATCTAACGCAGAAGCGACAGAAGAGGCACCTGCTGAAGCATAATCATCTACTTTATGCAAAAAATAGAAATAGGAAGGGAATTAGATCCCCTTCCTATTTTTTTGTCTTAACTATCCAGAAACAGAATAATCAAGGAAGTTATTGTTACTAACTATCCGGAAACAGAATATCAAGTAAGCTTTTGATACTGACCATCCGAAGACAGGATACAAGTGAATCCCAGAACCATATTTTGTAGAAGGTTGACGAATCATGAAAAAAAACATAACTCATCAACCATTTTTTCGCGTTATAATTTCTTCGGCGAATATATTGCATTCCACCAAGAGTCGTCTCCTTTAAGATATTTCTGGAACCATGCGAGAATGGAATTAATCCAGACTGTGCGTTTTGCAGGATCCATGATTCCATGATTTTCTCCTTCCACCTCAATAAATGCTGTAGGCACACCGAGAAGGCGCAATGCAGTGTACATCTGAATAGACTCTCCTACAGGCACATTAGTGTCGGCTGTTCCATGAGTGAAGAGGATAGGTTTCTTTATTTTGTCAGCGTTAAACAGAGGGGAGCGATCTACGAACAGGTCTTTGCGTGTCCATGGATAGCTGTTGGCTGCAGAAGTCTCGCTATACGAATATCCCCAATAGCCTTCTCCCCAGTAGCTGGTATGGTCGCTGATACCTGCATGGGATACTCCGCAAGCAAATGGATTGTCTTTGGTCATCATATACTGAGTCATAAATCCTCCATAAGATGCAGACACGCAACCAATGTGTTCTTCGTCACATTGAGGAACGTCCTTCACAAACTGTCGGGTAGCGTCAATTATATCCTGTGCCACGCCCTCTCCCATTGTATTCACGTGTCTCGAAGCCCATTCTTGTCCAAAGCCAGAAGCTCCTGACGGATTGACCGAGAATACGATATAACCGAGAGCATTCCAGTAGTGTGCAGGATAATGTGTTCCATTACCGAAGCGTCTTGACGTTGGTGAACATCCTCCATAATAATTCACTATTACTGGATATTTTTTCGCTGGGTCAAAGTCAGCTGGAAGATTATAGAAACCAGTGACTGCATATCCTCTGGAAGTCATGAAACTCCATGGTTTCACAGTTCCCAGTTTTATGTTTTCAAACATCTCCTTATTAGGAGCCAAGACAAGAGCACATTTTGGTGTCTTTGCAGGCGTCACTATGTTCCATGCCTCGTATGGCACACAGTTTGAACATCCATAGACGAGGATGTTTCCTCCTTCACGTGCTATGCTAAGTCCGCTGAGCACCTCCATTGGTTGTTTAACCATCACTGGCTGGAGCGTTTTCGCGTCAAGACGATAGAGGCTGACGCTGTCGCCATTTTGCGCGGTGAAATATGCGCACTTGTCGGCATAAGAATAGTCGATACTCTCTATGCTCATGCGAAGGTCGGCTGTGATCGGGATAATCTTCTTGGTTGCCGTATCCATGAGATAGAGATAATAGTCGTACATGCTCGGAGTCTTGCCCTTTGGCACTCTGTTTCCTATACCACCAAACGACTCTGGGCTTGCCTTGAACAGCACCTTGCCCTCATTGCCCATATACATGGCATTGCCTATGAATCCATCTTTTTCCACCAACATTCTACAGTCCATGGTCTGCAAGTTGAGATCGTAATAAGTTTGGCGTGTGGTAGGCCTTTGTTCGAGCGAGTCGGAAGCTACAGAGAAGAGCATATGTCGTCCGTCGGAAGTGATATCGCTTACATATACAGGCTTGTATGTGTATGTAAGAGGAACGATCTGCCCAGTAGCGAAGTCGAAGCGTGCAAGCGAGTAGCGGTTGCGCCATCCTGGTTGTCTGTCGTCAGGATGTACTATTTCATAGACACCTTGTTCCTTGGCTGGTCCATTTTGCGACTTCATAAGTATAGCGAAATCCTCTGTTGGAGAGATATAGAAATAATCGTCGGGCATTTCTCCTACTATCGTCGTCACTTTTCCTGTAGAAGGCTCTACAGTCTTCAGTTGTAGTTTGCCGCCTTCTTTCTCTGTGTAGTAATAACGGTCTGAGTTTGGCATCCATGTTGCCTGTTCTGATATTTCCCTTTTCTGTCCAGTCTTTAAATCTACGAGTTGTGTCACGGCTTGGGTTTTGTTTATAGCGTCAATCCATCGATAGCTAATCAGCGCCCATCGTCCAGACTTTGACAGTGAAGCTCCTGCCACCACCCTTGTGGCAAGCACATCCCTCATGGTGAATCGGTGTTTGCCGTCTTCCAATATCTTTATGTTGTCATTGGGAATAGAGATGTCGATTCCCATACTGTCAGCTACGAACTTCAATCTTATCGTATGGAATCCCGGCTGCAAGTCAAAGGAGCCAGTTTTCTCATAGCCATCAGCATACACCTTATATTTCTTTGTTCCTTTTACATCGAGTTTTATCCCTTTCAGATACTTGGTTGCATCGACATCAAATCCCAATACGTGAAATTTCGCCGTGTCGAGAGCGAGCGAGTTTACATCGACTATGGGTTTATTGTCGGTGATGGACATCGCCACAGAACTATTGACAAGGTTGTCTGTTGTGAATTTCACTTGTTTGTTGTCGATACTGTCGAGGACCACAGGTTGTTGCATTGTAAACGGTCCTGCGTATCTCACCCATTTCACTCGGGTGTCGGCAGTTGAAGTAGCGGCAGCCATTACCAATGGCAGCATCGCCAGGGAAAGCTTTCCAAAGATGTTCATGTGCGTTATGTTTGTTAATTGAAATTTGCTTTATTATTGTGTTTTAATATTTTATATACAGACTCATATTCCTTCGCCACCTTCACGTATTCGTGATGTTTTTCTACATATTCCATGCTTTCGTGTTTCAGCCTCATCACCCGTTGGTGGTCTGTCACGAGTTGCTGGAGTTCATGTACCACGCTTTGGTATGTAGGTTCCACATTGACGATAGGGCGCAAGTGCTGTTCGTTAATAATCTCATAGTTCTCACGTTCACCACCGCCTACGCATACTATTCCTTTCGACATGGCGAGAAGAGTGTTCATCGAAGGAGTGTAACTATAGAGCTGGTCGAGTAGGACATCGGCAGAGTCTATCATTTTCTTGTATTCGTCAAAAGGCACTGATTCTGCCACCACGAGCTTTGTCCTGTCGGGAAATCTGTTAACCACCTCTTTGGCAGCCTCAAGCATGATGTCAGTCCCCTTATACTGGCTTCTCTGCTTGTTTATTCCGACAAAGATATTGAGGATGCCATTTTCAATCTGCTTAATACCCTTGTCATGCGGCATCTCTATAGGATAAGGAATAAAGCATGTTTTCCTTGTGAAAAGCGGTTTGTAGCAAGCATAGTATTCGTATAGTCCCGCCACTATCGCATCTGCATCCTCTGCTATATATCTGTTGAGCCGTTCCTTCTCGGTACCTATCCAGTCTCGTTTTTCCCTCAAGGCATCGTTGTCATTTCTCAAGACATCACCGATATTAAAATCGCTGTATCTCAAGAATTTCCTCTCGCAGCATCCGTTCACCCAATAATAGTCCATGCCGTATGCACCCATAACTATGTTTTTGTTCATAAGCCTCAGCAGTCGGTAGAGTGCCATGTTCCGTTGCGCCTTCAGTTCCACGAACATTGGGTTTATCAGTTGCACCACGTCGTATCCAACAAGACGAGGCATGACGGTGCAAATCTTAGCCATCAGCCCTACTCCGCCCCATTTCCCCACCTTTCTGTCGAGGTCGATGTCACGCGGGTAGTTTTTCCAGAAGTCGCCGTTCGAGGCCACAGTCACCTCATGTCCCAGTACTCTCAAACCTCGTGCAAGAGTGGCATGCACGTTGCTGTATTCCCCAAGTAGCAGTATTTTCATTTTGTAATTGTTCAAATAGCCAGTCATTCCGCAATTATCAGTGCCAATAGCTGGCCATACCTTTAATTCCATCTTTTCATCAAGGGCAATCCCATGAGCATCACGTTGCGTCCCCATTTTGTTTTTATCAGTTTGCCAAACAAGGCATATTTTTTTGTATAAGCCTTTTCAGGCATCGGGAATAGTCCCTCTTTTTCGAGCCGTTCAATTCTCTCATCGAGGAAACGCCTTGAGTGAGTCAGAATTATGATATTATAGAGATAGTCCATGGTGAGTTGCGCTATCCTCCGCTGTAGCGCTTGGCGCTCCACATGTGGCAGAGTGTCGGTTTTTCTATAGAGTCTCATAATGACCGTCTCCATATCGTCGAGTCTTTTCACCTTCCACCTTTTGTCGCGGTTGCTCATGGTAGTTCCCTGATGTTGTCGATAGAAATAAGCTGGCGAGTCGGTGACGTATAGCCGTTCGCATCTCAGAACGAGCTGCGGTGTAAACTCCTCGTCCTCGTGGTAGATATCCTCAGGGTATCTCAAGTTATGCAGGATGTCTTTCTTGAATACATATCCGCACGCCATTCCCCTGAGGTTATTGTTTCTCATGAACTCGGCACCTGTAAACGCCTTTTCCGGCGGCAGCGTGACCTGCATTTCCCCGTCATCTTTTGTAGTGTGACCGAACATCACCATATCGGGATCAGCATATCTCACCACGTCGATACACTGTTCGTAGTAGAACTTCACGAGTTTGTCGTCAGCATCCACAAACTGCAGATATTCACCCGTTGCCATCATGATTCCGGTATTACGTGCTGCACCGGGTCCGGCATTAGGTTTCCTCACATAAATCACAGCGTCGGCATAAGCCATAAGACTATTCATCGGGCAGACGTCAGATCCGTCGTCTATCACAACCACCTGCCTCTCATCTTTACTCAGCGAGAGATTGATTATGCTTTCCACACATTCTATCAGCATGGCAACATCCTCGTTGTGATAAGTCACCACAAACGAGATGAGCGGTCTCTGTCTTCTATTGCTATCAATGTTCATGAATTATGTCGTATTAATAAGAGAAATCATTTATTTTTGCAAAAGTACAAAGAAAAAACCATTTCCCCATCTTATTTTTCATTTTTCTTCACATATTATACAATAATAAAAGGAAATTAGCGTTTTTTTTATCGTATGGCAAACGATTTCTCGTCATCAGACAACTATCGCCACGTACTAAAGTACACAAGCATTTTTGGCAGCGTGCAGGGTTTGAACATTCTCATCGGCCTTGTACGCAACAAGGTTATTGCATTGCTATTAGGTCCCGGCGGCATGGGTTTGGTCTCTCTGTTCAACACCATCTCCACCTTCATTTCCCAGGCCACGAGTTTAGGCATCTCATTTAGTGCTGTACGCCGCATATCAGAGCTGTATGACACTGGCGACAGTAGCTCGTTGCGTCATTATGCCAAGGTAGTGAGAGGATGGACACTTCTCATCACTCTGGCTGGTTTTCTTCTGAGCATCGTTCTGAGTCCGCTTTTTAACAAGCTCTCGTTTTCCTGGGGCGACCACACTCTTCATTATGCGCTTCTTGCCCCTGCCATAGCCATGATGGCGATAACGGGTTGCGAGACTGCCATTCTCAAGGGGACTCGCTGTCTTCGGGCACTTGCCACTGTGCAGGTATCTACGGCTATTCTCGTTCTTCTCACCACCACGCCATTATATTATTTCTTTGGCGAATCAGCGATAGTGCCGGTCATCACCCTAACCGCTTTCATCACGATGGTGTTCACCCTTCGCCATTCCCTTCGTATTGTTCCACTTTCTCTGAGCGGAGCTTTCGGCATGCTTGGCGAGGGCATGGACATGATCCGTCTTGGCGTCTCGTTCACCCTTGCCGGCATCATCGGCAGTGGCGCCGAGATGATCGTTCGTTCTTACCTGAATGTCGCTGGCAACCTTGACATGGTAGGTCTTTACAACTCAGCCTATATGCTAACGGTGACATACGGAGGCATGGTATTCTCAGCCATGGAGAACGACTACTATCCTCGTCTGTCGGCAGCAGGCAGCCGCAAGCAGATGACAAAGATTGTCAATTGTCAGATTGAGGTGGCCTTGACGATGCTCTCCCCGATGGTAGCCGCATTGATCGTCTTCCTTCCCATTGTCATTCCCCTGTTATTCTCCTACACTTTTTCCCCCGTTGTCCCGATGGCTCAGGTCAGCGTGTTCACCTTATTAGCAAAGGCATTGTCGATGCCGTTATGCTACATCAACCTTGCTAAGGGTTGTTCGTTGGCATACCTCATCATCGAGGGAACGTATTATCTCGTGTTTATCTTTCTTGTCATCTTCGGCTTCAAGCATCTCGGTCTTATCGGCACAGGCATAGCCATCACCATTGCCCATTTAGCAGAGTTAGTCATAGTATATGTTTACTCCCGTGTGAAGTTTGGTTTCAGGTTTTCGCGCCAAACCCTACTGTCGATCATAATCCACACACCGTTATGCGCCATTTGCTATATCTTAACGTTCGGCACGCAATCCGTTACCTATTGGATTTCGGGTACAGCCCTTGTGTCGATTATCACCATTCTGTCGTTCCGCAGGCTCAAGAACAGCACTCGCAAGAAAGCGTAAACCTTTACGTGTATTTTTCCTTCAAAAAATTACCTTGATTGCAAAAATATATGTACTTTTGCAGCGTCAAAACTGAAAATAACAATATAAATAAAATATTTGGATATGAAACCACTAAACAAAGTATTTGCTCCAAAGAGCGTCATGCCTGAAAAGGTTATTCAGTTCGGCGAGGGAAACTTCCTTCGTGCATTCATTGATTGGATCATCTGGAACATGAACCAAAAGACCGATTTCAATGGTTCTGTCGTTGTAGTTCAGCCAATAGAAAAGGGAATGGTTGATTGGCTCAATGCTCAGGACTGCCTCTATCACGTCAACCTTCAGGGACGCGAGAATGGCAAGCCTGTAAATACGCTTGAGCGCATCGACTGTATCAGCCGAGCCCTCAACCCATATAGCCAGAATGCCGCTTTCATGGCACTGGCCGACCAGCCCGAGATTCGTTTCGTCATTTCCAACACCACCGAGGCAGGTATTGCCTTCGACCCGTCATGTAAGCTCAAAGACGCTCCAGCTTCGTCTTATCCAGGCAAGCTTGTCCAGTTGCTCTACCGTCGTTGGCAGACCTTCAATGGCGATCCTACAAAGGGTCTTATCATCTTCCCGTGCGAGCTCATCTTCCTGAACGGGCACGTGCTGAAGGACTGCATCAACAAGTATATCGAGTTGTGGCAATTGCCTTCAGAGTTCAAGGAGTGGTTTGACAACAGTTGCGGTGTTTATGCCACACTCGTTGACCGTATTGTTCCAGGCTTCCCACGCAAGGAGATTGCTCAGATACAGGAGAAGATATCATACCGGGACAATCTCGTCGTTCAGGCAGAGACATTCCACCTTTGGGTTATCGAAGCTCCGAAAGAAGTAGCCAAGGAGTTCCCCGCCGACAAGGCAGGTCTTCATGTGCTTTTCGTTCCTTCAGAGGAGCCATATCACAAGCGCAAGGTGACATTGCTCAACGGTCCTCACACTGTTCTCTCGCCTGTGGCTTTCCTCAGTGGAGTAAACATTGTGCGCGACGCATGCAACCATGAGGTTATCTCGAAATACATCCACAAGGTTCAGTTTGACGAGCTCATGCAGACACTCGACCTTCCTATCGAGGAGTTGGAAAAGTTTGCAAGCGACGTTCTTGAGCGCTTTGACAATCCGTATGTTGACCATCAGGTGACGAGCATCATGCTCAACTCGTTCCCGAAGTTCTGCGCACGCGATCTTCCAGGTGTTAAGACCTACCTCGAGCGCAAGGGCGAACTGCCAAAGGGTTTGGTATTCGGTCTTGCCGCAATCATCACCTACTATAAGGGCGGCAAGCGTGAGGACGGCGTGGAAATCGTTCCAAACGACGCACAAGAAATCATGGACCTGCTGAAGGAGCTTTGGGCAACTGGCGACACACAGAAGGTTGCCGACGGTGTGCTTGGCGCCACAAGCATCTGGGCAGAAGACCTCAACAAAGTGGAAGGTCTTAACACTATGGTTAAGCAGTATCTCGACCTCATCCAGGCTAAAGGTATGCTTGAGGCAGTAAAGACTATCCTCTAATCGATTCTCAAAAACAAACTACCAAAATACACAATCTTGATTTTATATAACCCACTAAGCAATGAAAAGCCGCAGGTTGTCCTCTGAAGGACTTGCCTGCGGCAATTCTTTTTATCCGGAAACGATGTAATTCCCATTTGTCAAATCAGATGTCATTACTATTTGTCAAACCAGATGATATTTCTATTTGTCAGACAAGATGTTCTGAAAATTTTTCCAGAGACGAAGTCGAATGCTTATAATCCGAAGACGTCAGCTACTGGTTTGAACGTGATTTTTCCATCCACTATGTTCAGTCCTTTTGCGAGAGCCGGGTCATCTTCACACGCCTTTTCCCATCCCTTGTCTGCCAGTGCGATGGCATAACGCAGCGTAGCGTTAGTAAGAGCGATGGTTGAGGTGTTTGGTACGGCGCCTGGAATATTTGCCACGGCATAATGCACAATTCCATCTACCTCATAAACTGGTTCGCTATGAGTAGTTGGTCTCGAGGTTTCGAAACATCCTCCTTGGTCTATTGCCACATCTACGAGCACTGTTCCCGGTTCCATAAGCTTAAGCATGTCTCTTGTGATGAGGTGTGGAGCTTTGTCGCCAGGAATGAGCACCGAGCCCACAACGATATCCACGTCGCTCAGTTCGCGTTTGATGTTATGTTTTGAAGAGTAGATAGTGTTGACGTTAGGCGGCATTTCCACCGAGAGTTTTCTTAGCAGTGGCAGCGAGATGTCGGCGATGACCACGTCAGCTCCCATTCCTGCAGCGACACGAGCGGCAGCCTGTCCAACTATTCCACCACCGAGTACGAGCACCTTTGCCGGTCTTACTCCGGGCACTCCGCAGATGAGTTTTCCTTTTCCTCCTTTTGTTTTTTGCAGATAATAAGCTCCGTTTATTGTTGCCATACGTCCAGCCACTTCGCTCATTGGAATTAGCAGCGGCAGCGATCCGTCGTCGAGTTGTACGGTCTCATATGCGATACACACGCCTCTGCTCTTCATCATCGCCTCAGTGAGTTCGCGGTCGCAAGCGAAATGGAAATACGTGAACACCACCTGTCCTGGTTTCACCAGTGGATATTCAGGTTCGATAGGTTCTTTCACCTTTACTATCATGTCAGCTGCAGCATACACATCCTCAATGGTAGGCAGTATGCATGCTCCGGCATCAATATAGTGTTGGTCACTGAAGCTACTGCCCTCTCCTGCCGTATGTTGTACATAGACGGTATGGCCGTGCTTCACCAGTTCGGCAACTCCTGCAGGTGTCATTCCGACCCTGTTCTCGTTGTTCTTGATTTCTTTAGGAATACCGATAATCATAAGCTAAAAGTGTTTAGTTAATTTTTGGAACAATATAAAAAATCCGTACGCAAATATACGACAAAAAATCATTGCCGTCAATATTTGCGCACGGAATTTTTCCGTATGTTTATACAATTTAACTAAACTTGTTCAAAATACTCGTTCAGTTGCTTTACTGAAGCCTCGTCAACGTTAGTTATGTCGCTTTTTATTTCTCCGTGTTCCATTAGCAATATTCGTGTTGAGATATCCACGGTATGTGTGAGGTTGTGTGAGCTGACGATGACGGTTGCTCCTGTTTCCTTTGAGTAATTTTCGAGCAGTCTTTTCAGAATGTTCTGGCTTGTAGGGTCGAGGAAGTTGAAAGGTTCGTCGAGAATGAGTATCTCGGGCTGGGTCATCAGCGCGGATATGATGCCGACTTTCTGTTTGTTACCCGCCGAGAGGTTGCGTATTAGCAGGTTCCTTCCGAAGATCTCGCCTCCTGTAAAGTGCTGGTATTTCTCTTCGAGTTCCTTTACGGGGTCGTCTTTTGTTCCTGATATTCTGCTGATAAACTGGAAATACTCTTCTGGCGTGAGAAAGTCGATGAGGAATCCGTTGTCGATAAACGCAGCAGTGAAGTGTTTCCACTCTTCGCTCTGATCTACTCTTACCTCATTGAGTTCCACATATCCCTCGTCGGCCTTGAGCAGGTCGAGCAGTAGTCGGAAAAGAGTGGTCTTGCCGGCACCGTTATTGCCGACAAGACCTATTATTTCCCCTTTGTTGATTGTCAGTTCGGGAATATTGCATGCGCAAGTGTCCCCGAACGACTTTTTCAAGTTCTTTATTGTAATCATAAACGTCAACGCTTATACGAGTCCTCTACCGTGACAATTTTTGAATTTCTTTCCGCTGCCGCATGGGCAAGGGTCGTTTCGTCCAGGCATCTTGCTCTTCACCACGGGTTCGCGTCGTTGTGCCTGCTGTGCCCTTGTGTCTTGTGCGGCTGCAGCCTGCTGGTTAGGATCGACGAGTCTTTCCTCCTGTACCTGTTGTTTCGATTCCACGTAATGAGGTTTCTCCTTTGGCATTTCTGCCGGAGCTTCTTGTGGAGCCTGTTGCATCTCAGGTATTCCGCTTCTCATGAGGATGCTGACGATACGGTTGTTCATGTTGTTCACCATATTGTCGAACAGCTTCACGCTTTCGAGTTTGAAGATGAGCAGCGGGTCTTTCTGTTCGTAGGAAGCGTTTTGCACGCTGTGCTTGAGTTCGTCAAGTTCCCTGAGGTTCTCTTTCCAGCACTCGTCGATGATGTGCAGGAGAATCATCTTCTCAAACTCCTTGACAATGGTCTTGCAGTGCGAGTCGTACGCCTCTTTGAGGTTGCAAGGAATGTTGTACATGCGTCGTCCGTCGGTGAGCGGCACCATGATTCGCTCGTAGAAAGCGCCTTGGTTTTCATACACTTGCTGTATTATCGGCCATGCCACGTTCTGTATGCGTTCTGTTTTTCTGTTGAATGCCTCCATCACCTGTTGGAATGTGCGTTCTTCGAGTTCGTCTCTTCTGTCGTTGATAAATTGTTCCTGTGTGAACGGCACTTCCATAGCGAAGATATGAATGAATTCCTCTTTGCATCCCTCGTAGTCATTATTTTCGATAATGTTCACCACACGGTCCCAGAGAGTGTTAGAGATATCCATTCCTATGCGTTCTCCCATGAGGGCATGGCGTCGTTTGCCATATACGACGGTACGCTGTTTGTTCATCACGTCGTCATATTCGAGCAGTCGTTTACGCACTCCGAAGTGGTTTTCCTCCACCTTGCGTTGTGCTCTTTCTATGCTCTTTGATATCATCGGGCTTTCGATGCGTTCTCCCTCTTTGAATCCGAATCGGTCCATGACGCTTGCTATGCGCTCAGAGGCGAAGAGTCTCATGAGCTTGTCTTCGAGCGACACATAGAAGACTGACGATCCTGGGTCGCCCTGTCGTCCGGCACGTCCTCTGAGCTGGCGGTCAACGCGTCTGCTCTCGTGTCTCTCTGTACCGATGATGGCGAGTCCTCCTGCCGCCTTCACCTCTGGCGACAGTTTGATGTCGGTACCACGTCCTGCCATGTTGGTAGCGATGGTCACGGCTCCGAGTCCGTTGGTGCTTTGTCCCGCGAGGGCCACGATGTCAGCTTCCTTCTGGTGTAGTTTTGCGTTGAGCACCTGACAAGGAATCTTTCTCATGTCGAGCATACGTTTGAGCAGTTCGGAAATCTCCACCGATGTTGTACCGACGAGACATGGTCTTCCGCTTTCTCTCATTGCCACGATTTCGTCGATCACGGCATTATATTTCTCACGGTTGGTCTTATATACTCGGTCGTCGAGGTCTTTTCGCGCTATTGGTCTGTTGGTAGGAATCTCCACCACGTCGAGTTTGTATATGTCCCAGAACTCTCCCGACTCAGTAGAAGCCGTACCGGTCATACCGGCGAGTTTGTGGTACATACGGAAGTAGTTCTGGAGTGTGATGGTGGCAAAGGTCTGTGTTGCGGCCTCCACTCTCACGTGTTCCTTGGCTTCCACGGCCTGGTGCAGTCCGTCGCTCCATCGGCGTCCTTCCATGATACGTCCTGTCTGCTCATCGACTATTTTCACTTCTCCGTCTATCACCACATATTCGTCGTCTCTGTTGAACATGGTGTAAGCCTTGAGCAACTGTTGTAGAGTGTGTACACGTTCGCTCTGCACGGCGTAGTGGTTGAGCAGTTCGTCTTTCTTTGTCACCCTTTCCTCGTCTGAGAGCTGTTCGTTTTCGAGGGCTGACAGTTGTCCTGCTATGTCTGGCAGCACGAAGAGGTCTTTGTCGTTGACTTGTCTTGCAAGCCAGTCAGTACCTTTGTCGGTGAGGTCGCAAGAGTTGAGTTTCTCATCCACGACGAAGTAAAGCGGTTCGACGGCCTCGGGCATTTTCCTGTTGTTGTTCTCCATGTATATCTCCTCGGTCTTGAGCATTCCCGCCTTTATTCCCTCTTCTGAGAGGAATTTGATGAGCGGTTTGTTCTTTGGCAGCGCCTTGTGCGAGCGATATAGCGAGAGGAATCCCGCGTCGAGTATTTTCTGGTCGTTTTTTTCGCGTCCTTCGCTTATCAGCTGTTTAGCTTCCGAGAGCAGCTGAGTGGCGAGTTTGCGCTGTACATCGACGAGTTTCTCCACCAGTGGCTGGTATTCCTCAAACATCTGGTCGTCGCCCTTTGGTACAGGTCCTGAGA
>SAMEA3663036__coassemble_776_pt1 | contig 13436 bp, 10 predicted proteins | sample SAMEA3663036__metabat2_low_PE_037 | metagenome-assembled genome bin SAMEA3663036 (sample SAMEA3663036) | pig gut metagenome | biome: pig gut; feature: pig-associated habitat; material: faeces | place: France | collected 2012
ACCTTGAGCTCTTCGGGTACAAGAGGCAGAGGAAATAAAAACAACAATAAAAAAATGACTGAAATAATACAGAAAAAACTTAACGACAGCGCTGCCGCCCGATGGACAGCCCTGATTCTTGTAGCATCGATGATGTTCTTCGGCTACATGTTTGTTGACGTAATGTCGCCTCTGCAATCGCTGATAGAGAAAGAGCGCGGATGGAGCCCCGACGTGTTTGGCACCTATGCGGCTGGAGAATATATACTCAACGTCTTCGGATTCCTCATCGTGGCTGGTATCATACTCGACAAGATGGGCATTCGCTTCACCGGCGAACTGTCGGCCTCGATGATGTTTATCGGTGCATGTATCAAGTTCTATGCCATCAGCGACGCCTTTGCCAGCTCTGCGTTAGCCAACTGGCTCGACTCATGGTGGGTGTCGATGCCTGCCAGCGCCAAGCTCGCCTCGTTTGGATTCATGATCTTCGGTTGCGGATGCGAGATGGCGGGAACGACAGTGTCTAAGGCTATTGCAAAATGGTTTAAGGGAAAGGAGATGGCTCTTGCCATGGGACTTGAGATGGCCATCGCCCGCGTGGGTGTGTTTGCCATCTTCTCCATCTCTCCTATCCTTGCGGAGAAGATGGGTTCGGTATCGGGTCCGGTAGGGTTCTGCACCGCATTGCTCTTCATCGGTCTTATCACTTTCACCGCCTTCTGCGTCATGGACCGCAAGTTTGACCGCCAGCTCGGCGTCAACGGCAATGGTGGCGACAGCGAGGAAGAGTTTAAGGCTTCTGACCTCAAGAACATACTCACCAGCCGCATCTTCTGGGTCGTTGCACTGTTGTGTGTGCTTTACTATTCTGCCATCTTCCCGTTCCAGCGCTATGGTGCCAACATGCTGCAGTGTAATCTCGACGGCATCTCTCCCTCTGACGCATCGAACATCTTCAGATGGTTCCCTATCGGTGCGGCAGTGATCACTCCGTTCCTCGGCTCGTTCCTCGACCATAAAGGAAAAGGGGCGACGATGCTGATGTGGGGCGCGGTACTGCTCATAGCATGCCACCTCATCTTCGCCTTTGTATTGCCTGCCACACACAGCTATCTCATAGCATACTCGACCATCGTGCTGCTCGGCATCTCGTTTGCCCTTGTGCCCGCCGCACTATGGCCAAGCGTTCCAAAGATTATCGACGAGAAGGTGCTCGGCAGCGCATACTGCCTCATCTTCTGGGTACAGAATTTCGGTCTTTGCTTCGTGCCTATGCTCATCGGCAGCGTGCTGGCAAGCTCTAATGCCGACAATCCTGCCGTGATAGCAGCAAAGGCGGCCGGCGACGAGTTCATTCCATACAACTATACCGTGCCATTGGTCATCTTCGCATGCTTTGGCATCGCTGCCCTGCTTCTGGCCGCTTACCTGAAGATTATCGACAAGAAGCACAACTATGGTCTTGAACTTCCTAATATAAAAGAATAAAATAATATATTCAATATGAAAAAAGTTCATTTGCATTTCACTCTGTTGTTGACGGCATTGTGTTTGCCGTCAGCATGCAACTCAGGACAGAAGGCCAATGGAGCCTCAGCGTCGGATTCGACAAGTGTGGATTCTGCCATGGTGCAAGAAACTATGGTAGAGAATGAAACATTCACGACCGATAGCGTGGTGTTTAATAAAGAGAACGAGCATGCCTCGTGTTATATCTGCGTGGATATTCCTAAGGGCAATGCCAAGGTAGTGCCAACGATCTCGAAATACATTACCACGAAGCTCATGGCGTGCAATCCGAACTACGAGATTGGCGACGAAGCCAAGCAGTCTGTCAGCGGCATGCCTACAGACGTGAAAATGCAGGTGGACTTTTTCGGAAAGAGATATCTCGGCATGTTGACCAACGATCATAAGGATGCATGCGACGTTTCTGAAGGAGAAAACAAAGAGGAAGACTGGAAACCTTCGCCATTTAGCCAAGAGATAAACATAAGGATAAAGGAGAATACGGAGAAGTATGTCACCTATCACTTATATACATACAACTATATGGGAGGAGCTCACGGCCAGGCTCTCTCTATTCCTGTGACATTCCTGAAATCGACCGGCGAGATGCTGCAGACCACCATCGACAGCTCTAACGAGAAAGCTATTCAGCCGCTGATTCGAAAGGGTGTGATTTCGTATTTCAAGAAACGCGGCGAGACGGTGACGGATAGAGACCTCAACACGATGCTGTTTATCGAGAATGGCATCATCCCTATCCCTATCAACGCTCCATCGCTCACGGCCAAAGGCCTTCACTTCGTGTATCAGCAGTATGAGATTGGTCCGTATGCCATCGGCATGGTAGAGTTTACCGTTCCCTACGACAAGATTAAGGCGTTTATGACTTCGGAAGCACAAGAAGGATTATAGTTTTATAGTTGACAAACGCCCGCCGATTACCGCTGAAGACCGCAACCCGATTTGTAGCGGATTTACGGCGGGCGGTCTTACATAAAGTAAGACACTACAACGGCGGTAATCGGCAGGCGTTGTCGCTATCAACTCGTCAACTCGTCAACTTGTCAACTTGTCAACTTGTCAACTCGTCAACTAAATAAACTATATTCTCGTTACATTAATTACACCCTTCACCGACTTCAGTTTCTTTATCAGCGCTTCGAGCTTCGACGTGTCTTCGAGCATCACTTCAAGATTGCCGCCGAAGAGGCCGTCGTTGCTGTCGATGCTGATAGAACGCAGTTTGAGTTTCTCCTCTTTACTGATGATGCTCGTGAGATTGTTTACAATACCTATATCGTCTGTTCCCACCACACGCAGTGTGATGCAATACTGCGACGAGCCCTTGCCGCTCCATCGTGCCTTCACCACACGGTAAGGGAAGCGGCGGTGGAGCTCGGCGGCATTAGGACAGTCCTCGCGGTGAATCTTTATTCCGCCGCCGGCAGTGACGAAGCCAAACACCTTGTCGCCATATATAGGCTGGCAGCAACGGGCAAGCTGGAAGTCGATGCCCTTAAGGTTCTGGTCGATGACAAGCACATCGTCGTTGGCCGTCTCGTTGACAATATCCTGACTGGTCTGGATGTTAAATCCGTCGGCGCTCTTCGCCATATTGTCGCCGATGATGTTCTGGTCTTTCTGCTGCAGTTCAAGATATTTCTCTATGACGGTGTTCATGTCGAGCGTGCCGTCAACGATCTGCTTGTAGAAGTCGCTAACCTCCTTGAACTTCAACTTCTTGACAAGTCGAGTCATGACCGACTCCTCGATGTCGATTTTCTTGTTCTTAAACTTCCTTTCGATAATCTCCTTGGCATACTGACCCTCCTTCACCTGCGTCTCTTTCAAGGCAAGGCGGATCTTCGACTTGGCACGCGAGGTCTTCACCACATTGAGCCAGTCTTGCTTGGGTTTCTGTATGCTTGACGTGAGAATCTCTATCTGGTCGCCGCTATGCAGTTGTTCGCGAAACGTCACCACCTTATTATTTATACGCGCGCCTGTACAGGTATTGCCAATCTTTGAGTGGATATGATAGGCGAAGTCGAGAACCGTGGCTCCCTTGGGAAACTTGAAGAGGTCGCCCTTGGGAGTGAACACGAAGACCTCATCCTCGTAGAGGTCCATCTTAAATTGGTCCATCACCTGAAGGTCGTCGCTATTCTCGAGTATTCCCCTGATGTTGTTGAGCCACTCGTCGAGTCCAGTCTCGCCTTTCACACCCTTATATCGCCAGTGGGCAGCCACGCCGCGCTCGGCAATCTCGTCCATCCGTTCGGTGCGGATCTGCACCTCTACCCATTTCTTCTCCGGTCCGAGCACGGTGATGTGCAAACTCTCATATCCGTTGGACTTTGGCACCGAGAGCCAGTCGCGCAGTCGTTTCGGGTTAGGCTGATACATGTCGGTGACGATGGAATAGACCTGCCAGCACTGCATCTTCTCCTGCTCGAACGGCGAGTCGAGGATGATGCGTATGGCAAAGAGGTCGTAGATACCCTCAAAGCTACACTTCTGCTTCTTCATCTTCTGCCAGATGCTGTGTATGCTCTTCGTTCGCCCTTTGATATGGAACTTCAGTCCCACCTGCATCAACTTCTGGCTGACAGGTTCGATAAACTGCTTGATGTAAGCGTCGCGCACCTCTTTCGTGGCGTGGAGTTTCTCCTTTATCATATAGTAAGCGTCAGGCTCGAGATACTTCAACGAGATATCCTCAAGTTCGCTTTTCAGCTTATAGAGTCCGAGTTTATGAGCCAACGGAGCATAGAGGTAAGCCGACTCCTCGGCCACCTTGCGTCTCGCCTCGTCGTTGGAGTTATCCCTTATCTGCCTCATCAGGTTGACACGACCGGCTATCATTATCAGTATCACTCGCATGTCCTCGGCAAAGGAGAGCAAGAGATTGCGGAAATTCTCACTCTCCACAACGGGATTCTTGCTGTACAACTCCACGATACGCTGCAAGCCGTGAAGAATGCGGGCTACCGACTCGCCGAACTTCGCCTTCACCTCATCGACACTGAGGAAGCCAACCGTCACGCTTTGATGAAGCATGATGGCGAGCACCGCGTCGCGACGCAAGCCTATCTCCTCCACTACGATGACAGCCGTCTGCAGTCCGAAGAGAATAGGATTCAGTCCGAAGACGTCTCTTTTCAAAAGATTGTCTTCTACCGTCGTCTTCAGATGTTCACGTATCTTTGCCTCGTCGTCGGGGTGCAGCGTAGAGCCGATACTGTCCTTCAACTTGGTGTAGAGTTCACATATTTCTTCCTTTTCAGAAGCCAAAAATTCGAATCTTTCTGCCATAATTCTGTCATTTTTGTTAGAATTTCACTGCAAAGATACAATTTTTTGCCGATTTATTTCTTTTTTCCAATAAAAGTTAGTAATTTTGAGGCATAATTCACTAAATATACCACAAATATGCTATCACAACAAGACCTAAATCAGCTTGCCGCTAAAGGCATAAGCGAAGAAAAACTTAATTCACAGCTCGAAGAGTTTAAGACAGGATTCCCCTTCCTCAAACTCGAGGCAGCTGCCAGTGTAGGAAAAGGCATCATCGCCCCGACAGAAGCCGACGTGAAACAATACGAAGAGGCATGGGAGCAGTACAAGGCACAAGGCCATAGCATCGTGAAGTTCGTTCCTGCTTCGGGAGCGGCATCACGAATGTTCAAGGATATGTTTGCCTTTGCTGATGCTGACTACGACGTACCTACAACAGACTTTGAGAAGAAGTATTTCGACAACATTGAGAAATTTGCCTTCTACGACGCACTCGACGACGCATGCCGGAAGAATCTCGGCGCTGGAGTGAAGGAGCTCATCGCCAACGGAAGATATAAGGATGTGGCTCGCAACATGCTCAATGCCGACGGACTGAACTACGGCCAGCTGCCAAAGGGCATGCTTCTGTTCCACAAGTATTCTGAAGGTCCACGCACTCCTATGGAAGAGCACCTGGTGGAAGGCGCACTCTATGCCGCCAGCGACGGCAAGGCTGCCGTACACTTCACGGTGAGCCACGACCATCTGCCCATGTTCAAGCAGCGCGTAGCAGAGAAGCTCGACTTCTACGCTTCGAAATACGGCATCAGCTACGACATCACCTTCTCTGAGCAGAAGCCAAGCACCGACACCGTTGCAGCTAATCCCGACAACACTCCATTCCGCAATTCTGACGGTTCGCTCTTGTTCCGTCCCGGTGGTCACGGCGCGCTGATAGAAAACCTCAACGAGATTTCGGCCGACGTCATCTTCATAAAGAATATCGACAACGTGGTGCCCGACCGTCTGAAGGCAGACACCGTGAGCTACAAGCAGGTCATCGCCGGCATCCTCGTCACCTTGCAGAAAAAGGCTTTCGACTATCTCGAGACACTCGAAGCAGGCGCTTACAACCACGAGAAGCTGGAAGAGATCATCCGCTTCGTACAGCACGACCTCTGCTGCCGCAAGGCTGACATCAAGGAGCTGGAAGATGCCGACCTCGTCATCTATCTGAAGAAGAAGCTCAACCGTCCTATGCGCGTTTGCGGAGTAGTGAAGAATGTGGGCGAGCCTGGAGGCGGTCCTTTCCTCACCTACAACCAAGACGGCACCGTGAGTCTGCAGATACTTGAGTCGAGCCAGATTGACAAGAACAACGCCGAATATATGGAAATGTTTACAAAGGGTACACACTTTAACCCCGTTGACCTCGTTTGCGCCGTGAAAGACTACAAGGGCAATGCGTTCAACCTGCCTGACTTCGTTGACCGAACTACTGGCTTCATCTCAAGCAAGAGCAAGAACGGCAAGGAGCTCAAGGCTCTTGAATTGCCTGGATTGTGGAACGGAGCGATGAGCGACTGGAACACCGTCTTTGTGGAAGTTCCTCTCTCTACCTTCAACCCAGTAAAGACTGTCAACGACTTGCTTCGCGATCAGCATCAGTAAAATTTAGGAGAAATCTAAATATGGGAAGTTAAGGAAGTTAAAGAAGTTAAAGAAGTTAAGGAAGTTAAAGAAGTTAAAGAAGTTAAAGAAGTTAAGGAAGTTAAAGAAGTTAAGGAAGTTAAAGAAGTTAAGGAAGTTAAAGAACCCCACTTCTTTAACTTCCTTACGTTTCCTCCTTTATCTAAAGAGCTTTTTTCCTCGTTTCACTATCACTCCTCTTGCATTATCTTTTGCTCTCATGCCGCCGATGGTGTAGCATGGGGCATTGTCGTCATCGGCAGTAGGAAGTGAGATAGAGCTCGACTCGGAGAGGATTGGCTCGATGACAAGCTTTGTACACGAAGGCATGTCGAAGTCGTATGTCGGGATGGCGATGGTTTTCTCCTCTGTCTTTCCCGTGGTGGTAGTCTCAGTCACCTTCCATCCTGTCACAGTCTTGCTGCCGTCGATACACGAGGCTTCGAGATGCAGTTTCCTGCCTTTATAGAATTTTCCGTCAAACAGCGCCTTGCTCAGTTTCACGCCATTGACAGAGATAGATACCGAAGCGCGTTCGTCGTCAGTCAGCGACGTTCCTATCTTCATTGGCGTCGGCGTGCCAAGCCTATAGTAGTTGGCCAGTTGGCTGTAGAAGATATTAGTTCGCTTGTTTAGCCAGGTGCGGGCATTACGCAGTTCGTCGTTATAGTTAGGCCACCATTGGTTGATAAGAACACGATGATGTGGATATTCGAATTTTATTTCCTCATACATCGGGTCCCACACTTCGCGCGTACCTCGTTCGTTGAGAAAGTCGCCCATATAGATGGCGGCACGGTCAAGAAACTCACGTTTGAAGTCTTCATCCTCCATGAGTCTTCTGAAGAGTCGCGTGTGTTCATACTGGTTTGCCCAGTTATTGTTTCCGTCGTAATCAGGGTTGTAGATCCATTCTATGGTGTTGTAGTTCACGTCTCTTCCATAGAGTCCGAGCCCGAAGTCGGTATCTTTGGCAATCCATCTCCATCGTCCGTCGTCGGTTCTTGGCCGCCACATCACTATATTGTTGCCTGGGAAGTCGAGGTTGCAGTAGTAGAGGTTCATCAGCATGAGATTGATAAACTCATAGCAGTCCATCCATTTCGAGTATTCCTCCATGGTATGACCGTGCTCCTGATAGAAGTCCTTGAAAGCGTTGTAGTTGTCCCATGTTCCCTCTTTCAGTTCGTACCAGTTTTCAAACATGTCTATATCCTCGAGGCCGTCGTAGTTGGTGTAGATATTGTCCTCATTGCTGCGTTCGCGGAAGTTAAGCATGCCGAAATACTCGCCGTTGACATACACAATGGCTGGGCGGTATGCCTGCCAGTCGAGGTCGGTATGTCGTGCCATATTACGCTGGATGATAGCGTCGCGCTGGAAGAGATAGTCGAAGTCGTTGCCGGCATTACGCAGGGCTAACGACTTGAAGTCGGTCACTCCGGGACGGTCCTCGGGGAAGAACTCATACTTGAATCGTTTCTCGCCAAATCGTTTGTTGGCATAGAGTGCGAGCGATTTCTTCTTGTTTCCTCTTGTCGCGCCTCCCATGATGCGAGTCTCGCAGAGTTGGTTGATGACCGATTCCTCTTCGGCATTTTCAAACACCTCTAAATTTATCGGTCGTCTCCAGTCGTGGTTGTAGTTTTCCTTTCCGTCAGCCTTATTGCCTTCCACGTAGATGCCTATAGCGGGGTCGTAGAAGTAGCGTTTGTCGGTGACGATAGACACTACAGGCAGTGTCACCTCTCGCTGGTGGAAGATGAAGCTATGCGCCACGGAGCGTGGTGAGAGGCAGCCGTCGGCGAAAAGCTTTGCCCTTATCACCGTTGTGTGTCTTATATTGATGGGATTGGAGTAGGCTGTGCTTGACTCTGTCGGTTCAGTACCGTCTTTGGTATATCTTATCACGGTTCCTTCTGGGGCACCGTCGGGCAGCGACAAGGTGAGTTTAAAACTTTTTGTTTCGGCGCTTACCATTCCCGTAGAGCTGAACACGGGCTGTCCGAGGATGGTCTTCGTCGTCTTTCCGCAGTTGGTGTTTCCCGGTGTCGGCGTGAGCATATATCCCCAGTCGTCGGCAGCGTCATTCTTTCGTCCGTAGGCGATATTTGGAGCGGGTTGTTTTTTCATGCCAGTGACCTTATCGGCCACATTTTCGCCTTTGAACAGATATACGGCGCCGTCTTTTCCTGATTCGAGTCGGAAGTCGGTGTGAAGTCCGTTGGCTTCTTTATCACAGTACACTACGACATGTTTTCCTGCCTCCAGTTGTAGGTTAGGCAGTTTCCATGCCTTGTTAGCTTTGTCTGAGTCGCCTATGGAATAGTCGGCAAGATCCACTGCTGTTGTTCCTGCATTATACAGTTCCACCCACGAGTCAGGAAATTCGTTGATGTCGTCCATTATGCAGTCGATGTTTGACTGCATCAGTTCGTTGATTACCACTTGCGCACGAATGTTGTTTGCGGCAAGTGTCATAAGGGCTAATGCTAATAATGGTTTCATTCTTTCTTGGTTCTTGTTTTTGAAATAGATTTATAAGATTGTCACAATGATGATAAGGACTGCGGTTAAGTATGCGGTTGTTGTAGTTTTTCTTTTAGGGTTGTAGGGAGAATATCTTGTCCCCCTACAACCATGATAATGAAAAAAATTACTATGTTGAGGTATTATCCTCCAAAGTTGTCATACATTATCGACTCTGGCTCTACGCCGAGAGAGTCGAGCATTCCGACGACGGCCTTCGACATCGGACCAGGTCCACACATGTAGTATTCGATATCCTCCGGTGTCTCGTGGTCCTTCAGGTAAGTGTTGTACATCACCTGATGAACGAATCCGGCGGTGTATTTCACTCCTGCTGCGTCGGCGGCTGGATCCGGACGGTCGAGTGCGAGGTGGAAATGGAAGTTTGGATATTCCTTCTCCAGTCCGAGGAAGTCGTCGAGATAGAACACCTCGTTGAGAGCTCGGGCTCCGTAGAAGTAGTGCATCTCGCGGTCGGTAGTGTGCAGCGTCTTTGTCATGTGCATGATCTGCGCTCTCAGCGGTGCCATTCCGGCTCCACCGCCCACCCAAATCATCTCGCGCTTGGAGTCGAAATGAGGATGGAAGTCGCCATAAGGTCCGCTCATGATCACCTTGTCGCCTGGCTTCAGTGTGAAGATATACGACGAGGCGATACCTGGATTGACGTCCATGAATCCGCTACGGTCTGGCTTGAACGGCGGTGTGGCGATACGAACGGTGAGCATAAACACGTCGCCCTCGGCAGGATAGTTGGCCATGGAGTATGCGCGTATTGTCGGCTCGGTATTGACACACTTCAGCGGGAAGAGGCCGAACTTCTGCCATGCCGGCAGATACTCTTCGCCGATGAGCGACTTGTCGATGTCCTTGTCGTAGTCGATAGAGAATGTAGGAATTTTGATCTGTGCATAAGAGCCTGGCAGGAAGTCCATGTGTGCGCCCTTTGGCAGCTGCACCTTGAACTCCTTGATGAATGTGGCGACGTTTTTGTTTGATATCACCGTACACTCGTATTCCTTCACTCCGAGGACGCTCTCTGGCACACGGATATTCATGTCGCTCTTCACCTTGCACTGGCATCCGAGTCTCCAGTTGTCCTTTATTTCCTTACGGGTGAAGTGTGGCTTTTCCGAGTCGAGTATCTCACCGCCACCTTCAAGCACCTGCACCTTACACTGTCCGCAGCTTGCCTTTCCACCGCAAGCCGATGGAAGGAATATGCCGTTTTCGTTGAGTGTGGTCATGAGGCTCGAGCCTTGTCCCACCGAGATGGTGCGGTCGCCATTGATGGTGATGTTCACATTTCCGCTTGGCGAGAGATATTTCTTCGCCACGAGCAGAAGGATGACTATGAGCAGTATCAGCACTAAGAATACTGCGATGCTTACTGTAATGAACATAATCTGTTTATCCTCCTTTCTTTATATTTTAAGTCCTGAGAAGCACATCATGGCCATAGCCATGAGTCCTACCGTGATGAAAGTGATGCCGAGTCCCTGAAGAGGCTTTGGCACGTCGCTGTATTCCATTTTCTCGCGAATGGCTCCCATAGAGACGATGGCAAGAGTCCATCCGAGTCCGCTGCCGAGTGCGAATACGAGTGCGTCAACGATCGAGCCGATGTATTGTGTGTTTGACGGGTCGAGGTTGATGCGCTGCTGCATGAAGAGCGAAGCTCCCATGATGGCGCAGTTGACGGCGATGAGCGGGAGGAAAATGCCAAGGGCTGCATAGAGCGACGGCGAATAGCGCTCGACGATCATCTCCACGAGCTGTACGATACCGGCGATGACGGCGATGAAGAGGATGAAGCTGAGATACGACAAGTCAACGCCCTCCACGAGGCAGTCGGGACCGAGAATCTTTGTCTGCAGCAGATAGTCAACGGGCACGGTGACCATGAGAACGAAGGTCACGGCAAGTCCCAGTCCGAGCGAGGTCTTCACGTTCTTCGACACGGCAAGGAACGAGCACATACCGAGGAAGAAGGCGAACACCATATTGTCCACGAATATGGACCTGAAGAATAAGCTAATAGCGTGTTCCATACATTATTTCTCCTTATAAAAATAAGCACGATGCACCCAGATGACACATCCTAAGAGGATGAGTGCCATGGCGGGCATGGTCATCATACCGTTGTTAACATATCCGAAATCATACACTGCATCGGGCAGAATCTGAAATCCTAATAGCGAGCCGCGGCCAAAGAATTCGCGCACGCCGCCCACGATGACGAGGATCATAGCGTAGCCCAGTCCGTTAGAGACGCCGTCGATAAACGATGGCCATGGCTTGTTCTGCATGGCAAACGCCTCAAGACGTCCCATGAGGATACAGTTGGTGATGATAAGTCCCACATATACCGACAGCTGCACGCTGACGTCGTAAGCGAAGGCCTTCAGCACCTGGCTGACGATGGTGACGAGGGTGGCCACGACGACGAGTTGTACCACGATACGGATACGCGTCGGGATGGTATTGCGGATGAGCGATATTATCACATTGGCAAAGGCGGTGATCACTGTCACGGCGAGACCCATCACGATAGCTGGCTCAAGCTGTGCAGTGACAGCGAGCGCCGAGCAGATGCCGAGCACCTGAACCAATATTGGATGGTCGAGGTTCAGAGGATTGCTGAATACCTCCTTGTTCTGTTTTGAAAATAAACTCATAGCTGTATTACTTGTTTAAAAACGCTTGATATTTACCTAACGACTCACGTAGCATCAGCGACACGCCGTCGGACGTCAGTGTGGCACCAGTGACGGCATCACACTCCGACTGTGGGTTTTTCACGTCGCTCTTTTTCTTCACTGCTATGGCAAGGCTGCCGTCAGCGGCGAAAATCTTCTTTCCGCGGAACTGGTCTTGCCATGCACGCGAATCCTTAATCTCAGCTCCAAGACCGGCGGTCTCCGACTCGTGGTTGAAGAATGCACCGAAGATGGTGTTCTTGTCGTCGTCGAGTGCCACATATCCCCATATTGGTCCCCAGAGTCCCATTCCCCTTACGGGAATGACATACTTTTGTTTACCATCTACCTGACAGTCGTAGAGCACGAGTCCGTCCTCGACGGTTGTCTCAGCCTTCACCACCTGCTGGTATTTTGCCTCAGCCTCTTGGTTGGCGAGATCGCGGATGTTGAGCGAGGCGAGTATCTGTTTCTTCTTGTCCAACGCCACATTCACGTCCTGCATAGGCTTCAATGTCTGGTAAATGAAGGCGAGCAAGAACGCCACGATGATGACCATCACCGAGCTATATATAATAATGTAGGAATTCTTGTTTGTATTCATAATTCTTCATTTCTAATGAATCCATTATCTGTTTACTCTCTTTGCTCTCTTCCTGATATTGGCATCCACCACATAGTGGTCGATGAGCGGAGCCATCATATTGCCGAAGAGGATGGCGAGCATCATGCCCTCGGGGAAGCCAGGGTTCATCACACGGATGATGATGGCAAGCGCGCCGATGAGCAAGCCGTAGATATACTTTCCGGTGTTGGTGCGGCATGAGGTCACTGGATCGGTGGCCATAAACACGGCACCGAAGGCGAAACCGCCATACACCAGGTGCTCGTACCATGCTATTGACTGTCCGGTCTGCTCAAACACCACGGCCATCAGGCTGCCTCCAACCACCACGCTGAGCATGGTGCGCCAAGAGGCGATGCCCGACCACAGAAGGATGACGGCGCCGATGGCGATGGCTATGACCGAAGTCTCGCCCACCGAGCCGGGAATGAATCCCATCACGGCATCGCTGACCGAAGCGGTCACCTGTGTGCCTGCGGCTAACTGTCCGAGCGGTGTGGCTGCCGTGAAGCCGTCGGCGAGGTTATTTCCCAAGCCAAATATCGACTCGTTGGCCACCCATACGCTGTCGCCACTCATCTTGGTAGGATAAGAGAAGAAGAGGAACGCGCGCGCTACGAGCGCCACGTTGAAGATGTTCATGCCCGTTCCGCCGAAGATCTCCTTGCCGATGATCACGGCAAACGCCACTGCCACGGCAATCATCCATATAGGACAGCCCACGGGCAAGATCATCGGGATGATGATACCCGAGACGAGATAGCCTTCTTGTATCTCCTCGCCTTTCCACTGTGCCCAGGCGAACTCTATGCCAAGACCTATGATATAGCTTACCAATATCTTCGGCAACACGGCGAGGACGCCGTAGAAGAAGATCTGACAGAAGTGTGCCTCGGCGAGTGTGCCAGCAGCGAGATAGTTCTGATATCCCACGTTATACATTCCAAAGAGCAGGGCGGGCAGCAGGGCTATCACCACCATGCTCATGATGCGCTTTGAGTCTATCGCGTCGTGGATGTTACAGCCGTTTTTCGCCGTGTCGTTGGGCACGTAGAGAAACGTCTCGAAACCGTCAAACACGCTGCGAAAGGCGTGAAGCTTGCCGTCCTTCTCGAAGTTCGGCT
>SAMEA3663036__coassemble_807_pt1 | contig 13083 bp, 10 predicted proteins | sample SAMEA3663036__metabat2_low_PE_037 | metagenome-assembled genome bin SAMEA3663036 (sample SAMEA3663036) | pig gut metagenome | biome: pig gut; feature: pig-associated habitat; material: faeces | place: France | collected 2012
ATAGAGGTCGCCATACAGTCGCTCAAACTTATCTGCAGCGTTAATGTCGTAATAGTGGTTAAGCATAGACATAGTTAGGCTTTTGCCGAAACGGCGGGGACGGATAAAGAAAAAGTACTTGTTGGCTTTTTCCACCTTTTCTATAAACCTTGTCTTATCGACATAGTAGCAGTTGTCCTCGCGTACTGCCACGAAGTTCATCATACCATAGGGTATTCGCTTAGCCTCATTGTCATATAATATTTCTTCCATAAGTCTTATGCTATATGAATAATTGGTGCAAAGATACACTATTTATTCATATTCACAAGAAAAAAAGGGAAAAAACAGCAAAAGCAATAAAAATCGGCGACATAACATCTATTAGGGTTATGCCGCCGAAACAATATCTGTATTCTCTAATTAGTTGAAAATGTATCTAATTGAGAATTGTACTGAATATGTTGAGCTGTAGCTCGTGTAATCCTTATAAGTGCTTGTAAGTGCTTCCTTACCATTGCGCTGGAACTGAAGCGAGCCATCCTTAGAGTTGTACTTCAACAGTGAAGTGTTGTTGACAGTCTTGTAGAGGCCCCAGCTGCTATTGAGCAAGTTGGCAAGGTTCTTGATGTCAACGCCAAGCTGCAGGGTATTCTTCTGTCCACCGACCTTCAAATAGAAGTTCTGTGCAAACTTGAAGTCAAGCTGATGATGCCAAGGCATCACTGCGCCACCACGTTCAGCGTACTCACCCTTGTGGTTCTTCAAATAGTCATCCTGCTCGATATAGTTCCAGAAGTCATTCTTCTGCTGCTCTGCAGTGTAAGTCTCCTTGCCATTTGAGTCTGTGAATGTATAGTCAGAGAACTTCCAACTGTCAAGTGCGCCGCGTGAAGCAGGAATATATATAAGGTTGTTTGAACCATAGTCGTTAACGACATTGGATGTCATGGTATAAGAGTAACGGGTAGAGCTGTATCCACCTGCATATCCCATATTCATTCCCTCATAAACGAGACCTACCATTGTACCGAAGTTCTTGCCATAGTCCTTATGGAAAGATGCCGATATAAGGAGACGGTTTGGTGTGACATAAGTACCGTAGCCCAACTCCATGTCGTTATTTCCATTTACGGAATAACGGTTGTTGTAGTAAGCAGAGTTTACCTGGTCGCCAATACCGTCGCCATAAGAGCGTGCCTTAGAATACGTATAAGATGCAGCAAGGTCAAGTCCAAAACCAAATTTCTTTGCCAAAGATGCTGTAATAGAATAGTAATAAGCTTTCTTACCACCATTAGTAATCATATAAGCATCAGAACCTTGCTTAGAGAAGAGGCGACGCTTATCACCGGGAGCAATCTCTATGTATGAAGTGCCATCCCAATAGCGACTAAGGTTAGTCACTACTGCAGGGTTGAAGTCGCGGCTATAGATTCCCTCAAGCGAAAAGTCGATGTCGAGCGGAATTTTAGCGTCCAAAGCCAAAGATGTCTTCCATGTAGAGTTCATCTTAAGGTCGGTGTCGATGATGGTTGGATTGGAAGGAGCAGCCACCTTCGGGTCGAGAGTGAGGTCCTTAAGCTGGTCGGCTACTGACACGTGGAAGTTCGGCTGACCACCCTTCGCGTCAGACACCTTATTATAATAATATGTATATTGACCACAACCAGAGTTACCTACAGCTGAAACAAGCCATACGAACGGAAGTCTTCCCACGAAATATCCTGTTCCACCACGAAGCACGAGAGAACGGTCGCCGAGGATATCCCAGTTAAAGCCAACGCGAGGCGATACGGTCAAGGCCTTGCTTGGAAGTTGGTCGGTTGCGTAGCTAACCTCATTTCCGTTATTCTGCTTGAACTTGATGGCTGCGAAAGCCTCATTATAGTTGTCCTTGAGCGCTGGATACATAGGCACCTCAAAACGAAGTCCGGCAGTCATTCTGAAGCGCTCAGAGAAGTTCAGCTGATCCTGAAGATAGAAAGACAACTGGTTGTATTTCATCTTCGACTTAAACTGTCCTTCACCCTTCATTGGGAATGTCACGCCGTAAGCGGCTGGTTTTGCGTCGTTATAGAAATCTTCCAGCGAAGAATAAACATAATAACCTCCAGAAGCAGCTCCGAAGCCATTGACAGCCTCATTTGTCTCAAACTGGATACCTACCAAGAAGTTGTGAATGCCAGTTGCATAAGTAGCTTCGTCAGTCGCAACAAATGTCTTCACCTCTCTAAGGTTACCTGTTGTGAATGGGTCAGGACCGAAGGAAGCATATACCGCTCCGTCCTTGAGGATATCCACTGTCGGGAAATTGCCACCCTCCCATTCACGTGGCTCCTTCTGATAAGAATAGGTAAGACGCAGGGCGTTGTTCACATTTCCCCACTTTGAGTTCCATTCACCTGCCACTGAAGTAAAGTCACGAATCTGATAGTATCTTGAGCTCTCGAAATAAAGTCCCGCATTTGCCGTACGACCTGACTGGCTCTTACCTGCTGAGAGTCCGTCACCACCGGGATAGATTGTCGTATCCTTAAACGGTGTTGTGGAAGAAGATGGGGAAGAAGAGTCCTTTGAGTGAGACTTTGAGAAGCGGAAGTTAACCTTGTTGTTGTCGTTGATGTTCCAATCCAAACGTGCGAGGAACTTGTAAGCCGGAGTGTCAAGAGAATATCCCTGATAACGTCCTGGGTTATAGTTATACTTTTCACCGAGATATGACACAAGCTTATCCAAATCGCTTGCCAATGGGCGGTGAACGATGCCAGAGCTTGCATTCCAATCCTCTGTCTCAGAGGTTCTTGCTATTCCCGAAGGGCCTGCTGACACGTTAGCCTCATACTCTCCATTAACGAAGAAGAACAGTTTGTCCTTGATGATTGGGCCACCCAAAGATGCTCCCCACGTGGTTGAGTGTGACTGGTTACGGGTCAACTCATAGTCGTCAACCTTGTTACCACGGAGGTGAACATTGGTTGTATAGTTGTATGCAGTACCCTTGAACTGGTTTGTACCGCTCTTGGTAACAGCATTGATTGCACCTCCTGTGAATCCACTAAGACGAACGTCAAACGGAGTTGATGACACTGACAACTGATCAAGAGCGTCCAAAGAAATTGGCGATCCATTGCCAGGAAGGTTTCCGCCAATACCAAAGGCATTGTTGAAGGCGGCGCCGTCAACGGTTACGTATGACTGACGATAGTTTCCACCTGCCACAGCGAAACCGCTACCGACATTGGCACCTTGAGGAGTGAGCTTGAGAATGTCGTTCATGCTGCGACTTACTGTAGGAACAGCCTCAATCTGCGAAGCGTTAAGATTTGTGGTAGCTCCGGCACGGTCTGTACGCATATTGTTACGCAGCGATGCAGAAACAACAACTTCGTCGAGAAGTTCAGAGCCTTCTGTCAACGCACCGTCAATAATCGTATTTTGACCAAGTGACAGAGTAACATTTTTCACAGCCTTGGTGTTGAATCCAATGTATGAAATCTCTACATTGTAAGGACCACCAGGACGCATACCTTGAATAGAATAACGACCATTAACGTTAGTCACTGATTGGTAAACAGTTCCAGAAGGCACATGCACGGCCTTAATGGTCGCACCAATGATTTCTTCACTACCTGAAGTAACCTTTCCACTAATACTGGACGTAGTAACCTGTGCCACTACCGACGATACCATCAGCATGAGCGTGGCGATTAGGAAATACAATCTCTTTTGCATAAGAAATTTAAATGTTAAAAAATTAATACCTAATACCTAATTGTTATAACCCTTTTGAGGGCTTAATCGATATATCGGGTGCAAAGATAACTTAATTTTTCGATATATGTGTTACATTCCCGATAATTTTTGCAGAAAAGGCGTATTTTTTTGCATTAAGTCTATTTCTTCCTGAGTTTTCCGGTTTTCAGAAAGTTTTCATAAACGTCTTCCTTCACCTTATGGGCTACATGGTCGAAGAGTAAAGAGGGATTTTGGGCGGCTCCGTTGAGTCGCAGTTCGAAATGCAGGTGGGCGGTAGAGGCACGTCCCGTCTGTCCTGTCAGGGCTATCACCTGTCCAGCCTTCACGCGGTCGCCTACGCTGACAAGATTTTTCGAGTTGTGGCTATACCATGTCTCCAGTCCTCTCTCGTGTCTTATCTTGATAAGGTTGCCATAGGCGGCATATTGTTGCGACATAGTCACCACTCCGTCGAAGGCGGCGAGTATGTTGTCGTTAGGCCGTGTCTTGATATCTACACCAGTATGCGATCGTACGCCGCGCCGTCCGTATGGACTTATCACCTTTGCTCCTGGCAGCGGATAGAAGACGGCGAGGTCTTGTTCCTTTGTCTTCTTATCGGCTCCCACCACAGTTGTCTCCACGGCGAAGCCTTTTTTCTTGAACATCAGCGTGCGTCGGGTCAGGCGGTGGCTCTTGGGCATGACGATGATCTCGGGGTTTATCTTTCCGCCGTTCACCATCACGTAGAAGGTCAGCGCCCATCGTCCTTTCTCTCCTCCTACAATGGCAATGGTCTGTCCTGCCTTCACGCGGTCGCCCGCTTTCACCATGTTCTCCGCGTTTCGTTCATATACGGTCTCAAGTCCGTTGTCGTGTCTCAGCACTATCGCGTTGCCGTGTCCCGCCACGTGGCGTGCGAGTCTCACCGTTCCGTCAAACATCGCCTTCACGGCATCGCCTTTCTCGGTGGTTATCTCCATCTCACTGCCGTCCACCACCTTCGCCTTTCCCACGGGCAGTGGGAAAGAGTAGTCGCTGGTGCGGTATGCCGCGAAGTCTATGGTAAACGCGTCAGAGTGTTCAAACAGCCCGGGCGTCTCTATCTGTATCTGTTGTCGTTCGATGGCTGTAAACTCGTCCTTTATAGCCGATGTCAGCACCAGGAGTGCAACATATATACATAATAGGTGTAGTATTTTCATTATGTTTTGTTATTTAAGTTTCGCATATACTCAACTTCCTTAACACCCCATTCCTATAGAGAGAGAGGAGAAAGTAATGCTCCGGTAAATATTCTGCCACTGTTTATTCCTTGCCGCCGGGCTGAGAAGAAGTCGTGATTGTCAGTGTAGGTACATATCTGACTCACGGTTATTGCCTCTGGCCTCACGCCGAGTTCGACGAGCTGCAAGCGGTTACACTCCTTAAGGTCGATATGCCATTTGCCTCTGACGAATTTCGCCGATGTCTCGAAGCCAGCCTGACAGAACTGTTCATACACCTCCATTCCCACTTCAAACGCATCGAGCTCTATTCCTGGCCCTATCACGCACGTCAGGTCTTTCGGTTCACTCTTATATGCGAGAGCCATTGCCTTAATAGTCTTCTCAGCTATTCTCGCCACGGTGCCTCGCCATCCGGCATGTGCAACAGCAACGGCGTGGTGCTGCGCGTCGTATATAATAATAGGTATGCAGTCGGCTGTTGACACTCCGATGCAGACGCCGCTTTCGTTGGTCATCACGGCATCCACGCCCTCGAGTATCATCCGTCTTATGTTCTCAGGCAGCGTGATGAAGTCGGCGGCAATCTGCCTCACCTCCACTCCATGTGTCTGGTGAGGCATGACGAGATGCGCCTCGTCAATGCCCAACGCATCACACAGCGCCTGTCTGTTTGTGGCTATTGCTTCCGCCGAGTCGCCGCAATACTCGTTGATGTTAAACTCCTCATATTCCCCACAGCTCACTCCACCATGGCGTGTAGTAGAGAACATCACCGCATCGCCCTCGCTATGATAGTATAACCGTGGTGCGATTTGTTCACTCTTCATTTTCTTCTTCCTCGTACTCAAAGTCGTCGAGTTCATCAATATCCTCAACGTCAACATATTCTATGTCCTCGTCTTCGCCTTCGGCCTCCATTTCGGCAGCGAATCGGGTCATGTCCTTGTCGCGGTGTACTATCACATCCTCTTGTGTTATGGCCTGCAGCTTGTTGCTCTCGCTGTTAAGCTCCTTCCACAGGAGGTCTTTCAATTCGGTGAGGCCCATGTTAGCCACCGACGATATAAACACCACTGGCAGGTCCTGCGGCAGTGTATCCTTGAGCATCTCGATGAGTTCGTCGTCCAGGAGGTCGCATTTCGTCACGGCCAGCACTCGGTGTTTGTCGAGCATGTCGGGATTGAAGTTACGCAGTTCGTTCAGCAGTATCTCGTATTCCTTCTTAATGTCGTCGGTATCACCTGGCACCATAAAGAGCAGCAGCGAGTTGCGTTCTATGTGTCTCAGAAATCGCAGTCCGAGTCCTTTGCCTTCGCTTGCTCCCTCGATGATGCCTGGGATGTCGGCCATCTCAAACGACTTATGGTCGCGGTATCCCACGATGCCGAGCGACGGTTCGAGAGTGGTGAACGGATAGTTGGCTATCTTTGGCCTTGCGCTCGACAGAGCTGACAGCAGTGTCGATTTGCCAGCATTGGGAAATCCCACGAGTCCCACGTCGGCGAGTAGTTTCAGCTCGAGAATGATAGTCATCTCCTGCATCGGTTCTCCAGGTTGGGCATATCGTGGTGCCTGGTTGGTAGCGGTACGGAACTGGAAGTTGCCTAATCCTCCACGTCCGCCTTTCAGCAGCAGCACCTCCTGTCCGTCGTAAGCCACATCGCACACATATTTTCCTGTTTCAGCGTTATACACCACCGTACCGCAAGGCACGTCGATATACACATCTTTTCCGTCTGTGCCGTGACATTTGTCGCGTCCGCCGTTTCCGCCATGTTCGGCAAAGATGTGTCGTTCGTATTTCAGGTGCAGTAGTGTCCAGTAGTTATGGTTGCCCCTCAGATAGATGCTACCTCCCTTTCCGCCGTCGCCTCCGTCAGGTCCGCCGTTGGGGTTATACTTCACGTGCCGCAAGTGCATAGAGCCCTTTCCGCCCTTTCCCGAGCGACAATATATCTTCACATAATCAACAAAATTGGATTCTGCCATACTTAAAAAATCGATTTTGGGTGCAAAGTTAGTGCAAATCGAAGACAATACACAATTTGCAAAGATAAGAATTGCAAATTGCAACCATATTTAACTTTTATTTTTATTGTTGAGATGCAGCCTAACTTTAAATAAGTTAGCGCAAGGTGTCTCTCTTACTTATAAGGCATCGCGTAAGCTCTCCAATGCTTGTGTAAGCACACTGCGCGGCGCGGCGACATTGAGGCGCATGAAGCCCTCGCCACCTTTACCAAACATTTCTCCGTCGTTAAGGGCGAGACGGGCTCGGCTTACGAAGAGGCGGTTGAGCTGCTCGTGGTCGAGATCAAGGTCGCGACAGTCGAGCCATACGAGGAACGATGCCTCAGGTCGCCAAGGCTTTATCTTCGGCATGTGGTCATGGCAGAAGCTGATGACATAATCGACATTACGTTCAATATATGCCAACATCTCCTTGCGCCACTCTTCTCCCTCGGGCGAGAAAGCGGCAAGGGTGGCAATGGGTGCGAATAGATGAGGTTCGTTGAGTTCGTTGGCTTCAAGCCATGAGAAGAAACGGCTACGCAGCGAGTCGTTGGGCACTATGGCGTATGAGCTCACGATGCCAGCTATGTTGAACGTCTTCGACGGTGCGCCGAAGGTGATGCTGCATTGTGCAGCCTCGTCGCTGACAGATGCAAAGGGAACGTGCCTGTTGCCGAAGAGTGCCATATCGCAGTGTATCTCGTCAGAGATGACGATGATGCCTCGCTCGTGACAGAAATGAGCCAGATGCCTGAGTGTGTCGGCATCCCAGCACACGCCGGCAGGGTTGTGCGGATTGGAGAGGATGAGCATGCGGCACTTCTCGTCGCATACTTCAGCCAGTTGGTCGAAATCCATGGAGTACGAAGCACAGCTCCCCTGCCCACCGGTGGATAGTGTTTCAATGAGGGGGTTATAGACTACCTGGCGGCGGTTGCCTAATGGGGTAAGGCGGAAGGGATGATATACTGGGGGCTGGATGATGACCTTCTCGTCTTCCTTGACAAAGACGTTAATTGCCATGCCAATGCCCTTAACTATTCCCGGGATATATGTCATCCACTCCTCGCGAGGGCGCCATTGGTGATGGTCCTCTATCCATTGAGATACGCGTTGCCAGTAGTTTGCCGGCATCATAGTATATCCGAACAACGAATGATCGAGACGTCTCCTTATGGCGTCGGTGATGAACTGCGGCGTCTCGAAGTCCATGTCTGCCACCCATAGTGGCAGAAGGTTTGCGTCGCCATATCTCTCCTCGAGTACTCCGTGTTTCAGGTCGTCGGTGCCCGTGCGGTCTATTATCTTGTCAAAATTGTATTTCATTGCCCTTTATTTTTTTTAGTCTTTCAATTGTTCAATATTTCAATCCCCCCTTTATATCCTCAATAATATCTTCCGCCGCCTCAAGCCCTATCGACAGTCGTATAGTGGTGTCGAGGATGTCCATTTTTTCTCTTTGTCGTTCGTTGAAGTTGCCGAAGATAGTGCTTGCGGGATGGATGGCGAGCGAGCGGTTGTCGAAGAGGTTTGTGGCACGGCGTATCAGTCGCAGGTTGTCGATAAACTTATAGCATGCTTCCTTGCTTGCGAGGTCGATGGTGAGCATGGCTCCTGATGTCTCGCCAAACTGTCGGCGGGCGATGTCGTGATAAGGGTCGTCAGCCAGTCCTGGGTATCTCACGCGTTGTATTCCCGGGATGTCTTTTATGGCCTTGGCCACAGTGAGCGCATTGTCAGCCTGCACACGATAGCGTGCGTCAAGCGTCTCTAACCCGACGGTTTGCATGTAAGCCACATGCGGCGACATGTATGCGCCGAAATTCATGAGCATCTCCTGCCGCATCCTCTTGCCGAAGTTAGGATGTGTGCCGTAGTCTATCACCACGCCGCCAATTGAAGTGGCTCCGCCCGAGATATATTTCGTGCTCGACACCACTTCGATATCCACGCCGAGAGCCTTTGCGCTAAACTGCGTGAAAGGTATCGTTGTAGTATCGGCCACGAGCGGGATATTGTGGCGATGAGCCACGTCGGCAAGGGCCCGTATGTCGGCAATCTCCATCTGTGGGTTGGTGATGATCTCCATGAATATGCAGCACGTGGTGTCGTCGATGGCATTCTCCACCGCCTCGATGTCGGTGAGGTCGCAAAGCTTTGGTCTCACTCCAAATCTCAGCATCGTGCCTCCTATGAGAGCAAAGGTGTTGCCGAAGAGATGTCGTGAGGTGAGTATAGTGCGTCCTTGCGATGCCAGACAGAACAGAGTATTGCTGATGGCCGCCATTCCCGAACTGAAAGCCACGGCCTCGGCAGCTTCGGCAAGCGCAGCCACCTTTCGTTCGAAATATGTCACTGTAGGATTGGTCACACGCGAGTAATCGGGCATGTCTGACCGTCCACAGAAGGCGTCAGCCATCTCTTCCGCATTGTCAAATTCGTATGCGGCACAGTGATACACCGGCATGCTCAAAGCCCCATAGGCATCGGGATGCTGATAGGGTGTGTCTATTGCAAGAGTTTGTTTTTTCATCGTCTGTTATTTTCTTTCATGTGTGTTATTTGCGTGCAAAGTTACACCTTTTATTATATATATGCAATTATTTCCCTATTTTTTCAACAAACATACCACAAATAGGGTATATAAAATAACATAATCGTGCGATACTAAATGCCATTCATGTGGTATTGTGACACATTGCAAAATGTCGTAACTTTGCACTCAAAAACATTTAAACACAGGAAGATTATGACAACGATCGCAAAAAACGTAACAGAACTCATTGGTCACACCCCACTACTGGCGTACTCACTCCCGCCCACGAGGGCATGGGCGGAGCCATAGCGAAGGCAGAGGAGCTGGCTAAGGAAATAGGCAATGCCTACGTGCCGCAGCAGTTTAATAATCCTGCCAATCCCGAGATTCACCGTCGCACTACAGCCCGCGAGATTATCGAGGACACCGACGGCAATGTGGATATCTTTATTGCCGGAGTGGGTACGGGAGGAACAGTGACAGGAGTGGGTGAGGCTCTCAAGAAGAACAATCCCAAGGTGAAGGTTATTGCCGTGGAGCCCGCCGATTCGCCAGTGTTGTCGGGAGGAAAATCCGGTCCTCACAAGATACAGGGTATTGGAGCCGGATTTGTTCCGAGCGTGCTCAACCAGGGTGTATATGACGAGGTGTTCCGCGTGAAGAACGACGATGCCTTTGCAGCTGGCCGACTTCTTGCCCGCAAGGAGGGAGTTCTCGCCGGTATTTCATCCGGTGCTGCTGTTCATGCAGCCATCGAGGTGGCACGTCGTCCCGAGAACGAGGGCAAGACCATTGTAGCCTTGCTGCCCGACACTGGCGAGCGTTATCTCTCAACAAGTCTGTTTAATGTATAACACAATATAATTATGGCAACAATAAAGGTAAACGGCGAAAGCCAGGAAGTTGTTCTTCCAATGACGGTGGAGGAGCTGATAAAGCAGAACAATGTGGAGAACCCCGAGTTGGTATCAGTACAGGTGAACGAGGAGTTCCTCGACCGCAACGATTATGCCCGTCGCCAAGTGAAAGATGGCGACGAGGTGGATTTCCTTTTCTTTATGGGTGGAGGACAAGCTTATGTATGATTTCACTGAGGAAGAGCTCCTGAGATACAGCCGCCACATACTGCTCAAGGACGTGGGTGTGGAAGGTCAGGAGAAAATTCGTAATGGAAAGGTTCTTGTAGTGGGCGCGGGTGGACTTGGTGCTCCCGTAGCCCTCTATCTCGCCGCAGCTGGAGTAGGAACAATAGGTATTGTGGATGGTGATGTGGTCGATCTGTCAAATCTTCAGCGCCAGGTGATTCATTTCACCGGTGATGTGGGTCATCCCAAAGTGGAGTCGGCACGCGACAAGATGCTCGCCATCAATCCCAATATCAAGGTGAATACCATTCGTGAGTTCCTGATGGCAGACAATGCTCTCGACATCATCAAGGACTACGATTTCATTGTTGACGGTACAGACAATTTCCCTGTAAAGTTCCTTATCAACGATGCGTGCGTGATGGCAGGCAAACCGTTCTCTCATGGAGGCATACTGCGCTTTGAGGGTCAGACATTCACTCATCTGCCCGGCACTGCATGCTATCGATGCCTATTTAAGTCGCCACCTCCCGCAAATGCCGTTCCCACCTGTTCACAGGCTGGTGTACTTGGAGCAATTGCCGGTATGCTTGGCACCATTCAGGCTGCTGAGACTCTGAAGTATCTCACTGGAGTGGGCGAACTGCTTACCAACAAGTTGCTCACATTTAACGCCAAGACGATGGATTTCCGCAAGATCAATACTCGCCGCCAGGCTTCGTGCGCCATCTGTGGAGATAATCCGACAATCACGGAACTCATCGACTATGAGCAGGCAGTGTGTGACCTTCATAATAAATGAAGAATGAAAAATGAAGAATGTTCTTTAATGATGAATTATGAAGAAACTATCAATAGCTACTATCACGACTATCAGCACCGCAACAAGGTGGAGAAATAATAACAGTAAGAACAACAATCTGATAAGATGAACATATCCGAATTAGATAATACTTTCGTAGGGTCGGAACTTGGTGACATCGGACGCTTGCGCCAGATAGCATCCAAGTTCTGCCCCGAGGAAATAAGCCAGGAAGTGAGACAGGTCATTCCCGACTCTGTCGATACACTTGACCTGAGCGACATAGAGGCTGGATTCCGCCAACTGTTGGCGGGAGGCAGCGGATTTCCTAATTCGGGATTTCCGCAGTTCAGCTTCCCTGATGTCGATGGCAGCAACTTTGCCGATGATAATCCGGGAACAATAGGACAGCCAATAAAGAATGACGGTTTTGGAATAGGAATCCCCGAGACTGAATCTGTAAGCAGAATCAACTACGAGGACACCGACACCATCAGTACCTCAGAGATACGCAAGGATTTCCCCGTTCTCCAAAAGCGAGTAAACGGTCATCCCCTTGTATGGTTCGATAATGGAGCCACAACCCAGAAGCCCCGACAGGTGATTGATGCCATCAGTGATTATTACTCCAACTACAACAGTAATATCCACCGTGGTGCACACACCCTTGCCGCCCAAGCCACTGATGCCTATGAAGGCGCGCGCGAAAAAGTGCGCAAATTCATCAATGCCTCTTCGGCCGAAGAGATAATCTTCGTAAGAGGCACTACTGAGGGAATCAACCTTGTGGCACAGACCTTTGGCAGAAAATTCGTTGGAGTGGGGGATGAGGTTATCGTCTCCACCCTCGACCACCATGCCAATATTGTGCCGTGGCAGCAGATATGCAAGGAGAAGGGGGCAAAGCTCAGGGCAATACCCATCAATGAGCGAGGCGACCTGATACTCGAGGACTACGAGCGCATGATAGGTCCGCACACCAAGTTTGTATCTGTCGGTCATGTCAACAACACCTTCGGTACAATCAATGATGTAAGGCGAATCATCGAAGTGGCACATCGTTATAATGTGCCGGTGCTTATCGATGGAGCTCAGAGCATTGCCCATACCAAGGTTGACGTGCAGGATCTCGGTGCCGACTTCTTCGTATTCTCGGGACACAAGATTTATGCGCCCACCGGTATTGGAGTGGTATATGGACGTAAGGACTTGCTCGACATACTGCCGCCATGGCAGGGAGGTGGCAACATGATTAAGGATGTCACCATCGAGGAAACCCAGTTTAATGCTCCTCCCGCCCGCTTTGAGGCCGGTACGCCAAATGTTGCCGATGCCATTGGCTTGGGTGCTGCCCTTGATTATGTGAGTAGAGTAGGAATTCACAATATTGAGCGCCATGAGCATGCACTCACAGAATATGCCCGTCAGCAGCTTGGAGCTATCGAGGGCCTTACATTAATAGGCAATCCTAAGAACAGGGTGAGTGTAGTAAGTTTTGAATTGCCAGGAATCCCTACTCCCGAGGTGGGACAGTTGCTTGACAAGGAGGGCATTGCAGTGCGTGCAGGTCATCATTGCGCCCAACCTGCCCTGCGTGCCTTAGGCTACGAAATGAGTGTTCGTCCGTCCTTTGCTTTCTATAATACAAAAGAAGAAATTGACCGTCTCGTCATAGCTGTAAGAAAGATAATAGGACGCGTA
>SAMEA3663036__coassemble_818_pt1 | contig 12940 bp, 5 predicted proteins | sample SAMEA3663036__metabat2_low_PE_037 | metagenome-assembled genome bin SAMEA3663036 (sample SAMEA3663036) | pig gut metagenome | biome: pig gut; feature: pig-associated habitat; material: faeces | place: France | collected 2012
TTGTTACGATAGGACGATAAGTGAGCGAGAACTCAAGACCCTGGTTGTGGAGCTCACCGACGTTGCTTGTAACCTTGTTGCGGAAGTTAGAACCAGCTGCAACGGTTACAGTGTTGATAAGGTCAGTTGTCTTACGATAATAGTAGTCAATGCTTGCTGTGAATCTGTCGTTAGCAAAACCGAGATCAAGACCTGCGTTGTATGTAGTTGTCTTTTCCCATGTAAGGGCAGTGTTAAAGGCATCAGGACGATATGTCAAACCATCGCCAACGATTGGATAATATGCTCCGATACTGTTGGTTGTATAAGAGGCAAAGTAAGAATAGTCGCCAATACCTTCCTGCTGACCTGTCTTACCCCAGCCAAGACGGAGTTTCATGTCGCTGATTGCCTTTACATCGCGAAGGATAGGCTCCTCCTTGATTTTCCATGCCAAAGCTGCAGATGGGAATACGCCCCAGCGCTGATCCTTATGGAAACGTGAAGAACCATCGTCACGGATAGTGAATGTAAAGAGGTAGCGGTCGAGGAGTGAATAGTTCAGACGACCAAAGAATGAAACAAGATAGTTCTCGGTCTTGTAGAGAGTGTTCTCTGAAGGCTGATAAATCTCATTGGGATGTTCGATACTTGTTGAAGGATATGTACCATAGTAGTAGTAGTCGGTCTCCTTGTTGAAGTGCTGCCACTCATAGCCACCCATCACGTCGATATGATGAATGTCGGCAAAATCTTTCAGATACTGTGCATAGAGGTTGAGCGAAAGGTTGTAAGTATCCTGAGTGTTCCAACCCTGGCTTCCATAATAATAGTTGTCATAGTAATAACGGCTATATTCCTTGTTGCTCTTACCAGACTTGAGGTCCATTCCGGCATTCATGTGAATGTGGAGGTCTTCAAAGCCATGAATCTTATAGTCAAGCTCGATATTTCCTGTCAACTCCTTACCCTTACCCTTGTCGGAAGCTTCGTTAAGGTAATGCACTGGGTTGTGTGTAGAAAGAGAGTTCTGAGAGAATCCCCAAGCTGTGTCTCCACGGTCAACAACACTATGATACTGGAAGTAGCCACCGAAGTTCTGCTTATAGAAGTCATCGTTCATATAAACAGGCTTTGTGGGATCCATTGACACAGCAGAACCAATGGCACTTGTGCTTGCGTAAGAAGTCTTTGAATACATACCCTTGGCGTTGAAATTAACTGCAAGGTGATCGTCGAAGAATGTAGGATTCAAACTTACGCTTGCTGTATAACGCTCATAATCTGATGTCTTGAGTACACCCTGTTGCTTGGTATAGCCGAGAGATACACGATAGGGAAGATTCTTATAGGCACCGGTAAGTGTCACGTTCTGGTCAGTAGATACTGCTGTACGATAAATCTGGTCCTGCCAGTCGGTGTCGGCAAAAAGATGCTGGGCTCCATCTGCTGGAGTTCCGTCGGCATTGTACTTTGACCAATAACCCATGTTCTTGTAATAGTCGCTTGCCTGCCACTCTTCATCAGTCATGCCACTGTTTGTCTTGATATAGTCCATGAATTCAGCGGCGTTCATTACGTCAACCTTCTTGGCAACAGCACTGACAGAAACGTTGCCATTATAAGAAATGGTTGGCTTCATGTTCTTGCGTCCCTTCTTTGTAGTGATAATAATCACACCGTTAGAAGCACGGCTACCATAGATAGCGGTGGCAGAAGCGTCCTTCAACACAGTGAAGCTTTCGATATCGTTAGGGTTGACAAGGTTGAGGGCATTTGAGGCTCCCTGCATTCCATAGTTATCCATAGCAAGTCCGTCAATCACGATCAGAGGTTCGTTGGATGCGCTGAGTGACGAACCACCACGGATTCGAATGCTCGCACCACCACCAGGCTCACCACCGTTGTTTTGAACGTTAACACCAGCTATCTTACCGGTAATCATGTCTTGTGCACTTACCTGTACACCCTTATTCATGTCGTCTGGCTTGATAGCAGTCACCGAACCAGTAAGGTCGTTCTTCTTTGCACGGCCGTAACCGATGACAACGACGTTCTCGAGCACCTTGGCGTCGTCCTGAAGAGTAATGACAACGTTTGGAGCTGCCTTCACGTTGGCTGGCTGATAACCTACGTAAGTGACATTGAGAGTTGCCCCCTGAGGAGCCTTAATCTGGAAGTTACCGTCAAAATCTGAGACAGTACCTCCATCTTGACCTGCAACGCGAACGGTTGCACCGATGATCGGTTCGCCTGTAGCGTCTTTTACATGTCCGTTGACTGTAATCTGCGCAAAGGCTCCGATTGAAAGAACGAGACCGAACAAGACGGCCATCATTCTAAGCGGAATTCTAAATTTTACCTGCTTCATCATACATGTTTTAAAAATTTGTTATTTCTATGTTATCTAATGTTTTTTTGTTATTTTGGCCTCTATAGCGATTGCTGTTGAAGTTTTCGGGTGCAAAATTAGAAATAATTTCCTCTCGTTGTTCTTTTTTTGATATAAATCAGTATATTTGCATGCGCAAACGATTGCACGACGAAAACATAATAATTAATTATTGTATCATAACAACGTTGCGAATAAATGAATATCTTTGCAGCGTCAAATAATCACAACCAAAAATGAAGGAGTTTACACAGATGACAATGAAAGACATCGCGGCCCACTTTGGCACATCGGTGGCAACGGTGTCGAGAGCATTAAAAGACTCACCGCGCATAAGTGTCGAACGACGGAAGGCGATACAGGAATTTGCCCGCGAGCACAACTTCTGCCCGAACATGATAGCAGAATCATTGCGCAACAGCAAGGTGATGCAACCAAAGATTATCGGTGTCATCATTCCTGAGTTTGCACACTACTTCTTCTCTACCGTACTGGCGGGAATAGAAGAGAAGGCACGCGAACACGGCTACCGCATCATGGTGGCACAAAGCGGCGAAAGCTACGAAAACGAAGTGAAGATCTGCCAGTCGTTCTTTGAAAACAAGGTTTGCGGCATCATTGTCTCTCAGGCTAAGGACACGACAAACTACGACCACTTCAACAGACTAATCGAAAGCGGTGTCCCACTGGTGTTCTATGATAGAATATGTACGGGCGTGGAAGCCAGCCGTGTGGTGGTTGACGACTATAAAGGTGCATTCACCGCTGTTGAGCACATGATATCCACCGGATGCAAGCGCATAGCGTTCTTCGGTTCGCCCATGACGCTCGAGATATCGAAAAACCGGTTTAACGGATATAAGGATGCCTTGCTTAAGCACGGGTTAACGATCGAACAGACGTTGACAAGATTCTGCGACAACCGTGCCGATGCTGAGGTAATCACTCCTGAGATAATGAAGAAAGGCGACCATCCTGATGCTTTCTTTGCCGTAAACGACGATACTGCCATCGGCATCATGTATGCCGTGAAACGGCTTGGATATAAGATTCCCGCCGACATCAGCATCTGTGGATTTACTAACGGACAACGGGCCATCGCCTGCGACCCCATGCTCACCACCGTAGAACAGCGCGGACACAAAGTAGGCGAAGAGGCGGCAGACATTCTCATCAACCAGGTGGAGGGGCGCACTCCCAATGGGAAAGTGGAAAGACGTATTGTGAAGACAAGGTTGGTGATAAGAGGAACAACAAAAGAAGTAAAATAAAAATAATGATAATATGAAAAAACGACCCGATTTACCTTTCATGAAGCTTTGGAACATTAGCTTCGGTTTTTTTGGAGTGCAGATAGCTTACGCACTCCAAAGCGCAAACATCTCCCGCATATTCGCCACATTGGGAGCCGACCCTCACCAGCTTAGCTATTTCTGGATTCTTCCGCCACTGATGGGCATCATCGTACAGCCTATCATCGGCACCTTGAGCGACAAGACATGGTGTCGTTTTGGTAGGAGAATACCTTATTTGTTTATAGGCGCGGCTATTGCTGTTCTCGTCATGTGCCTGCTGCCCAACTCGGGCTCGTTTGGCATGGCAGTCAGCACTGCCATGGTGTTCGGTCTCTGTGCCCTGATGTTTCTCGACACAAGCATCAATATGGCCATGCAGCCGTTTAAGATGCTGGTGGGCGACATGGTGAACGAGAAGCAGAAGGCCCTTGCCTATTCCATTCAGAGCTTCCTCTGCAATGCAGGTTCGCTCGTGGGCTATGTGTTCCCGTTTCTCTTCACGGTGCTTGGCATCAGCAACATAGCTGCCAAGGGCGTGGTGCCCGATACGGTAATCTATTCGTTCTACATCGGAGCCGCCATACTCATCCTCTGTGTCATCTACACCACATTGAAGGTTAAGGAGATGCCTCCTGCAGAATATGCACAGTATCACGGACTGAAAACCAACCTCAACGAGGAAAAGGTGAACGTGATTAAACTGCTGAAAAACGCTCCAAGGGCTTTCTGGACTGTCGGACTGGTTCAGTTCTTCTGCTGGGCGGCGTTCATGTATATGTGGACATACACCAACGGAGCCATTGCCGAGACTTGCTGGCAGACCACCGACCCTACCACGGCAGGCTATCAAGCAGCAGGCAATTGGGTTGGAGTGCTCTTTGCCGTGCAGGCAGTGGGAAGTGTGATATGGGCAATAGTGCTTCCAAACATTACCGACCGCAAGCTGGCATACTCCATAAGCCTTTCTATTGGAGCAGTGGGATTCTGCATGATTCCTTTTGTCAGCGATCAATATATGCTCTTCATTCCATACGTCATGATAGGTTGCGCCTGGGCTGCCATGCTTGCCATGCCTTTCGCCATTGTCACCAATGCCCTTGAGGGCTACGGACACATGGGAGTGTATCTCGGACTGTTCAACGGCACCATCTGTATTCCACAGATAGTGGCTGCCGCTTGTGGCGGTGCAATACTCTCTGCTGTGGGCAGTTTCCAGTATAACATGATGGTGGTGGCTGGAGTGTCGCTCATAATAGGAGCCATCTGCGTCTTCTTTGTGAAAGACAAGACATTGCAGAAAATGTAGTCTGTGCAAACGTTTGCGCAGACTCTTTGAGCCTTTTTTTGAATTATTATCCCTCAAGCACGAAATAATTAGTACTTTTGGGCATTAAAAACTTAAACATTTGATTATGACTATACTATTCAATCTGTCGTACAACACGGTTTACGGCGAAGAAATAATGCTTAATATCATATCGGGCGACGATGCCTCGACAGTAGAAAAGTTTAAGATGGCAACACGCGACGGCAACACTTGGACATGCACAGTGAACAGCCTTGCCAAGCCGGGAACCACGCTGAACTACTACTATAGTGTGGTGAAGAATGGAATTGAGACGCGCCGTGAATGGCTCGTTGAGCCACACCAACTCGTCATGACATCTGTGAAGGGCATCAACTATAATGTCCACGACAACTGGATTGACATTCCCGAAGACTCATACCTCTACAGCTCCGCCGTTACCGACTGCGTGGCGGCAAGAAAGAAAGGCACGCTGAAGCCCGTTGACTACTCGAAGACCCTGAAGATAAAGGTGCGCGCTCCGCAGCTCCGATCCAACGAGAGACTTGCCGTCATGGGCGAGATAGCCGAACTTGGCAAGTGGGAGGCCCTGAAGGCTTATCCCATGACCGAGCAGCAGCCTAACGAGTGGGTTGCCGACATCGACGCCACAAACATCACCGCAGAAGCTTTCGACCTGAAGTTCGTGGTTCTCGACGAGGAAAAGGACTACACGCCTATGTGGGAAAACAACAACAACCGACGCATCGTGATGCCGAAGATGAAAAACGGCGATGTGGTTGCAATAGAGATGGGCATAGCGCTCTTTTCCATATATCCTTGGAAGGCTGCCGGATGTGTCATACCAGTATTCTCACTCCGCTCAGAGGGCAGCTTCGGCGTTGGCGACTTCGGCGACCTTAAGATGATGATTGACTGGGTGGCAAAGACAGGACAGAGAGTGTTGCAGATTTTGCCCATCAACGACACCAACATCACCCACACCTGGACCGACTCATATCCTTACAACAGCATAAGCATCTATGCCCTTCACCCACAGTATGCCGACCTCCGACAGCTTCCGGAACTGAAGGACAAGGCACGCCGCGAACATTTCGCCACCCTACAGAAGGAGATGAACGCACTGCCGCAGATTGACTACGAGCGGGTGTTCGCCGCAAAGATGGAATATCTGCAGGAAGTGTTCGCGCAGGAAGAGGCCGCGCTCACAAAGAAGGCCGACTTCAAGAGCTTCTTCGCCAACAACAAGGAGTGGCTTGTGCCATACGCTGCGTTCTGCTACTACCGCGACCTTTACGGCACAGCCACATTCAGTGAGTGGCCCGACCATCACACACTGCCCGACAAGGAACGTGAGGCAATGTCGAAGCCTTCCACTGCATTATACAAAAAAGTGGCGTTCTGGTATTTCGTGCAGTATGTGCTCGACAAGCAGATGCGTGGCGCACACGAACACGCCCGCTCAAAGCGTGTAATACTAAAGGGCGACATTCCTATCGGCATCAGCCGCGATGGCGTTGAGGCCTGGGTGGAACCTCGATATTTCAACCTTAACGGACAGGCGGGTGCTCCGCCAGATGCTTTCTCCGTGAACGGACAGAACTGGGGATTCCCCACTTACGACTGGGACGAGATGATCAACGACGGCTGTTCATGGTGGGTGCGCCGCTTCACCAAGATGGCACAGTATTTCGACGCTTACCGCATCGACCATGTGCTTGGCTTCTTCCGCATTTGGGAGATTCCCATCAACGCTGTCCACGGACTCCTCGGCCAGTTTGCCCCCTCGCTCGGCATGACAGCTGAGGAGATTGAGAGCTACGGACTCCGCTTCAACGAAGACCGATATACACGTCCGTTCATTACCGACTGGACTCTCGACCGCATGTTCGGCGAGAAAGCAGCAATGGTGAAGGAGCAATTCCTTGACCGTCTCGACGACGAGCGCTATCAGATGAAACCTGAATTCGACACACAACGCAAGGTGGAGGCGTGGTATAAAGAAATGAAGAGTGAAGAATGTAGAATGAAGAATGAAGATTTGCGCGACGCCCTCTATGCAATGATCAGCTGCGTGCTCTTTGTCCGCGACCGCAAGGACTCGAAGAAGTTCCATCCGCGCATCGGCGTTCAGCACGACTTCATCTACGAGTCGCTCTACGACTCCGACAAGTATCTCTTCAACCGCCTCTACAACGACTATTTCTATCGTCGCAACAACCAGTTCTGGTACTATGAGGCAATGAAGAAACTGCCTCGACTGACAGAGGCAACACGAATGCTCGTTTGTGCCGAAGACCTCGGTATGGTGCCCGACTGTGTGCCATGGGTGATGAACCAGTTGCGCATCCTCAGCTTGGAGATTCAGTCGATGCCGAAGGACGACAAGGTACGATTCGGTCATCTCTCACGCAATCCTTACCGCTCGGTATGCACCATCTCCACACACGACATGTCAACGCTGCGTCAGTGGTGGGACGAGGACTACGCACAGACTCAGGACTATTATAACTCGATGCTACACCGCGGTGGCGCCGCTCCTCATCCGCTGCCGGGATGGCTTGCCAAGGAGATAGTGTCGCGCCATCTCACGAGCCCCTCGATGCTCTGCCTCCTGTCGCTTCAAGACTGGCTGTCCATCGACGAGAAGCTCCGCCTGCCGGATGCCGACGCCGAGCGCATCAACATCCCCGCAAACCCACGTCACTATTGGCGTTATCGCATGCACATGACCATCGAACAGCTCATGGCTGCCGACAATCTCAACGATACCATCAAGGAATTGGTGGCACAAAGTGGAAGAAAATAAATCAGCAATTTGTAATTTTGTAATAAATAGATATGAAAAAGATTAGTGTTATCCTTTCTGCCTTGCTGTTGCCGCTGATGGCAATGGCTCAGAGCGTCAGCTCGCCTGACGGAAACGTAACTGTAAAGTTTACTCTCGCTGAAGGTGGTGTGCCCACCTATGAAATGAGCTACAAAAACAAGGCTGTCGTAAAGACAAGCCGACTGGGACTCGAACTTGCCAAGGACAAGCACGCATCTAAGGGCAAGAACGAGACAGACCTCATGGACGGATTCAAGATTACCGACACCAAGACTTCCTCTTTCGACGAAACTTGGACTCCCGTATGGGGCGAGTGGGCGCAAATCCGCAACAACTACAACGAGCTTGAGGTTGACCTCAACCAGCCTTCTGCCGACCGAAACATCATCATCCGCTTCCGCGTGTATAACGAGGGATTCGGTCTGCGCTATGAGTTTCCACAGCAGAAATCGCTCAACTACTTTATAATAAAAGAAGAGCACACTCAGTTCGCCATGGCGGGCGACCACACCGCATGGTGGCTCCCAGGCGACTACGACACCCAGGAGCAGGAGACTCAGGAGACAAAGCTCTCTGAGATTCGCGCACGCTTCAAGAAGGCTGTCAACTGGGACAACTCATCGGTGTCTGTGTTCTCTGAGACTGGCGTTCAGACCGCCCTTCAGATGAAGACTGCCGACGGACTGTATATCAACATCCATGAGGCTGCATGCGAGGACTATGCCACCATGCACCTCAACCTCGACGACAAGAATTTTGTGTTTGAGTCATGGCTCACCCCCGATGCAACAGGACTGAAGGGATGTATGCAGACTCCTTGCCACACTCCGTGGCGCACGGTGAAGGTGAGCGACGATGCCCGTGAGATGCTCTCCACCTCACTGACCCTCAACCTCAACGAGCCTTGCAAGATTGAGGACACATCGTGGATTCACCCTACAAAATACTGTGGAGTATGGTGGGAAATGATTGTTGGCAAGAGCACTTGGGAATATACCAGCGGACTGCCATCAGTAAAGCTTGGAGAGACCGACTATACAAAGCTCACTCCCAACGGCCGTCATGGAGCCAACACTGCACACGTGAAGGAGTATATCGACTTCGCCGCTGCCAACGGACTCGACCAGGTGTTGGTTGAGGGATGGAACATCGGATGGGAAGACTGGGCAAACATGTGGAAGCGCGACGTCTTCGACTTCGTCACTCCTTATCCCGACTTCGACATCAAGTATCTCAACGAGTATGCTCATTCCAAGGGTGTTAAGCTGATGATGCACCACGAGACTTCTTCAAGCACACAGAACTATGAGCGTCATCTCAACGATGCCTTCAACCTCATGAACAAATATGGCTACGACGCAGTGAAGACCGGTTATGTGGGCGACATTATCCCACGCGGCGACCACCACTACTCGCAGTCGATGAACAACCACTATATGTATGTCCTCAAAGAGGCTGCCAAGCATCATATCATGGTGAACGGACATGAGGCAGTGCGCCCCACCGGCCTTTGCCGCACATATCCTAACCTTGTGGGCAACGAATCGGCCCGAGGCACCGAGTATGAGGCATTCGGAGGCAGTCGTCCCGACCACACCGTCATCCTGCCATTCACACGTCTGCAGGGTGGTCCGATGGACTATACCCCAGGTATTCTCGAGACTCAGCTAAAGACATGGAGCGACAATCCCAACTATGTCCACACCACTCTCGTCGGCCAGCTTGCCCTTTATATGACAATGTATTCTCCACTTCAGATGGCAGCCGATCTGCCCGAGAACTACAAGAAGTTTGACGATGCCTTCCAGTTTATCCGCGACGTACCATGCGACTGGAGCGACTCCCGTTATCTCGAGGCAGAGCCTGCCCGCTACATCACAGTAGCCCGCAAGGACAAGAAGAGCGACAACTGGTTCATTGGAGGAAAGACAAACGAGACAGCCCGCACTGCCATCGTTAAGCTCGACTTCCTCGACAAGGGCCGCAAGTATGAGGCAACTTTCTACACCGATGCCAAGGATGCCCACTACGAGAAGAATCCAAAGGCATACACTATCTACAAGAAAACCGTCAAGCAAGGTCAGACTCTGAAAATCAATGAGGCTCCTGGAGGCGGATTCGCAATAAGTCTTAAGGCTCTGTAATGATTTAAACTTGATTTATGAGGAAATACCTAATAGCAGCATTATTGGCTGGCTGCTCAATCAACATGAATGCCCAGCAGACATTCAACGAACTGACCTATACCGAGGACGTTTCGTCGTTCCGCCTCAACGCCCCGTCGAAGGCAAAGAGCGTGAAGGTGAATATATATAAAGAAGGTGTAGGAGGCGAGGTGGTCAAGACCGTGAAAATGAAACGCACGGGCAACGACCTCTGGACTGCCGACATCAAGGGCGACCTCAAGGGAATGTTCTACACATTCCAAGTAGAAACCAAGAAACAGAAGATGAACGAGACTCCGGGTGTCTTTGCCAAGGCAGTGGGAGTGAACGGACGTCGCGCCGCTATCATCGACATGCAGGAAACCAATCCTGAGGGATGGTGCTGCGACAGGCGTCCAATGACCAAGCAACCCACCGACCTCGTCATCTACGAGATGCACCACCGCGACTTCTCTGTGTCGCCTCACTCAGGACTCACCCACAAGGGCAAGTTCTTGGCACTGACAGAGCCAAAGGCAGTATATCATCTGAAAAACCTCGGTGTGAATGCCATCCATATACTGCCATCATACGACTATGCCTCGGTGGATGAGTCGAAGCCCGACGTGCCTCAATACAACTGGGGCTACGACCCTCTGAACTATAACGTGCCCGAAGGTTCTTATTCCACTAATGCCGAATGTCCAATAGCCCGTATAAAGGAGTTTAAGCAGATGGTACAGGCACTCCACAAGGCAGGCATTCGCGTCATACTCGACGTGGTGTATAACCACACATTCGACGTTGACAACAGCAACTTCAACCTCACCTATCCCGGCTATTACTACCGTACTACCGCTGACGGCAAGGTCTCCGACGGATCAGGTTGCGGCAACGAGACAGCCAGCGAAAAGCCTCTCATGCGCCAATTTATGATTGAGTCGGTGCTCTACTGGGCAAAGGAATACCATATCGACGGTTTCCGCTTCGACCTCATGGGTATCCACGACATAGAGACCATGAACATGATACGCAAGGCTCTTGACGAGATAGACCCGTCGATATATATGTATGGCGAGGGTTGGAGTGCAGGCGCTTGTGCTTATCCGACAGACAAACTTGCCATGAAGGCCAATACCCGTCAACTCAACGGCATTGGAGCATTCTGCGACGACATGCGCGACGCTCTCCGCGGTCCGTTCAGCGACGACCATAAGTCGGCATTCCTCGGTGCTATCCCCGGTAATGAGGAGAGCATAAAGTTTGGTATTACTGGATGTATCGCCCATCCGCAGGTGGATATAAAGAAGGTGAACTACAGCAAGGCACCATGGACCAACTCTCCTGCTCAGATGATAGCCTACGTGAGCTGCCACGACGACATGTGTCTCGTTGACCGTCTGAAGGCGAGCATCCCTGGCATCACCCAAGACGAACTCATCCGTCTCGACCTTCTCGCTCAGACTGCAGTGTTCACTGCTCAGGGCGTGCCATTCATTCTTGCCGGCGAGGAGATGCTGCGCGACAAGAAGGGCGTGCACAACAGCTACAAGTCGCCAGACAACATCAACCAGCTGCCGTGGGAAAACCTCCAGAAATATCCGCAGGTGTTCGACTACTACCGTGGTCTCACCGAACTGCGCCGCAACCATCCCGCCTTCCGCATGACCGACGCCAACATGGTATATCGCAAGTTGGAATTTCTCAATGCTCCTGACTGTGTGGTGGCTTTCCGCTTGAAGGATAATGCCAACGGCGACTCATGGCGCGACATTGTGGTGATACTCAACTCCAACAAGACCGCCCAACGAATCGCCATCCCCGAAGGCACATGGACCTCTGTATGCGAGGGAGGACAAATCAACCTCGCCGGAATATCAGAGTATAAGGGCTACGAAGTGGAAGTGGCTCCACAGGAGGCTCTGATACTTTTCAGGTGATTACTATAATTACTGGAAATTCCAGAGATTCTAGAAATAAAAAACAAAAAAATGAAAAAAATACTTACCGCCTTGTTATTAGGCACAACATTGACTATGAATGCAGCAGTGAAGATAGACCGAATAGAACCTACCGACTGGTATGTGGGACTGAACGACGCAAGTCTCCAGCTCATGGTTTATGGCAAAGACATAAAGACTGCTGATGTATCGACTGACTATCCGGGAGTGAAGATAGACTCGCTCGTGCGTCTCGACTCGCCCAACTACCTCCTCGTCTATATGAACGTGAAGGATGCACAGCCCGGAACTATGACCCTGCTCTTCCAACAGGGCAAGCAGAAGAAAAAGGTGGACTATACCCTCAAGGCACGTGAGATGAAAGGTTGCGAGCGCAAAGGATTCTCTAATGCCGACGTGCTATATATGCTCATGCCCGACCGCTTTGCCTCAGGCCGTACAGACAACGACCAAATAAAGGGAATGCGCGCATACAAGAACGACCGCACCCAGCCATCCTTACGCCACGGAGGCGACCTCGAAGGCATTCGCCAGCACCTCGACTACTTCAAGGAACTCGGTGTAACCGCCCTGTGGTTTACTCCTGTGCTCGAGAATGACTCGCCCGACCACGGAACTCAGAGCACATACCATGGTTATGCCACAACGAACTACTACCGCGTTGACCCGCGATTCGGCAGCAACGAAGAGTACCGCCGCCTTTGCGACGAGGCTCATGCCAAAGGTCTGAAAATTGTGATGGATATGATTTTCAACCACAGTGGATTCGAACATCCCTGGACTCTCGACATGCCTTCCAAAGACTGGCTCAACACTCCCGAATGGCTGTCACCTGAGAATCAGGCCAAAGCCGTGGAGATGAACACCATGGACGGAGCCGCCAAGGTGAACGACAAGTATCTTCAGACCAGCTATAAGCTCACTCCTGTGATGGATCCCTACGCCTCGAAAATTGACATGCACGAGACCGTTGACGGTTGGTTTGTACCCACCATGCCCGACCTCAACCAGCGCAATCCCCACGTCATCAAGT
>SAMEA3663036__coassemble_857_pt1 | contig 12568 bp, 11 predicted proteins | sample SAMEA3663036__metabat2_low_PE_037 | metagenome-assembled genome bin SAMEA3663036 (sample SAMEA3663036) | pig gut metagenome | biome: pig gut; feature: pig-associated habitat; material: faeces | place: France | collected 2012
GTATTTCTCGCATCCTCCATAGTCGTAGTACATAGGGCAGAAGATGTCGGTCTTGCCGTCGTGTCGTGCCTGCTCATACTGACAAGGACGTGTGGGGTCGGTGGCCTTCACCCAGTCGTAAGCCCTCTCGAAGTTGATGCCATAGCCGGCTTCGTTACCAAGGCTCCATACGATGATCGAGGGATGATTGCGTAGCGTGAGCACATTGGCCTGGTTGCGCTCCATGTGTGCCAGTTCGTAGCGTGGGTTCTTGGCAAGGGTGTGTTCGCCGTATCCCATTCCGTGCGACTCTACGTTGGCTTCTGCCGTCACGTAGATGCCATACTGGTCGCAGAGGTCATACCATCGCGGGTCGTCGGGATAGTGACAAGTGCGGACGGCGTTGATATTAAGCTGCTTCATTATCTTTATGTCCTCTATCATGCGTTCTATGCTCACCACATAGCCTCCGTCGGGGTCGAGCTCATGACGGTCGGCACCCTTGATGAGTACTGGCTGTCCGTTGACGAGCAACTGTCCGCCCTTTATCTCCACCTTGCGGAATCCCACTTTCTTCGATACTGTCTCTATGGCGTTGCCGCCCTTTTTCAGCGTTATGTCGAGTGTATATAGATATGGTGTCTCGGCCGACCATGTCTTCACGCCCTTCACTTCCATCGCTCCGCGCGGATGTGGCGACATCGTGGGCAGTTCTGACGTCAAGACTGTCTTTCCCTCGGCGTCCTTCAGCGTGAGGCTGACGGTGGCTTTCTTGTCGCCTGCGAGCGGTATGTCGTATGTCAGCAGTCCGTCCTTATATCCGTTTGTGAGGTCGGCATTGAGCGATATGTCTGCTATGCGTGTCTTGTTGCGGCTGTAGAGATACACCTCGCGAGCTATGCCTGTGAAGCGCCAGAAGTCCTGGTCTTCGAGATACGAGCCGTCGCACCATCTCATCACCTGCATGGCTATGAGGTTTTTGCCTTTCTTCAGGTATTTAGTGATGTTAAACTCTGCTGCTATCTTCGAGTCCTCGCTATATCCCACATACTTTCCGTTCACCCACAGCGTGAGGTTGCTTGTGGCTGACCCCACGTGGAAGAACACGTCTTGTCCTCTCCACGACTCTGGAAGCGTAAACTCGCGTCGGTACGATCCCGTATAGTTGTCTTGTTCGCTGATGTATGGCGGATTGCTCTTAAACGTAGTGGCCCACGAGTAGCCCACATTGCGGTATATCTTGTCGCCATAGCCGTGTATCTCAAACAGTCCGGGCACTGGGAAGTCCACCCATTTCGAGTCGTCATACTGCGGTTTGAAGAAGTCTGCTGGACGTTCGTTATGATTTTTTACGAAGTTGAATTTCCACATTCCTTCCATCGACATATAGCGTGCCGATGCTTTCTTGTCGCCTTTTTCTGCGAGGCGTTCGTTTTCGTAGGCAAAGAAGTTGGCTCGTCGTGCTTCTCGGTTTTCTTGGTTCAGTTCGGGCGTGTTCCATGCCATGGCTTTCTGTGCTGCCATGTCTGCTGTCGCCATACACCCGAGGAGAAGTGTAATGAATAGTTTTTTGATCATGATAATATATTTTTGTAATAATGTTATTGATTATTGTTCATATAATGTCTTTAGCTGAAATTCGGTGCAAATATAGCGATTATTTTCAACAACGCAAAGGAAAACAAAATATTTTTTTCAAAATATTCGGCATTTTCTCTCTCCTACAAGTTTTCTTGTCTGCGTCGTCAATGAGTTGCGCCAACGCCCGCCGCGACAACCGCCGCGAACACACAACGGAAATACATATTCGGAAATACATATTCGGGGGTTTAGGTCTTACATAAAGTAAAGCCCCTACAACGGCGGGGGCTGCGCACAGACGGCAAGCATTATATAACATCAACTGGTCATAGCTGCATCAGCTTCTCTTCCGAGACAGTCACGATCAGTGCTTTTGACTATAAGTCTCGTTAGCCCTTTCTCTTGCCCACTCCAAAGGTTTCATACCGGTAAACTTGAAAAAATTGCGGTAGAAAGACTGCTCGCTTGAGAAACCAGACTGGGTGGCGATGGAGAAGATCTTAATGGTTTCGATGTCGTGTGACAAGAGAGTTTTGGCATGTTCTACTCTTAGACTGTTAATATAGTCGGAGAAGGACATGCCTTTTGTTTGGTTTATGTATTTGGAGATGTATGTACGGCAAATGCCGGTAGCTTTCGCCACATCTCCTATCTTAAGGTTTAGAGTGAGATAGAGTTGCTTGGCAACAATGACTTGGTCGATAGTGTTTTCTATCTTTCTTTCCTCTATTTCATGTGTGTCTCCTGAAGGCTGCTCGACACATTCATTGCTGTCTTCAACAAACTGCTCGAAGGAGAAATCGCGGGTAAAGCCTATGTAGCTCAACGCAAAGAGCATGATGGAGAATGGGGTGAGAGCCACTATCACCATCAAATCGCTCTGTGCAAAATATTGTTTGCCCAAAGCATTTGCCACGGCTGAGAGAAAGGATGTGATCACGAAGGCGATGAGCAGATGCTTTACTGCCGTGGTGTCTCTACCTTCAGTATCGGCATACACATTGGCTATCTCCCTGTCGAAAGTATGGAGCTTGCGAAAGCCGAAATATATGACGACAAACACCTGGATGGCGAAGATCAGTTGGCGTGCGCTATCCACCGCTACGTCTGGAAAGAGGAGTTTTGCTACTGCCACAATGATTCCCGGAAGAAGGAAGAGAAAGAGTTTCATTGGCGCATTGGGGTGGGAAACCAAGTTGCAGATATAAACGTAATAAAGCGGATATACCGACATCGAACAGAGTGTCCAAAGGCACTCCATCGGGTGTGACAGTCCGACGGTGAAGTAAAGCCCATGGCATAAGTAGAGGACGACACATGTGGCCAGAAACCAGGTCAGGATTCTTTTGGCTCTGTCGCACTTCCTATAGTGTGTTATAAAGGTGATGAACCAGAATAGACACACGAAAAACGGTATGAAACTTAACAGTGTCCGATACATTTTTTGCTATTTTTTTGTTGATGTGATTACTAATCGGGTGCAAATTTAATGATTTTTTCTCAATTTAGCCACATAAAAACTATGAAAATAGCGTTTAAACAATACACTGATTATCAAGTTAATGTACGATTTGAGAGTCGATTTATATGATTTGGGAGTCAAAATGTACGATTTGAGAGTCGATTTATACGCTTTGTTTTTGTACTATAGAGGATTCTTTCTACATTTGCAAAAGAATATTAACAGCAAAAACTCAGATTTATGGACAACGGGAACAACTTTTTTAAGAAGAATTGGCTCACTCTGATCTTGATCGCCTTGCTTGGCGGCGTCAGCATAATGTGGATAAAAAACATGAATGAGACGAAGGCTAAAGAAGAGGCGGCTGTGGAAAAGGCTGACAGTGGCGCGGTCGCTTCTCAAGAAGCTGTTGCCTCGTTGGCTGGGACAATGGCAAAGGAAGACTCCATACCCCAAGAGACAGCCGATCCGTTGAAGGATGAGCCTGTCGTAAGACTGAGACCGTCGTTGATCAAGGGTCCTGCCTGTATGGTGGCTAATACATTTGAATCATACTATCCGCGCAATGTTATCGACGGCAACAAAGCGACAGCCTGGGGTCTGGAATCGTATCAGGGCAGCAGCGGCACTTTCGTGTTCAGGATGCCTTGCCGACGACTCGACCATATCCTAGTATGGAACGGTAACTGGGGTGAGATGGGCGCATGGGAAGACAATGCGAGAGTGAGGCGGTTAACCATAAGCAAGAAGGATGCAAAGGGCGAGACGACATTTATTGGCTCTTTCACGCTGAGCAACAGACACCAGTCGCAGACTCTGCGGTTTGACTTCGCCGCCCCGGAGACTCGCGACATCGAGACTCTCATCGTCAAGGCTTCTGGCAAGTATCAGGGCATACTGTTTCAGGATCTTTATCTTGCGGAACTCATCTTCTTTGGCAACAAATAAAACTATATTATATTATGAACAAAACACTAATACTCATCACAATGGCTCTGATGGCTGCCACGCCTAAGGGTATAGCTCAGGGCAACGACCCTGACTCAAAATATATACGCAACTCGCTGTATATGATCAAACTGGACTGTCCTCCCGACAATCCTAAATACAATATTGCCTACGACGACATCAACAAGATTTACGACGGCATCGACTTTGGAGTAAGATACGAGCGATACAACAACTTCTCACTCTCGGAACGTCATCTTGACTTTGCCAACATGCCAAAAATACAAGACTCGGAATATGAGGCTCTGAATGCTTACAACAAGACCGACAAGCCTTTCATTATCCCAAGCGAGGACTATAAAAAGGCTAACGACCAGGTGATAAAGACCATGAACGACCTGGGGCTGAATCCCGACACCGTTCCTGAGGAGATATATGCCGGCTCTATTGTAAAGTATTTCATCGAACATGCCTTTGCCAACAAACTCGTGGCGAAATGGCACAACAAACCGGGCACGAAGGAGGGCGTTGCCGATTTCGACGAGAATCTATCCACCATCATGGAACTGGGTCTCAGAGGACTGAGCGAGGAAGCAAAGGCTAATGCTAAGGCGGGTGAAAACCTAACAAACATCGTGGCTGGCTCGGAAAACAAGTTGCTCAACAATACTTACGTCTGCGTGACAAGATACTACTACGCCAATGCCGAGGAGTTTAATGCCACTTTCATTGCTCCTCTGAAACGGCAACTCGAAAAGTCTGACAATATCTTAGTGTCGGCAGCACTGAAAGGTGCCATCGAGGCAGCTGCATCGTCGCTAAAGGGTTATTTCGTCAGCGTCGTGGCATATCTGTTCCGACTGGAATGGAACAACGACCTCTACAACGATTTCTACACCAACAAGTGGAACGACCCGAAGAAGTTCTTCGACACATCTAATTATAAATTAATATATGTGGGAAGGTCGGGCAAACGTGTGCCGGCATCTATCTCCATAAAGCGCGACGCCAATGATGCCGAGCTCCTCCGACGCGCGGTGGTGCGCAGCACCGACGCGGCTTTTGCCGCCCTTCAGCGCGACAACGAGGAGTTCCGTCCCATGAGCTCGCTCCATGTCATCGACGGCAAACTCGCCGCATATATCGGCACTAAGGAAGGCATCAAGGAAGGCGACAAATTTGATGTCTTCGAGGCTGTAGTGTCGGAGAAAGACCCAAACATGACAGACTGGAAGCCAGTAGGCAAGATAAAGGTGGCGAAAAAGGGTCTTTGGGACAACAGCGAAGGTGCTGGACAGCCTATAGAAGGCAGGGCTTACGACAAGAAGGAGGAACAGGCTGGCAACAGCAGTCTCAAATGCACTTTCTTTGAAGGCAAGGTAGGAAAGTTAGGCGAAGGAAACCTGATAAGGCTGGCAGGGAAGTAATGATCTCCGCTGGACTTCCAAAGAAAGGTAAAACAGAACTATCACTTTAAAAAAGAAACAATATGAATAGAATTTTTGTCTTAATCTTCTCAGCACTGTTGTCGTTAGGTGTTTCAATCAATGCCAACGGAAAGGAACGTGTCGTTCCCTACAACTATGAACTGTCTGTGGTTCAGGAAGGCAATTCCGCTACTTCAGGACATAAGATTTTCAAGGTTTGGAGTTTTGGAAAGAAGAGCGATCTCACAGAAAAGATTTGTATGCGTAATGCCATTCACGGAATTCTCTTCCGCGGCTTGACATCTGAAGACATGGGTACGCAAGGTAGCGTCTCTGCCCTCGTCCCCGATGGCTACGAGAGCCATCACGACTATTTCGACGCTTTCTTCGCCAGCGGCGACTATCTCCAGTTTATCCAGCCAGCAAGCAAGGGCGCACAGCAGGCCGGCGATGTGGTGAAGATGAAGAAAGACTACAAGGTCGGACTCCTCGTGCAAGTCAATCTCTCCGCCCTTCGCAAGCGTCTTGAAAAAGACGGCATCACCAAGGGTGTGAGAAGTCTGTTCAAATTCTAACTCAACTTAAACTCATAGAATCCCCAAAAAAATGAAAAAGTTTTTCCTTGCAGCATTTGCCTGCCTAATGACTTTGGTAGCTTATGCACAGACGGCCACCATGCCCACCATCATCGTATTCCCTGACGATTCGTGGATGAACGACAATGGTTACATGCGCACATTCAACAACGACGGCGAGACTGAATATTTGCCAAACTATGGTGACGCTTTCGTGAAGAACCGCGAAATCACCACAGCAGTTCAGGTCGTGCAGAAGGTTCTGGCGGAAAGAGGTTTCCAGCACGAAGACCTCCAGAATCTACTGAAGGACATGAAGCGTGAACGCGCCGAAGAGATGGCAAACAGAATGGATGGCGACGGCTTTGACAAGGGCGCCATGGACGAACTCCTGCAGCAGGCTCGCCCTGACATCCGTGTGGATATCGACTTCGCTGTCACTCCTTTCGGTCCACGAAAGAATATCTCTTTCCGCATGAAGGCTGTCGATGCCTACTGCAACGACCAGATTTCATCGTGCGAAGGCATCGTGGAGGGAACCATGGACCCGTTGGACCTTGCTTTCCGTAAGCTGGTGGTAGGCAAGATGGACGAGTTTTGCGAGCAGATGGTTACATACTTTCAGGACCTTCGCGACAATGGACGTCAGATCACTGTTGTCTTCCGTGCCGCCGACGGTGCCGGCATCGACCTTCTCCGCGATGAGATAGGTGACGACGACGACACTTACAGCGACTTTCTCTACAACTGGATACGCAAGAATGCCGTAAACCGAGCTGCGAAGAAGGGTCGTCAGACAAAGAAGATGTGTGAGTTCAAAAATGTCCGCATCCCATTCCTCGATGAAGACATGATGCCTATCGAAGCAGACACATGGGCAAAGGGAATCCGCAAGAAGTTCAAGGCAGAGACCGGCATTAAGATAGGAAAGGGACAAGGCAATACCCTCGGTCGTGCCAACTTCCTTATAGGCGTTGAATAAAAGAAACGGTAAAAATATGAACATAAAGAAAATCTTTTCATTGGCATTAGCGTCTTTCTCGGCGCTACCGTTGTCAGCACAGATTATGCTGTCTCCATGTTTCGACTCCTCCATCGGCGGTCTTACAGACAACAATATGGCAATCGTGGAAGGACGTCTGCGCAATGTCATTTCGAGCTGTGGAGCTGAGAGTGGCTATGGCGGACGGTTTGTGCTCGGATGCAAAGTCGCCGCCTTGCAACGCGAAGTGTCGGGGACAAAGCTCATCCAGACTCTTGAAGTCACATTCACTATCGGCGACAATGTGGCTAACGCCTGCTTCGGATCCACTTCCGTGGAATGTTCCGGCATCGGCAACACTGAGGGGCAGGCTATGACTTCTGCGTTGAAGAACATCAAGGGTGGTCCTCAACTCAGGGATCTTGTCAACGAGGCAAAGTTTCGCATCATTGACTACTATGAGAAAAACGGCCGTGGCATCATCATGAAGGCTCGCACCTTGATAACAAACCACAACTGGGAAGCTGCCCTCTTCGAACTGACACAGATTCCCCAGGAATGTTCTCACTTTCCCGAAGCCCTCAAGATGATGAACACTGTCTATGAAGCAAACCTCGACCACGACGCGGCACGTATCCTCACGATTGCAGAGGCAATGTGGGCTGCAAATCCTTATCCTGAGAATGCGACAGCCGTCATGGCAACCCTCAGCAGGATTGAACCCGACGCTGCCTGCTATCCCAAGGCTCAGGCTCTCATCAAACGCGTGGAGACTCGTGTCAAGGCCATCAACGAGCGCGACTACCAAGACCAGAAAGCAATGGAGAAAGCGCAGCTCTCTATGGAGCGTCGTCGGATGGACACGGCTGCCGACATAGAGAAACGCCGATTGGCCACTGTTGCTGCAGTAGAGAAGGCGCGCATTGCCGCTTGTCGTGATGTTGCCGTGGCTTATGCCCGCCGTAAGGTTCAGATAAACAACTACTATCGGAGATGGTAATAAAAATATAAACGATATGAAAAAAATAATATTAAAACTTCTTTGCTTGACCGCAGCAGGAATAATGTTTACTTCTTGTGGTCCCAAAATTTACACTTCAACTTCTGCCTATCGGCAGCTTGAAACAGAGGTTATTAAAAACGACTTGGACGGTCATCTCACCCTCAAAGTGTATGGAAACGGCATCAACCAAGACGATGCCATCGACCAGGCTATGCGCAATGCTGTCAACGAGGTTACATTCAAGGGCATCGTAAATGGCAATGGCACAAGGAACGTGCCACCCATCTTCAGTAATCCTAATGTAAAACTCGACAATCAAAACTATTTCGACGATTTCTTCCTGAGAGACTATCGCAAATATGTGCAAGTTGTGCAAAAAGTTAAAAAGATGAAGGGATTCGGCGGCAGTGAGCGCGTAAACCTCGGTGTCATTCTCGAGGTTGACATGAACAGACTGCGACGCCATTACCAAAACGATGGACTCCTGAAATAAGTTTCAATTTTCTCAAATTATTAATTAACATCAATTTTTTTTAACATGAAAAATCTTTTTAAAATGATGTTGCTAATTGCGACAGTGATTTTTGGGTCGATGGTAATGTACTCATGCACTACCGAAGACGACGAAAATGAGAATGGCGGTGAGGACGGTGGAGATACTCCTTCGCAGATTCAAGGCCCGAAATGGGTATTAGTGGATGTTTTGGCTCCAGATATCACAGAAGAAGATATCAGGATGGCTAATAATTCCATTAGTGTTTATAAAGTCGATAGTGTGAAAGTAGTAGCTAAAAAAACAAGCTTCAGTGGCTACTATGGCGAGTCGGTTGATGAGCGTGGTGGCGCATGGGCTGGAGGATATTACCTGTTCTGTTTTGAAATCACCCAAATACCTCAGGAGCTTGAGGGCGGTGGCAAAATAACCCTCTACAACAAGGCAACTCTGCCAAAACATTACGGTGCTAAATATGATGATAATGATTATATACAATGGCATTATTACCATTGCGAGTGCTGGGTGGATTGTAGAATAGATGGCAATAAGATTCGTGTTCCCGAAGGAGAATGGGACAAGTGTGGAGGCTATAACGTGCCACTCGTACAGATGAATAACAACGAACCTGACATCTACGAAAGCGAGGCAACGATTATCGGTGATGTGCCAGAGGGAAGAAAGGCGGGAGATAAAATAAAATTAATAATAAGTGTCATGAGTGGTCAATGTATTCCAATCTATGACAAATGGATGGAGGTCACATACACTTACGAGTGGAAAGAATGACGAAAAAATACAAAAACTACGGTCGAGGCGTAGGTCAGTTCCGCGAGGAGCATGGCCGCGCCACGACCTATCTCACCTTCCTCATCTGCGCCCTCTTGCTAAGTGCCCTACTCTATGTTGCCTATTGGATTTGCATGAAGTGAGAAGAAACAGATAAAAATTCATACACATTATTTATATATGACGAAAGTCATCGTCGAATGGTAAATATTGATAAAATCGATAGGGTGTGTCAGATTCTTTTGACACACCCTATTTTGATATGATGTTACAATTTTTTATGATTTTGGATTTGGTAGTTGATATTATTCTTGGAAATAAAAAAAAGGGCGGTATACAACGCTTTGTACCCTACCCTTTTAAAAATTAATAAGACTATGGAGCGGAGAGAGAGGGATTCGAACCCCCGGTGCCTCTCAGCACGACGGTTTTCAAGACCGTTGTAATCGACCACTCTACCATCTCTCCTTTGAGAGGAACAACAGCGTTGTGTCTCAATTGCGGTGCAAAGGTACTGACTTTTTTCCTATTCTCCAAATTTTTCGGCAACTTTTTTCGCAAAAAGTGTATTTTCCGCCCTTTTATGCACCCAAAAGGTGATGTTTTACGGCGTTTTCTTTGCTATTTCGTGCAATATGTGTAATTTTGCACCATGATTTATCCAAAGAATTTTGAAAGCAAAATAGGCTTCGACGAGATAAGAACAATAATAAGAAGCCATTGCCTCTCTAACATGGGGAAAGAGAAAAACGACGCCACCATGGTGTCGGCAGACATAGATGAGATAAACGAAAGACTGGCTCAGACAAGGGAGTTCAGACGGTTGACGGAAGAACATGACGACTTCCCTCTGAACTTCTTCTTCGACGTAAGAGAATCGGTGGCAAGAATAAGACTCGAAGGCACTCACCTGGAGGAAGCAGAACTGTTTGACTTGCGACGATCGATGGAGACCATAGAACAGATGGTGAGATTCCTGAGGCGGACAGAAGGCGACGAAGACACTTCGTTTCCCTACCCCGCCCTCGCAAGGATGACAGACGACGTACAGACTTTCCCAAACATCATAAGGAGCATTGACCGAATACTTGACAAGTTCGGACGAATAAAGGATAATGCCTCCGACCATCTCTTCAACGTGAGACAAGAGCTGGCCCGAACAGAAGGGAGCATCTCACGCACCTTAAACAGCATTCTGCGTGCCGCCCAAAGCGACGGACTCGTGGATAAGGACGTCGCCCCCACGATGAGGGACGGCCGACTCGTAATACCCGTCGCTCCGGCATTGAAAAAGAAAATTAAAGGCATTGTACACGACGAGTCGGCAACGGGAAAAACGGTGTTTGTAGAACCAGCGGAAGTGGTGGAAGCAAACAACAAGGTGAGGGAACTGGAGGCTGAAGAGAGAAGGGAGATAATCAGAATACTCACTGCCATATCGACGGAGATAAGACCTTACGTAAAGGAGATACTGCACTCGTATGTGTTTATGGGTAATATAGATTATGTACGCGCGAAAGCGGAAACGGCAAAGGAGATGAAAGCCATCGAGCCCACGGTGGAACGACGTCCGCATATAGACTGGATAGAGGCTCGCCATCCGCTCCTGGAACGTTCGCTGAACAAACAGGGAAAGACCGTGGTGCCACTGGAAATCACTCTCACCGACGAGAAACGAATACTGATAATATCGGGACCGAACGCCGGTGGCAAGTCGGTATGCCTGAAAACGGTGGGACTGGTGCAATACATGTTGCAATGCGGCATCTCAGTACCTATGAGCGAGAGATCGAAGGCCGGCGTGTTTGCCAATATCATGATAGATATCGGAGACGAACAGAGCATAGCCGACGACCTCAGCACATACTCAAGCCACCTTATGAACATGAAGAACATGATGAGACAGGCCAACGGAAAGACTCTCCTGCTAATAGACGAGTTTGGAGGCGGTACCGAACCAAATATCGGCGGAGCCATAGCCGAAAGCGTACTCAAACAGTTCTGCAAGAAAAAGGCTTACGGCATAATCACCACCCACTACCAGAACCTCAAGCATTTCGCCGACAGCAACCAGGGAGTGATTAACGGTGCCATGCTCTACGACCGACACGAGATGAGGGCACTGTTCCAACTGGCAATAGGACAGCCTGGCTCGTCGTTCGCCATAGAAATTGCAAGGAAGACGGGAATACCTGAGGAGGTAATCGCCGACGCATCGGAAATAGTGGGAAGCGAATATATCCAAAGCGACAAATACCTGCAAGACATAGTGCGCGACAAACGATACTGGGAAGGAAAACGACAGACAATACACCAACACGAAAAGACGCTCGAACAGAAAATAGCTCACTACGAACACGAACTGCAAGAGCTGGAACGCAGCCGAAAGGAGATAATACGCCGGGCGAAAGAGCAGGCAGAGGACATCTTCCGCGAAGGAAACAAACGGATAGAAAACGCCATTAGAGAAATCAGAGAACAACAGGCTGAGAAAGAGGCTACTAAACGTATTCGCGAAGAGCTGAAGGCCTTTGAAGACGGAGTGCGCGAAGCTGGCGGAAAGGATTCTTCCGACGAGATGATAGAGCGGAAGATGAAACAGATACAAGAACGCCACGAACGAAAGAAGAAACGCAAGGAAGAAAAGCTAAAGAACGAAGGCAACACGCAGGAAAAGAAACCGACACTGTTCGAACAACTCACAGCCGGGAAACCGCAGAAAGAGGAATTCGAAAAGGGCGACACGGTAAGAATAAAAGGCCTTACCACAGTGGGAAAAATCGAATCCACCGACGGAAAAATGGCAACAATTGTCTTCGGCGACATGAGGACAAAAATGAGACTCGAACGACTCGAAAAGGCTAAAGCCAACACCTCTGTAGATAAAAACGAAGACCGTAAACAACAACTGGGCTTCGCCGTGAGCCAGCAGACTCGCTCTGCCATAGACTCGCGCAAACTCAACTTCAAACAGGACATCGACGTTCGTGGAATGCGCGGAGACGAGGCCCTAAACGCCGTGATGTATTTCATCGACGATGCCATCCTGGTAGGCATGAGCCGAGTGCGCATCCTACATGGCACTGGCACCGGAGCACTGCGACAGATAATACGGCAATACCTCGCCTCGATACCAAACGTAAAGTCGTTCCGAGACGAACATGTACAGTTTGGCGGGGCAGGAATAACCGTAGTGGAACTGGAATAGACAGCGAAAAACAGAATAAAACACGAAAAAAAGGAACCCCAAAAGGAGTTCCTTTTTCTTTCATCGTGAGCCTCTTGTCGGATTCGAACCAACGACCCCGAGATTACAAATCACGTGCTCT